>Ga0111539_10009798_pt1 | contig 12092 bp, 13 predicted proteins | sample RhiMethybrSRZTD1_FD_79667 | JGI IMG/M metagenome (GOLD analysis project Ga0111539, IMG submission 79667) | Populus rhizosphere microbial communities from Tennessee, USA - Rhizosphere MetaG P. TD hybrid SRZTD1 (version 2) (version 2) | ecosystem: Host-associated > Plants > Roots > Rhizosphere >...
CGAGCAGCAGGTTCGCGACGTTGACGCACGCGATCAGCAGCAGCACCGCGACCGCGATCAGCAGCAGCACGAGGCCCGGGCGCACGTCGCGCACGAGGTCGGCGTGGAACGGCTGGACGTTCACCCCCCAGCCCGCGTCGAAGTCCTTGTCCTCGGCAGCGAGTGCGTCGCCCATGCGCGCCATCTCGTCGTGAGCCTGCGCGACGCTCACGCCGTTCTTGAGCCGCGCCACGACCGTCATCCAGCGGCCGCGCGCGCCGCGCAGCCGGTCGTCCAGCGTCATCGGCGCCCACAGCACGGCGCCCGGCGGGATCTGCACCGACGCCGGCATCACGCCGACGATCGTGTTCGTCACGCCGTTGAGGCGCAGCGTGCGCCCGACCGCAGCAGGATCGCCCCCGAAGCGGCGGCGCCAGTAGCCCTCCGTGAGCACGACCACGTCCGCCGCGCCGGGCGCCGAGTCGGACGAGAGCAGCGTGCGGCCGAGCAGCGGCCGCGCGCCCAGCACCGTGAAGAGGTTGCCGGTGGTGAAGCCGGCGGCGATGCGCTCGGCGTCGCCGCCCGCGCCGTCGAGGTTCGTGTCGAAGCGGATGTAGGCCGCGAGGTCGGTGAAGGACTGGGCGCGGTCGCGCCAGCGCATGAAGTTGGACGGGCCCGCCACGTTGCGCTCGACGCTCCGGGCGGCGAAGGTCTCCCAGACGAACACCAGCCGCTCCGGCTGGCTGAAGGGAAGCGACCGCACCAGCACGGCGTCGACGACGCTCCAGATCGCGCCGGCGGCCGCGATGCCGAGCGCGATCGTCGAGACCGCGACGAGCGCGAACCCGGGACGGCTCCTGAGGCCCCGGAGCGAGAGTTGGACGTCCAGCAGCAGCTTTCCCATGCCGGTGGCCGGAGCGAACCGCGTGCCAGCTCGGCCGACGCGGCGAAACACTTGCACAGCCTGGGTTTGCGGACGCCCGCGACGGCGCCGACCGCTCGCCCGCTGTCCGGCGCCGAACACCTTCCGTCCCACGACCGGAATCCGCTGCCTGATTTGACGCTTGCCTGGGCCGGCGTTAACGTGGCGCCCGGAGGTGTCATGGCCCAGCGCTTCAAGCTGCGTCTCAGCGACGGCACCTTCTTGTCGGTCGACGTCGAGGGGCTGCGCGCGTGGACGCACGATGGGGCGGCGCTGGTCCAGGTGGTCGGAAACCAGCAGTGGCGGCCGCTCAAGCAGGTGCTGGCGGAGGAGGAGAACGCCGAACGCCTGCTGAAGGCGCTCATTCCCCCGAAGCCCAAGGGCGCGACGCCGGCGCCGGAGCCGGAGCCGCCCGCCGCTGCTCCCCCGCCCGCGACTGCGGCGCCGACGCAAGCGTTCGAGCCCGCGCCGCTCGATCTGCCGCCCCTCGACCCGCCGAGCTTCGGCACCGGCACCCCGTCGTTCGGCCAGCCGCTCGCGTTCGGCGAGCCGGCTTTCGGCGATCCCCCTCCCGTCAGCGACTCGCCCGCGTTCAGCGAGCCGTCCTATCGCGAGCCCGCGGGCGCTCCGCGCGCGGCCACGGCGTCGCAGGTGCTGGCCGAGGAGACGAGCGCCTCGTCGCCGGACATCAACGACGCCAGCCTTCCCGCGATCCGGCTGAAGCCGCTCGCGGACGACGGCGGCTTCCGCTCGGCCTGGGAGGACGGCGAGCCGGAGGAGGAATACGAGCCGCGCCACGAGCAGGGACCGCTCGTCGCCCTGCTCGGTCCGCTCGGGCAGTTCCTGAGCCGGCTGCTGACGCCGCTCGCGGGGCTCTTCGAGCGGTTCTCCTCGCGCGCGGACCGATCGGCGTCGAGCCCGCGCCTTGGCGCGGCGACCGCGACGCGCGACGAGCCGGACGGACCGGGCTTCGGCGAGAAGCTCAAGGAGGCGTGGAGCGGGCTCATGGAGAGGCTCCGCGAGCTCCTGGGCAGGCTCGCCGGGCTCCTGCCGAGGCTCGCCGAGCTGTGGAGCGGCCTCGTCGCGCGGTTCCGGCGGTCCGACTCCGAGCCGGAGGCGGACGAAGAAGAGGAGACGGACGACGAGCCGGATCCGGACACCGAAGTGCCGGCTCGGGCACGCGCGCCGCTTCCGCCGCGCCGCGACCACCCGCCGGCGTTCGAGCCGCCGTCGTTCGAGCCGCCGGCGAGCGAGCCCTCGCAGCCTCGCGCGACGCTGCCGCCGTTCGTGCCGCGCCCGGCCAGCCCGCCGAAGCCGATCAGCCAGCTGGCGGTCGTGCCGCTCGCCGCGAAGGTCGACGACGAGCCCGAGCCGGAAGAGGAGGTGTACCAGGAGGACGAGCCGTCCGCGTTCATGGGACCGCTCTGGTTCTGGACGAAGCGGATCGTCGTGCTCGGCCTGCTCGGCGCCGTCGGCTACTATCTCTACCTCGAGCGCGCGAGCTGGTTCCCGAAGGCGGCCGACGTGGGGCAGATCGTCTTCAGACAGATCGACAAGCGGGCGCGCGCGCGCCAGCTCGACCAGAAGCAGCAGGCGGCGCTCGTCGAGGCCAGCGCGCGGCTGCCGCACCTCACGTCGCCCACGATCCTGAAGATCTTCGACGAGAGCCCGCTCGGCGTGATGGACCCCTCCGAGGTGTTCCAGCTCACGCGCGAGGCGACGGAGCGCGGCATCGACAAGCTGCCTCCGGCCGACGCCGAGGAGCTGCGCGCGCTCCAGGCCGACCTGTCCGCGACGCTGAGCGCGCCGGAGCGGCGACGCCTCGACGAGTACGACGAGGCGCGCTCGCGGCGCGTGATCTTCGGGTTCGAGAACCCCTACGCGATGGACCTCGTCGCGAAGGGCGCGCGCGCGCTGCCCTCCGAGAAGCTCGAGCGCCTGCGCGCGCTGCTGCAGCAGGCGATCGCCGAGGGGCTCGAGGTCCCTCCCGCCGACTCCGGCAGCGCTGCCTCCCCCGCGCCGTCGCCGACCGCTCCGTAGCGCGACCGCGGCTCAGTCGGCGCGCAGCACGCGCGCGGGGTCGAGCCGGCTCGCGCGGCGCGCGGGACCGTAGCCGGCCGCGGCAGCGGCCGCGAGCAGGACCAGCGCGACGCCCGCGAGCGTAACGGGATCGCGCGGCGTGACGCCGTAGAGCGCGCCCTCGAGCAGCCGCCCCGTGGCGAGCGCCAGCGCCACGCCGATGGCGAGCCCGGCGAGCGCGAGGCCGAGCGCCCGTCGGAGCACGAACGCCACGAGCGCCCCGGGCCGCGCCCCGAGCGCGAGGCGCACGCCCATCTCGCGCGTCAGCTCGCCGACCACGCACGCCACCACTCCGTAGAGGCCGAGCGCCGCCAGCAGGAGCGCGAGCGTCCCGAACAGCAGCAGCACGCGGGACGCCGCGCGCGGGCCGGCGAGCGTCTCGCGCGCCACGCCGGCGAGCGGTCGGACCTGCGAGACGCCGACGTCGCTGCGCACGGCCGCGACCTCGCGCCGCAGCGACGGGCCGAGCCGCTCCGGGTCGCCCGTCGCGCGCACGACGAGCGCGAGACCCGAGGGACCCATGCGCACGTCCTGGGCGAGCGGGCGATAGAGCTCGGGCTGCGCGGCCTTCGCGACGTTCTCCTGCGGCGTGTCGCCGACGACGCCGACGATCGTGACCCAGCTGCCTTCCGGCCCGTCGAGGCCCGTCCCGATCCTTCGGCCGATCGGGTCCGCGCCGCCGAACACCAGCCGCGCGAGCGTGGCGTTGACGAGCGCGACCGCCGGCCTGTCGCGCGTGTCGCCGGCCTCGAAGCCGCGGCCGCGCAGGAGCGGCACGCCGAGCGCGTCGTGCCAGCCGCGCGAAACGAGCCGCCAGCAGGTGTCGAGCCGCTCGTTGGGTGCCATGTCCCGGCCTTCGACGCGCAGCCCGGCGCTCGTGCGCGAGCCGGTGAGCGGCAGCGCCTGGCCGACGGAGGCGGCCGTCACGCCCGGAAGCGCGGCGAGGCGCTCCTCGAGCGCCTGCGCGAAGCGCCGCAGCGCCTCCGGGTCCCGGCTCATCGTCCTCGGGAAGTCGAGACGAGCCGTGAGCGCGCCGCCGGCCTCGAAGCCGAGCGGGGCCTGCTGCAGGCGCAAGAGCGTGCCGAGCAGCAGACCTGCGGCGTTCACCAGCACGACCGCGAGCGCCACCTCGGCGATCACGATCAGCCCGCGCGCGCGCGCGGCGCCGGGGCTCGCCAGAGGCGTCCGGCCGCTGGCGCGCAGGCCCGCGAGCGCGTCGGTGCGCGCGGCGACGCGCGCGGGCGCCAGGCTCACGAGCACGACCGCGGCGAGCGTGAGGACGACGGAGAGCGCGAGCACCACTCCCGAGAGGCGCAGACCCTCGAGCGGCGGCAGCGCGGCGGGCCAGAGCGACATCATCAGCGGCCGGCTCGCCCAGGCGAGCGCGATTCCGGCGGTACAGCCGAGGCCGGCCACGACCAGCGCCTCGGTCACCAGCTGGCGCGCGAGGCGTCCGCGGCTCGCGCCGAGCGCCGCGCGCACCGCGAGCTCCTGGCCGCGTCCGGCGGCGCGCGCCAGCAGCAGGTTGGCAACATTGGCGCAGGCGATCAGCAGCACGCAGCCGGCCGCGGCGAGCAGCAGCAGCAGCGGAGTGCGCGCCCCGCCGCGCAGCGCCTCGAAGAGCGGCTCGACGCGGGCGCCGTTGCCGGAGTTGTCGTCGGGGTACTCGCGCGCGAGGGCCGCGGCCAGGCGGTCCATCTCGGCCTGAGCGCCCGCGAGCGGCGCGCCGCCGCGCAGGCGTCCCACCACTCCCAGGTACCGGGCGTCGCGGATCGCGCGCAGATCGCCGCTGCCCATGGCGATCGGCAGCTCGGGCACGTCGTCCTTGGCGCGCAGCCACAGCTCCGCGCCGCGCGGGAAGTCGAAGCCGGCCGGCATCACGCCGACGACGCGCACGAGCTCCTGGTCGAGCTGCAGCTCGCGGCCGACGACCGTGAGGTCGCCCCCGAAGCGCGACTGCCACAGCGCGTGGGCGAGGAGGATCTCGCGCGGCCCCGGCGCCTCGGCTCCGAACGTCGCTCCCACGCCGGCGTGCGCGCCGAACACGTCGAAGAAGTTGCCCGAGACGATCGCGACGTCCAGCTTCTGCGCGGACTCCGGACCGACGAGGAGGCGGCCGAGCATCGTGTACGCGGCCAGGCCGTCGAAGCTCCTGGCGCGCTCGCGCCAGTCGAGGAAGTTCGCGGGGGCCACGGGCCGCCGGGGCTGGGCGGCATCGGTCTGATGCACGAGCACCAGCGCGCCCGGGTCGGGATACGGGAGCGGCCGCAGCAGCAGCGCTTCGAGCGCGCTCAGCACGGCCGCGTTGCCGCCGATGCCGAGCGCCAGCGTCAGCCCGGCGACGAGCGTGAAGCCGGGCGCGAGTCGCAGGCGCCGGACGGCGTGGCGCAGGTCGTCCAAAAGCGTGTCCACGGCAGGGACCTCCCGCCGGTGAGACGGCGGGAGGTCCGAAAGGTTGCGCGGACTAGCTGGCCTTCTTCTTCGCTTCCGGGTAGGCGAGGGCGCGCTCGAGGCCGTTGTTGCGGGACTCGACGACCTTCGCGTAGGTCTTGCGCGCCTCGTCCTTGGCGCCCGTCTTCTCGTAGGCGCGGGCGAGCAGCAGCTGGTGGAACGGGTCGTCCGGGTTCGCCTGCTGCAGCTCGGCGATCGCGGTCTTGTAGTCGCCCGCCTCGAGCTTGAGGTAGCCGGCCAGGTAGTGCCAGGCAGGGATGTACTGCTTCGCCGGCTCTCCGCCGTCGTCGATCATCTTCTTGATCTTCTGCGCCTCGGCCCACGCCTCCTCGTGCTTGCCCATCTTCGCGAGCGTGCGGCAGCGCCCGTGCTCCAGGCGGCCCAGCCAGACCTGCTTCTGGTCCTCCGGCAGCGTGCTGCCGGGAACGCTCTTGTAGCCGTTCTCGTACGCCTGCATCGCCGCGTCGAGCCGCCCGTTCTCGAGGTTGATGCGGGCGATCGAGTTCCAGATGAAGACCTCCGGGAAGCCCTGGGCCGAGCCCGAGTCCTTGTACTCGGCGAGGTAGGTCTTGAGCGCGTCGAGCGCGGGATCCACCTGGCCCTGGTAGAGGTAGCTGAACGCGAGCCCGTAGCGGACGGCGAAGGGCGCCGCGCCCTTCGGCAGCGTCTTCTCGACCTCGAGGAAGGTCTTGCGCGCCTTGTCGTAGTCGCCCTTCAAGAGGTCGTCGTTCGCGAGGAAGGCCTGCACGCGCGCGCTCGGCGGGCCGATCTCCCGCGCGCGCTCGAAGGCGACGCGCGCCTTGTCGGGATCGTTCTGGCCCTGGTAGACCTGGCCCAGGATCACCTGCACCAGCCGCTCGCCCGGGTAGTCTGCGCCGAGCTTCTCGAGCGCCGGGATCGCGTCCTTCACGTTCGCGCCCTGGTTCGCGCGGGCGACGTTCATCGCCTCGATGAAGCGCCGCTCGCCGTCCGAGGCGTTCTTCGACAGCTCGACGGCCTTCGCGAGGTGCTTCTCGTTGTCGGGCGGCGCCGTCACCGCCGAGAGATAGTAGGTCCCCATCGCGAACTGCGGGTCGGCCGCCACGATCTTCTGCGCGATCTCGGCGTTCGCGGGACCGAACTGGAAGTTCTCGATGCGCTGCTGCAGCTCGGCGAGGGTCTTCTTCGCCTCGGCGGACTTCGTCGTCCACTCGAAGCGCGCGCCGGACTTGCCCTTGGCCTCCTCGCCCTGCACAGCTCCTACGCCGGCCGCGGCGACGAGCACCGCGACGGCGCACGGCACGACTCTCCTGCTGATCATGGGCACACCACTCCTTCAATCCATCGACTTGGACTAACGCGCCTCCGAGCCTCGACGTCCACGGGGTTGGTCGCGCTCTCGCTGCGAGCGCGCGGATCGCCTTGACGAGTCAGTACGCTCGCCGCGCCGGGCTGTTCCGGTCCAAGTTTCAGGAGGCGCTCGCGCGGCTATCATTCGGCGCATGCCTCGAACGGTGCGCGCTCGGCTCGTCGTGGTCGCGCTTGCGAGCGTGCTTGGCGCGCCCGGCGCGGCTCAGGACAAGGCCGCGGCCCCTGGCCAGGAGCTGCCGCGCGGCAGCGTGATCGAGCGCGTCGCCTGCGCGGGCGTTCCGGGACAGAGCTACGCGCTCTATCTGCCCCCGGGCTACACGCGTGATCGAGCCTGGCCGATCCTGTACGCGTTCGATCCGGGCGGTCAGGGAGCACGGCCCGTGAAGCTCGCGGCCGCGGCGGCCGAGCGCTTCGGCTGGATCGTGGCCGGCTCGAACAACTCGCGCAACGGCCCGATGGCGGAGATCCAGGCCGCGGTCTCCGCGCTCGTCACGGACGCCGAAGCGCGCTTCGCGATCGACTCGCGCCGCGTCTACGCCACGGGCTTCTCGGGCGGCGCGCGCGTCGCGACGGGCCTCGCGATGGGCTGCCGCGGCTGCGTGGCCGGAGTGTTCGCCCAGGGCGCGGGCCTGCCCGCCGGCGTCGCGAGCGCGGACGGGCTCGACGTCCCCTGGTTCGCGGCCGCGGGCGAGCGCGACATGAACTACGCGGAGCTGTTCCAGCTCGAGCAGGAGCTGCTGAAGCGCGGCGCGCGCCAGCGCTTTCGCGTCTTCGCGGGAGGCCACGAGTGGGCGCCGGTCGCGGTCTGGGAGGAGGCGCTCGCGTGGTTCGAGCTCCTCGCGACGAACGCCGGCTCGAAGCCGCGCGATGCCGCGTTCGTCGCCAGCCAGTTCCAGCAGTCGAGCGCGCGCGCCCTGGCGTTTCGCGACCGCGGCGAGCTGCTGGACGAGCGGCGCGAGCTCGAATCCGTCGTGCGCGACTTCGAGGGCGTCGCCGACACGGCCGCCGCCCGCGGCCGTTTGAAGGAGCTGATCGCATCCTCGGCCTACAAGAAAGCCGTCGACCGGCAGCGCAGCGCGATCGACGAGCAGGCGCGCGTCACGTCCGACCTCGGCGGCGCGCTGATGGCGCTCGCTTCGTCGGGCGAAGGCCGCGCCGAGACGGTCCTGCGCGCCAACCGCGACGCGAACGAGCTGACGAAGAACCTCGCGAACGCCAAGGACTCCGACCGGCGCCTCGTCTACGAGCGGGCGCTGTCGCAGGTCTACATCCAGGCGATGGAGGCGGCGCGCGGCGCGCTCAGACAGCAGCGGACGGAGGCGGCGCTCGACCTGTTCGGGATCGCCGGGACGCTACGGCCGGAGACGCCGCAGCCGCAGCTCGGCCGCGCGCAGGCCCAGGCCGCGGCCGGCCGGAAGCCGGACGCCGTGCGGTCGCTGCGTCGCGCGCTCGAGCTGGGCCTCTCGCCTCAGGATCTCGCGCGCGTCCTCGAGAGCAACGACGCGTTCGCCAAGCTGCGCGGCGATCCGGACGTCGCGGCCCTGCTCACGGCAGCGCCCCGCCCATAGCTCGCGAGTTACCGCCGGCTCAAGGGCGGCCCCATTCGATCTCGCGAATGAGTGCCCGTTCTCCTTGCCGTGTCACCGTGACCGTGACGGCTTCCGAGAAGCTGCGCCCGGATATCGCGACGTACGCCCACCCGACGTCGCCGGGCTGCTTCGCAGGCCAGTAGTCGAGAACCCCGACGACACGCACGTCCGTGGGTGGCTCTCCGCCATAGGAGACCATCTCTTGGTACGTCGCGCCGAGCTTCTCTGGGCTGTAGGTCGCCGCCAGCTTCGGCTCGAGCATCTGGTGCGCGAGCTCGAACTCGCCCGCGACCAGCGCCCGGGCAAACCGAAGCCCGACCTCGCCCTGCGCCGTCCGCTGGGGAATCACGCAGCTCCTGACCAGGCAAGCGGCGGCCATCAGGAACACGATCGCGAGGCCGGCAGCTATCTTCGCCGCAGTGGATCTCATCGTCGGTCGGCCGGGCGGAGCTAGAGCTGCGCTGGACCATCCAGGAGAATCGGCCCGAGCGAGACCCAGCCGTCGTGGTCCAGGACCACACGGTACTTGCGCAGGGCAGACGCTCGAGCGCTCCGGAAGTAGCGGACGCTCACCCACACCTCGTCCGCCGCTATCCACTCCATCGGCCCCGCCGTCACGATGATGGCCGGCCGCAGCGTCATCGACTCCACGGCTCCCTTGGGACGCGGGTCGCACTCCGCAGCCCGACGGACGGATGGCTCGTTTGCGAGGCGAGCCAGCAACTCTCGGCTCGGGCTCTGTGGGGCATCGCCAGGGTCGATCGCAACGCACAGGACCGTGCCTCGCGCGCGCTCGGACGGGTCCAGGTGCTCCTTGATCTGCTGCCTCACGACGGCTGCGAACACCGCTTCCTCGCGGGCCAGGGCAGCCCTGGAGGGGACGCCGGATGTGACGGGCGGCAGTGCGCCAATCAGCAGTGCGACAACAGCGCTACGCAGCATCAGTCACCTCGCGATCTGTCCGCGGCCTCGCCGACCTACCGTGACGGCAGCGCTCCGAGCTGCTGAAGGAGCCCGACGCCGTCCATGCAGCTCCATCGCCGAATGCAACGACCACTCTGAAACTCGAGGATGGTAATGCCCGGCACGTTGATCGGCGCGCCAGTGGCGGCAATGCCTCGGAAGGCACCGCGATGCTCACCCTGAAGCAGGACGCGACACGCGACCTTCTCGCCGGATGCGAACACGTCTTCCAGCACGAGGCGGGATCCGGGAAAGGCCGCCCAGAACGCTCGATAGAAATCGCGGATGCCCGACAGGCCAGGCCCGACTCCCGCGTAGCCATGCAGCACGGCCTCGGGATCGTAGAGGGCAAGATAGCCTTCGAGGTTGCCAGCGTTCCATTGCGCTGCAGCGGCATGAAGCGCGGCGACGTTGTCGGCGGTCGGCATCAACGGCTCAGCCGCAGCTTCATGTCAGCGTACGCTGCGCGGATCAGGGCCGCCAGCGCAGACGTGTCGAAATCGACACCTCGCTTCACCTTGACGTGCCGCATGCGCTTGCCCGCGCCCTCCAGCAAGCCTGTCGGATCCTCCAGATCGGCGCCATGGAAGAACCCGACGTTCGCGTGCGCCCTGTACACGCCGACATAGGCGAATGCCGCGTCGTCCACGCACGCCGTCGGACATCCGTCGTGCATCACCTCTCGCACGTCGCGACCACTCTCCCGCATCCGCTGAAACCAGGTACGGGCGATGGCACCGAGCTCCGGCGCCCGCTCCTCCAACCACTGGTCGACGGTCGGATCCCGCCTGACCGCGTTTGGAAATCGAAACAGCCCGTTCGGACTTGCCACGCGCGCCACCTACTCTTCGTCGATTCCCCTGCCGATCCTGAAGACGTGCCCGTCGGGGTGCCGAAGGTGCATCTCGCGGACGTTCCACGGCATGTCCGTCGGCGGCCAGGCCACGTCCAACCCCTGGGCGAGACACTCCCGATGGACTGCATCGACGTCATCGACCCAGATCGACAGCCACACGCCTTTGTCGGCCGTCTCGTCACCGTCGGGACCAAACGTCATCTTCACGCCGCCGTTGCCTCGCCCGCCCTGAGCGCCTTGACACAAGAAGATCTCGCACTTGCCGGACCGAACGCATCCAAACGCCGGCGGACTGCCCCAGTCCCACGCCTTGGTCCAACCGAGCTTGGCGAACCAGGCAAAGCTCTCCTCGATGTTCGAGACATTCAGGATCGGCGTCAGTCCCTCAACGACCATTCTCGCCACTCCCAGCGGTCAGGCCGCGAGCTCACTTGCCCGGCGCAGGTACTGGTAGCCGAGCAAGGCGATAAGCATGGCGACCACGAACAAGGGGAGAAGCAGCAGCTGACCCCCAGGAAAGATGAACCACAACAGGAGCAGCAGTAGTCCCGTCGCTGCAAGCAGGGCGGGCGGCGCGCGGCGAGATCGGCGCCACGTGAGGACGGCGGTGACGACGAACGTGCAGCTCCACGCCAGGGTGAGGATCTGCGCGAGTGGAGAGGTGCCCGGAGTGCTGAGCCACGCCGCGAGCGCCATCGAGAACGCGGCGATCCCCGCAATCCCCGCCGCGAGAAACGCGGCCGCGAGCAAGATGATTCCAAAGGGCCTCGGCAGCATCACTACCTCCCACTTCAAGCGCCATCTCCGTCCGCACCCCCGTCTGCTCCGTCGTCATGCCCGTCGTAGTGATGGTGGTGCCCGTCCCTATCGACGCCGCCGTCGTAGGGAAGCCAATCAAGCTCGTTCGCGCTGTCGCCCCGAGTACGCTGGTCGCTGCCCGCCCAAATAAGGAACGCAACAAGGCCCGCAATCAGAAGGACCAGGCCGCCGAACGCCACGACAGGTGCACTCATGTCCGCCCCGTCAAGCTGCGCCGCGAAGCGGCGTCGGCTTGAATGAATCGTCAGGCGCCGTCGTGCTCCGCATAGCGCCGCTTTGCCTCCGCGATCGAACCGACGACAAGCCTTTCGAGCGTCGCCTTGTCGAGATCAGCAAGCTGCTTGAAGTACAAGCACGACTTGGTCATCTTGTGCCTTCCAAGCTTGGACAGCAGGGATCTCTGCTTGTCTCCTTCAGGAAACAGGTAGACGACAAGTTCGCGGCCACGGATGGCAAAGGCCGCCAAAGGAGATTCCCCAGTTCGTCCACTCTCGTAGGCATACTGGAACGAGCCATAACCGACGATGCTGGGTCCCCACATTCTTGGTGAGTGCCGGGTGACTCGCTTGAACAGAGCCATCAACTCGCGGCAGTCAGTGCGTTGCTGCGCGTTGGCCCTCGAGGCGATGTAATCCTCGACCTTGGCGTCGGTGGGTTTGGTTTTGTTGTCGGCCATCTCGATAACCCGTGATTGCCGGGCTACGCTGCCTCGGAGCCTACCTCGAAACGATCCGCGACGACGAAGGAATCGCCGAAGTGCAGACATCGCGGCCTGCCACGAGCGCGACGGTCACGCGACGGGACCAACTGTGCCTTCAGGCCGATCGATTGCAGAGCCCTGGCATAGCTCCTCATCAGGAACCCCGGACCCTTCCACACCACGACCGTGGCGTTTTGAGCCACCCGTCCGGTGTACCTGGCGAATGGGAACCACTCCCCCACGATCCCAGCATGTGCGGCCCGCAACGCGGAAAGCGCCGCGCCTCGATGACTCAAGGGACGCCACCGGAGCATTGCCGGAGACGACCAGTATTGCCGCGCCGCTGGGTGGTCCGCCGGATAGAGCCGCATGCCGCCTCCGTCA
>Ga0111539_10009799_pt1 | contig 12091 bp, 10 predicted proteins | sample RhiMethybrSRZTD1_FD_79667 | JGI IMG/M metagenome (GOLD analysis project Ga0111539, IMG submission 79667) | Populus rhizosphere microbial communities from Tennessee, USA - Rhizosphere MetaG P. TD hybrid SRZTD1 (version 2) (version 2) | ecosystem: Host-associated > Plants > Roots > Rhizosphere >...
ATAGCTGAAGAAGAACCAGGGGGTGATCATGCTGTCTAGCTCCGCGTGGGTCTCGATAGGAACGTCGCCACCGCAGCGGTCGTGCCGTAGCGTTCGGAGGCACAACTAGCGCCTCACCATATCCGGTGTCCAGCGTCACCGTCATGGGCACGTCGTCGTTCTGATGCTCGATTCCCGCGGCGAGGGCCACGTTCCCGCTATGCGCGGCGAGCATGTCAGTTGAGCTGGCACCTCGTCAGTAGCCACGATGGACCGTTGGCCCTCGTCGTGGTCACGCTGGTTCCGGCGGTGCTCTGCGCCTTCTTCGGACGGCCGTCGCGAGCGACAGCCGGTGCGCGCTAAAACAGATTCGGGACGACTGAACTCTAGGCGTCGCTACCAGGGCAGGGGCCGAAAACGCGAGGAGCAAGTCCTGGCGATCAGGAGATCGAAGGCTCTTCGATTACGGAGCTGCGGCCGACGCCACGTCAGCTTGTCACTGCAGCGGATTGAAGAACGTATCGAGGCTCACGACGTCGTCGATCCCCATCGCGGCGATGTAGGCTTCCAGATGCTGGTAGACGAACTGCCCGACGAAATCGTGGATGCCGTCTGCCAAAGTGGTGTCGAGCTTTCGTACATGCCGCCCCACGTGACGGTACTCCAGCTTCTGCGCGATGAGGATGTCCGCGATGTCCTTTGACAGCAAGGCCAGCGCCGGAATCGGGAGCACTTTGTCCGCGTCATACAGCTTCGCGATGCTGCGAACGTCGTCCGGCTGCCAGGCCTTGGTCACGATGTCCAGGGGATTCACGAATCCGAAGCAGCGGTCACCGATCTTCTCGTCCGACCGCGCTACGAACTCGGCGTTGCCCGCAGTGGGGCCGGCGAAGTGATAGCATGAGACGGTGGCGTGCCGGTGAGAATCCCAGCGGGACGCCCGATCTGCCGCATTCCCTTGATTCTCGGCGAACCACAGCGCGAGCGTCGGAGCCAGGGCGCCTCCCTTGCTGTGGCCGGTGAAGATCACCTCGAGGGGGCCGTCTGAATCGAGGACGGCGGCCCTCAGGAAGGCCGTCAGGTCGTTTCCGCCGTTCAGCCGGGCCGTGATCAAGCTGTGCTTCTCGAGCAGGTTCAGGAGCTGCAACGAGGGCGTACCGCCGACGACATCGAGCCCCGCCACAGCGGTGGTGATCATCGGCTCACGAACCGTCGCCAACCACTGCTTCTGAATCTCCGCCAGTCGGGCGCCTGGATCGCGTGCCTGCACGCGAAGACGCGCGGCGGCGACTTGACCGAGCACTCGTTGCACGTCGTCGCGCACTCTGATGGCGTCGCGGCTGCGCACCTTCGTCACGAATTCATTCGCGACGCCTGCCAGTGTGTCGAGTCCCTGATCGATGCGGTTCCAGATCTTCGCCGCGGCGCCGGCCGGTGGGTCCGTGGCCTGTAGCTGTAGGAGGATGCCGAGGCCGAGGGCCGTGCTGAGCGATATCCGGGCCTTGCCGGTCGGATCGAATGACCATGGGACCTGTCCGGCGACCCAGAAATCTCCGAACAACCAATCGAATGCGGAGATGGGGTTGGTACCCCGGACGGCCACGACGTATTGCGGTGGTTGGTTCGGTCGATCGGCGTTCTGCACGACGAACGCCGCCGCGTCGTCGAACAGCGACATGGGAGCGCGATAGGACGCAGGGCCCCACACCAACGTCCACCGGCCCAGGTGGGGCGCGAGCGCTTCCAGCTTTGCCTCCACGTCCTGTCGAAACCGTACGCCGTGCGTCAGAGGTGGGCCCGCGTCGGCGAAGTCTCGATACGTCAGCGCCGCGAGGCAGAGCATCTGTTGCTCGGGGGTCATTTCACCTCCATGTGGGCAGCGCGCTGCGCGCGCAGGTAGCTGGTGCTCAGGCGACAAGATCGATCGTCAGGGGCGTCCGCGGAGGTACTCGAGCTCGCTCAGGAAGACGTGCTGCGTGGCCTTTCGGGCAGCGGTCCCCGCGAACGTGCCCGCCGCTGCGGCGATGAGCGGGTTGGTCTGGAATGTCGCTGCGCCCATGCATGCCTGCTCGACCGCGGAGGTGACCGCTCCTTCGGCCATCGAGGAGAAGCCCTTGAACCAGTCCTCGAATTTGTTCCGTTTGTCCTTCGCCAACGTGAGGGCAGCGTCGTAGCGCTTGCGTAGGTCGTAGCGGGCGTCGTCGGCCGACTCGACGACCACACGAATGAGGTCGCGGATGTATCGGTCGCCCGTGCGGTGCGAGAAAATGCCTTTGATCGCGGTCGCCTTGCCGACATCGAGATCTTCGAGGTGGATTGGAGCAACGAGCTGGCTGGCGTCGATGGTCCGAAAGCCATCTCGGGTGAAGAAGTACGTGAGAACGCTCTCCTCGATGGCCGGGCCCGCGGTCTTCGGCATGAGCGCTGCCGTCGTCGCGAACGAGATTGCGATGTTGAGCTGACTCGTGAGCACCGGCCCGACGGTCCTCCACAGGCCGGCCAGCGGCCCCGCGAACGTGTCGCGAAGCGCCGCGAGCGCCGACTGCGGGCTGTCTGCGCGGAGCAGGCGCCCGAGAGCGTCGAGCTGTCCCACGAACAGGCCGCGGATACGGTCGAGCGGATCGTCTCCGTCAAAGATGCGGGCGACGGCAAGACCGCCGATCTCGCGCAGAAAATCGAGATCCAGACCTTTGGGGAGGGGACTTGCGCTCGCGAGTTGGGTCAGCAGATCGTCTGCCGTGGTGGCGGTCAACGCCGTCCCGAGCCTCTGCTCCCGCGACTCGATGAGCTTCCTCAGCTGATCGACGACGTCATTCTGGATTAGGGCGCTGAGGGCGAAGGGCTTGTTGGGCATGTCTTGGGCCTCCTCGATGCCTATGCGCTCGGAATTCCGGTGGCAGCGCGAGCCAGCGCCCGCACGACCTCCGGTACCAGTCCTTGCCGTACGCGATCTCGTCTCGGCCGGTGCGATCGAGGAGCAGAAGACCGCTTCGATGTCGTGCGCTCCGCTGGCTCGCGTCGGCGAAGCGAATCTAGACCCACCGTTCGCGGCGGGGCAAGGGCGAAGTGGGTCATGGAACGATCGTGCCGCAGGGAACCGCTTGAGCGGGCGACCCGGAGCGGGCTATCTACCGTCGTGCAGGCTCACGCTCGCAGACTCTAGCGACCCATGACGGTCATCGAGCTGAACGCCAGCGACGTCGCGACGTCGCCGGAGATCGAGCGACTCGTGCGCAACTACCGCGCGAAGGCCGACGCGTTCGTGTTCCTGAGTGGCGGAGCCTCGAAGATGTCCGACGAGGCTCGCGGCCGGCTGGAGAGCCTCCTCGAGGCGCTCCAGCTGCTCGTCGCGCGCGGTGTCCGTTTCGCCGTCGGCGACGGCGGCACGAAGGCCGGATTGATGGAAGTGGCGGGCAAGGTCCGTAAGGCGACGCGCGACGCCTTCCTCCTCCTCGGCGTGGCGCCCGCGCCCGACATCACCACGAGCAACGAGCCAGGCAAGACGCCCGTCGATCCCGGGCACAGCGATGTCGTCGCCGTACGCAATCCGGCATGGGAGCGCCGTCCCAGCTGGGACCCGAGCCAGGGGCACTGGGGATCCGAGATCGAGTCCATGTACGCGATCTTCGACCGGCTGAGCCGCGGGCGTCCGTCGGTGACGATCGTGGCGAACGGCGGCGCGGGAACCCTGGACGAGGTCTCGCACAATCTACGCCAGCGCCGCCACATGATCGTCATCGAAGGAAGCGGCCGCGCGGCGGACGCGTTGGTAGCCCGCCTGCGGAAGACGTCGCCGGCGGAAGAGGAGACCGCCCGCTTCGTTCCGGCCGTCGAGGCGCTCGGCGTCGAGGCGCACCAGGAGTTGTTCGAGCTCTTTCCATTGGATCGCGGTCCGAAAGCGCTTGCCGACCGCGTGCTCGCGCGGATCGGTGGCAACGCGAGTCCGGCCGGAGAGTGATCACCGAGGAGTTGGAACGACTCGTATCCCACAAACAGCCCCAAGCCGGAGGGGAACATGGCGATGACCAAGCAAGACCATCTCGACCGGACCCGGACGCCCAAGCGCATCCTCGCGCTCGATGGTGGCGGCATCCGCGGCATCCTGACCCTCGAATACCTCGGCCTCATCGAGGACTTGCTGCGCGCGCGCACAACCAAGAAGGACCTCGTCCTGTCCGACTACTTCGATCTGATCGGCGGTACGTCGACCGGATCGATCATCGCGGCGGCGCTCGCCTGTGGCCTCACCGTCGCCCAGCTGAAGAAGCTCTATCGCGACATCGGTGGAAGCGTCTTCAAGAGCTCATTCACCGGGGGCACCTTTCTCGGGGGCAAGCTCGTCCCGAAGTTCCCGTCTGAGCCGGTGCTCAAGGCGCTGAACGCTCAGCTCGGTGCGGACACGACGCTCGACAGCGACCGCGTTCGAACGGGTCTCATGGTGATGACGAAGCGGCTCGACACCGGCAGCCCCTGGCCGCTCCACAACCATCCCGACGCGCGCTATGCCGCGCAGGACGGCAAGCTGCTCCTGACCCACGTAGTGCGGGCGAGCACGGCCGCGCCGACCTACTTCGCCCCGGAGGAGATCGACATCTCGTCGCGTGACGGTAGCGTGGTCAAGGGGGCATTCGTCGACGGGGGCGTCAGTCCGTTCAACGACCCGTCTCTGCAGCTCCTCATGCTCGCCGCGCTTCAGGGCCACGGCTTCCGGTGGCAGACCGGCGCGGACAACCTGCTTCTGATCTCGGTCGGGACGGGGAGCTACAAGGAGAAGTACACGACCGAGGCGCTAGTGAACATGGTGCCGGCCCTGCAGGGCATCACCGCGCTCCAGTCGCTGATGGACGACTGTGACCGGATGAATCGCGCGATGATGCAGTGGCTCACCACCTCGCTCACGCCCTGGAGGATCGACAGCGCGATCGGCGAGATGCAGCTCGACAGCCAGAACGGCCCCAGGCTCGCGACGTACGTGCGCTACAACGTCCAGCTGGAGCCCGGCTGGCTAAAGACGGAGGTGCAGATCGACTGTGGTCCCGACCGGGTCAAGAAGATCGCGCAGATGGACGACCCGACGAACATGGACGATCTGGCGAAGATCGGGAACCTGGCCGCGGTGAAGCAGGTGCAGGAGGCGCACTTCCCCGCGCGGTTCGACGTGGCCTGAGGCCGACGCAACTGGCCGCTCCAGCGCGAGCTGGGCGGCTGCTGAGGACTAGCTACCAGTCGCGCGTTGCCGGGCGCATCCCTTTCTGCCACCTAGCGATTGGGCTTTCGCCCGTCGACCATGGGGCTCGTCGCCAGACGTCTCGCGTTGGGCATCGTTTTAATCGTCACTATCTCTGCCGTCCTCCTCCTCTCCGACCGCGCTTCCCGCACCGGCGCGACCGGCTCTCCCGGCACCCCCGCCCGCAAATGGAATCTCGATCTTCTCGAGTACGTCCAGGTCCTCGACGTCGAGGAAGCCGAGCGAGGCATCCGCGAGGGTCTCGCCGAAGCCGGCCTCGTCGAGGGCCGCGACCACGAGCTCCGCGTGCGCAACGCGCACGGAGACATGCCGACCCTAAACACCCTGGTCGACACCGCCCTAAGCAGCGGCGCCGACCTGCTGCTGACCCTCTCGACGCCGACGCTCCAGGCAACGCTCCGCCGAGCGGGGAACGTCCCCGTCGTCTTCACCTTCGTCGCCGACGCGATCGCCGCAGGCGCCGGCCGGAGCAACGAGGACCACCTCCCGAATGTGACCGGCGTCCCGACCGTCGCGGCCCACGACGCCATGATCGACCTCGTCCGCGAGGTCCTCCCGCGCGCCCGACGGATCGGCACCCTGTTCGCTCCCGCCGAAGTCAACTCCGTCGTCAACAAGGACCTGATGGTGAAGGCGGCGGCGCGGCACAACTTCGAGGTGGTGGCTCTGCCGGTCAATACGAGCACCGATATCCCCGACGTGACGCTGTCGCTCCTCGCCGAACACATCGACCTGATCTGCCAGGGCGGGAGCAACCTCACGGCCTCGGCCTTCGCGAGCATCACCAGGCCGGCGACACGCGTCCGCGTTCCGGTCTTCGGGTACCTCACGAGCGACTTCGGCAACGGCGCCGTGGTGGTCCTGGCGCGCGACTACTACGACGGCGGACGGGAGGCCGGCTCGATGGCCGCCCGTATCATCCGAGGCGAACGGCCGGCTGCGATCCCGTTCAAGCCTCTCACCGCGACCCAACTGCTCGTCAACCTCGAGGTGGCGCGACAGATCGGCGTCACGATTCCCCCGCCGCTCGTCGCGCGCGCCGCGCGAGTGATCGGAGGATAGGCTGGAGATCGCGACCCGACAGGCGGGCGACGCCCTCGAGGTGACGGTCAGCGGGCGGCTGGACGCCTACTGGGCCGATCACCTCACGCGCGCACTCGACGAGGCGATCCGCGGCGGCGCCGATCGCGTGCGGCTCGACCTCTCCGCCGTGTCGTTCGTCAGCTCGGTCGGCCTGCGCGTGCTGATCCGCTTCTACAAGCAGCTGCGCGGGATCAACGGCACGCTCGGGGTTACGAATCCCTCCGCAGCGGTCGCGCGTGTGCTCGAGCTGGCAGGTCTCGAAGTCCTGCTGGCGGGCAGTGAAGCGGCACCCGGCGAAGCGTCCCGGCGCGCGCTACCTTCCGTCGAGCGTGGCTCCGCCCGCTTCGACGTCTTCGAGCTCGCCCGTGACGCGCGTCTTCGCTGCCGGGTGATCGGCGCTCCCGAGCGGCTCGACGGCTGCCGGTTCGAGCCGAGCGACTGCCGCACCGTCGGCTTCCCCGACGGCACCTTGGGCGTCGGCCTCGGTGCCTTCGGTCACGGCTTCGCCGATTGCCAGGCGCGCTTCGGCGAGTTCCTCGCCGCCGGCGGCGCGGCCGCCTACCTTCCGAGCGACGGGACCAACGTCCCCGATCATCTCGTCTCTGCTGGGGCACTCGTCCCGGAGCTCCAGGTCCTCTACGCGCTCACCTGCGAGGGAGGTTTCGCGACGCTCATCCGCTTCGAGACCGGCGCCGCCGGCCCTGTCGGCCTCCGGACGTTGGCGGAGACGGCGCTCGAGCTGGTCGCCGCAGACGCCGCCGGCATCGTGATCGTGGCCGAGTCGGCGGGCCTCATCGGCGCAGCGCTCCGGCGCTCGCCCGCGCGTGGCCCCGTGGCCGGCGCGCCGTTCGCCTTCCCGGAGATTCGCGAGTGGCTGTCCTTCACTCCGGAGCGAGCCCATACGCGGAGCGTGGCGCTGGCCGTCGGCATCGTCGCTCGCGCTCAACCGCCCATGCTTGCCCCGTTCCTGCGGCCTCTCGGCGGCGTCGCCACGGGCCACGTCCATGCCGCCGCCTTCTCATATCGGCCGCTGCAGCGCGGGCTCATCAACCTCGGGCCAACCGTGACGACGCTGTTCCAGGACGAAGCGCTGCAGGGCGTCCTCCACCTCCTGCCGGACGACCGCGGCGGCGACGGCCGCGAGAGTGAGTTCGTGCGGGGCGCGTGCTGGATCGGTCCGGTCGGGGAAGTCGTTCCGGGATGACGCTCGTTCTCGGGGCGTGGACGATCGGGCTCATCCTCTCGCTCCTCGCGTTCGGGGTGTACATCAGCTTTCGCGTGTTTCACTTCCCCGACATCACCACCGAGGGGTCGATCACGCTCGGCGCGTCGGTCACCGCGGTCCTGCTCGTCGCCGGGACGGGCCCGGTCGCCGCCAGCGCCGCGGCCTTCTCGGCCGGGCTCGCCGCCGGGGCGACGACCGGCATCCTCCACACGAAGTTCCGCATCAACCCGCTCCTCTCCGGCATCCTCGTCATGACGGCGCTCTACTCGGTGAATCTCCACGTCATGGGCAAGAGCAACGTGCCGCTGCTCGCCGCGCAGACGATGGCGAGCCACGTCGAGGGGCTGTTCGGCGGCCGCGCCAACTTCGACATCATGGGCTGGGAGGTCGCGAGCCCTGACCTCGCCTCGCTCATCTTGGTCTTCATAGTGGTCACGCTGGTCGCGGCGGTGCTCTACGCCTTTTTCCGGACGAACCTCGGTACGGCGATGCGTGCGACGGGCCAGAACCCGCAGATGAGCCAGGCGCTCGGCGTCAACGTCGGCAACATGACGATCGCCGGCCTCGCGCTCGCCAACGGCCTGGTCGCGCTGTCAGGAGCGCTCCTCGCGCAGTACCAGGGCTTCGCCGACGTGCAGATGGGCATCGGGATGGTGGTGTGGGGGCTCGCGAGCGTCATCATCGGCGAGGCGCTGGTCGGGACGCAGCAGCTCGGGCTCGTCATCACGGGCGCGGTGATGGGATCGGTGCTGTTCCGGCTGCTCGTCGCCGGTGCGCTCCGGGCCGGCCTGGACCCGAACGACCTGAAGCTGGTCACCGCCGTCTTCGTCTTCGCGGCGTTGATCCTCCCCGACCTGGTCCGCAGGCGGGGGAGGGCGTGATGCTCGAGGTCGCCGACATCGCGAAGACTTTCAACGCCGGGACGCCACACGAGGTGCGGGCGCTTCGGGGCGTGAGCCTCATGATCGACGCGGGCTCCTTCACGGTCGTCATCGGCGGCAACGGCTCGGGGAAGTCGACGCTGCTGAACGCCGTTGCGGGCACGGTGCTCGTCGACAGCGGCTCGATCCGGTTGGACGGCCGGGACATCACCACCTGGCCCGAGTACCGGCGTGCGGCGCTGATCGGGAGAGTCTTCCAGAACCCGTTCAGCGGCACGGCGGCCGAGATGTCCATCGCCGAGAACCTTGCCCTCGCCGCGCGTCGCGGCCGCCGCCGCGGTCTCGGGTGGGCGCTCGGCGGCGCGTTTCGGCGTGAGCTCCGCGATCGCGTGCGACGGCTCGGCATGGGGCTCGAGGACCGCCTCGACAATCCGATCGGGACCCTTTCCGGCGGGCAACGCCAGGCGCTCACGCTCCTCATGGCGACGTGGCACGCGCCGCGCCTCCTCCTGCTCGACGAGCACACGGCGGCCCTCGATCCGCGGAGCGCCGATCAGATCATTCGCCTGAGCGAGGAGTCGATCGCGCGCGACCGACTGACCACCATGATGGTCACCCACTCGATGCAGCAGGCGGCGAGCCTCGGGGACCGACTCGTCATGATGTACCGCGGCCGTGTCATCCAGGATTTCCGCGCTGCCGAGAAGCGCCGGCTCCGCCCCGACGACCTCCTCGCGCGTTTCGAGGAGGTGCGACGCAGCGAGCAGCTCGACGAGCCCGCCGCCGAGCTCCTCCGGCGAGCCTACATCTAGGCTAGCGCTGTTACGGCCTCGGACTCGTCCGCGTAGACGCGGAGGATCGAGCCGAGCCCCGCGATGTCCACGATGCGCCGGACCGGGTCCTGTAGCCCCGCGAGTACGAAGCGGCCCGCGAGCGGACGAAGCCGCTTGGCGGCGACGAGGAGGGTCTGGAGCCCCGCGCTGTCGACGTACACGAGCCGCTCGCCTTCCACGACGATCTTGCGCTCGCCCGCGTCGATCGCCGCGGCAAGCCGCGCGGCGAGCGTCCCGGCGGTGCGCGCGTCGAGACGCCCCTGGAGCCGCAGCACCAGCACCCGGCCGTGTCGCGCCTCCGCGATCGCCATCGCCTGACCGAGGTTCTTCTGGAGCCGGACGATGTTGCGGCCGTTCTCGCGCCGGTAGTCCATCGCGTCCGTCACGCGCCGGGCGAGGTAGAGGCCGAGACCGCCGGGCTGGCGTTCCTCGATCGGCACGTCGAGCTTCGGGGCGGGCACCGTAGCCGGATCGAATGGGCGGCCGTCGTCCTCGATCTCGATCACGACCTCGTCCGCGCCGGTCATGAGCCGGACGACGATCTCGTGCGGCCGGTCGTCGTCGAAGCCGTAGGAGACGACGTTGGTGAACACCTCGTTCACCGCGAGCTGGAGATCGAAGAGGCGGGTAGGGGAGAGCTGCTGCCGCCGCCCGAAGTCCTCGACCACCCGCCCGAGGCGCTCGAGATCGGCGAGGTCGTTCCTGAAGATGATCGCTTCCGGTTCAGCCATGGTAGCGAAGGGCGAGCGCGGTCATGTCGTCGCTCTGCGGCACGTCCGCCGAGTAGCGGCGGACCTCGTCGATCACCGCCCGCGTGACCGCTTCCGGCGTCGCGTGGCCGTGCGCGGCCAGCACCGCCGCGAGTCGAGGGTCGGAGAAGAGCATCCCGTCGGCATCCATAGCCTCCGTGACGCCGTCGGTATAGAGGAACACGCCGTCGCCGGCGCCCAGCGCCAGGCGGCGCTCATCGTACGCGGCGTCGTCGAGCACGCCGAGGACGGCCCCGCCGGTCCGCTCGAGCATCCCCACCTCGCCGCTCCGTCGTACGACGTAGGGAGGGTTGTGGCCGCCGTTGCTGTACGCGAGCTCGCCGGTGCGCGTGTCGAGCACGCCGTAGAAGACGCTGACGAAGAGCTCCGCGCTGTTGTCGAGGCAGAGGAGGGCGTTGACGCGGCGGAGACACTCCGCCGGTGCGAAGCGGTCGAGTGCCACCGAACGAAGGACCGTGCGGCTGACGGCCATGAAGAGCGCGGCAGGGACGCCCTTGCCGGAGACGTCGCCGACGACGATGCCGAGGTGCGTGTCGTCGACCGGGAAGAAGTCGTAGAAGTCTCCGCCGACCTCGCGGGCCGGGAGCATCTCGGCGAAGAGCTCGAGGTCCGGGCGACGCGGGAAGGCACGCGGCAGGATCGACTGTTGGATGCCACGCGCGATGTCCAGCTCGCGGCGGATTGCGAAGAGCTGCTCGCGGTCGCGCGTCGCCTCCTGAAGGGCGAGGTATTGCTGCTTCAGCTGCGTGTACATGCGGGCATTCTCGATGGCGACGGCGATGCTGCCCGCCAGGGCGTCGAGGAAGGCGAGCTGATCGTCCGTGAAGCACGCGGCATTTCGCGGGTTCACGACCTGGATCACGCCGATCGTTCCCTGGTGGGTTCGGAGCGGCGCGCAGAGGAGGGCGCGGGTGGTGATCCCGGTCTGCCGGTCGATGCCGGCGTAGAACCGCGGGTCGGACGATACGTCGTCGACCCGGAGCGGCCGGCCGGTCTTCAACACCGTCCCCGCGATGCCGCGGTCGGCGGGGAATCGCAGCGCGAGCAGACGAGCCGCGGTCGCCGGGTCGGGCTCCGCGACGTAGCCGAAGAAGAGCTCCACCCGCTCGGGATCGAGGAGGAGGATCGACGTCGCCTCGGCGTCCAGGACCTGGCAACACTTTCCGACGACGAGGGCGCTGAGGTCGTCGAGGTCGATGCGGGCCGCGAAGGCGCAGGCGAGGTCGTAGAGGAGGGCGAGGCGGGCGGTGTCCTGGGCGGGCATCTCCCAGGTTTCATCGCGCGGCCGCGCGTGCAGCGCAAGGCGGCGACGTCGGAACGAATATCAGGGGATACATCGCGGGCCACTGGAGTAGGTCCAGGTAGTCCCCGGCGAGCACGATGCTACGATAGCGCCTCATGTCGGTGATGGGGCGTCGCGCGCTGGGGATCGGACTGACGCTGCTCGTCGGATGCGCCGGGGCACAGCACTTCCTCATCCATCCCCACGAACCCGCTCCCGAGGTCGTCCTCTGGACGGCCGACTTCTCGCGCGACGAGCTCCAGGTGCACCTCGAAGGCGCGCGTCCGCACGGGCCGGGACCATTCCCCGCCGTTATCGTCCATCCGGAGGAGGAAGAGACGGCGTCGGCGATGCGGGGCGTGATCTGGGATCTCGCCGCGCGCGGATACGTCGCGATCGCCGCCGATTACCACCGGCTGATCGACGGGAAGTACCGCCGTAACATGTTCGCCTGGAGATCGACGGGCGACCTCACGCTGATCATCGACGCGACGCGCGACTACCCCGAGGTGGATCAGAGCCGCATCGGGGCGATCGGTTTCTCGGAAGGCGGCGTCGTGAGCCTGCTCATGGCGGCGCACGATCCCGATCGCATCAAAGCGGTCGTGGCCTACTATCCGATCACCGATTTCCCGCACTGGTACGCGGGCGAGCGCTCCGGCTTCTCGCCACGCCTGATCTTCGCCCTTGGGCGCTGGCAGATGCGAGTCGAATCCGGCGCCGAGACCGAGGACGACTTCCAGACGATGCTACGGCTGGCGTCGCCCCTGTACATGGCCGAGTACATTCG
>Ga0111539_10009800_pt1 | contig 12091 bp, 11 predicted proteins | sample RhiMethybrSRZTD1_FD_79667 | JGI IMG/M metagenome (GOLD analysis project Ga0111539, IMG submission 79667) | Populus rhizosphere microbial communities from Tennessee, USA - Rhizosphere MetaG P. TD hybrid SRZTD1 (version 2) (version 2) | ecosystem: Host-associated > Plants > Roots > Rhizosphere >...
CACACGTTCCAGGTGCGCCAGATCGACACCGCCGGCAACACGGGACCGGCCTCGAACCACGCGTGGACGGTGGACAGCACCCCTCCAGGCACGGTGATCGACGCCGCCCCGAGCGATCCGAGCGCAGTCGACGTCAGCTTCGACTTCAGCAGCCCTGACGGCGGCGTCGCGTTCGAGTGCGAGCTCGACGGTGGCGGCTTCAGCGTTTGCTCGAGCCCGGCGTCCTACGCGGGGCTGGCAAGCGGGCCGCACACGTTTGACGTTCGCGCGATCGATTCGGCCGGCAACGTCGATCCGACTCCTGCCTCTTTCACCTGGTCGGTGAGCTAGCGCTGCGCGGCCCGAGCACAGGAAGCTTCGGATCGATGAAGCCGAGGTAGAGGAGGACGACCGCCGCGGCGATGAAGACCGCCGTCGGCGCAGCCCCGAGCCCCGCGACGGCGCTGCCCGTTGCGGCAAGTGCGACACCCGCCAGAATGAGGCCGTTGCCGACGGGCCGGCGGCGAATGGTCGAGAGGGCGATCACGACCACGGCCAGCGTCCCCAGTGAGTTCCCCAGGATGGCGACGAGCCGGGCGGGCCAGAAGTCCAGGTGCTCCTGCGCCTCCGGGATCGAGCTGCCCGTGACGGGCGCCGTCAGCGGGACCGCGAGGGCGATCCCGACCGCGAGCCCGCTGTAGAGGAAGCCGAGCGGCGCTGCCCAGCGCCGTCCGGAGAGGAGCAGCGAGCCGACCCCGAGGAGCGGTGCCGTGAGGAGGCCTCCACAGAGGTAGTAGACGCGGAAGGAGCGGTCGTCCCAGCCGGCCGCGGCGCCCCAGGCGAGGGCAGCCGACGCTGCCGCGTAGGCGAGGAGCGAGGCCGACCAGGCGGCGAGCTGCGGCGCTCTGCGCGTCCTCCAGCGGCCCAGCAGGTCGCCTGCGAGTCGGAGGGCGAGGAGCGCAGCCGCGAATGCGAGCAGTGCCTCCATACCGTCAGTTAACCTCAGCGGAGATGCCTGAGAAGCGCTACCTCGTCACTCCGGGCCCGACGCCGGTGCCCCCGGTGGTGCTCGCCGCGACGGCCGCGCCGATGATCCATCACCGCTCGCCGGACTTCCGCGGAACGCTCGAGCGCGTGACCGAGCGGCTTCAGCAGGTCTTCCGCACGGAGAACGACATCGTCCACCTCACCTCGGCAGGCACGGGCGCGATGGAGTCGGTCATCCAGAACCTCTGCTCGCCGGGCGACCCCGTCCTCGTGGTGTCGCACGGCTTCTTCGGCGAGCGCTTCGCCGCCCAGGCCGAGGTGTACGGCTGCAAGCTGACCCACCTTCGCTACGCGTGGGGCGAATCGCCGAATCCGGAGGAGGTCGGCGCGCAGCTCGAGGAGATGGGCGGAGCCAAGATCGTCCTCCTGACGCATTCCGACACTTCGACCGGGGTCGTCTCCGACGTCCAGTCGATCGCCGAGCGGATCTCGGGCTCGGACGCCCTCGTGGTCGTCGATGCGATCTCCAGCCTCGCGGCGGTGCCCCTCGAGACCGACGCGTGGGGCCTGGACGTGGTCATCACGAGCTCGCACAAGGCGCTCATGAGCCCGCCCGGCCTTGCGTTCGTCTGCGTTTCCGAGGCCGCCTTCGAGGCCTCGCGGTCGGCGACCTCGCCGCGCTATTACTTCGACTGGGAGCGCGCCCGCGCCGCCCAGGAGAAGGGCGAGAACCCGTTCTCGCCGGCGATCTCGCTCTTCCTCGGCGTCGACGTCGCGCTCGGGATGATCCTGCAGGACGGGCTCGAGGCCGCGTTCGAGCGCCACGTGCGTCTCGGCCGCGCTGCGCGCGCGGGCGTGAAGGCGATGGGGCTCGAGCTCTTCTCGCCGGACGAAGACCGCTCGGCCGTCGTGACGGCGATCAAGATGCCCGAGGAGATCGACGGGGGATCGATCGTCCTCTCGATGCGCGAGCGCTCCGGCGTGACGATCATCGGCGGCCAGGGCGAGCTCCGCGGGAAGATCGTGCGCTTCGGGCACATCGGCTACATCGACGTCTTCGACGTGACGACGGCGCTTGCGGCTCTCGAGCTCGCGATGGCAGAGGCGGGGGCGGACATCGAGCGCTCCGCCGCCGTGACCGCGGCGCTCGAGGCGTACGCCGAGCCCGTTTCCGTGTGAAGGTTCTCGTTCGTGAACCCATAGCCGCGGCGGGGATCGACCTTCTGCGCGAGCGCTTCGACGTCGACGTGGACCCGAACGGCGACCTCGCCGCGCGGATCGGCGACTACGACGCGATCATCATCCGCAGCGGCACACACCTCGACGCCCGCCTGATCGAGAAAGCGACGAAGCTCAAGGTGATCGGCCGAGCCGGGGTGGGGATCGACAACGTCGATCTCGACGCGGCTTCGCGGCGCGGAATCGTGGTCGCGAACGCGCCGGAGTCCACCATCGTCTCGGCAGCGGAGCACACGCTCGGACTCCTGCTCGGCCTCTCGCGCTCGATTCCCCAGGCCCACGCCGCGCTCAAGGAAGGCCGCTGGGACCGCTCGCGGTTTGCCGGCCACGAGCTCGCCGGGAAGACGCTCGGCCTCGTCGGCTTCGGTCGCATCGGGCGCCAGGTGGCGCGGCTCGCGCGCGGCCTGGACATGCAGGTCCTCGCCTTCGACCCCTACGTGAGCGCCGAGCGCTTCGGCGAGCTCGGGGTCGACCGGGTCGAGACGCTTCCGGAGCTCCTCGCGGCGGCCGACTTCGCCTCGCTCCATCTCACGCTCACCGAGGACACCCATGGGCTGATCGGACGGGAGGAGCTCGCGGCGGCGAAGGACGGGATCAAGCTGATCAACGCCGCCCGTGGCGAGCTCGTGGACGAGGAGGCGCTCGTCGAGGCGCTCGGCTCCGGCAAGGTCGCCGGCGCCGCGCTCGACGTCTTCGCCGAGGAGCCGTACTCCGGGCCGCTCCTCGCGCTCGACAACGTCGTCGTCACGCCGCACCTCGCCGCTTCCACCGAGGAGGCTCAGGACCGCGCAGGACTGATCGTGGCGGAACAGGTCGCCGCCGCTCTCGAGGGCCGCGTGGTCACGAACGCGGTCAACATCCCCGCGGTCGCCGCGGACGAGGTCGGCTTCCTCGGCCCGTTCCTGCCGCTCGCCGCGAAGCTGGGAGCACTCGCGGTGGAGCTCGCCGATTCGAGCCCGACGCGGCTCGACTTCGCCTATCTGGGCGAGCTGGCCGAGCACGACACGCGGCTCCTCACCGTCGCGGCGCTCAACGGCGCCTTCCAGGGCCGGGTCGAGCAGGCGGTCAACTACGTGAACGCACCGCTCCTCGCGGCCGAGCGCGGCATCGAGGTGACCGAGGAGCGCAGGCGTGCTTCCCGCGACTTCACGAGCCTCGTCCGCGTGACGGCGGTCGCGGGCGATCAGGAGGTCGTCGTCGCGGGCACGCCGCTCGGCCGCGACGCCGAGCCGCGGCTCGTGCGCGCGCTCGGCTACGAGATCGAGATCGACCTCGCCCCGTTCATGCTCTTCGCAGTGAACGACGACCAACCGGGGCGCATCGGCCGGCTGGGCACCCTGCTCGGCGAGGCGCACGTGAACATCGCCAACATGGCCGTCTCGCGGCGCTCGCAGAGCGCGAAGGGCGCCCTCATGGCTCTCACACTGGACAGCATCCCGGGGCCCGGAGTGCTCGAACGCGTCGAGGCCGAGCCGGGCTTCACCGATGTTCGTTTCATCGACTTGAGCAAAGCTTGAGTGCTTGGCCGGAGCCGGTCGAGCGGGTCGCCGAGTTCCTCCGCAAGGTGGCCGTCGAGTCGCGCGTCGAGGAGTTCCCCGCGGGGACACTGACCGCCGAGGATGCCGCCAGCGCGGTCGGCTGCGACCTCGCACAGATCGTCAAGTCCCTCGTCTTCATCTGCGACGGGAAGCCGGTGCTGGTCATGGTCGGGGGAGACCGGCGCGCCGACCGCGCCAAGGTCGAGGCTGCGGTGCCGTGCGAGAAGGCGAAGATCGCAGGCCCCGACGAGGTCCGCTCGGCGACCGGGTTCGAGCCGGGCGCGGTCGCCCCGTTCCCGCTGCCGGCGATCCAGACCATCCTCGTCGACAACGAGCTGCTCATGCACGAGGTCGTCTGGACGGGGGCGGGCTCGCACCAGCACGTGCTCGCCATCTCTCCGGCCGACCTCGTCCGACTGACGCGCGCCCGTTCCGTCGACGCCGTCGCGGACGACGCGTAACCTAGGATTAGGTCGATGCAAGAGACCGAAAAGATCTGGATGAACGGCGAGCTCGTCGACTGGGCGGATGCGAAGGTCCACGTCGGCGCGCATGGGCTCCACTACGGCTCCGGGGTCTTCGAAGGCATCCGCTGCTACGAGACGGACGACGGCCCGGCCGTGTTCCGGCTGACCGACCACCTGAAGCGGCTGGAGAACTCCGCCCGGCTCCTGCACATGGAGCTGCCCTTCAGCGTGGACGACATGCGAGCGGCGACGCTCGAGCTCATCGGGGCGAACGGCCTCGCCGAGTGCTACATCCGCCCGATCGCCTTCTACGGCTACGGCGAGCTCGGCGTGCACCCGCGCTCGAATCCGGTCGACGTCGTGATCATGAGCTGGCCGTGGGGCGCGTACCTCGGCGAAGAGGCTCTCACGCAGGGGATCAGCGCGAAGGTGTCCTCCTGGAAGCGCGTCGGCCCGAACACGATCCCGCACGTCTCGAAGGCGACCGGCATCTATCTGAACTCGATGCTCGCCGTGATCGAGGCGACGAACGCCGGCTATGCCGAGGCCATCCTCCTGACGGACGAGGGCCTCGTGGCCGACGGCTCCGGCGAGAACATCTTCGTCGTCAAGGACGAGATCATCTCGACCCCGCACCTCTCGACGTCGATCCTCCCGGGGATCACGCGTCAGAGCGTGATGGAGATTGCCCAGGCGCACGGCTACGCGGTGCACGAGGGCCCGCTGATCCGCTCGGACCTCTACCTCGCGGACGAGGTCTTCATGACGGGGACGGCCGCCGAGGTCACTCCCGTGCGCGCGGTCGACGACCACGAGATCGGTCCGCCCGGCGCGGTGACGAAGGCGATCCAGTCGACCTTCTTCGACGTCGTGCGTGGCCGGGACGAGCGCTGGACTCGTTGGCTGGAGTACGCGGCCAAGGCCCCGGCGGGCTCCTGACCGCCGAGATCGGGCTCTCCGCTCCCTGGCTCGAGGAGCGGGAGGAAGAGCTCGTCCTGGAGACGCTTCGCTCCGGGCAGCTCTCGCTCGGGCCCATGATCGACCGCTTCGAGCAGGCGCTGGCCGAACGTGTCGGCGCGCCCTACGTCGCCGCAGTCTCGAGCGGTACGGCGGGGCTCCATCTCGCCGTGCGCCTGGCCGGGCTGGGGGAAGGGGCCGAGGTCGTCACGACGCCGTTCTCCTTCGTCGCGTCCGCGAACTGCGTCCTCTACGAAGGCGCCACCCCCGTCTTTGCCGACATCGATGCGCGCACGTTGAACCTGGACCCGGCCGCCGTCGAGGCGGCGATCACGCCGCGCACGAAGGCAATCCTTCCGGTCGACATCTTCGGCTACCCGGCGGAGTACGCCGAGCTCGAGGCGATCGCCGAGCGCCACGGGCTCGCCCTGATCGAGGACGCTTGCGAGGCGCTCGGAGCCGAATACCAGGGCCGGCCACTCGGCTCACGCGGCGCGCCTGCTGTCTTCGCCTTCTACCCCAACAAGCAGATGACGACGGGCGAGGGCGGCGCGGTCGCCGTGCAGACTGAAGAGGAGTGGGCGCTTCTGAAGAGCCTCTCCAATCAGGGGCGCAGCGACTCGGGCGAATGGCTCACGCACTCGCGCCTCGGCTACAACTACCGCCTCGACGACATCTCGGCCGCGCTCGGGCTCGCGCAGGTCGAGAAGCTCGACCGCATCCTCGAGCTCCGTGCCGAGGTCGCCGCGCGCTACGCGGAGCTCCTGGGCGAGATCGAAGGCGTCGAGATTCCGCTCGCAGACGACGCCGACCACAAGCGGTCGTGGTTCGTCTACGTCGTCCAGGTCGCCGAAGGCATCGACCGGAACGGCGTCATGGCCAAGCTGGGCGAGCAGGGCATCGCCTCGAAGCCCTACCTCCCGTCGATCCACCTGCAGCCCTACTGGCGCGAGCGGTTCGGGACGAAGGAGGGGATGTTCCCGGTCTCCGAGGAGATCAGCCGCCGCTCGCTCGCGCTCCCGTTCCACACCCGCCTCGGGCGCGCCGACCAGGAGCGAGTGGCCGAGGCGCTTGCCTCGTCCCTGCGATAATCAGGACATGGCGGACGCCGCCCCCAAGATGGTCTTTCTCGGGTTCGGGAAGTTCGCGCGTGCGGACAAGATCTACGCCCTCGAGCCGCTGACGGGCGGCGACCGCGGCGACGGCCGCCGGACGCGCGTGTGGGTGGAAGGGATCGCCGAGCCGATCGTCGCCTCGCGCACCGAGCGCTCGATCCTCGGCGAGATGGGCATCCGCGACGCGGGACGCGTCCAGATCCTCGACGACGCCGTGAAGCTCGCGGAGCGCATCGTCGAAGACGCGGCCAAGGGACGGGTCGACCTCGCCGACCTCGACCGGCGGGCGCGCAAGCTTCTCGAGTCGACCGCGAATCCGAGCGACGACGACCAGCTCTTCTAGCGCGTGACGCTCGGCTGCGAGTTCTTCGCGCGAAGCGTGCACGAGGTCGCGCCCGACCTGATCGGCTGCACGCTGCTCGTCGACGGGGTCGGCGGCGCGATCGTCGAGGTCGAGGCCTACGACCACGAGGATCCGGCGAGTCACGGCTTTCGCGGCGAGACGGCGCGCAACCGCTCGATGTTCGGCCCGCCGGGCCACGCCTACGTCTACCGCTCCTACGGCATCCACTGGTGCCTCAACCTGGTCTGCGAGGAAAAGGGTGTCGCGGCCGCGGTGCTCCTTCGTGCGCTCGAGCCGGCGCACGGGGTCGAGGAGATGCGCGCCCGCCGGAACCTCGACGAGCCCCGCCTTCTCTGCTCGGGCCCAGGCCGCCTCTGCCAGGCACTCGCCGTGACGGGGGAGCACGACGGGCTGCCGCTCGACCGCCCTCCCTTCGAGCTCCGCGCGCGCGGGGGAGAGCCTGAAATCGTCACCGGACCACGGGTCGGGATCACGCAGGCCGCCGACCTTCCGTGGCGTTACGGCCTGGCCGGCTCGCCCTATCTTTCGCGCGGTTTCCGGGTCAGCGTCCGACGACCAGCTTGATTGTCATGTTCTCGACCGAGGCAAGCCCGGCCTTCGGGAACTGCTGCAGGACGCGGTCGGGCTTCCCTTCCGCATAGGTCTGCACGAGCCCCGCCAGATGGTGGCGGGCGAGCTTCGTCCGTGCGGCCTGGAGACTGAGGCCGGTCACGTCTGGGATGCGGCCGTTGACCGCCATCGGAACGACGATGCGCACGGTGTCGAAGGAAGACAGCGTGCCCCTGGCCGGGATCTGCGCGACCACGCGTCCGAGCCGCTCGCCTCCCTCCGCCGGCCGGGTGACCACTTCGACCGTCAGCGGCATGCTTTCGAGCCGGATCTTGGCGTCCGCAAGCTTCGCGCCGACGACGGGCGGCACGTCCACCTCGTTCGGCTTGCACGGCGCCTGCTTCGTCGGCTCCCAGCCGGCGACGTAGGTGACGAGGTGCCCGTCGTGGCAGTTGCCGTTGTCGAGCAGCCACTCGTTGTTGCGATAGACGACGTCGCGCGCGACCGTCGACTCGTAGGCCGGGGAGGGGAAGCTCTCCGGCGGGTCGTTCTCGGCCTTGAGCGCCTTCTCGACGAAGCTCTGCCAGATGAGCGCGGGGTAGGTACCGCCCGCGACTGGCCCGCCCTCGAACTGGGTCAGCATCGGGACGAGCTTGTTCGGATATCCCACCCAGACCGCGACCGCGAGCTGCGGCGTGTAGCCCACGAACCAGGCGTCACCGTAGTTCTCCGTCGTGCCCGTCTTGCCCGCGACAATCCTGTCCGTGAGGGCGGCGCGCCTCCCGGTTCCCGTCGTGACGACGTTCTGGAGGATGGAGTTGAGCGTCGCCGCGTCGTTCGGGTCGAGGACTTGCTTGTCGACCGGCTCGTTCTTCTCGACACGGTTCCCCTCGACGACCTTCGTCACGGCTCGCGGGGAGTTCCCGAGAATCGAGCCGTCGACGCGGACTCCGTTGTGCGCGAACGTCGAGAATGCGCGCGCCATCTCGAGCGGGTTCACCGCCTCGGCGCCGAGCCCGATGGCGAAGTAGTCGTTGAGCGGGCTCTGGATCCCGAGACGCTTCGCCATCGCGGCCACGTTCCCGGGGCCGACCTGCGCCGTCAGCTGCGCGTATACCGAGTTGTCGGAGTAGGTCGTCGCGTCGACGAGGTCGATCGTGCCGAGATAGGAGTTCTCGTAGTTGTGCACCGACCAGAGCTTGTCCCCGAGGTTGATCACGGTCGGCTGCGAAGTGAACTGCGTCTGCGGCGAGATGCCTTCGCTGAGCGCGGTCGCGAGCACGAACGGCTTGAAGGAAGAGCCGGGCTGGCGCTCGCCCTGCACCGCGAGATTGAACTGGCTCTTCTTGTAGTTGCGCCCGCCGACCATCGCGAGCACACGCCCGTCGCGCGGGTCGATCGCGACGAGCGCCGCAGCCGGGTCGTCCCGGTCCGGAAGCCACTTGTCGATCGCTTCCGCGGCAAGCCGCTGCAGGTCGAGGTCGATGGTCGTGTAGACCTTGAGCCCCCCACCGAAAACCTTCCCGGAGCCGTAGTAGGGGACGAGCTGCTGCTTCACGTACTCCGCGAAGTAGCCCTGCCGGCCGGCCGTGACGGGCAGGTGGATGTCCTTGGGCTTCGGCAGCTTCTGCGCGTCGGCGGTCAGCTGCTCCTTCAGGGTGATGAGGCCCTCGTCGCGCATCATCTGGAGGACGATGCGCCGGCGTGCCTCTGCGGCCTTCGGATTCGTCGCGGGGTCGTAGGCGCCGGGGCTCGCCGGCAGGCCCGCGAGGAGGGAGGACTGCGCAAGCGTCAGGTCACGCGCGTGCTCGTGGAAGTAGACGCGGGCAGCCATCTCGATCCCGTACGCGCCGTTCCCGAAGTAGATGGTGTTCAGGTAGGCGGTCAGGATCCGGTCCTTCGACCACTTGCGCTCGAGCTGCCAGGCGAGCGCGGCCTCCTTGAGCTTCCGGCTGATCGTCCGCTCTTGGTGCGTGTACGTGTTCTTGACGAACTGCTGCGTGATCGTCGAGCCTCCCTCGACGACCGCCTTGTGCCTGACGTCGGCCCAGACCGCGCGGAGGATGCCGCGGTAGTCGACGCCTTGGTGCTCCCAGAAGCGGCGGTCCTCGACCGCGACGATCGCCTGCTTCATGAGCGGCGAGATGTCGGCGCTCGCCACCACGATCCGGCTCTCGTCGCCGCGCAGCGTGGCGAGGACGGTCTTGCCGTCGGAGGCGTAGATGTAGCCGAGCTGCTGCGGGCGCTTGTTCGTCGACGGCTCGAGCGCCGCCACGTCGCTCGCGATCGCACTCACCAGGCCGAAGACGAAGGAGACGAGCGAGACGAATACGAGGACGCTGAGCAGCGCAAGAAATCTGAGCTTGCGGATCCTACGGCGCTTCGGAGGGCGACTGCTTCGTCGGAACGGCACGAAGGGCGTGATTCTAGCCCGGCGTTACGCCCCGGACGCGGTGAACTGCACGTCGCCCGTCGGCGCGTCGACTCCGCCCGCGGGCTCGATGGTCACCGCGACAGTCGCGCCCTGCGGAACAGTTCGCGTCAGCGCAAACGCCGTCTGCGTTCCCCCTCCGGAGAAGATCCCCGCCGGCTGTGTGGTGTTGTCCTGGATCACCCAGGCTTCGTAGGTCTTGCCCGCGGGCGCGGGTGCGAGCCCGTTCACGATCAGGGCCGCATCTCCGTCGGGCGTGACGACGAGCCGGCCGTCGGCCCCGGTGAGTGCGAGAGCCTGGGGCCTCTCCGCGAGCTCGTTGTGGAGGGAGGCGGCCCAGATCCCGAACACGATTGCCAGGATCGCCGCGACTGCGGCCACTGCACCTGTTGCGCGCAGGACCCAGCGTGGGCGGAGCGGGACGACGTTCTCGCGCTCGCCGCGCGCTTCGTCGAGGATCCGCGCCCGAAGCCCGGGCGGAGGCTGCTGCGCTTCGACACCGTGCGCGAGCGACGCAGCCGTGTCGTGGAATGCAGACACCGTCTCCTGGCACTCCGCGCAGTGCGCGAGATGCTGCTCGAACTCCTCCCGCTCGTCTGCGCTCAGCGAATCGAGCGCATAGGCGGCGCTCAGCTCGTGAATTCCGGTGCGTTCCATTTTTCCTCTTCGTGTCCCGTTTCCTCGAGTAGCTCGCGGAGGCGGCTCAGCCCCGTGAACATTCTGCTCTTGACAGTGCCGAGTGGCTCGCCGAGGCGGTCGGCGAGCTCGGACTGCGTGAAACCTCCGTAGTAGGCGAGCTCGATCGCCTCCCGCTGCTGGTCGGGGAGGCGCTTGAGAGCCTCCTGCACCCGCGTGCGCTCGAGGCGAAGCCAGGCCTCCTCCTCAGCAGTTCGGCCACCGGACTCAGGCTGCTCCTTGAGCGGGTCGGTCCTTCGTGTCTGCTCGCGGCGTACGACGTCGACGGCGCGCCGGTGGACGAGGGTAAGGATCCAGGTTCGCGCCTTCCCGCGCTCGGCGACGAAGCGGGAAGCCGTCCGCCAGACCGTGAGGAAGGCTTCCTGTACGGCGTCCTCGGCGAGGGCGGCGTCACGGACGACCCGAAGCGCGAGCCCGAAGGAGACGGCGCCGAACCGGTCGTAGAGCTCTGCGAGCGCACCCTCGTCCCCCCGCGCGAGCAGGGCCACGAGGGCTTCGTCCGAGAGGTGGGCGAGGTCACGGTTGGGTCCGGTGCGTTGGCGCACGGGCGATCGGTTCAACGCTAACAGCGCCATCGTGCTCATTCGTTCGGGCCTCTTCTCCGGTTCGCCGAACCGATTTCCGGCCGTCGCCGAATACGCCGCGCAATCCCCTAAGGAGGAGAGGAATGAGAAGGAACGCTCTTGCGCTCCTGGTGGTCTCAGCGGTCGCCGCCGCCGTGTCCGTCGCGCTCGTGCGCGGCCCCGGACCGGAGGCGAGCCGCGCTTCCAGCCACCGCGAGGCGCCGCTCATCTCGAACGATCCGGCGGCGGACAACACGGACCTGTATGCGTTCGTGAGCCCCGACGCGCCGAACACTGCCACGATCGTCGCGAACTACATCCCGCTCGAGCAACCCGCCGGCGGGCCGAACTTCGCGAGCTTCGGTGACGACGTCCGCTACGAGATCAAAGTGGACAACAACGGTGACGGCGAGGAAGACGTCACCTACCGGTTCCGCTTCAAGACGACGACCGGGAACCCGAACACCTTCCTATACAACACCGGCCCGATCGACACGCTGAGCGACTCGGACTGGAACGTACGCCAGACCTACACGGTCACCCGCATCAACAGTCACGGCGCGAAGGTGCTCGGCACGGACATCCCCGTCCCGCCGGTCAACATCGGGCCGCGCTCGACCCCAGGTTACGACGCGCTCGCAGACGCAGCCATCGCAGACCTCGGGGGGGCGAAGGTGTTCGCAGGACAGCGCGACGATCCGTTCTACGTCGACCTCGGGTCGATCTTCGACCTGGCCGGCCTGCGCCCGTTCAACTCGCTTCATGACATCCCGCTCCCGGATGGTCCGGGCGTTGACGGCGTCGCCGGCTACAACACGCACTCGATCGTGCTGCAGGTGCCGATCCAGAAGCTGACGCGCGACCACAAGCTGCACGAGGCGGACGAGCCCGAGGCCGTCCTGGGCGTGTACGCGACGGCCAGCCGCCAGCGTGTGCGGGTCCTCCAGCACGGCGGTGATGTGCGGAACGAGGCAGAGTGGGTGCAGGTCTCCCGGCTCGGCGAGCCTCTGATCAACGAGGCCGTCATCCCGCGCGTGAAGAAGGACCTCTGGAACTCGACCGACCCGGCCGACGATATGCGCTTCCTGCGCTTCTACCGGTCGCCGGAGGTGACCAAGCTCGAGAACGCGCTCTACGATGCGCTCGACAACGCCAACGAGACAGATCGTGACGATCTCGTCGCCATCCTCCTCACCGGCGTGCCCG
>Ga0111539_10009802_pt1 | contig 12091 bp, 10 predicted proteins | sample RhiMethybrSRZTD1_FD_79667 | JGI IMG/M metagenome (GOLD analysis project Ga0111539, IMG submission 79667) | Populus rhizosphere microbial communities from Tennessee, USA - Rhizosphere MetaG P. TD hybrid SRZTD1 (version 2) (version 2) | ecosystem: Host-associated > Plants > Roots > Rhizosphere >...
AGATGGCGCTCGCGCCGGACCTTGTCGACCTCGTCGACACCAGCGGCGGCGACCTGCTCGACCGGGTGCGCGCGTTGCGCCGCAAGGTCGCGCTGGAGCTGGGCATCCTGATGCCGCCGGTGCGCACCCGCGACGACCTGACGCTCGAGCTGTCGACCTACTCGATCCGCATCTCGGGCGTCGAGGTGGCCAGCGGGCAGGCCCCGCCGGGCACGGTGCTCGCGATCGGTGAGGGGCTCGACTTCCTGCCCGGCCGCGCCGGCGTCGAGCCGGTGTTCGGCCTGCCCGGCAAGTGGGTGCCGGGCGAGCTGCGGCACCAGGCGGAGCTGAGCGGCGCCACCGTCGTCGACCGCGCATCCGTGATCATCACGCACCTCGCCGAGGTGGTCCGCGTCAACGCCAGCCGCCTGCTCGGCCGCGAAGACGTCCGGAGCCTGACCGAGGTGGTCAAGCGCACCCACCCGGTGGTGGTCGAGGAGCTGACCCCGGCGCTGCTCTCGCTCGGCCAGGTGCAGCGCGTGCTGCAGGGCCTGCTGGACGAGGGCGTGCCGATCCGCGACCTGGTGCGCATCTTCGAGTCGCTGTCGCTGATCGCGAAGGTCACCAGCGATCACGACCTGATGCTGGAGGCCGCGCGCACCGCGCTCGGCCCGGCCATCGCCGCGCGCCATCTCACCGACGGGACGCTCTACGCGATCACGCTGGAGCCCCGCCTCGAGCAGAGCCTGCTGGAGTCGTTGCGCCCCACCGACTCCGGCCTCCAGCTGCTGGTCGACCCGATCCGGGCGGAGTCGCTGATCAGCGACCTCAGCCGGATCCTGGAGACGGCCGAGCAGCAGGGCACCACGCCCGTCGTTGTCGTCTCCCCGCAGCTTCGTATGCCGTTGCGGCGACTGGTCTCGGTCGCCGTGCCTCGATTGCCGATCTTGTCGTATGCCGAGATCGCAAAATGCACGTTCCGGATCGAAACCGTGGGGGTGGTAAGCGGTGCCCACTCGATTGCTGCTTGAGGGCAGCGACCTGCAGGAGCTCCTCGCCCAGGTGCGCGAGGACTACGGCGCGCGGGCGAAGATCGTCTCAGCCGAGCGGGTGCGGGCGGGCGGGTTGACCGGTCTCCTCCGCGCCGAGCGGTACGAGCTCACGGTCGAACTGCCCGACGACGAGACGGCTGAGATGCCGGTCCCGGTCCCGGTTGGCGCGACCGCGGGCGCGGGTTCGGCCGCCGCCGGCCCGTCCGGGGCCGGTGCGGCGCCGGATGCTGGTGCGGCGCCGGATGCTGGTGCGGCACCGGATGCTGGTGCGGCGCCGGCCGCGGCCAAGCGGCCGCCGGCCGTCCGGGCCGCCGAGCCGCCGGCGGGTCCGCCGGCAAGCGCGAGCACGCTCGCCGCCGCGACGTCGGCGATCGCCGCGCGCGCGGCGCAGGGTCCGCACGCGACCGCGGCGGCCGCGCCGGGCATTACCGCCACAGCGACGCCGGCCGCGTCGCCCGGGATGGCCGCGACCGGGACACCGGCGGCCGGGACGAACGTCGGGACCAATGGAATGACGCCACCGCCGCCCTCTGCCGCGACGACGCCGGCCGCGACGCCGGCACCGGGCGGGATGCCGACCTCCGGCCTGTCCCCGGCCGCCGCGGCGCCTCCTTCCGCCCCGATGGCTGCCGCGTCCGCCGCGCCGTCGACGATGCCCGCGGTCCCCGCACCGGTCGCGCCGGCCCAGGCGCCCGCCGGCGGGACGATCGCCAACCAGGCCACGTATGCGGGCGGCACGCCGAAGCCGGGCAACGCGTCGCGGCAGCCGAGCGGCGGCCGGGCCGCCAATGCTCCGGGCGCCGGCGGCTACCTCGCCGGCGGTGCGCCGGGTGGTGCGGCGGCCGCCCCGTCGGACAACGGGACGGGCGAGCACGGCCCCGACGTCGACGAGTTGCTCGCGCTTCTCGACCAGCGGGAGGCCACCGCGCCCGACTCCGCGTCGGTGGGCGGCTTCGACGAGGTGCTCGCGGAGCTGCGCGCCGCCAACGGTTCGGCCCCCGCAGCCACCGCCGCTCCCGCGCCGCGGGTCACCCAGCCGTCGGGCGCGCCGGACGAGACGATGGAGTTCTCCCTGGACCCGATGTTCGGCTCGGCGTCCGGCGGTCAGGAGCCGGCCGGCCCGTTCCGGGCGACCGCCCGCGTCGTCCCGCCGGCCGCGACCACACCGCCGGCGACACCGGCGGCGATGCCGACCGCACCGCCGGCAGCCACCGTGCCCAACCCCACCCTCGCCGCCGCGGCGCAGGCCGCGCCGGTCGCACCGAGCATGCCCGCGGCGACGATTCCGGGCACGACGGTGCCCGCCGCGACGATGCCCGGCACGACACTGCCGGCGACGCCGCCCACGCCCGCCACGACGCCCGCCACGATGCCCGCCACGATGCCCGCCACGATGCCCGCCACGATGCCCGGCATTGTGCCCGCGGCCGCCGCCGACCCGGCCCACGCGATCCCGACCAGCCACGCGACACACGCGATGCCCGCGACCGCGCCGGCCCCGACACCGCCCATCACACCAGACCCGGTCACCACCCCGATCACCCCGGCAGCCACCACGCCGGCACCGCGGATCGCGCGCACCCGCCCGATCACCGCGGACCCCGGCCTGCTGCCCGACCTCTCTCTGGACTTCCCGGACCTGGACCTGTCCCAGGACAACGAGCTCTCCGCGCGCCTGGCCGACCTCGGCGTGCCGGACCGCATCCTGCAGCAGTTGCGGGGCGGAGAGGCGTACCCGGCGATCGTCCGGGCGCTGGAGAACGAGCCGATCGCACCGGGGCTGCCGACCGGTCCCGGCATGATCATCACGATCATCGGCGAGCTGGCCGGCGCCCTGGGCGTCGCCGAGGATCTTGCCCGGATCCTGCGGCTGGACCCGACCCGCATCCTCATCGCGAGCGAGTCTCCGCAGGTCGGGCGGCACATCGCCGACCCCGGCGACGCCGCGCGCCAGGCGGTGCGCCTGCGCGGCGGTGACCAGCCGCGCCTCGTGTGCGTCGACGCGCCGGGGGCCAACGGCTGGGTGCGGCAGGTCGTCGCGGCGCTGCGCCCGGACGCGGTGTGGTGCGCGGTCGACGCGACCCGTAAGCCGGCCGATGTGGCCCGGCAGGTGCGGTCGCTCCCGCGGGTCGACGCGCTCGCGGTGCACGCCCTGGAGGCCACCGCCGATCCGGCCAGCCCGCTGGCGCTGGGCGTTCCGATCGCCCTGCTCGACGGGCAGCCGGCCGGCCCGCACGGGTGGGCCGCGCTGCTCAGCCGCCGCCTGTTCGAAGATGAGGAGCAGGCCGGTGGTGATAGCTAGCCCGGGCACGCTCCTGCTCGCCGCGGCGCTGGCGAGCCCGACGATCATGAGCGCGATCAACGGCGACACGGACATCGACGACGCGGCGCTGCGGTTCCTGATCTGCGTTCCGGTCGCAGCGATCATGATGGCCGTGCTGCGGGCGCTGACCAGCGACTTCGGCCCGAGCCTCGGCGACCGGATGAGTGCGACCCTGCGTCGACGCAAGGAGGACGCGCCGGTGGAGGGCGAGCCCCCGGTGCGCGCGCCGTAGGCCGCCCCACAGCCGGAAGACAGCTCGCGGAACAGGAACTCAGGTGTACGAGATCGCCATCCGGCCGCCGCCGTAGCCCAGCACCTCGACAGTCAGGTCGAGCCGCCGGCCGATCGCCTGCAGCTGGGCCAGGGCGTCGGCGGGTGCGTCGGTGCCGGGCAGGAACGTGCGGTACATCCGCAGCCGCGGCAGCCCCTCCCGGTTCAGCAGCGAGGCCACGATGTTGCACACCTCGGTCACGTTCTCGCCCATGTTCGCGGACAGTTCCCTGTCCTCGATGCACGCCTGGGCGCCGCCCGACGGGATGAGCCCGAGAGCGGCGCCGGCGTAGGCGGCCAGCGGCAGGTCCATGCCCACCACGGCGCGCAGGATCATGCCGTCGTCGACGTACGTGCTGACCAGAGGGTGCTGCTTCAGGTCCGCGGCCCGGAAGGGCTCACCGATGCCGACCGTCACCGGCCGCCCGAGGAGCTCCTCGAAGAGATCCTTGACGGCTTTGGGAACGGGCAGCTCGCGTGACATGCCTCATATCATCTCAAAATGGGGTCAAGCACGTCGCGAAATGACTCGGCCGTGAAGGGCTTGGTGATGAGGAACATCGCGCCCGCGTCCACGGCCTTCTTGCGCATCTCCGGCGAGCCCTCGGTCGTCACGAAGCCGAACGGCGCCTTGATGCCGGCGGCCCGGATCGCAACGAGCGCCTCCAGCCCGTTCATCTCCGGCATGTTCCAGTCGGACAGCACAAGGTCCGGCGGCTGCGCCACGGCGGCGTCGTACAGTTGCTTGCCGTCGGCCACCTCCACCAGATCGTGGCCGTCGTAGCCGGCCTGGCGCAGCGTCCGCGAGACAATCTGCCGCATCACGCGGCTGTCGTCCGCAATCAAGATCCTCATTGAGACGTTTCCCCCGTCCTCGAAACCCCCACGTACACCGCGACCTCATGCACCGCGACGCTCACCGGCTCGCCGTCCCAGGTGCCGGTGACCCGGCACACCTCGCCGCCCAGGTCCGGAAACGCACCGGTGTGCACGGCGGGCAGCGACAGAACGGTCGGCTGCGGCATCAGGCTCTTCACGCTGCCGCCGATGATGTTGGCCAGCTCGCCCACCGCGTCGGCGACGTCTCCCTCGCCCACGTCGTCGACCTCCGCGATGGCGAGCAGCGCGGCGGACGCGCGACGGGCGGCCGGCGGCGAGAAGCTGAGTAGCACCCGGCCGTCCCAGGCACCGGAGATGGCGACCGTGGCGACCACGTCCGTCGGGCCGAGGCCCCACCCGGGCGCCGGGTCGACGACGAGCGGACGGACGCCGTCCGGGTCCAGGTACGAGGACCACACCATCTCGGCGATCGACACCAGTTCCTCGGTATTCGGCTTGTGCTGCACCGTCATGACCGCACCTCGCTCCGCGAGCTGCAGTCATGCCGCTGATCCGCAAGCGGATCGGCTTTGCTGAGCCGATTTGGGACCTCGCTACGCTCGGTCATACCTGCACCCCGTTCTTCACCAGGCCCAGCAGCGCCAGCTTCTCGACGATGGCATCGGGCGTGAACGGCTTGATGACGTACTCGTGCGCACCAGCCGCGAGCGCCCGCACGATCTGGCTCTGCTCGCTCTCGGTGGTCACCATCATCAGCGTCATCGCCTTGTACTTCGTGTCACGACGCACCGCCGAGACAAATTCCAGGCCGTTCATGACCGGCATGTTCCAGTCGATCAGGGCCAGCTCCGGGACGGTGTCGAGCTCTTCCAACCGGTCCAGCGCCTCCTGGCCGTTGCCGGCCTCGACGACGTCGAACCCGAGCTGCCGCGCGATGCGGGCCAGGATCAGCCGCATCGCCCGTGAGTCGTCAATCACCAGTGCTCGCATCGCGTCATCCCTTTCCTGCCATGCCGAGCGTCGCCGCGCCGTTTCTGGTTCCCGCCGGGCGCAGGCGGTAGGCGGAGGTGCGTCCGGTGACCACGCGGTCGAACCGGTCGTCGATGCCGATGGTGGTCTCGGCGGAGCCGAGGAACAGCCAGCCGTCGGGCTTCAGCAACGAGCCGACGCGCTCCAGCACCGCGCGCTTCGTCGCCACGTCGAAGTAGATCAGTACGTTGCGGAGGAAGATGACGTCGAACTGGCCCAGCGCGGGCAGCGCGGCGGCGAGGTTCAGCCGGCGGAACGAGACGTTCTTGCGCAGGTTCGGGGAGACCTGCCAGTGGCTGCCGACCCGCTCGAAGTGCTTGACCAGTGCCGCCGCCGGCAGCCCCCGGTTGACCTCGAGCTGGCTGTACCGGCCGGCCTCCGCGCGGGCCAGCACCTCGGTGGAGATGTCCGTGCCCAGGATCTCGTACGTCCAGCCGTGCGGCAGGTTGTCGTGCAGCTGCATCGCCAGCGTGTAGGCCTCCTGGCCGCTGGAGCAGGCCGCCGACCAGACCCGCAGGTGCCGGGTGGTGGAGCGGCTGGTCAGCAGTTCGGGAAGCACCATGCCGGTCATCGCGGTGAACGGCTCGCCGTCGCGGAAGAACGAGGTCTCGTTGGTGGTCAACGCGTCGACGATGCGGCGGTGCACGTCGGGTTCGGGCCGCTGCTGGGCCCGCGTCACGAACTCCGAGACGGTGGCCGCCCCGGTCTGCCGGGCCAGCGGCATCAGGCGCGCCTCGACGAGGTATTCCTTGCCCGGTTCGAGCACGATCGCCGCGTCGCGGCGCACCAGTCCGCTGATGTAGGCGAACTCGCCCGCGGTGAGCGTCACCGGCTCACCTCCATCGACCGCGCCGGGCGGCCGCCGTTGACGCGGGCGAGCACGTACGTGCTGATCTCGTCCAACGGCAGGATCGCGGTCGCGAGCCCGGCGCTGACCACCGAGCCGGGCATCCCCCACACCACCGAGGTCGCCTCGTCCTGCGCGACGATCTCGGCACCGGAGCGGGCCAGTTCGGCGCATCCGCCGCGGCCGTCGTGCCCCATTCCGGTGAGCACCACCGCGATGGTGCTGCGCCCGTACGTCCGGTTGACGGAGCGGAACAGCACGTCGACGGCGGGCCGGCAGAAGTTCTCGGGCGGGCCGGTGTTGAGCGCGGTGGTCACCGCCGTCCCGCGCCGCACGACCTCCAGGTGGTAGTCGCCGGGAGCGATGTAGACCGTCCCCGCTTCGAGCGGCATGTCCGCGGTCGCCTCCACCACCCGCAGCGCGCTGCCGCGGTCGAGCCGCTCGGCGAACATGCGGGTGAAGACCGGCGGCATGTGCTGCACCACGAGAACCGGCACGGGCAGCCCGCTGGGCAGCATCTTCACCACGCGGGCGAGCGCGTCGGGTCCACCGGTGGAGCAGCCGATCGCGATCACGTCGATCCGGCCGCTGCCGGTCGCGGGAGGTCTGGCCACCGCGGCGTTCGGTGCGCGGCCCGTCGTGGCCGGGCCGGTCGCGTCGGCGCCGGGTCCGCCGCCGCCGATCCGGCCCGCCGACGGGGTGAGCCGCGGCGCCGCACCCGGAGCCGGTGCCCCGGCGAGGCCGGAAGCGGGCGGAACGGGTCGGCCTACCGTGGGCCGGGTGGGTGCGGTGACGCGGGCCCCGGGCGGCATCGGCGGCCGGCCACCTGCGCCACCGGCCGGCGGCGCGACGGTGCCGGGCCGGCCGATGAACGACGGCGGCACCTTGGCGGCGCCCCCGGCGGCCCCGCCGCCGCCCCGGGTGCGGCCGGCGAGGGCGTGGATGCGCGGGACCAGCTGCTCGCGGACGCTGCGGATGGACTCGGCGACGCTGCCGACGTTGGCCGGCTTGGTCACGTAGTCGCTGGCGCCCGCGGTCAGCGCCTCGACGGTGGCGGCGGCGCCGGCCGCGGTCAGCGTGCTGAACATGATCACGGGCAGCCGCTGGTGCGTCTTGCGCAGTTCGCGCAGCGTGCCGATGCCGTCGAGCACCGGCATCTCGACGTCCAGCGTCACGAGGTCGGGCTTGAGCTGCTCGATCTTCTGCAGCGCCACCCGGCCGTTCGGGGCGGTGCCGATCACGGTGATCGCGGGGTCGTCGGCCAGGGCATCGGTGATCAGGCGTCGGACGACGACCGAGTCGTCCACCACCAGCACCGAGATCACGCGCGCGCCTCCAGCAACGGGGACAGGCTCAGGCCGTGTCCGCTTCCGTCGCTCTCATCGGCGTCTTATATGCCCGGCTTGAGAAGTCTCCACCGGTTGATCTAGGGTGTTGGGTCGCCCCGGGTCAGTCGCCCTTGCGCTGGCCGACGATGGGGCCGAGGGCCGTCACCACCGGGTCGAGCAGCCGGTAGAGCGTCGGGCCGTCCAGCACGTCGCGCACCACGAGCGCCTGCACGGCGCCGCTGAGCAGGTTCCAGACGCCACCGGCCCGGTCGGCGACCGGGATGCCGGCCCGCTCCACGGCCTGCACGAGCATCAGCTGCGCTGCCGCGCCGGCCCGCACCCGGCCGGCCACGAACACCGACCACGACGCGGAGTGCACCGCCGCCGACCACTCCGGCAGGGCCGGGCGGGACCGTCCGGAGGCGGCCACCAGCTTGCGGACGGCCGGCCCGGACAGGTTGCGGACCCGCTCGACGAGCGACGTGACGGCCGACGCCTGCGGTCCCAGGTCGATCGGGCGGTTCGGCAGCCGCTTGACCGCCGCGTACCACGGCGCCGTCAGGCCGTTGGTGGTCTCCGCCGGCAGCAGTTCGCACAGGTACGCGGCCACCGCGGCGTCGCAGACCACGGCGGACACCCGGTCGGCCGGCTTGATCTGCGCCAGACCGGCCGGGTGCCGGCGCCAGGTCCAGTCGAGCACGTCGTGGCGGACGAGGTGCAGCAGGCCGTCGACGGTGCCGATGGGGGCGCGCTCGAGGGCGGCGAGGCGTCCCGTCAGGTCCTCGGTGTCGTCGGTCTTCGCCGCCTTCGCGGTCGCGGTCCCGGCGCCGGTCGCACCGGCCGAGCCCGCGGTGCCCGCGGAGCCCGACGAGGACGCCGCGGTGGCCAGGCGCCGGCGGCCGCGGGCGGCGGAGTCGACGTCGAGCCAGTACGCGATGCGGTCGTAGTCGTCGCCGCGCGCGGCGGCCACTGTCGCGAGGTCCTCGGCGGTCAGGGCGAGGGCGCGCAGCAGCACGTCGGCCACTGCCGCACCGCCGTCGAGGCGGGTCAGGTCGAATCCCAGTACGGGGGCGCTCACCAGGCTGTACACAACGCACAGTCTTCAGCAACCGGGCCGCAACCGACAATCCACCGAACGGGTCTGCGACTACTCTCCGCTATCGACGTTCCGCCGGATCGGACGACAATACCGAGATCAACCCTGCTATGCGCCTGCCGATCGCGGCCGGTCAGTTACCCAGCGTAGCTATTCTTGGGCCGCTGGACTCGGGCCGGTGTCGGTCGCGCGGGCGGTGTCCAGGGCGAGCATCAGCCGGCCGTCGAGCTTGAACGCGCCGTTGATGAGCTCGCGGGTCGGCCCGTACAACGTGTCCGGCGGCGGCTCGAACGCGTCCTCGTGCAGGTCCACGACCTCGCCGATACGGTCCACGAGCAGGCTCACCGACTCGTCCTCCGTGCGCACGATGACGTTCATCGCCGGCCCGTCGAGGTCGCGCGGCGGCAGGCCCAACTGCACCCGCAGGTCGACCGCGGCGATCACCTGCCCGCGCAGGTTGAACAGCCCGCCGACAGCCCTGGGCGCCAGCGGCACGGGCGTGTACTCGGAGAAGCTCAGCACCTCCTGCACGATCGCCACCGGGACCCCGAACAACTGGTCGTCGACCTCGAACGTCGCGTACTGGCTGCTGCTCATCACACACCCGCCATGTGCTGGCCCTGGAAGTCCTGGTAGCCCTGGTATTCCTGGTACTCGGCGTACTCGCCGTAGCCGTCGGGCGCGGTGCCGTAGCCGGTGTCGGCGGCGTCGAAGCGGGGGTCGGCGGCGAGGATCGCGCGGCGCACGTCGAGAAGTTCGGTCACCCGCTGCTGGATCACCGCGGAGCCCAGCAGGGCGTCGTCGCCGACGTCGCTGCGGGACTCGAGCACGTCCTCCACGATGTCGAGGATCTTGTCGACGGCGAGCGCGACGCTGCGTCCCCGCTCGGTGTAGACGATCACCGGGACCGTCGAGCCGTCCTCGGCCGGATAGGTGCCGAGCAGGTGGGCCAGCCGCAGCACCGGCAGGATCTGCTCGCGGTACTGCACGACCTCGCGGTTGCCGACCCGCTCGATGCGCTCCACCGGGAACTCCTCGAGCCGGGTCACCATGTCCAGCGGGATCGCCACCCGCCGCTCCCCCACGCCCGCAATGAGCAGGCGGTCGACGGTCGCCACGGCGGCCGTCCGGGTGGTGTCCTGCTGCGGCTGGGCCCGCTCGATCTTGTCGGCGGCGAGGTGGGCCCGGCGGGCGAGGCTCGCGACGTCCAGGATCAGCGCCACCGCGCCGTCGCCGAGCAGGGTCGCGCCGGCGTAGACGCCGACGTCCTTGAACCTGGCGGACAGCGGCTTGACCACCACCTCCTCGGTGTTGAGGACGCGGTCGACGACCAGCCCGAAGCGGCGGCCCTCGGCCTGCAGCACGGCCACGTAGACGTCGCGGTCGGCGCCGTCGTGGTGGGAGTTGACCTCGAGCGTCCGGTCCAGGTGGACCAGCTGCAGCAGCTTGCCGCGCAGGCGGTACACCGGCGCGCCCATCGCGTGCTCGATGACCCGCCCGCCCTGACCGTCGAGGTACACCAGCTCGTGCACCGCCACCTGCGGGATGACGTAGCGCTGCGGGCCGCACTCGACGGTCAGCGCCTGGATGATCGCCAGCGTCAGGGGAATCGTGAGGCGCCAGGTGGTGCCCTCGCCGAGCACCGACTCGACGGCCACCGCGCCGCCGATGCGCTCGATGTTCGTCTTGACGACGTCCATGCCGACGCCCCGGCCGGACACGTTGGTCACCATCTTCGCGGTGGAGAAGCCGGGACGGAACACGAGCATGAGGATCTCGGCCTTGTCCATCAGGGCCAGCTGTTCGCGGGTGACGATGCCCCGGTTCACCGCGACGTCGGCGATGCGGCCCGGGTCGATGCCGGCACCGTCGTCGCACACCTCGACGATGACGTGGCCGCCCTCGTGGTAGGCGCGCAGCGTCAGGACGCCCTCGGGGTCCTTGCCCTTGGCCCGCCGCTCGTCCGGGCCCTCGATACCGTGGTCGACGGCGTTGCGCACCAGGTGGGTCAGCGGGTCCTTGACGGCCTCGAGGAGGCTGCGGTCAAGCTCGGTCTCGCGGCCCTCCATGGCGAGGCGGACCTGCTTGCCGAGGGCGCCGGACAGGTCCCGGACGACCCGGGGCAGCTTCGCCCAGAGGTTGTCGATGGCCTGCATCCGCGTCTTCATGACGCTTTCCTGCAGCTCGCTGGTGATGAGGTTGAGCCGCTGGCCGGTGCGGTTCATGGCCGGGTCGGCCACCTCACCGATCGCGCGGACCAGCTGGTTGCGGGTGAGCACCAGCTCGCCCACGAGGCGCATGAGCGTGTCGAGCAGGTCGACGTCCACGCGAATCGAGCTGTCGGCGATGCTGCGGCGGGTTCCCTCGCCGCCGTCCGGGGCGTGCTCGCCGGACGACTGCGCCCGGCCGCCGGCGGGCGGCGCGGGTCGCGGCCCGGCCGGCTGCGCCGGGGCCGCGGGCGCGGCGGGCTGCGCGGCCGGCGCGGCCGTGGGTGGGGCTGGTGCGGCGTGCGCCGCCGGCCGCGCAGCGGGCGCCCCGGCCTGCGCCGCGGGCGCCCCGGCCTGCGCCGCGGGCGGCTTGACGAGATCGGCCGGCAGGGCCTCGGTCGGGATCGACACGACGACAGTCGCCGGCTCGGTCGCGCCGGCTTCGGTCTCCTCGGCGACGGCGCCGACGGGATCGACGGGATCGACGGGATCGACGGGATAGACGGGGTCGCCGGGGTCGACGGCGCCGACGGGGTCGAGGGGGTCGCCGGGGTCGGCGGCGGCGGCCGGCTCCGGCGTCGGCTCGGCCTTCCTGGCGCGCGAGCGGGGCGCGGCCTTCGCCTTGCCGCGCCGGCTCGCCGGCTTCGCGGGCGCGGCCGCGACCTCGTCGGCGTCCGCCGCGTCGCTCTCGTCCTCTTCCATCGGGGGCTCGACGATCCCGGTCACCGCGACGACCACCCCCGGGTCGGTCGCGTCCGGGCCGGCCACGGCCACGATCGCCGCCTCCTCGACGGCCGCCGCGGCGGTGGCCGCGGCCTCGACCGCGGCCGCCTCGACGGCCGCCGCGGCCACGGACGCCGCCTCGGCCGCGGCTGCCTCCACCGCTGCGGCCGCCGGCGTCGCCTCGGCGGGTGCCGCGGGGCCGTCGCCGTTGTCGATGCACGCGGTGACGGCGGAGATCACCGGTTCGAGATCGGAGTCGTCGCCGAGGCCGGAGCCGTCGCTGCCGGTCTCCTCGATGGTGGCGAGCAGCTCGCGGACGCAGTCGACCATGCGCAGCAGGGCGTCGGTGGTCTGCGGCGTCATCGACTGGGCGCCGTCGCGCAGCCGGGCGAGCAGC
>Ga0111539_10009803_pt1 | contig 12091 bp, 10 predicted proteins | sample RhiMethybrSRZTD1_FD_79667 | JGI IMG/M metagenome (GOLD analysis project Ga0111539, IMG submission 79667) | Populus rhizosphere microbial communities from Tennessee, USA - Rhizosphere MetaG P. TD hybrid SRZTD1 (version 2) (version 2) | ecosystem: Host-associated > Plants > Roots > Rhizosphere >...
AACGGTTGCCGTAGCGCGAGGGCACCATCGGCGAGAAGCCCATCACGCGCACCTGCCCGCCGTGGGTATGGCCGGACAGCGTGAGCGATACCCGCTCCGGCACGCGCGGGAAGATGTCGGGCTCGTGAGCCAACAGGATGACCGGCGATCGATCGGTAATCTTGGCCAGCGTGCCGTCGAGGTCGTCGACACCGAGAAACTTGCGCATGCCGCGCTTGCGCCGGCCCCTGATGAAGGCCAGCTGGTCGCCGAGGCCGGCGAGCCAGAAGCGGTGGCCGTCCTTGACGAGGCGCGTGGCGTCGTTCTCGTAGACGGGGATGCCGACGCGCTCAAGCATGCGTCGGCCCAAGACGGGGCCCTGGCGGGTGCGTTGCGCGTGCACGTCGTCCCACCAGTCGTGGTTGCCCAGGATGGCGTGCACGCCAAGCGGGGCTCTCAGCCCTGAAAACGCCTCGGCCCACACCTCCGGGGCCACGGAACGCGTCTTGAACTTGTGGCTGGCGGCGAAATCGCCGAGCAGCACGATGACGTCGGCCTTGAGAGAATTCGTCTGCTCGACAATCTCGCGGATGCGCTCGGCGGGCATGGTCGGGCCGCCGGCGTGCACGTCGGCGATGGCCGCGATCGAGAGCTTCATGTTGCGCGGCCAGTTCAGCGGCGAGACGCGGTAGCGCGTGACCTCGAGCCGCCAGCTCGCCTCGACGGCAAAGCCGTAGCTCGAAAGCCCGACCATGCCGGCGCCGGAAAGGCCGAGCGTGGTCAGGAACCTGCGGCGCGAGATTCTCTTCAATTCGGTCGATCCCCCAGTATCGTTCCGCATAGAACGAGCCCGTCGTCAACCCGTCTTCCCCAAGCGGGCGACCAGGACATAGGCCCGGCTTTTGTCACGAACAAGACCCGGCCCGAAAATCCGTCCGGGCCGCGGTCAGCCGGTGCCGGCCTTGCCGCCGGTTTCGCCATTACTATCCGATTCATCCTCGACCCGCGCATCGAAAAGGCCGATCTGGGGGGTGGAGGCCCGCGCCGGACCGGTGAGGCCCAGGTGCTTGTAGGCGCGCAGGGTGAGAACGCGCCCGCGGGGGGTGCGCCCGATGAACCCCTGCTGCAGGAGATAGGGCTCGACGATCTCCTCCAGCGCGTCGCGGGGCTCGGAGAGGGCCGCCGATAGCGTCTCGATGCCGACCGGGCCGCCGTCGTAGTTGCGGGCGATGCAGGAGAGGTAGCGGTGGTCGAGCGCATCCAGGCCCTCGCTGTCGACCTCGAGTTGCCTGAGCGCCCGGTCGGCGACCTCGACGGTGACGGCCTGGGCCTTCTCCACCGCGGCGAAGTCGCGCACGCGGCGCAGCAGGCGGCCGGCGATGCGCGGGGTGCCGCGCGAGCGACGTGCGATCTCGGCGGCGCCATCCGGGCTGATCGCCATCTTGAGCACGCCGGCGCCGCGGGTGACGATCGTCTCGAGCTCGGCATGGGTATAGAAATTGAGCCGGACGGGAATGCCGAAGCGGTCGCGCAACGGCGTGGTGAGCAGCCCCGTGCGCGTGGTGGCGCCGATCAGCGTGAAGCGGGCGAGGTCGATCCGCACCGAGCGCGCCGCCGGCCCCTCGCCGATGATGAGATCGAGCTGGTAGTCCTCCATGGCGGGATAGAGGATCTCCTCGATCGCCGGGTTGAGGCGGTGGATCTCGTCGATGAAGAGGACGTCGCGGTCTTCCAGGTTGGTGAGCAGCGCCGCGAGATCGCCCGCCTTGGAGATGACGGGCCCCGAGGTGGCGCGGAACCCCACCCCCAGCTCGCGCGCCATGATCTGGGCGAGCGTGGTCTTGCCGAGGCCGGGGGGCCCCGCAAACAACACGTGATCCAGTGCGTCCCCGCGCGCCTTGGCCGCCTCGATGAACACCTTGAGGTTGGAGCGGGCCTGCTCCTGGCCGATGAACTCGCGCAAATACTGCGGCCGCAGCGACGGCTCTGCGTCATCGGCCTGGCGCTTTGCCCCGGTGACGAGGCGGGCGGAGTCGGTCATGGTTTGTTCTGTGGTGGTTCGCGGGGGGAGTCAAGGCGGACGCCGATAGGATGCGCCTCTCAGTCGGCCGCCGATTGCAGTTCACTAACGACAACTGAATGCGCGCAAGCATCAAGCCTCGACGTAGTCGGCGATGCTGGTCGGGGCGGGGACTTCCAGGCCATCGGCCTTCAGGCCCTCGATGTGGAAGCGGATGGCAGCGGCGATTTCGGCTTCGATCGCTTCCAGCGTCGGACCTGTTGCCACGCAGCCGGGCAGGTCTGGCACATAGGCCGAATAGTTCTGATCCGCTTTTTCGATAACAACCGCGTAGCGCATCATTGCCTCTCCTTCAGCCCGGATTGCTTCAGGATGCTGTTGAGGGTTGCCCGGAGCGAGGTCATCCGACGACTTGCCCGCCACTGTAACAGGTCCTGGCTTGAGTGGATGCTTGCATTGGCGATGACTACCCTCGGTTGCAACCAAGAACCGGCCGTCTTCCTCGAGCAGGCGAATAACCTCGCGAACCTTCACGACACGACCGCGCAGGGCATCGCTGCCTCCTCCGGACGGAGCAATGGTATCAGACCCGCAGGGTCTGACACCCCTGCGCGCGATGAATATCGGATGAACCTGCCATTCCGGGGTTGTTCAGGCGGGTAAGGATTTATTAGGCTCGGCTCGGACACGGGTGGGGCCAGGTGTCCGGGATGGAGCAACCTTGGAGGACGGAAACATGTTCACCAAACTGACGCTTGCTGCTGGCGTCGTGGCGATGGCCGCAGCGTTTGCACCCCTCGGCGCGAGCGCAGCGCCGGCCATGCCGCAGTCGAGGATCGTCGATGTCGGCACCGGCTCGCTCGTAGAGAAGGTGCAATACCGCCGCTGCCGCGAGTGGCGCCACGAATGTGCGCAGCGCTGGGGATGGCGCACGCCCCGCTACTTCCGCTGCCTGGAGCGGCACGGCTGCTGAACACGGACTATCCTCGATTGGCGTCCCGATCGCGGGGATAGGCTCGCCTATCCCCGCCGTTCGGCGTGCACCTACGCACCGGTAATGCGGGCGTTCATCCAGGCCGCGGTCGCGGCGACGCCGCCGAAGCTGTAGAGGTGCACGCCGACGACGTTGCTGGCGCTCCCTGAGCGCGCGTGGCGGGCGAGCGCGGCGAGCTGGTCGGCGGGGTCGACGTGGGTGAACAGACGCACCGCGCCCATGCCCTGCGCCTGCAGCGCGCGCAGCGAGGCGCTCACGCCGCAACGCTGGGCATAGCGCAGCAGCGTAATGGGGCTGGTGGGGCCGGCGAGGCCCACGTACACGGGCACGCCGGCGGCGCGGCGCGCAAGGTCGGCGCAGTACTCGATGATGCGGTTGGGCGCGAAGGAAAACTGCGTGACGATGTAAGCGCCGAGCCCCTGGCCGCGCGCCAGTGCCAATTTCTCGGCCAGCGCAGCAGCCAGCGTACCCGTGGCAATGTGGGGATGGCCTTCCGGATAGCCGGGCAACCCCACCTGGCGCAGGCCGCAGTCGAAAAGCAACCTGTCGCGCAGCAGCGCCGCGCCCTCCGCGTAAGGCCCGAGCGGCTCGGGCACATCGCCTCCCACAAGCAGCACCTTGCGCACGCCGGCCTCCTGCACCGCCCGTTCGAGGAAAGCCACCGCCTCCGCCCGAGAGGCGATGCGGCGCACGGCCATATGCGGCACGGGCTCGAGGCCAGCCTTGGCGAGCGCGATCAGCGCCGGCAGCGTCTCGGCAAGCGGGCGTCGGGGCAGATGATTGACATAGACCGGCGTGCCGGTGGGCAGCAGCTCGGCGATGCGGCGGGCGGTGTCGGGCGCCTCCGCGCCCATCTCCAGGGAGCCGCACGCCACCAACTCGGCCATGACGGCAGCGCTATCGGCGGCTGCCCGCTCGATCGGGCGTTGGGTGGCATCGGCGGGTATCGGGCTCATGGTCAGTCTCTCTTGCGCGATATCACGTAGGACTCATCGAGAAACCACAGCCGGCCATGCGCCTGCAGCACCTCGCGGGTAGCGTCGAGGTAGCGGCGCGCGCCCAACACCTCGGCCAGGCGCTCGTCGTCGATCTGGTTGACGTAGACGGCGGCGTTCCAGGCGGCAAACAGCGTGGAGGTGCCAATCGACTCGGCGATCTCGGTCGGCAGCGTATGCATGTCGTAGCGGAACACGGCCCGCTGGTCGGCGTAGGCATTGAAGTTGTAGTGGCGCGCATCGCGGCCGAGCTCGGCCCTGACCGCGCGCAGGATGTCGTGTCGGGAGGTCTTGAAGGGGTCCTCCTCCGGCCACATCTTGCGCACGATCTCGAGCCCGGGATCGCGCCCACAGGAGTGGATGCCGAGCAGGCGTCCGCCGGGCCTGAGCGCCCGCGTCAGCGGCGCGATGACGCGCGCCGCCTTGAAGCCGACGGGCACCCGGGCACGATAGGGCTGGGAGGCGATGACGAGGTCGTAGTCGGCCCGCGCCCGGCCCTGGCGGGGGATGACGTCGTCGAGCAGGAACCGGAAATCGTCCCGGTAGATGACGAGCGCGACGGGACGCTCGTAGACGGGGTTGCCGGTCTTGGGTGAATGGCGCGCTTGCCAGACCTTGGCCAGGAACGGCTCCAGCGCCTCGATCTGCTCGCTGAACTCGGCGGCCGTGCTGCCCGTCAGCGCCACCTCGTGCCACACCAGCGAAGTGGCGGCGGCGAGCGCCTTGGGGCTCAGCCAGGGCGCCTCGGTGTAGTACATGTTGGTGACGACCAGCGCCGTGGCGGGGTGCTCGTGGAAGCGGTCGGCCATCTTGTCGAGGCACAGCCGCGTATCCTCCAGGCTGATCTCCTTGCCCACCACGTAGAAGGGCAACGTCGGGAAGCGCCGGTGCATCTCGCGCATGACGCGCGTGAGCACGGTGCCGTCGCCCATGCCAGCATCGAACAGCCTGACCGCCGGGGGCTCCGGGTGCAGGTGCGCAAGCTCCATGCCGACGCGGCGCGCCACCACCTCCTTCTCGCTGCACGTGTTGACGAACAGCAGGTATTTCTGGCGGTTGTCGAAGAAGCGGAAGTTGCGGGAGGGCGCGCCCTCGGCTGCGACCGGCTTCGTCTCCAGGCGCGGCAGGCCGGCGACCCGGAGCAGCGGCATCAACTCGCGTGGAGACGCTGGAGCCTCCACCCCCTGAGTGGTCAGAAAGATGCTGACGCGTTCCAGGGTCTCTGGCGTGATGCGGGCGCCATCCCTCAGGCGGGAGACGAATTTTCCATCGTTCACGGCGCGCCGGCCAAAGGTCGACTCGGCCATCCCAGCGCGCCGGCAGAACTCGGAAATGCTGTCCAACAATCCGACAGCCGCCTGCGCCATCGCCCGGACTCCCTGGAGGGGGTGGATCCGCCTTCCGTGCAGGAAAACTAAGGCCAGGCGTTGTGGGACGGCAACCACAAAGGCTTGTCATTATGAAGTGGGACGACTCCCACTATCCGCCCATAGCAGGGAACGCTCGGGAGCGTGAGCGCCCGCGAGAGTCCGTGTGTCAAAGCAACGGCGCCAACCCTGCTGTCTCATGCCACCGGAGACGTGCGGCTCGTCGAGTCGGGGGCCGCCAGCAGGAATGCGATCAGGCCGGCCGACATTTCGCGGATGATATTCTGTGCCTCCGCCCACGTCGGCTGGAACGTACCGCGGCCGCATTCGATGGTGAAACCCAGCACCTTGGATTTTGAGCTGTCGGTTATGTGGCGGCTGTAGGCGTAGTCGTCGCTTGTTCCCGACGTCGGATAAAGCTCGAACGACGGCGACACGTCATAGTCCTCGTTGCGCGCGTCGCGCACCGCCTTGGCAACCGTCGTTGCGAGGGACTTCACGCTTGCGAGGTCGGGCTCGGGGATGAACTCCTTGTAGGCGATATCGCCCTTACGGCCGCGAACGGCGTCGAAGGCGGGGTTCTTGAAGCTCATGGCCGGATTTGTCGTCTGCGGCTCGTCGCTGCCCCAGACGTGGTAGACCGCGGGCACGTGACTGTGAATATCGATCATCCAGCGGATCTCGGGACGGTCATCCAGAAGGCGGATGACGTTGAGCGTCTCGGGCTCCGAGGCGGGGCCATCACCCCGAAAGACCTGAGCATCGCACGGGTTATCCGACGTTCTGACGTCGGCGTCGGGGGCGAACTTGGCGACGTGATCCCACAGGAACGGAAAATTGCGATTGAGATCGACGCCGCAGCAGCTCGAGTTGCCGCTGCCGTGGGTCGGGTTGCGGTTCTTGCGCCACATCGGGTTGCCCGTCTGAGTGTAGTGGCGGCCATCGGGATTGCCGCACGGCACGAGGTAGATCGCGAGCCTGTCGAACAGCGTGCCGATCTCCGCTGCGGTGAAATATCGGCCCCCATAGCGCAACCCCGTGTGCCTGGCGCTGGCTTCTAGGAGGTCGGCTCCGAGCGCGATCAGAAGGTCGGGGGGCACCCACTCGCGGGCATGCAGCCCACCCAGAAAAAGGGCCGCAGGCAGCGATGCCGGCCTGCCGATCCGAAGGGCACTGATCCTTCGCCCCTCGTGCGAGAGGTGTGGCAGCTCGATACGCTGGCAGAAGGTCGGGTAGGCCCCAGCGAGGGCCTCGGTGGCTGTCTCGATCTCGGCAACATTCATGTACGCCATAGTGCGGCTCCAACGAATAATCGGTTGCTATTCTTTGATGCCCAATCCGCGGGGCACTGACACTGCCTCGCGGGCTGCAAAGCGGTTCGATCGCGAGGCCTCGGCTTGACGCGCGCGACCCTCGGCACTGGCGTTCTGGTGGCGCGTCACGCGCAGGGTTCCGGCCGAGCGCGCCGACCGGAGCCGGCCGATCTCGGGCTCGCTTGCGTAGACCTCTGTCACGAACCCACCATCCTGCGGGCGGGCGACGGCTCGACAGCCGAAGTCGAGCTGGGATTGTCCGAGGAAATCGCGCAGCTCCTGCGCGGACGCAGCCCACACCTCGTGGCGATAGATGTCGCCGCCGGAGCTCTCACCGCCTGCGGCGCGAGCGACGGCATCGTATCGAGCGCGTGCCTCGCTTCGACCGGCCGCCAGCGTCACCGCGCGGTTGGCATTGACGCGGCCATAGCCATAGTCCTCATTACGCCCATTGGTGTAGGGCTGCGTCCCCACCTTGTCGCAGGCGGAAATCATCAACTGCCGCAGTTCCGCGCGATTGAGCGCCGGGCGCACGGCAAGCGCCAGGGCCGCGACGCCCGCCGCGCAAGGTGCGGCGTAGCTCGTACCGGTTCCATACTTATAGGTATTGCCGGTGGTCGCACTGTAGACGTCGACGCCCGGCGCCAGATATTCGAGCTTGGCGCCTCGCGCGGAGTTGTCCTCCTGGTCGCGATTGTTCGAGCGGCCCACGGCGATGACGTCGGGATGCGAGACCACCTCATCCTTGGCGATGTCGACGTCCCTGCCATTGCTGCTCGCCCAGAAAATGGCGCACCCTCGCCCCTGGCGGCCGTTGGCGGCAGCGTACTCGATGGCCATTCGAAGCGTTTCGGACAAATCCCATTCGGCACCGTTGGGGCCGAGGCTGCACACGATAAGGTCTGCGCCGCTGGTTGCCGGAGTTCCGGAGATTTCCTGAGCTGGCGTCGCGCAGTAGGCAACGGCGCGGGCAAGCGTCAATTGCGAGCCGACCTGGTCGTCGAGGCAGGCGACGAGCATCAGGCTCGACTCGGGCGCCACACCCGAGACGCCCTTGCTATTGTTTTGCCGGCAGCCGGCGATCCCGGCGCAAAAGGTGCCGTGGGCACCGGTGGGCATGCCCTGCGTGCCGAGATGGAACTCGCTGTTGGCGGTCCTGCGGAAATAACCCGCCATCGGGTCGACGGCCCCGACCAAGTCCTCGTGGGAGGCCTCGAAGCCGTTGTCGATGACGGCGATGCGGATGCCGCTTCCGCGTGTTACGAGCCAGGCCTCCTCGGCGCGAATATCGGCAGCGGGCGCGCCCCCGCCCTGGCCGGTGTTGTTGAGGTGCCATTGTTCGGCATAGCGAGGGTCGTCGGGGCTCGCGCGCTGATCGATGTGCTCCAAGAACACCGGCTCGGCGAGAAGGAAGCGTGGATCGCCCTGCAGGGCCTCCGAGGCCTCGATGCTATCGCGCTGGGTGCGGGCCAGCACCTCGTACAGGTTCTTGCCAAACCCCAACGCTCGCACCAGCTCCAGACCCTGCTCGGAAATCGCGGCTTGGCACTGGGCCGCGCTCAATTGCGGATCGAGTTGGACGGTCAATCGGTTGGTGCCGACGGCCAGCGAGCCGTTCTCGCGTCGAAATAGGCGACCGATCGCATCGCTGCCCGCAATCGGTCCGTGGGCAGCGAGCGCGCTGCGAGTGACATCGTTGCGTGCAACGAAGCGCCAGTTGGCGCGCTCGAACGGTTTCAATGCCGCCGCGTCGACGTTTTCGACCGGCAGCGGCGCGCGCATGACCTCGAGCCGACGCTGGGTGTCGATGTGCGCCTGCGGATCCGCACGAACCGCCACGACACCATCGATTTCCTCAATCTTGATCTCATTCTGCCGAACGAAATAGCGCCGTTGCATGGCACTCCATCCCTCTAATTTAGGTCGCAATCACAACATAATAGCCTAATTCTTTCAGATACCATCTAATGTATATTGTTGCAATACCGTAGGTTCGCCTGACGACCCCGCACAAGGGCTCGGACGGCGAGCATGCGGCAAGTGCAATGGGGTTGGGCATCGCGTAGGACGGAATCCTTGTCGAGAGACTCGGTGGCCATGAGGTGTTCCGGCTCGAGGCCTGGCGCCGACGCCGGCTGTCAGCCGCGCCAGCCGCATTCCCTTCCCATCGGCACCGAAATGCGCTAGGCGCTGGCGCCATGCCTGCGTCAGCCCTGATGAACGTGATGATCGGCGCCGCGCGCAAAGCGGGGCGGGGGCTGACGCGCGACTTCGGCGAGATCGAGCAGCTGCAGGTATCGGTCAAGGGTCCGGGCAATTTCGTCACCGCCGCCGACCATCGCGCCGAAGAGACGCTCTACCGCGAGTTGGCCAAGGCCAGGCCTGGCTACGGCTTCCTGATGGAGGAGCGCGGTGTCGTCGAGGGGCCCGACAAGACCCATCGCTGGATCGTAGATCCGCTCGACGGCACCACCAATTTCCTGCATGGGCTGCCCATCTTTTGCATCGCCATTGCGCTCGAACGCGACAGTGAGATCGTCTGCGCCGTGGTCTACAACCCGATCCTCGACGAACTCTATACTGCCGAGCGCGGCCAGGGTGCCTTCGTCAATAGCCGGCGGCTCAGGGTGGCGGCGCGCAAGCAGCTCTCCGACTGCCTTGTGTCCATCGGCATCCCGCATCGCGGCCGCAGCGAGCACCCGCGTTTTCTCAGCGAATGCAAGGCCTTGATGGAGCAGGTCGGTGGGCTGCGCCGCACCGGTTCGGCGGCCATCGATCTGGCCTGGTTGGCGGCCGGGCGTTTCGACGGCTATGTCGAGCACCAGTTGAAGCCATGGGACGTGGCGGCCGGCAGCCTACTGGTGCGGGAGGCCGGCGGCTTCGTCACCGACGCCGGAGGGGGCCAGGAGATGTTCGAGACTGGCAGCGTCGTCGCCGGCAATCAGACGGTTCACAAAGCTTTGCTTGAGGCGCTGGCGGGCTCACCCGCGGCGCCATGACGGAGGCAGAGCGTCCGTCATGGCCCCGAAATCGGCCGGCAGCCGGCCCGTAAGCTGACAATGGCATGATATTGCCGGTTTGTGGTGCGAGCGTCTTTGGCTAATGTCGCCCAAATGCAGGCGGAGAGACGACCCATGGCACGAGCGGCAAGAGCGAGATCGTCGGACCGGCACCCGCCCTCACTGCATCGGACCCTTTCGACGCCGGGGCTCTACCTGTGGCGAATGTTCGTCTTTCTGGTCCTGGTCGGACTGCTGATCGCCGTCCTGCATCGCCAGCTGTGGGATGCGATGCTCAACAACCTCGGGCTCAACGTCTTGATCTGCTTCGTACTTCTGGCGGGCGTGCTATACGCATTCCAGCAGGTGTTGCGGCTTTACCCGGAGATCCGCTGGGTCAACGCCTTCCGCATCGCCGATCCGGGCCTTGCCATCTCACACCGCCCAGTCTTGCTGTCGCCGATGGCCACCATGCTGCGCGACCGCACCGGCTCGCTCTCGTTATCGGCCACCTCCATGCGCTCGATCATGGATTCGATCGGCGGTCGGCTCGATGAGGCGCGCGACACCGGCCGCTACCTCGTCGGCCTCCTGGTGTTCCTGGGCCTGCTCGGCACTTTCTGGGGCCTGCTCGACACCATCCAGTCCGTCGGCAAAACCATCAGCTCCCTCGACAGCCGGGCCGCCGACAGCGTCACCGTGTTCGACGAGCTGAAGAACGGCCTCGCCGCGCCCTTGCGCGGCATGGGAACGGCCTTCTCGTCCTCGCTCTTGGGCCTGGGCGGATCGCTGGTCCTGGGCTTCCTCGAGCTGCAGGCAAGCCACGCTCACGGTCGCTTCTACAATCAGCTGGAGGAATGGCTGTCGGGCATCACCGAGCTGGCACCCGGCGTGTCGCACGCTTCCGACTTCGCAGGCCACCAGCTCTACGAGGCCGTCAACGAGATGCACCGCGCCATCGCCGATTTGAGCCTGCGCCTGGGCTCGATGTCGACCGACGGCGGCGGGGCACAAGGGGAGGCGGCCGTCAAGGAGCTCGCCAAGGGTGTCGACCAGCTCGTCCGGCAAATGCGCGCCGAGCAGAAGGTGGTGCGCGAGTGGGTCGACGAGCAGGCGGCGCAGCAATCCGAGGTGGCCTCCGTGCTCAAGGACCTCGCCGCCAACGTCGTGCGCAAGGGGTAAGCCATGGCGCTGAGCCGCAGTCGCCGGTCGACCACCTACGGCGAGTTCTGGCCGGGCTACGTCGACGTGCTCTCGACGCTGCTGCTGGTCGTCACCTTCCTGATGTCGGTATTCATGGTGTCGCAGTTCTATGTGAGCCAGGAGGCGGCCGGCAAGGATACGGCGCTGCGCCGCCTGACGCGGCAGATCGCCGAGATCACCAACTTGCTGAGCCTCGAGAAGGGCAAGAGCAAAACGATCGAGGACGAGCTTGCGGGCCTGCAGGCGTCGCTGGCCACGCTCAGGGCCGACAACGAGCGGCTCACGGGACTGGCCGGCCTCAGCGGCGACAAGGACGCCCGCATCGCCGCGCTCGACAAGGAGCTTGCCGAAAAGACCTCCATGTCCAGCGAGGCGCTCGCCAAGGTGGACCTCCTGAACCAGCAGCTCCTGGCCCTGCGCCGCCAGATGGCGGCGCTGCAAGAAGCTCTCAACGCAGCGGAGGCGAAGGATAAGGACAGCCAGGCGCGCATCGCCGACCTGGGCGCCCGTCTCAACGTCGTGCTGGCGCGCCAGGTGCAAGAGCTGCAGCGCTACCGCTCCGACTTCTTCGGCCGCCTGCGCGAGCTCCTCAGGGACCGCAAGGACATCCGCGTCGTCGGCGACCGGTTCGTGTTCCAATCCGAGGTGCTGTTCCCCTCGGGCCAGGCGACGATGACGCCGGAGGGCTTGGCGGCCATGGACCAGCTGGCGGCAGCCATCGTCGAACTGGAGCGCAGCATCCCCAAGGAGATCGACTGGGCCCTTCAGGTCGACGGCCACACCGACGCACGCCCGATCGCCAGCCCACAGTTCCCGTCCAATTGGGAGCTGTCGAGTGCGCGCGCCACCTCGGTGGTGAAGTACCTCATCAACCGCGGTGTCTCGCCCAGACGCCTGGTCGCCGCCGGTTACGGCGAGTTCCAACCGCTGGAGGAGGGCGCCAGCGACGATACGTTGCGCCGCAACCGCCGCATCGAGCTGAAGCTTACCAACCGGTAGCGCGGACATCGCGCATTCGCGCCGCAAGGCTGGGATTGCGCTATGCTGCGACCGGAACTCTTCAACGATGCGCGAGGATGAGGCGATGACGCGCGGATCGAAAATCTTCAAACCAACGGACGTACCCGAGAGCAACACGTCGGGCTACCCGGAGCCGTTCCGCGAGGCACAGCGCAAGCGCTTCAATCGGCGATTGGGCGACTATGCGGGGCTCAAGAACTA
>Ga0111539_10009804_pt1 | contig 12090 bp, 5 predicted proteins | sample RhiMethybrSRZTD1_FD_79667 | JGI IMG/M metagenome (GOLD analysis project Ga0111539, IMG submission 79667) | Populus rhizosphere microbial communities from Tennessee, USA - Rhizosphere MetaG P. TD hybrid SRZTD1 (version 2) (version 2) | ecosystem: Host-associated > Plants > Roots > Rhizosphere >...
ACCTGGGGACGGGAAACACGCTGCACGTGCTCGACCCGAAGGAGTGCAGCCTGTCGGGCGCGATCTTGAGCCCCGATGGCCGGAAAGCGCTGCTTCTCTCGTCGGGATACATCACCCGAAGGTGGCGGACTGGCACGTCGTACCGCACGGAGTACCGCGCGATCGCCGGAGATACCGTCGCGACGCTTTGGGACATCGGCTCGGGCCAGAAGCTGCAGACGTTCGGTGCGCACCACGGCAAGATTTTCGGCGCGTTCCACCCGGATGGATCTCGCGTGGTCACGGCGTCGGAGATGGGATCCGCGGGCAGCCCTCACGTCTGGGACGCGGCCTCCGGGCGCGCGCTGCTCTCTCTCCAGGGCACGCTCGACTACTGCTCCTACGTGGTCTACAGCCCGGATGGGAGCAGGATCTTGGGCATAACGAACAGCTTTCAAGGCGCTCGGCGGGCCGCAGGAGCGTTGGGCGCTCCTCCGCGTTACGCGGCCGTGGTGTGGGACGCTGCGACGGGACAGGAAGTGTCTTCGTTCGCCGACCATCGCAACCAGATCGTGGCGGCGGCTTTTCACCCGAACGGCAGCGCTGCCGTTACCGCGTCGCGCGACGGTGCGGCGTGGCTCTGGGAAGTCGAGAGCGGACGCCCCCTCGCGGCGTTTCTCGGCCACGACGGCGCGGTGCAGTCGGTGGTTTTCCGGCCGGACGGGGCGACGCTCTGCACCACCTCGCTGGACGGCACCGCGCGCGTCTGGGATGCCGGCCTCGAGCACCCTTTCGGCTCGGCGCGGCTGCCCTCCCTGCCGGGACCGCCGACCCTCGTCTCGTGGGGCCCCGACGGCCGGCGCCTCTTCGCCGCGTCCGAGTCTTTTGGCGAGCTCGCGGACGCCGCAACGGGCGAAATAACGGCATCTCTGGAGCCTGCGCTGCCTCGGCAGACCGTGCTCACGATGCTGGGCCTGGGCCGCAAGCCCGATATTCCCTCGGTGCATCATGCCATCTTCAGCGAGGACGGCGCGCGTGTCTTGATCGGCCGGGGGGAGACCGTGGAGGTGCGCGAGTGCAGCAATTGGAACGTCATCGCCTCGCGCACGTTCACGGGCCTCGACGCCTCCACGTCGACGAACCTCTACTTCAGCCCGAGCGGCACCAAAGTCCTCGCCGTCGTCTCCTTCCTGGCCGATTTCCAGCTGCTCTACTGGGACTTGAGCGGCAAGCCGCGGCGCCTCAATTCGGGCCCGAACGCGTTCCTCCTCTCCGCGGAGTTCGACCGGGCGGAGAAGCGCCTCCTCGTGCTGGGCTCGACGTCGCGCGCGGAGATCTGGGACCTTGCGAGCCGCAGCAGCGCGCCCCTGCAGGCGTTTCCGAGCGGGGTCTCCATCGCCGCACTGAGCCCTACGGGCACCCGCGCGGCGCTCGACGACGGCTGGACCGGAATCCGGCTCTGCGACGCCGCCAACGGCTGGCAAGGCCGCGCGCTCGCGCATCATACGGGCCGCGTCACCGCGCTGGCGTTCAGCGCGGACGGCTCCCGCCTCCTTTCGGCGTCCGAGGACAAGACGGCGTGCATCTGGGACGCCTCGAGCGGCGAAGCGCTCTTCACACTGGAGGGGCACAACGCTGCCATCGAAGGCGCGGCCTTGTCGCCGGATGGGACGCGGGCGTTCACGTTCGCCGGCGATCAGACCGTGCGCACGTGGGACGCGACGACGGGCGCCGAATGGGTCGCCCTCCGCCATCCCGAACCGGTGCTCTCCGCGCGATTTCGGAGCGATGGAGGCGCCGTTTTGACGGTGACCCAGTCGAAAAGGCCGTACGCGTGGCCACTGGACCTCGTCGCCGAGGCGCGAAGCCGCCACACGCGTGAGCTCTCGCCGCGAGAAATGGCCCGCTTCGACGTGGGAACGCCGGCCGAGCGCGAAGCGCGCATCCGCGAGCTCGAGCTCCGCGAAGTCTTCCAGGAAATCGAGCTCGCCACGAAGGATCTGGCGAGAGGCGTCGAGAGTCCGCCGTCGGCGGAGGGTCTGCCTCTTCTCCTCGAGCGGTTTGACGGCCTGAAGGATGGCGAGCTGAAGCCCGAGATGCTGGAGCGGGCCCGCGGGGCGCTCGCAAGCGCGGCAGGATCGATGCGCCTGCCCGATCCCAACCTGCTCGGAGCACTGGCGGAGGTGGAATCCCTCCGCGGTCAGACCGCGGCGGCCATCCGGATTCTCGAGGACGCCATCGTCCTCCCCGGGGCGGCGCGCTCCCTGAAAGACCGGCTGCAGATCCATCGAGCGGCGCTCGCACCCGACCTCGTCAGCTACGCCTCCGTCGACGCGGTCGTCGCGGAGCCGTTCGCGCTCGTGCCGCCGCGTGCCGAGTGGCGCTACTTCCGGGGCAGGGAGGATCCTTGCGAAGGTTTGGAATGGACCACGCTCGACTTCGATGACCGCGCGTGGGAGTCGGGCATCACGGGCCTCGGCTACGGCGACAATGACGACGCAACGCTCCTGGCCGACATGGCACGCTCCTACACGACGCTCTACGTCCGCCGCCGCTTCGAGGTGGAATCGCCGGACGACGTCCACGCGCTGCGGCTCGTCGTGCTCAGTGACGACGGCTTCGTGGCCTACCTGAATGGCGTAGAGATCGCGCGGGCTCGCGCGGGGTCGCCGGGGACGCAGATGACGCATACCTCGGTGGCGGATCGCGAAGCGCAGGAGCCGATCACTCCCACGGAGGCCGAGGTGGACGTTCACCTCCTGCGGCCCGGCCGCAACGTGCTTGCGATCCTCGGTCTGAACCGTTCCCTGCGGAGCAGCGACTTCTCCCTCCACCCCGCGCTCTGGGCGATGCCTCCGCCGGGGGGCGACGTGGATCGGCGGAGCTTCCGTGCTTTCCGCGCGCGCGCGGCGCAGCGCCCGGACGCCAAGATCGTGCGCTACCTGGACGCAAGGCTCGAATCGCGCCGCGGGGAGCGGGACCGCGCGCTGGCTTCCCTCGACGCGTTGATCGCGTCGGATCCAGATTCTCCCGAGCTGCTCCTCGCCTGGGTGGAGACGGCCCTCCTCCAGGGCGGGGCAGAACGTGCCGCAGCACGGCTTCACGACGCGCTCGAGGGCCCGCTTGCGAAACACGCGGCTCTCTGGGACGCCTGGCTCCGCGTGGTGTCGCGGGACCTCAAGCTCTCCGGCCAGCAGCTGATCGCGCGCTGGCCGCGCGCGCGTGGGAGCGCGTCAGTTCCTCGAGGCGAGGAGATGGCGTGGGCCGTGGAGCGCATGGCGCGGGAAGGAGCCATTCGGATCCGGGCGGGCGAGGGGAAGTGGACGGATGCCCGCGGGCGAGAATGGTCAGCGGACCGTTTCCACTCGGGGGGAAGTCCGAGCCGAACGATTCTCAGCAATCCGATCTCCGGGACGGACGCGGAGCCACTATTCGTTCGCCACCGCCTGTTTGCGCGTAGCGAAATGTGGAGCGGATATCGCATCCCGTGCCCTCGAGGAAAATACCGCGTCTCGCTCGGCTTTGCGGAAGTGTATTACACACGGCCAGGGCAGCGCGTCTTCGGCGTGCGAATCCAGGGGAGGAAAGCGCTCGACGATTTCGATCCGATCGCGGAGGCGGGGGCGTCGACGGCGCTGTGGAGGGTTTTCGAGGCGGAAGTGGAGGATGGGTTCCTCGAGATCCAGCTCGTCCCGGAGGTCGACTACCCCATGATCTCGGCGATCGAAGTGCAGCGACTGTGACGGATCGGTAGAATGCCGCCGGCGCTGGCTGAAGACGAGCAGGACGGCGCCGACGAATCCCTCAACTTTTCCAGGAGGCCCTTCGTGAACGAGACATTCGACCGTCGTTCTTTTCTCCGCCGCGGCGCGGTCGGTGCAGCCGCGGGCGCGCTGGGTGTCCTGTGTCCCGCTCGAGTCCGACGTGCGCTCGCCATCGAGCCGATCGGCCGTAAAACGCCGCCGCGCCTGAAGCTTGGCTGCGCCGCGTACTCTCTGCGGAAGTACCTCGATTTGAGCTCGCCCCGCATGACACTCGAGGAGTTCGTGACGAAGTGCGCCGAGTGGCAAGCTGATGGCGTGGAGTTGACCGAGTACTACTTTCCCAAGCCCGTCACGCCCGCGTATGTCATGAAGCTGAAAAGGCACGCGGCCCTCTGCGGCCTCGACGTGACGGGGACGCCGATCGGCAACAATTTCGCCCTCCCTGCCGGGCAGGAGCGGGATCGGCAGGTGGCCTCCGTGAAGAGCTGGATCGACGTCTCCGCGGACCTCGGATCTCCGGCGATTCGGATTTTTGCCGGCAATGCGCCGAAGGGAATCGAGGAGCCCCAGGCACGGAAATGGGTGGTCGAGTGCATCGAGGCTTGCTGCGACACCGCGTCGAAGCGAGGTGTCTTTCTCGCGGTCGAGAACCACGGCGGCGTCGTGGCCACGGCGGAAGGGGTGCTCGAGATCGTGAAGTCGGTGAGCTGCCCCTGGGTCGGAGTCAACCTCGACACGGGCAACTTCCACACGCCAGATCCGTACGGCGACATCGAGCGTTGCGCGCCGTACGCCGTCACGTGTCAGGTGAAGACGGAGGTATTTCCTTCCGGTGGGAAGAAAGAGGAGGCGGACCTCGAGCGGCTCGTGGCGATCCTTCGCAAGTCGGGCTACAGCGGGTACGTCACGCTGGAGTACGAGGCCTCCGAGGAGCCAATGGAGGCCGTGCCCAAGTACCTGAAGAGCCTGCGGAAGCTAGTCGCGTAACGACGCCGACCTTGATTCGCGGCAACGGCAGGTCGACAATGATAGACCTCTTTGGGGGCTTCCTGGTTGCACTCTCTTGATCGCACCTCTCCCGTTGCACAGAGGAGCCCGCCACCTATGAGCTTCGCCAGCTTTCCCCTTCGCTCCGGCCGCCGGCACGCATCGCTCCTGCTCGCGCTCACGGCCATTTCCAGCGCACCGCTCGCCGCGCAGACCCTCTACTGGACGGCGGTGAACACGTATCCGAGTTTCGCCGTCCGCACGAGCGACACGTCGTTCTCCGACGTACAGGACATCCAAAAAGACATCCCCGACGACGTCCTGGGCCTGGCCGCGGACCCGGAGAAGGGACTGCTCTATTGGGTCGAGCGGAGTGCGACAGTCACCCGCATCGTGCGCTCGGGGTTGGACGGGAAAGGCGTCAAGCCGGTCTACACGAGCGAGGACTACCCCGCGCGGCTCGCGCTCGATACCACTACGGGCAGGCTCTACTTCACGGCTTCCCGCAAGGGCGGCGGCGGCGGCGTCATCGCGAGCTTTCAGACCCCAGACCCCGGCGCCGAGGGTCAACTTGAAGCGACAGTGCTCCTCGAAGCCGACGTCGACGACATCGCGGTCGACGGGCCCGGCGGCAAGCTCTACTGGGTGCGGGAAGGCCGGCCGGGTCTCTACGGCACCGACATCTGGAGCGGCGATCTCGAAGCTCAGAATGCAACGCCCATCATCCACCACGAGTTCGAGCATCACACGACCGGCATCGCAATCGACTCGGTCGAGAAGAAGATCTACTGGGCCACGGTTGACTACCGCGGGAACCACGGCCAGATCGTCTCGCGCGCCAGCCTCGACGGCACGGACGAGGAGCCGATTACCTCGGCGAATCCGGGTCTCGACGACTGGCCCGTTTTTCTCGACATCGACAGGGCCCACCGAGAGCTCTACTGGGTGAACGGCGAAGATGGCAAGTTCTTCAAAGTCGCCCTCGACGGCGGCGAGGCCCAGTTCGTTCACGAGGATACGGGTGACTTTGGTCCGTTCGACCTGATCATCCTCGCGTCCGGGGACGAACCCGGGCCGAGCGTGTTCCGGCGCGGAGACGCCGATGGAAACGGCGACCTGAACATCGCCGATCCCATTTTCGTCCTCGGCTCGCTCTTCCTGGGCACGCAGGAGCTGCCCTGCAACGACGCCGCGGATGCGAACGACGACGGCCGCCTCGACATCGCCGATGCGATCTCATCGCTGGCGTACCAGTTCCTGGGCACGTTCCAGATGCCCGCCCCGGGGCCTTCCGACTGCGGCCAGGATCCGACTGCGACCGACGATCTCGACTGCGCCGTCAAGCCTCCCTGCGGGGGCTGAGCTCGGGGTCGTAGCAGCCGTCCAGCACGCAGGACGCTCTGATGGGATGACGAAACCGCCCCCGCGGGCGCTACGGCGTCGTGCCCGCGCCCTGGCGCAGTACGTGCCATCCGAAACTTCCTTCTGCAGCGCGGGACCCTTAAGATGGTCGGTTCGTACGGCCCCTCTGTGGGCTTACGGAAATCTGGGTCGCATTTATCGAGGGACTTCCTCAAGGGAAGGGATTTGAGCATGCGAACGCGTCGTTTGAACATTCTGTCGCTGGGGTGGACGATCCTATTCTTTTCGCAAAGCCTCTTTGCGGACGTCGCCCAGTGGAACTTCAACGGAGACCTCGAGTCCGACACGGGCCAGGCGGCGCTCACAGCGCTGGCCGCGAGCCCGGCGGTCGACCCGGAAGTCACTTTCGAGAACGTGGACATCGGCGGCCAGTCCGCCGAAGTGGCTCACTTCACGCAGGGGACCTACCTTGATGTGCCGCACGGCTTTCCTCCCAACGGAGGCGGCGGGTACGTCAATCAGTACACGCTGATCATGGACGTGATGTTCCCGGATCGCTCTCCGTCCGCGGGCGTCACGTCGCTCTTCCAGACGAACTGCTGCAACCAGAACGACGGCGACTGGTTCATCAACCCCGACGGCGGTCTCGGCGTGAGTGGAGTGTTCGCTGGTTCCGTGCCGGACGGGGAGTGGCACCGAATCGCCCTTGTCGTGGACCTCGTCGTGGGGACCATGATTAGCTACGTGGACGGCGTCGAAGTCAACGAGACGCCCGGGGACGGCGTCGACGGCCGCTTCTCGCTCTACAGCCCCACCGACACCGACGCCGACCCCTACGAGTCGTTCTTCATTTTTGCGGATGAGAGCGGGGAGAACTCCGAAGGATTCATCAACAGCTTCCAGTTCCACGACATGGCTCTCTCCGCGAGCGTTCTCGCGGAGATCGGCGGCCCTTCGGCGGACGGCATCCCGAAAGACGTCTGCGCTTTTCCCGCCGCTGTCGCCACGCGCGACCTGACGACGTCCCGCTCGCCTGCGGAGACGAATGGGGACTTCCTGCCGGGCGACTTGATCGGAGTCGAGATCACGGTGAGCGACATCCGCGCGGCGAATCCGCCGTGCACCGCGCCCGCGGGCGTCGTGATCGTGGAGACCGTGCCGACGGGCTGGACCACCTCCCAGATTTCGGACGGGGGCTCGCTCGACGCTGGCACGAACAAAATCACTTGGACGCTGACCGGCGCGACTTTCACCGAAGGCAAGAAGCTCGAGTACAAGGCGACGGCTGCGGCCACCACGGAGCTCCGAGTGATCTTTGCCGGTACGCTGGCGGAGAACATAGCGGGCGCGAAAACGAGCCCCGTGGGCGGTGAGGATGCGCTCCTCAGCGACGTCCCCTACGACGACTGCGGCGGCATCCGCTCCTGGAATATCCTCGGGTGCTATACGCTGCCGGCGGGCAACTGGCCGGACGGCGTGCCCGGAGCGGGGGACAACCCTGGGGTCGAGCACATGCGGCTCGATTTCCTGACCGACGGCGACATCTTCGAGCCGGACTTCGTCTGGTACCCGGGCGCCGAGATCGCGACCGCCTACGGCGGCGACGGGCTGAGCGGAGCGGCATCCATCGGCCTCCAGAGCGGGACGATGGGGGCCAATCCGAACGGAGTGCCCCGCGTGATCGCGTGGAACGACCGGGACTCGTTCATCAACTTGAACGACGACGTGTACGGCGGCGACCCCAACGGCGCGATGGCCTACCTCGAATGCTACGTGAACAACCCCGGCCCGAGCCGCGACGTCCAGATCGGAGTCGACAGCGATGACTCCATCCTGGTCTTGCTGAACGACGAAGAAGTTTGGGCCAACAGCGTCGCGCGCGGTGCAGGCGCGTGCGAGTTCAGCGACAAGTCGCCGGACCTCGGCAACTACCCCGGCCCCATCACGCTCGTGAGCGGCGAGAACAAGCTCGTCTTGAAAGTTTTCGAAGGCGGGGGCGGCTTCAACGCTCAGTTCCGTTTCGAGGACCCCGCCACGTCCGAGCCGATCACCGACTTCGGCGTCTCCAAGACGCCCACGGGCGTCTGCCTCATACCTCCCCTCAAGGCAACGCGAGACATCGACACCACGGAGACGGTGAAGCTGCAGCACTCCGAGCTGCCCCGCTGGCGCGACGGAGTGACGTACGACGTCTCGATCGCGATCTCGGACATCCGTGCGGCGAGCCCGGATTGCGCCGTGCCGTCCAATGTGAAAATCGAGGAGATCGTCCCGAACGGATGGCTCCCGAGCGCGCCTTCCGGCAACGGGACCGTGGCTGGGACGTCCATCACCTGGAACCTGAGCGGCGCTGAAATCGCCAACGGTGTCCTCACCTATCAGGTGAAAGCCGCCGGCGCCGGTGGCCAGGTCACTTTCCGCGGCAAAGTGAGCGAGCCGAGCTCGCCGATCTCTTCGGCCGTCGGCGGTGAGAGCTCGCTCCAGAACCCGACCACGTTCACGGAGAATTGCTTCATCTCGACCTGGCTCCTCCTCGGGCCCTACGCACAGCCGGGGATTCTCGGGGCGAACCCGGCAGAGGCGCAGATTCGGCGCGACCATCTCTGCGACGGCGCGAGCATCAACGAGCTCGACGTCGAGCCGAAAGCGGGCGACGTCGTCCACACATCGTACACGCCGCCGGCGGGCGGGTGCGCGCGAAGCACCGGCCTGCGAGCCGGCGCGACGACCCCCATCAATCCGGACAACGTCCCGACGTGGTTCGCCTGGCAGGACGCTGACGACACCATCAACTTCAACGACTACTACGGGACCGACCTGGACAATCTCATGATGTACGCCGTCGCGTACGTGGACGTCGCGGCGGACGTCGTGGTCGACATCGGCCTCGACAGCGACGATTCGGTCCAGGTGCTACTCGACGGCCAGGAAGTCTGGATCAACAGCGTGGCCCGCGGACAGGGCGGCGCCAATTTCGTCGCCGACGTCGTCACCGCGGCCTCCGTGGCGGCTTTGAACCCGCTCACCGCAGGCCGTCACAAGCTGATGGTCAAAGTGTTCGACGGCACCGGGGACAACGTTTTCCGGCTCCGGTTCCAGGATCCCACGTCGGTGGAAGGCGTCTGCGACGGGATCTCCGTCTGCCTCAATCCGACGCCGGGGAGCTGTGCGTCGACGACTCCCGAGATCTGCACCGGCGGAGTGGACGAAGACGGCGACGGCGACATCGACTGCGCGGACAGCGACTGCGCGTCGGCGCCCGAGTGTGCAGGCGGCGCGCTGTTCGTGCGAGGCGACTCGGACGGTAATGGCCAGCTGCAACTGACCGACGCGATCCGCATCCTGGGCGTCCTTTTCCTCGGTCAGGGCAGCATCGACTGCCTCGACGCCGCCGACAGCGACGACAACGGCAGTATCCAGCTGACGGATGCAATTCGCATCCTCGGCGTGCTCTTCCTGGGTCAGGGGACGATCCCGCCGCCCAATGCGTGCGGCGCGGACGCGACGCAGGACGGGCTCGAGCCGGGCTGCGCCAGTTACCCTCCCTGCGAGGGCTAGGAAACAGCCGCAGTCCGACGGGATCGAGTCGCGAGGCGGGGCCGGAAGACCTGGCTCCGCCTCGCGGCGCTGGCTTCACTTTCCGAAGCTCTCCACCGCCACGACAGTCTGCCCGTGATCGGCCGGTACCGCGTGCTTGCGCCGGCCTTTCCCTACTTCGCGGAAAGTCCGGACCTGCACGCCGAAAGCGTAGCACTCTCCTTGCCTCCAGCTACCGAGCGGGGAGGTGGGGTCGCGGAAGACCGAGAGGCGGTAGCAGCCCGCCGGCTCTTGATCGTCCGGCTCCCACCGCCCTTCGTAAGCGCTCTGAACCACCGCCTGGATGACGGAGCCCACCGAGCTCGCGACGCGGAAGTTCGCATCGGTGAGGCCCGTGACGGGCTTGCCATCCTTCGCGTGCGAGACGGAGACGTAGAGCACGAGATGGTTCACGAGGTCCGAGCTGCGGGTCTCGTTCGAGACCGCGTTCACGATGAGTCGAGCCATAGGTCTCCTCGGGTTCGGGGGCGAGTAGTTTCCGGAGGCCGCTGGGGTTACATCGCATGCTCCTGCCTCGGGAAGTCAAGCAGCCGCCTGCCTGCAGGCTTGCCCTTGGTGCGGAGATCTTGGAGGATTCTTTGAGCTGCCATGTCCCAAGCCCCGATGGTTCTGCTCGTCTCATCGTCCAACCCGCTCCAGCAGGCGCTCATCGCGGAGACGCTCAACGAAAACGAGATTCCGTTCGAGACGCGCAAAGAAGCCTTCGCTGTGGCGATTTTGAGCGGCGGAGGCGGCGCCATGGCTTTCGAACAGTTTCTCGTGCCGGAAGACCGGTTGCGCGAGGCGAAAGATGCCCTCTGCGCCCAGGACATCGTCTGCGATGTATCGGAGCGGCTGCTGCGCCGCACTCTCGACGAGGTGGTCCGCCCCCTCCTCGAGTCCACCGGCTCTCGAGATCTGGAGCGCTTCGCCTACCTCTCCGACATCAACAACAAGGAGACGGTGCGAGCGATCTACGACGCGGTCGGACTGGAGCCGGGGGGGCCAGAACTGCTCGTCGAGCTCTTTTTCCAGCTCGCGCATCGCCCTTCTCCTGCTCTGGGGATCCTTGCGAAGCACCACGGAGCGATGTTCGCCGCGCAAGAGGGCTTCGTCCCCCGCCTCCTCCTCGTGGCGAAAGGTTTGGACGCCGAGTCGCTGGCGAGGCTCGTCGACGTGCTCCCGTCCTTCCCCGAGGCTCCTTGGCGCCAGAAGCTCCTTCTCGATGCGCTCCGGAGCGAAGACCTTGACGTGCGGATGGCCGCAAGCGAAGCGCTTTTCGCCGTGCAGCCCGGCCGCGAGTTCGGCTACGACCCCGAGGCGCCGGCGCCGGAGCGCGAAGCAGCTGTCCGCAAGCTCGAGAGCTCCCCTGGCTGGGGCCTATCGGCCGGCGAGGTTTGACCCAACTCGAGGCCGTTCAGCGCGCCCAGGGATCTGCTGCGCTGATAGAATGAGCTCGCTTCGCCACGTCATTAGAGAAAGGTGCACCTGCCATGCCTCGACCCCGCATTGCTCGCTGCTTCCCCGCGCTTTTCGTCGCCGCGCTTCTTGTTTCATGGTGGACTCCTGGCGTGCGCGCAGACAACTGGCCTGCGTGGCGAGGGCCGACCGGGCAAGGAGTCTGCCGGGAGACCGGCCTCATCACCCGGTGGAGCGAGACCGAGAACGTGCGATGGAAGGTCTCCCTCCCCGCGCCCGGGAACTCCACTCCCATCATCTGGGAAGGGTTCGTCTACCTGACGCAGGCGGAAGACGAGGGCAAGGACCGGGCGACTCTCTGCCTGCGAAAAAGCGACGGTAGCACCGTCTGGAAGCGCGGCGTGCGGCACGAGGAGAGCGAGCCCACGCACGGGGACAATCCGTACTGCTCTGCCTCTCCTGTCACCGACGGCGAGCGAGTCATCGTCTCGTACGGCTCTGCAGGCGTGAGCTCCTACAAGCTCGACGGCACCGAAGAGTGGCACACTGGCGTCGGCCCCGTGCGCCACATCTGGGGGAACGCGTCCTCGCCGGTGATCTACGGCGACCTCGTCCTGCTCAACTGCGGGCCTGGCCCCAAAACTCGCCTCCTCGCGTTCGAGAAGCGCACGGGCAAGGAGGTTTGGAGCACCGAGATTCCGGGAGGCCTGGAGGATGGAGGCGGCGAGAAATGGACGGGATCCTGGAGCACTCCCGTCGTCGTCGCCGCAGATGGCCGCGAGGACATCGTGATCGGCTATCCGCACAAGCTCCTCGGTTTCGATCCGAAGACCGGAAAAGGGGTCTGGACGTGCGAGGGCCTGGGGCGGCTCGTCTACGCGTCTCCCGTCGTCGCGGACGGCGTGATCGTCGCTTTCTCGGGGGATGGCGGGCCGCCGCTCGCGGCTCGCTCGGGCGGCAAGGGAGACGTCACCGCGACGCATCGGCTCTGGCGGCGAGATAA
>Ga0111539_10009813_pt1 | contig 12084 bp, 12 predicted proteins | sample RhiMethybrSRZTD1_FD_79667 | JGI IMG/M metagenome (GOLD analysis project Ga0111539, IMG submission 79667) | Populus rhizosphere microbial communities from Tennessee, USA - Rhizosphere MetaG P. TD hybrid SRZTD1 (version 2) (version 2) | ecosystem: Host-associated > Plants > Roots > Rhizosphere >...
CGTTCTGCTGAGATGTCGGCTGGCGCGTAACTACCCGTTCGATATGTGGTGCGCCTGGCAGGAGTCGAACCTGCGACCCTCGGATTAGAAGTCCGATGCTCTATCCAACTGAGCTACAGGCGCGTCCTTTTAAACTAATACGTTACGAGTTTCGCGGCGCGTTATTTTCGGGACGGCGCTGAGTTTGCGCTGAAATTCTAGCGAGCCAGTGAATCGGGTGCGCCGCGCTACGGGTCAAGCCGTACAAGCTCCAAGAGCTCTTGTCGTGTGATCTCTTTCCCCATGAGCTTGTCTGCCTCTATCACCTGATCAGCGAGCCTACGCTTGCGATCTAACTTGGCCTCGATACGCTCTTCGAGCGTACCGCGCGCCGTGATCGTAACAACGACGACCTCCCGCTCTTGGCCGAGGCGATGCACTCGGTCAATCGCCTGGTCCTCAACCGCCGGATTCCACCATCGGTCGTACATGACAACGTAGTTCGCACCTTGCAAGTCCAACCCCACGCCACCTGCTCCGAGGGTCAGCACCATCCCGAATTGGCCGGCATCCTCATTGAAGGAGCGGCACATAGCTGGGCGAACACCAGGGGGCACGGCACTGTCAATGAGCACGCTCCGCTTTCCTGACGCTTCGATGTACGACTGTAGGTATGCGGCCATCGGCCTGTACTGGCTGAATGCCACCAGCTTGTTCGGCCGCGAATTGGTTACGGCCTCGCGGATCTCCTCGAAAATCTCGGTAAACGCATCGAACTTCCCGGACACGCCAGCGCGATAGGCTTGGAAATCTCCGGAGACAAGGCCGGGATGACAGCAGATTTGCTTAAGTTTCGTCAGGATCGCGAAGATGTGAGGATTGCCAAGCGAGAGCTTTCGTCCTTCAACCGCCTGAATCGCGGCCTCGAGATCCCGGTCGAGGACAGCCTGATACAACTTCTTCTGAAGAGGACTGAGCTCGCAGCTCATTGGTTTGAACAGCTTCTCCGGTAAGTCACTCGCCACTTGCCTCTTGAGCCGCCTCAAAACGAATGCCTTGGTCTTCCGCTGTAACGCCTGCACCGCATTTCGATTGCCATTTGCGATGGGATTCGCATACCGGCGCTCGAAGTCGGCTGCCGTACCAAGATAGCCAGGAGCCAAAAAATCGAATATCGACCAGAGATCGAGCAGACTGTTCTCGACTGGCGTCCCCGTTATCGCAATCCTCGCTTCGGCTGGGATCTTCCTGACCGCGCGGGCCCTCTGAGTTCCTGGATTCTTGATGCGTTGTGCCTCATCCGCGATCAAGAACCGCCACTTCCATTTCGCCAAATGGTCCGCATCTCGCACAAGCGACTCATAAGACGTGACGATGCCGTCGGCGTTTGCAATGTTGTCGCGAAGCTGTCCAAGCCGCCGACTCCCTGCGTGGCTAATGACGTAGAGTCCACGAAAGAACTTGCCCGTCTCGTCCACCCACTTTTCTACGAGAGCCGCAGGGCACACAATCAGGGACGGACACGATCCGTAGCGGTCGCGAAAGTGAGCAATCGTCAACAATACCTGGAGCGTCTTACCCAGCCCCATCTCGTCGGCGAGGACGCCCGGCAGCCCATAGTCTTTTAAGAAGGCCAACCAGTCGTACCCGGCTCGCTGGTACGCGCGTACTGTGTTTGCTGCTTGAGGCTTCAGCAGCGAAGGTAGGGCCACCGACTCGATGTTAGAAAAGTTGATGAGGCGCTCCCGGAAACGACCGAATACTTCGCTCTCGGCTAGAATCCCGAGACGCGAAAACGTATTGATGATTTCGTCTAGGTGCAGCGTCGGGGCGACGAGCGTCCCATCCTCTCTCTCGACGAGAGAGATTCTTTGCGCCGCTTCTTCCACTCGCTGGATGAGATCCCAGTCGATACGGTGATACGTGGGTCCCTTGCGGAAGTATCGACGTTGTCGATCGGCGTGCTTCAGCTCTGCGTGATCGAGCGCGGTCGCCCCGCTCCTATACTTCGGACGGACGACCACCTGCTTGGTGGTTTCGTCGAGATCGACTGTCGTTTCGACTGTCGGCATGGCAGTTACCACTCGGATCGCAGCAGCACCAGGGTCCAAGAACACTCGGCTCGTCCCTTTGATCCCGGCCAGATCTGTATCGATAAATTCCGGCACCTCGTCTCCGGTGACCCGAAAATCGCCAGATCCTGTCCGCTGTCCTCTTAGGGGTTCCTTCCCTCGCTTCTTCGGCCTACGGAAGTATTCGTCTTTGATTCGTAGCCACTCGGTTGACTCGGCCGCTTGCGCGTCCGGAGGCTTGATCCTCCTGCCGTCATCGGTAAGCAGGTTTTGCCGGATGATCAAGCTCTCCGGATCTTGTAGCTCGACGTATGTGGCCTCTTGGAGTGGAGTTTTGTGCACCTGGACCGCGGCCGCAGCATCGGACAGCTCGGCACCTCTATGCTCCTCGAGCAGCTCGAGGGCTTTGGGGACTGAATCCCCCTCAAAGCGAACGCCCGCAGATGTCCCAGGCTTCCAAAGGCGCCGGAGTTCTTGAATGAGTCTCTGGCCAGCAGCATCCAAGCGATGGAATCGGCCGTCCCACATGCGCGGGACCTCAAGATCTTCACGGCCTGTGAGCGAGCGACGCTGCTCACCAACCGTTTCGGCGAATGTAGCCGTCAAGGCAGCGGACTCACGCTCGAAGTCGGCCGTGACGGCCAGCCTACTGTCGACCGGCTGTCGGGCGGTAGCCAAGAGCGATTCAGCTGCTTCCGTCAAATGAACAGAGGCTGTCTGGCAGACACCTTCCAGGCGGTCTGCAAACTCGAGGACACGTCGGCAATCGCCCCCGTGATCAAACCGCCCGCAGCTGTCGATACCCTCTAGAAGCGAGCTCGGCCACGGTGCGAGCTCATGGAAGACGGTCCCGCGACGATGGACGGCTCCGTCACGAAGATCATCGAGGGTCAGTGGAAGCGATTCGCCTCGATCGAGGAGGCCCGCCGCTTCTAACACAAAGCCAGAGGACTCGTTCGCGTCGACTTTGGCGACCGCCTTAAGCGGTCTCTTTTCCACTGCCTGAGCTCTGAGTGATTCGCGGCGCCCCGGAAACCCCCGCCGAAAGCCCTCGAGGCATTCGGGCACATGTGCTCCAACTGAGCGCAGTCGATGCTGGTCCTGCCATTCCAGTAGCCCAAGGAGTCCCTCGAACCGCTGGATATGATCACCCGAAAGCTGAAAGTGACGGTCGGCGGATGTACCGGTCCCGGCTTGGAGGTTTTCGCGAGTTATGCCCAAAGGCCGACCCCGGACCATGGCCGTGAGAACCACACTCAATACGCCGGTCTCTGGATCGAAGTCGACGGACGGCGAAAGCTCGCCCCGATCGGGGCGGAGCCGGGTCACGAGACGGTTCCAGATTCGCCTAAGCATCCTATCGCTCGCCAAACATCAGCGCTTGAACCATCTCAAGGCCTGGCCACCGCGAAGCTCAATTCCGGAAAGCTTCGCCTCGAACGTGAGTCCAAACATGACGCAGAACTCTCGTCGCCTGCAATGCCGTAGCATCACGCCTTCCACCGTACTGCGACAATAGTTCCTTATGCTCGCTGACCTATAATACCCAAGTACCGTCTCGGCGATATGCGGTTAGCGCTTACGATGCGGAGGTGGCTTTGGCGAATCGAAACAACACGGGGCCTCCACGCCTGCCCTTGCGCCGAATGCAGTTGGCCGCGGCGAAGAGAACGGAGCGCTCGTCCTTTGCCCGCTCAGGTTCACTGTGGTAGGACGAATGGCGCCGGCGCGCCGTCCACAAGCTCTCGTCCTCGTTGAGAACGAAGTCACGATCGGCGGCGAATACGATTTCTGGGCTGACGACACTGGTGTCCAGTACCAATTCCCCAATGTCTATAAGAATCGGATTCGCCCAGGGCTTCCGTTTGTCTACTATCGCGGTGTGCGCCGTGCTAGCGGGAAACGTGGTACCGCTGAGTACTTCGGGTTCGGATTGATTGGGGATGTCTGGCCTGATCCTAGTCAGCCGCCGAACACGCCTTCCATTCAACGCCGCTGGTTCTGCGCGATCGACGACTACGTTCCATTCGCCAAACCCGTTCCCGCAAAACAGTTTGGCGTGCCCTATGAGGAAATCTCCACGGCACTCGGCTGGAGAACCGGAGTACGCCTCATCTCGTATACGATCTTCGACAGGATTCTCGAACAGGCGGGCGAACGGCGAACCCTTCGCAAGCCGCTGGAAGGTCCGGCTGCGTTATCTGTCACGGAGGACCCCTCCCTGCTAGTTGTGCAGCGTCCACGTTCCGCTAGCGCCCCCAGTGTCACGCCCATACGCTGCCGCTCAGACCGCTCGAAAGAAGTCGGCGACTGGGCGGAGGAGCAGGTCTTTCGATGGCTCCAGGCAACCTTGCCGACCGAGAGCCGAAACTCAGTGGAGTGGATGGCTCAGCGAGGGGAGACGCCGGGATGGGACATCTCATACGTAGATTCATCCGGTAACCTTGTCGCGGTGGAAGTCAAAGGGACGGTGTTGGCTCGATTTTCCGCCGTCGAGATAACCGTAAACGAGTGGTCAGCAGCTCAGAAGCTCGGCGAGAGGTACGTGCTAGCGCTCGTTGTCGGGGTTGGAACATCTAGTCCCCGCCTAAGCATGCTTAGGAATCCCGCAGCCTGGTTGAATACGGGGAAGTTGTCGCTCGAACCGCTCGCGTTTCGCCTACTATTCTTGAGAACGCCCGAAACACCATCCTCGTCATGCGAATTGGACGGTCCGAAAATAGCATTCCGCTCCAGCTGATCAGGCGTATTGCCGGATAGTAGTGATGAATCGGCGACGAGTGACGCCTTCCTTCAAGGGACTGCGCCCAGCGTCGAAGGCTGCCTCAGCGGCAGCTCAAGGAGCAAGCCGTAAGGCGAATACGCGTTGCGAGCTTGTCCTGCGTCGCGCTCTGTCACTTCGGGGTCTCCGCTATAGGCTCAATCACACTGGACTGCCTGGCCGCCCCGACATTGTTTTCCCCAAGTACAGGCTGCTCATCTTCTGCGATGGCGACTTTTGGCATGGCCGTAACCTTCAGCTGCGGCTTGACAAGCTCGCCAGAGGGCACAACGCGGCCTACTGGATTGCGAAGATACGACGAAACGCCGAACGCGATCGGCGCCAGACTCACACGTTAGAGACCAGCGGCTGGACTGTTCTGCGTTTCTGGGAGACGGAGGTGCTTCAGCAGATTGAGGAAGTTGTCGAGCGCGTTGTTATCGTTCTCAATCGACTCCGTACAGAGTCACAGCAGCTCCGCCGCGCGAAGATGGGCACCACGGCGAAGCCACAATCAACTATAGCCCCAGGTCACTGAAGCTCCTCAACGATTCCATTCTCAACAAGGTGTGAAAAGATCTTACGCGCCTCCGCCGCAGGGGCTCCGCAGAGTCGTACGCCGATCTCAATGTTTCCATGCAGACCGTGAAATGTGAAGTTCGCAGATGTGATGAGGAGGTTCCTGCCGTCTACGAGCAGGCACTTGGCGTGCATCGACGCGTGAGGCGCTCCATCGGCCCGCTGCCTGTCATGAAAGAGTCGTGGTAACCGTAGCCCACTCGGCCATCCTTCTAGGACTCGTTTGGCAGAGCCGCGTCCGCGATCGCAAATCATAATCACGTCGGCTCCGCTCATGGCAGCGTCAGCCAATAACCCGAGCATCCCCGGGTCGGAAAGCTCATAGCCAAGCAGAATGATCTCTTTCGCATTCGGCACGAGCATCTCGCGTAGTACTTGTCCGGTCGGTCGTGCAAGACCAGGAATATCCGGCGGGAGCGTAGCGACAAGCTCCGCTTCCAATAGGCGTGGGCTCATCTCGTCATGCTGGATACGAAGAGCCTGGAGACACAAGCGCATCACGGCGACGGGATCCCCTGGACTTAGCGTGGCAACACGAGAAAGGAGGCCTGCCGTTTCAGGAGTGGTGAGCAGTCCGTTCTGGTCGGTTGGTGCAAATAGGTCGATCTCGACGTGTTCGCGGAGGGCCTCCTCAAGCTCAACAAGATCGCGCGCAAAGCTCATATCGGGTCAGCCTCGTTGCTCGCGGAGGTAGTCCCTAAAGTAACCGAGCTCCGGCCGCGTTGGTGTACCCACCAATAGCGCGCGGTCGAGAAAGGAATTGAACTCCTCGCACGACGTCTCTGACACGAGAAGGCATGCGTGGCACGCGGATCCATTTGCGGGTTCTGACAACGCATGCACACCCTCGATGCATAGCGGATCAGAAGAGCACCAAGTCATCGCCGCCAGGCAGTCCTCAAAGATTCGAACGATATTGCGGCTTTCACCTTGTCGAGCCAGGCCCCCCAGAGTCCCGTCTGAGTCAGGCGATGATGTAAATAATAGGAATCCTGCCATCTCCCAATCGTGAACGTCGACGTAGAGTCGCTCCCGAAGTGACGCGCCGCCATAGCCGCAGCTTAGCGACAGCTGGCGAATGAGTGCGTGGGCGAGACTGTGAATCAGAAAGAGTCGCGGGGTGAGAGTCTTGGCTTTTCGCCCAGTCCCTCGGTCGTAGCTCATGGCTCTCGAGGTGTCGCCAAAGCTCCGTCGCGGTAATTGCACGATGTACGTTGTCGAGGGCAAACTGGCTGAGGACCGCAGCTACTGTAGACGGTTCTCCTGTCACCAGCGGAAGCAGCTGGCTTTCGACGAACCCCTGCAGGGTCGCCTCATCAATAGTGCGTATTTCAAACCGCTTCAGACGATCGAACACCTCTTCGGTCCCGAGATCTTTGACATAGCCACAGACCTTTTGGAAGTTCGTCCGCGCCTGAGCGCCCCTGAGGAATTCACGCTCAAACTCCTCCCAGCTCGCCGCACCTCGTGACCGTTCGTTGAGTTCGCGCAGTTCGCCGGCAGAATCGGCTGAGAGAAGTACAGACGTTGCGGCAGGATCGGCGAGTTTCGAAAAAAGGTTCGTGAGTACACCCGACCGACCGACATCGTCGATCGACCACGCTCTGCCTCGGGGAGACTGCCGCTTGACCTGGTGATGAGTGGTTCGCGGGCCTTGCCGCACCCAAAATTCAATTCCCTCGCCCTCTGTTCCCGGTGGCTCAAGACGCACAGCGTCCGCGCGCTCTGTCAGAAGTTCGACAAGTTGAAGGACCGTCCAGCGTCCTTCGTACCGGTCACCAAATTTTGCTGATGCACCGCCAGGAAGAGGCATACACGGTCAACCTAGCATTTCGTTGCCAATCCATCTAGAGCGGCGGTAAACAGTTCCGAGGCAGTCCTAGAACTCAACGACCTAAGGACTGTCGGCAGGCAGGACCGATCTGCGCACCGGTGGCCTGACCGAGATCGGGCTGAGCTTTCGGGGTCTTCTACGACCTCACCGCGCGGCTTCTCGCCTACATCTCAGGCCACGGCTCGAGAGTTCGGTCAGCCTCTTCCGCGTCGGTCTGCAGATCGCACCACGCTTCACAGGACGTGCACCATGCCCGGCGATAATCGAGCGAGTCTCGCCGGAGAAGCATCGCTTCGAGCTCCGACCCGGAATGGCCCATAAGCGCGCGGTGCTCCACTATCAGCGCGTACAGGCGCTGTAGGAAGCGATTGTCCCCAGGTCCGCTCCCCTGCATATCGTGGTCGAAGAGGGGGGTCGAGAGGACCCACTCTGTCCCATCGGCAGCGCGTAGAAACGCCTCGCCCTCGAGGAGCCGGAACCGCCCAGCTAGGGCCGGGCCGACCTCGACCTCGCCGTCCGCCTCGTTGTAGGCCTCCGCTTCACGCTGGACGTCTTCGTGCCAGCCCTCGACTGACTCCACGGACAGCGCTTCCGCTCCAACCTGCGCTATCCGCAGAGCCATCGTGCGATCGAAATCTTCCACGGCGTCCGAAGGGGATTTCCAGATGCCATCCAGTTTCATGTCGCGCCCTCCGTTTTGAGCTTCACTCACAGCCGCCCGGAATTGGTATCGCGCGCGTCCCGATCGCCGCTGAGATATGTCCAGTGGCGTCCTCACTACTTCCCAAGACCTTGTCGAGTCGGCTCACCGCGTCCCGCAGCCGGTCCGGCGCCAGGTGGGCGTAGCGCAGGGTCATGGCAAGCGTTCGGTGTCCGAGTAGCTCTTTCACCTCTTGAAGGGTTGCGCCGTCCATGACCAACCACGACGCGAAGGTATGCCGCAGATCATGAAACCGAAAGTCGGTGATCTTCGCTCGGCGCAGTGCGTTCGCGAATGACGTCGCGATCGTCCCCCAAGCCTGGTCATTCTTCCCCCGAAACACCGGGCCAGACTCAGTGCGCCCAGGCAGTGAGGTCAGCGCGTTGTAGACCGCTTGGTTCATCGGGACTTCGCGCCGGCGGCCGCTCTTCGTCTGCTCGAGTAACAGCGCGCCCCGGGCGAAGTCGACCCGGTCCCACTCCAGGCCCAGGATCTCGCCCCGTCGCATCCCGGTGTTCAACGCCACGGTCACAATGGCCCAGAGCAGAGCGTTTCTGGACTGGCGGCAGGCATCGAGCAATCGAACGGCCTCCTCACGCTCCAAATAGCGAAGGCGGCCTTCTGGCTCTCGGCCCATCTCGAAGTGCGGCACCTCCCGCACGTACCCCCACTTCTTCGCAAGCCGAAGGAGCGACCGAAGGACGGCGAGTTGGCGGTTGATCGTCGCGACCGTCACAGGCCGACCCAGGCGTTTATGGAGCTCGGTCGCGCGCTTCTGCTCGAAGCGAGCAATCTCTCTCGCGGTTATCTGTGTCACCGGCGTCGTCGAGCCGAAGAACGGCACGAGGTGATGCTCGAGGATCGCGCGATCATCACTGACCGTCTTTTTGCCCTTCACTTCCTTGTAGGCCAAGTATTCGTATGTCGCCTCGCCAAAGGTCTTCGGGATCACCGCTGCAACTGCCCATTCGATAAGCTCGCGCTTCATCCCGACTATCCACGTCTCGGCCTCTTCGCGCGTCGGGAGAACCTTCCGCCGCTGCTTTCCGTGAATCTGGATGGAAGCCTCGTACTTGCTCTTCCCAATCCGACGGACCGAGGCCACGCCGGCTAGCCTCCCGCTCGCGGGTTTGTCAAATAGGCTTCGAGAGCCGCAAGGAGGACCGACCGAAGATCGGTACGCTCCTCCGCGGCCCGAAACTTTGCCGCCTTCCAGAGGCGCTCCGGAAGGTCCAGACTGGTCTTTACGCGTGGCTCTCGGTTACGCTCCGGCTTCATCTTCTTCATCGTTCATCCGCGTCCTGGCTCCTCTTCGAGCATCGCTTAAGGAGGTGAAGAAGTAAATGAGTAGTGATATCTATAGGTGTTACGACACTCCACCTCAGCGGCGGCTCAACGCTCGGAGTCAGAAAGCCCACCGGGGTCCCCCACCTTTCCTGTAACTTCGCGGCGCGCGAGCAGGGGTTTTCTAGTCCGATGCTGCCTTTCGAGCCAGCGCTCGAGCCGCTCTTGAGGGACCCTCAAAAGGCCTCCGACCTTGATTGCCGGAAAGCTGCGGTCCCGCTCGACGAGCCTGTACAGCGTTTTCGGCGAGACCCGGAGGTGGGCCGCGACCTCGTTGATTGTCAGCCATGTAACCTTCGCGCTCCCGGGCTCGCTCATCGCGTAGCCGCGCTCGGGGCGCCCTGTCGTCCATTCCCGCCGGAATGGACATCCCGAACTCGGGCAAAGGGCCAAGAATCCATGGCGATTATTCGATCCGAGATCCGTTCCGGATGTCCATTCCCGCGTCCGTTCCCAGCTCGATCGCGCGACTCATACGTCAAGCGGCCTCGACGGCTCGAAAGCGGAATGGGTCGTTCGGTCTACCCCGGCCCGCACGCAGTACGAGGCCGCGAGCGATCAATGTCTTGATCGCGGTCAACACGTCTCTGTCGCGCAGGCGGACGGCAGCAAGGAGTTGCGCCCGAGTCATCTCACCTGCGGCAGCCCGGAGTACCGCGAGGACGCCCTTTTCCGTCGGCGAGAGATCCTCAGCACCGTTCCCGGGGGCGATCATGAGCGGGGCTGAGAGTTGGACGCCGTCGACCGAGGAACGTCCGAGGGAAGGGACGTTCAGGCCCTCTGACACAACGGATGGCTGCACCGGTCGGCGCTTGCCGAATCGCTGCCGGAGCAACTGGCGACGGACAACCGCTGCCCGCTCGTGCGCGGTCAGCGGAGGATGCGGCATATACCGGACCTCCGCCCAGCAGGGCGCGTCCTCTGCGGGCCATTCGTCCAAGTCCTCTGGCGACGTCGCAACGCAGAGCCACGAGCAATAGGTCGTGCCGTCGAGCCTTGGGATTCCGCCGGTTCCGCCTACCGCGTCGGCTGCGAAGTAGCGGTGACAACGTTCGCATTGCGCAAACCACGGGAAGTTGAAAGGTTCATAGCGACGCTGACACTCGTCTGAGCAGAACGGTCTCGTGTCGTCCAGGAGTTCGACGCCGTCACACTCACACACGCGTCGCGGCGCGTCCATCGTCTGCCGCCGCATCTCACACTCGATCTCGAGCCAGCGGTGATACTCCTCCCGCGCTTTGGCTGTCGCACCACTCGCTACCTCTTCCTCGGCCGCTAGACGTTCGTCCTCTTCTCTGAGAACGTTCAGCCTCTGCCAAACTGGCCTTAGTTCATCCGCGGCCGCGTCAAGCACCGCTTGCTCCTTCGGCGTGATTTCGGTCGCCTCAAAAGGACTGCTGCTAGTCGACCTCGGCTCGTGAGCTCGTGCGATGGCTTGACGTAGCCTGATGTACTCTAGATGCTGGCGTTCTAAGGGCGCTCGTTCTTGCTCGATAGCGGACCGACGCGGATCGATCCGGGCACGCAAGGTCTCGAGTGATTTCCAATTGGTCTCCCAGACCTCTTTACGCTGGCGGCGCTCTATGGCCACATTCAGAACTCCGCTTATGCCGGCCCTCGATGTCATCGCGCCGGCCAGTGGCGCGAGCGCAACGATGCCGGCTCCGGAGGTCGTGCCTTCCGCCAACGCTAACAAGGGCGCACCGACCGACTCCGCCGGGTCGCTGAGCAGAGCTCGGAGCCGCCCCCGCTCCTCCCCGCGTCGCAGCTCGAGCTCAGCCTCTCGTCGGGCGCGAGCCTCTGCCTTTATCGCGTCTCGTTCCGCCTGCAGGCGACGCTCAACCGCCCTGTCATACTGAGCCACCCACGCATCGCCACACTGTCGCTTCCCGCACAGCGGCGGTAGAGAGAGGCTGCGCGAGTGAGAAGACAGGCGCGCCGGCTTGCCACAAATGACACAGGATTCGCTCGTCTGTAGCTGTTCGGGCGCGCTCATCGTCCCAGCTCCACACGGCGTCGAGCGATGATCGTTTGCAGCTCCCGCTCTACTTCGCTGCGTTCGTGTAAAACCGTCGCGCTCGTAAAGCGCACGATGAGGCAGCCCCGCCTCCGAAGGAATGGAACTCGGGCGTGCTGGGCTGATACGTGGGCGTCTCGGAGCCGGCGCCGGGTATGATCGAGCTTGATCACGAGCATTAGATCCGGCGCATAGAAATCGACTATCCAGCCATGCACAACTGCTTTACGTTTGAACTTCACCCCGAATCGGCGGCGGCACAGAAGTACCCACAACGCGCGCTCCGCCTGCGTCGGGTGGCGTCTCAGATGTCCCGCAAGAGCGTTCCGCTCACCCCCCCGGACCCCCCCTAATAACCGCTGTCCAACATTTCTTCGATCGAGCAATACGCTCTTGATGGCGAGACTTCCGAACTGGTGAGCATGATCCGGCTGTGAGTGAAGTTGATGTAGCGCAGAATGCGCATAGGGCGTACGATTTTCGCGGCTCATAGTTGATCTCCAGGCGCTGGGTGGTTAAGGGCCGCCCGGCGCCGTTGTTAGCGACTGACCTGTCGTCCTACCGGAAGTCCTCGGCTTGACGCGTCGAAATACTCGAATGGTCGGCGGCTAATCCTGATGGGGCTCTCCTTTTCGGCGCCGGCACGCGAGTGATAGCGAAACTCCTCACTCTTGTTTGATCCGCTCCCCAATTGAACTGGACACCGATGGGGCTATCCTGCTGCGGCAGGACGGGAGGGCCTCATGGGCGAGTTTCCACGGAAGTCAGACGGCCGACGCGTCTTCACCGTGGAGTTCA
>Ga0111539_10009814_pt1 | contig 12082 bp, 11 predicted proteins | sample RhiMethybrSRZTD1_FD_79667 | JGI IMG/M metagenome (GOLD analysis project Ga0111539, IMG submission 79667) | Populus rhizosphere microbial communities from Tennessee, USA - Rhizosphere MetaG P. TD hybrid SRZTD1 (version 2) (version 2) | ecosystem: Host-associated > Plants > Roots > Rhizosphere >...
ATCAGCTCCTTGAGGGTGCGGCCCTCGACGTACTCCATGACGATGTAGTACGAGCCCTCCGCCTCGCCCCGGTCGTAGATCGAGACGACGTTCGGGTGGGAGAGCCCGGCGGCGTGCGTCGCCTCCCGGCGGAAGCGCTCGACGAACTGGACGTCGTTCGCGTACCGCTCGTGGAGCATCTTGATCGCGACCTTGCGGCCGAGCTCCTGGTCCTCGGCGAGCCAGACGTCGGCCATGCCGCCGGAGCCGAGCTTCCGCTCGAGCCGGTACCGGCCGGCGAAGATCGTGCCGCGTCTCTCGTCGATGGTCGTCATCCGGGCACGGAGAAGGGTAGATGCTCGGTCGGCAGATTCCCGCCTGGCGCGGCTGCTCGCAGGAGCGCCCTCACGGATTCGACCCCGGGACGAGAAGTGCCTCCATGACCGCCCGCGCGATCGGGGCCGCGGTCGCGCCGCCCGTCGAGCTCTGACCCTCGAGCGCGACGGCGATCGCGACCTCCGGACGCCGGTCCGGGCGGCCGGCGAAGGCGATGAACCACGTCGTGTTCCGCCCCGGGACACCCGTCTCGGCGGTGCCCGTCTTGCCGCCGACGCGGAAGCCCGGGATGCGTGCGGCGGTTCCGGTGCCCGCCTCGACCGCCCGCACCATCATGTTCTGGATGTCGCGCGCGTTGACAGGGCCGACGGCCCGGCTCAACCGCTCCGGACGCGTGCGCGAGAGCGTGTTCCCCAGAGGCGAGAGGATCTTGTCGACGACCCACGGCTTCATCACGATCCCGGCGTTGCCGATCCCGGCGGCGACCATCGCCATCTGGAGTGGCGTCACGAGCATTCGCTCCTGGCCGAACGCCATGCGGCCCGCGTCGACGTCCGGGTTCCGCTTCGGGTACCAGAGCTCGCCGTTGCGGTAGAGCCCGCTCGGGTAGCGCTCGCCGTCGGGCGTCTCGAGCGGCGGGCGCTCGTAGAAGCCGAACCGCTTCGCCTGGTCGAGGATGCGCTTCGCCCCGAGCGCCTTGCCGATGTTGCAGAAGACGGAGTTGACCGAGAACTGGAGCGCCGTCGCCAGAGTGAGGCTCCCGAACGGCCGCGAGGTGTCGAAGTTGTTGACGCGCTTGCCGTACGCGATGCAGTAGCCGGGATCGACGAAGGTCGAGTCGGGCTCGTAGCGGTTCGACTCGAGCGCGGCGGACAGCGTGACGACCTTGAACGTCGAGCCCGGCGCGTAGAGGCCCTGCGAGGCGCGGTTCACGAGCGGCGCCGCCGGCCGGCAGTCGGCGGTGACCGACCCGATCGTTCCGAAGCGCGTCTCGACGAGGTTCGGGTCGTAGCTCGGCGAGGACGCCATCACCAGCAGCTTTCCGGTGCGGGGATCGAGCGCCGCGACGGCCCCGCAGGTGCGCCCGAGCTGCTCGAGCGCGGCGCGCTGCGCTCGCAGGTTGAGGGTCGTGATCACGTTGTCGCCGACGATCGGCGTGCCCTTCAGCTCGTCGAGCTGCTGCTCGACGAGATCGGAGAGCGCGCGGTCGGTCCCGGTCAGGGTCCCGTTCAGCGACTTCTCGAGACCGGCCCGGCTCCGCGAGATCGTCGAGTAGCCGACGACGTGCGCCGTGAGCTTCCCCTGCGGGTAGCGCCGGAAGTACAGCGTCTTCCCGCGTCGCTTCACGGCCTTGTTCCGCGCCAGCACACGCGTCGGCGCCAGGATCAGCCCACGCCGCACCTCGAACTCGGCGACCCGCTGGATCTCGTTGTCCTGGCGGGCGGCCAGGCCCGGGCGGGCCCAGGTCTGCCAGTAGGTCGTGCCGATGACGAGCGCGACGATCAGCGCCATCGCGACCCACGCGACCCGTGTCAGCTGCCTGTTCATGCGCGGGAGTGCCGCACGGCACGGTGGGAGACGAGCATGAGCAGGGCGACCATGACGAAGTTCGCGACGATGCTCGTCCCTCCGTACGAGACGAAGGGCAGCGTGATGCCGGTGAGCGGCACGAGCCGGAGCACGCCGCCGACGATGATGAAGGTCTGCAGGGCGAAGCCGAAGCTCAGCCCCGCGGCGAGCAGCTTCGAGAACCCGTCCTGTGCGATCAAGGCCACGCGCATCCCGCGGGCGACGAGCGCGAGGTAGAGGAGGAGGACGGCAGCCGCGCCGATCAGCCCGAGCTCCTGCGCGATCGCCGAGTAGACGAAGTCGGTCTCGAGGTAGGGGATCAGCCGCGTCCCGTCGACGGAGTCGAACGTCCCGTTGCCGATGCCGGTCCCCCCGTAGCCGCCGTTCGCGATCGAGTAGAGGCTCTTCACGAGCTGGTACGAGTCGCAGTTCTGGCGGTACTCCATCGCCCCGTTGAGCGCGCAGTAGACCTTGTCGTCGGTCCAGGGCTCGAGCCAGACGGTCACGCGCTGCTGGACGCGATCGAGCCGGTCGTAGAGGAGCGTGGCGCCACCCGCGAAGAGGACGAGCCCGACGCCGACGAATGCCGTGCGCCCCGTGGCGGCGTAGAGCATCGCGAGGAAGATCCCGAAGTTGAGGAGCGCCGAGCCCAGATCGCTCGTCTGGACGAGGACGAGCATCGCCGCGCCCCAGATCGCGAGCAGGGGGCCGATGTCCTTCAGGCGGAGGACCGCGAGCGCCTCCCGCTTGTCGCGGAGGTAGCCGGCGAGGAAGACGACGAGGAAGATCTTCGCGAGCTCGCCCGGTTGGAACTGCAGAGGGCCGATGTCGACCCAGAGCTTGACGCCGTTGATCCGCTGGCCGAGTCCCGGGACGGACGGCAGCATGAGCAGCACGATCGCCGAGATGCCGAAGAGGTACTTGTAGCGCTCGAGCACGCGGTAGTCCCAGCGCAGCCAGAGGAGGACACCGGCGAGGACGGCGACGCCCACCGCGACCCAGACGAGCTGCTTGCGGCCGGCCTCGGGATCCAGGCGGTACACGAACGTGAGCCCGACCGCGCAGAGGAGTGCGGTGATCGGCAGCAGTGTCGGGTCGGCGTCCGGGACGGTCATGCGCGCCACGAGGTGCGCGACGACGAAGAGCGCCGCGAGGAGCACGGCCCAGGGGATCCACCCGTAGTCGATCGCGGCCGCCTCCTGGAACCACGCCGATGCGAACGCGCCCGACGCGACGATCGCGGCAAGCAGGAGGATGAACAGCTCGCGGTTCCGGGCGGTCATCGCACGAGGCTCCACCAGAGAAGGAAGGCGGCGACCGCCAGGATCGCGAGGAGCAGCAGGAGCGCGGGCCAGCGGCCGCCCTTGCCTGCACCGTGCCGGCTCACGTCGTCGCCGTTCGCGTCGGCCTCCGGTACCGGCTGCGACTCGCTCGTCGTGTCGTCCCGGAGCGCCGGGACCGTCTGCGCGGGGCGTGACGGCGGCTCGCCCTCGGCGAGCTCGAAGAGGACGACCGTCACGTTGTCCTCGCCGCCCGCGGCGTTCGCCGCCGCAATCAGCGCCGCGGCCGCGTCGTGCGGGTCGGACCGGGCCGCCTCGAGCAGGCGGACGATCTCGTCCTCGCGGACCATCGCGCTCAGGCCGTCCGAGCAGAGCAGCACGAGGTCGCCGGCGCGGAGGTCGATCGTCAGCGTGTCGACGTCGACGTCGGCCTCGGTCCCGAGCGCCCGCGTGATGACGGAGCGGTGAGGGTGGACGGCCGCCTCGTCCTCGGTCAGGCGTCCGCTCCGGACGAGCTCGCCGACGAGGGAGTGGTCCGTCGTGAGCTGCTCGAGGAGGCCGTCGCGGTAGCGGTACGCGCGCGAGTCGCCGACGTGCGCGAGCGTCGCGGTCTCCGCCTCCTCGTCGACGAGCGCGACCGTCGCCGTCGTCCCCATCCCGGCGGCGTTCGGGTCGCGGACGGAGTGCTCGAAGATGCGGGCGTTCGCGGTGCGCACCACGCCCGCGACTCCCTCCTCGCCCTGGATCGCGACGCCGCCCTCCTCGATCGCCGCCGCCGCGAGCCGCGAGGCGAGCTCACCCGCCTGCGCGCCTCCCATGCCGTCCGCCACCGCGAACAGCGGCGGCTCGCAGACGAACGCGTCCTCGTTCTGTCGGCGCCGGCGGCCGGTGTCCGTCTGCCCCGCTGCGCGCCCGACCCGCATCGCTACGCGTCCACCCGCAGGTCGGTGTGGCCGACCCGGATCACGTCGCCGGCGGTGAGAAGGCGCGCGCTCGTGACCCGCGCGCCGTTCACGAAGGTGCCGTTCGTCGACCCGGCGTCCTCGACCCACAGGCCGTCCGCCCGGCTGTCGAGCGTCGCGTGGCGGCTCGAGACGGTCGTGTCGCCGTCCAGCCGGATCGCGTTCTCGGGGCCTCGGCCGACGCCGCTCGTGTTCGTCAGCTCGATCGTCGTCCCCACGGGAATCGTCGGGCTCGACACCACCACGACCTTCCGGCTCGGAGGCGCCAGCGAGGCGCGGAGCGCTGCCGCCTCCGCCGCGGGGATGATGATGCTCTCCTGGGGGGCGCCCTCGGCGAGGCCCCTGGTCGCGGAGCGGACGACGAGCCAGACGAACAGGTAGAGGAGCACGAGGAACGCCACCTTCAGCGCCAGCAGCGTCTCGTCGACGGTGACCGCGAGCCTCACGGGAGCGCGCGCCCGAAGACGAGCTCCGTCCCGCCGATCGCGATGCGGTCGCCGTCGGCGAGCGGCGTGCGCCTCGTGATCCGGCGGCCGTTCACCTCGGTCCCGTTCGTCGACCCGAGGTCGACGACGGTCCAGCGCTCGTCGTGGTCGCGGCTGAGCTCGGCGTGTCGGCGCGAGACGTTGCCGTCGTCGATGCGCACGTCGCACTCGCGCGAGCGGCCGATGACTGCGCGGTCGGACGAGAGCGGGACGACGCGGCCGTCGACCGTGAGCGTGACGTCCGGCCGGGGCGGTGCCGGCGGCGGGGCGTCGGGCGCCGAGTAGACGACGGTCGCGTCGGGAATCTCCACCGGGGGGGTCGGCAGCGAGGCGGCAGGGACGGGGACGGCCACCGGCTCCGGGAGCGGGGCCGGAGCATCCTGCCCGGCCTCTTCCGGTTGTGTCAGGCGGGTCGAGATGCCGAACTCGCCGATCGCGAGGTCGGCGTCGGTCTCCAGCAGGACGCGCGGAGGGCCGAGCAGGGCGTAGCCCTCGCGCCGGGCGTGCTCGCCGAGGTATTCCTGGAGCTCGCCGACGAGGGAGCCCTCGTACGCGGAGAACTGGCTCCGATCCCGTGGCGACAGGTAGAGCGTGAACTCGTTCGGCACGTAGACGCGCGAGACGGACACCGACCGGTGCTCGTCCATCTCCTTCGCGAGCTTGCGCGCGAGCTCCACGGGCTGCACGTGGGTGCGGAACGCACGCCCGAAGACCCCTTCGAAGAGGCTCTCGATTCTGGTCTCGATTGCGCGAAGGACGCTCATTGGGCGGGGAGCCTCCCTCGATCGAGTCTAGCTACCACCGCGGCGAAGAATCGCGCCGAGGTGGGGACGGACGGCGACCGCGCCGCACAGCAGCCACGTCCCGACCACGAAGCCGACCGCCGGGATCGACGGCGCCCAGAGGAGCACGAGCCCGAGCTGAAGGGCACCGAGTCCCGCGATCCCCCACGGGCCGCGCGAGGCCGCCCGGGGGAGAACCGCCGCCACGATCGCCAGGGCGAGCGCGGTCGTCGCGATCTCGGGATTCGCGCGAAGCACGCTTCCGAGCGCCTGCAGCACGTCCGTCGGCCGCTCGGTCTCGTCGAGACCGAGATCCGAGACCGTCGCGGCTGCAGGCGGGAGCGGCCGGCCGGCGAGTCCCGCCACCGCCGCGGCCGCGAGAACGCCCGTTCCGGCCTGCAACGCGCGGCGCCAGGCGCCCCGGGCCGGCTGGACGGCGAGGGGGAGAAGAGCAAGGAGCCCGGGGATCGCGAGCACGGGCCCGAGGGCGAACAGCAGGCCGGCGCGTGCGTCGCGCCACGTCGCGGCGAGCCACGCGAGCGCGAGGACGCCGTAGACGACCGCCGCCGCCTGGGCGACGTTGCCGAGCGGGAAGACGGGGACGGCGAGCGTCAGCGCGAGCCCGAGCCGCGGCGAACGGAGCGTCGCGAGGCCCGCCGCGATTGCGAGCAGGACGAGGACGGGTGCAGGCCAGAACGGCAACAGCGAGCCGCCGACGGCGGTCCCGAGCGCGGCGAGCGCCGCGGGCGCGACGCGATGGATCGGCGGGACGGGCGGTGCGGCGGGCCTGAGGCGTGGCGCGGGCGTGCGGCGACGCGACGGCTGGCGCTTCCGGGCACGTGGCTGCCGGACGACGACGAACGCCTCGCGGAGCTCGGCGGCGAGCTGCGACGCCGTCGGCCGCCGGGCCGGGTCGACGGACAGCGAGGCGTCGACGGCGGCCAGCAGGCGGCGCGGCAGGTCGCCGCGACGGGACGAGAGCGGCGGCGCGCCCGCGGCGATCGTCGATGCGACCTCCGGGAGCGGGACCCCCCAGAACGGATGGCTGCCCGCGAGCGACTCCCACAGCATCACCCCGACCGCCCAGACGTCGCTGCGGACGCTCGCATCGGCGCCGTCGAGGCGCTCGGGCGCGATGTACGCGAGCGTGCCGGGGACGTCGCCGACGGCGGTCAGCGTGTCCGCGTCGTCGAACTGCGCGAGCCCGAAGTCGAGGACGCGGACCGCGACCTCCGGGCCTTCTTCGAGGAGGACGTTGGACGGCTTGACGTCACGGTGGACGATGCCGCGCCGATGCGCGTGCGTGAGACCGTCCAGCACCTGCGCTGCGGCCTCGACCGAGGCCGCGTCGTCGAGCTCTCCGCGGCGGATCGCCTCGCGGAGCGTCTTGCCGCGGACGTACTCGTACGCGATGTAGACGTGGCCGTCGTCGCCGCCGAAGTCGTAGGCCCGCACGCACCGCTCGTGACGCAGGCGGGAGGCTGCCTCCATCTCCCGCATCGCCCGCGCGGCGCGCTTGCCCTCGCGGGGGACGATCTTGAGCGCAACCTCGAGACCGGTCTTCTCGTCGCGGGCCAGCCAGACCGATCCCGAGCCTCCTCGGCCGAGCGGCTTCAGGGGTCGATAGCGATCGAGGACGAGCGCTCGATCGGGGATGGCATAGGCAGTGGACGACACCGGTCCACGCCCCTTCGCCGCGGGACGGGAGGGTCCTCCGATGCCGGAATCTCCCGTACACTCGCCGGGTCTGGCGCTCGGCGGCCCACCCGGACTCGTCGATCGTCCGATGCCCCGGTGAGGATCCCGTGACGGTGCACGACGACGACATTCTCGACTTCGACTTCGTCGACGACGAGACGCGTGAGATCCCGCCACCCGACCGTCCGAGCGGTGCGCCACGGCCCGGCGGGCCGAGCGGAGGCGGTGGCCCCCCGCGGGCTCCGCTCCGCGGCCCGAACGCCATCACGCCGCTGCTCCGCCTCGCCGCGCTCGTCGCGCTGGCTGTCCTGGTCGTCGTTCTCCTCGCCGTCTGGGTGCAGGGGTGCGCGGCGGAGGACGACGAGGCGACGTACGGCGACTACATGTCGGCCATCGGCGCGGTCGGGGCCGATTCCGCCAAGATCGGCGCCGACCTCGCGACCCTCCTGACGACGCCCGGGCTCGCGCAGACGGAGCTCGAGACGCAGCTCGGCGGGCTCCTCCAGCAGCAGGAGCTCGACGTCCAGCGCGCACGGGACATCGACGCCCCCGGGCCGCTCACGCCGGCGCAGGGGAATGCGATCCTGGCGCTCGACCTCCGCGTGGCGGGCATCCAGGGCATGCTCGACACGTTCCGGGACACGAAGGACACGCAGGACGCGACCGCCGCAGGCCGCCGGCTCGCCGCGCAGGGGCAGCGCCTCGAGGCGAGCGACGTGGTCTGGCGCGACCTCTTCCAGGGCGTCGCGACGCAGACGATGCAGTCGGAGGGCGTCGAGGGCGTGACGGCGCCCCCGTCGGTCTTCGTCGAGAACAGCGACCTGTACACCGCTCGTTCGATGAGCTCGATCTGGCAGCGCGTCCACGGCGCCTCGACGGGCGGGACGCCGACGGGGTCGCACGGCAGCTCGCTCGAGTACACGAAGGTCATGCCGGCGGGGATCCAGCTGTCGACGTCGACGGAGACGAAGATCACGATCTCGACCGACCTCTCCTTCGAGGTCGGGGTGACGAACTCGGGCGAGAACCAGGAGGTCGGGGTCAAGGTGCGGCTGACCATTCCGGCGCAGCCGTCGCCGATCGTCAAGAACGGGACCATCGACGTGATCGACCCCGGCGAGACGAAGGTCGTGACGTTCTCCGACTTCCCGGACTTCCCGTTCGGTGAAGGGACGACCGTGCAGGTGCAGGTGCTCCCCGTCCCGGGCGAGACGAACACCGGCAACAACTCGGCCGAGTATCCGGTCGTGTTCTCGCTCGAAGCCTCGTGAGTCGCTCACCTGCGGCTCGCTCCCGCGCGGGAAACCATGTTTCACCGACGAGCTCCCCGCTTCTCGTCTCGTGTGGGGGAACCTCCCGGTACCCCGACGCACCCTTTCCCCTCACGAGTCCGCAGGCGGCCTCGTGACCTCGAGCCTTGCGGTCGCGATCGCCGCGTGCGTCGTCGCCGCGCTGGCGCTCCTCGTCGCGTTCGTCTCCTGGCGCCGCGTGCGCGAGCTACGGCGCGGCCAGCAGGCCATCCTCGGCGGCTCGACCGCCGACGTCGTGGACTTCGCGGTCTCCCTGCAGGGGCGGATCGACGATCTCCACCGGGCCGTCGACGAGGTCGCCTCGGGGCTCACGCGGGTCGACCGCCGGATCGACGGCTCGGTCACGAACATGTCGGTCGTCCGCTACGACGCCTACGAGGACGCGGGCGGGCAGCAGTCCGCGTCGTTCGCGTTCCTCGACTCGACGCGGACGGGCACGGTCGTCACGGCGATCCAGGGCCGCGACTACGCCCGCGTCTACGTGAAGGAGCTCGAGCGCGGCAAGGCCACGCTGGCGCTCTCGCCGGAGGAGGCGGAGGCCGTGGAACGCGCGATGGCGCGCTAGCGCCACGGGCCGACGTCGTTTCGGCGGCCGTATGATCGCCGGACCCCGACGGAGGAGGCGGCTGTGGAAGGCTTGATCCAGGTCAACGGCGTCAACCTCTGGCACCGGATCACGGGCGAGGGCGACCCGGTCGTCCAGATCCACGGGGCCGGCTTCGGGCACTTCAACTTCGACCCGGCGACGCCCGAGCTGTCCAAGCGCTTCCGCGTGATCGACTTCGACATGCGCGGCTACGGCGCCTCCGACCGGCCGATCCAGGACTACGACATGGAGGTCTGGGCGGACGACGTCGCCGGGCTGCTCGACGCGCTCGGGATCGAACGCGCGCACGTCCACGGGACCTCGATGGGCGGGATGATCGCGATCGTCTTCGCGGGCAAGTACCCGGAGCGCACGCGCTCCGTCGTGATCAATTGCGCCGCGGCGAAGCTCGGCCCGAGCGGCCGGCTCATCTTCAAGAACTGGATCGACATCGCGCGGCTCGACCCGGACGGGCCCGGGAGCCGCCTCCTCGCGGAGCTGATCACGTGGCAGGCGCTCTCGCGCCGCTTCCTCGCGGAGGAGGACGCGGTCGCGCTCGCCGACCGGATCCAGGAGATCCTCCGCGACTCGAACCGGATCGAGGTCTTCACCGCCGCCTGCCAGGCGATGTGCGACATGGACATCCGCGACTGGCTGCCGAAGGTCACCTCGCCGGCGCTCGTGCTCGGCGGCGACGAGGACGTGATGACCCCCTGGGACCAGGGGCCGGACGCCGCGGGCCAGCAGGCGATCGCAGACGGCATTCCCGGGTCCGAGGCGTACGTGATCCGCGGCGCGAACCACTCGACGATCTTCGACTCGTCCGACGAGCACAACCGCGTGGTCGGCGAGTTCTTCGCGCGGAACTGACGCCGTCGTGCCCGAGGTCGAGCGCTACGGGATCGAGCCTGTCCCGGCCGCCGAGCGCACCGTCGGCTGGCGCGACCTCTTCGCGATCAACTTCACGTTCTTCCTGAACCCGGTGATGATGGTGCTCGGCGCGCTCGCCGTCCTCGAGAGCGGGCTGCCGCTCCTCTGGGCGATCGCCGCGACCCTCACGGGCCAGGCGCTCGCGTACGCCGCCCTGACGATCGTCGCGCAGCCGGGCGTGGACGACGGCCTGCCGGGGCAGGTCGCGATGCGTGCGTCGCTAGGCGGTCTCGGCGCCCGGGTGCTGACGTCGCCGTATCGCGTGATCGCGTCGGTGTACTGGTTCGCCGCGCAAGCCCTCACCGCCGCGTTCGGCGTTCAGGCCATCATGGTGGCGCTCGCCAACGTGCGACCGTCGCTCGTGCCGACCGCGCTCGCGATCGCCGTCGTCCAGGCCGGAGTGGCGGCCCTCGGCTTCGACGTCATGCGCTGGCTGCTCCGGATCGTGCTGCCGCTCTCCGTCGCGACCGCCGGCGTCCTCCTCGGGCTCTGGCTCGTCTCGGACGATCCGGAGTACGCCGTCGGACGCGTCATCGACTCCCCCGAGCAGGAGCTCACCTGGGTCGGCTTCGCGACGGTCGTCACCGTGATGTGCGGGTCATCGCTGACGCTGGTCACCAACATCGCCGACCTGACCCGCTACACGGGGTCGCGCCGCGACATGCGCGTTGGCCTGATCGGCTCGACGCTCGCCGCGACGGCGGCCACGACGCTGATCGGCGGCGTCTACGCCGTCGGCAGCGGCGAGACGAACCCCTTCGTCGCCGCGAGCCGGCTCACCTCGAACGACGCCGTCCTCGTCGTCCTCCTCGCCGCGATCGTCGTCCAGACGTTCGCCGCCAACGTGACGAACGTCTACACGGGTGGGCTCTCGCTCGTCTCGAGCCTCCCGTCGCTCGGCCGGGTCGTCGCCACCGCGGTCGTCGGGGTCGCGGCCATCGTCCTCTCGGGCTTTCCCCCGCTGATCGAGGAGGCGCAGTCGTGGGTCACGCACCTCGGCAACGTCGCCGCGCCGCTGACCGGCGTCGTCCTGGCCGACTACCTCGTCCGGCAAGGGGGGCGGCTCGACGTCGAGGCGCTCTTCGACCCCGGCGGCCGGTACCGCTACGTGCGCGGAGTCAACGTCGAGGCCGTCGTCGCCGTCGCATTCGCGGTCGCCGTCTACTACGCGGTGCCCGCCGCGTGGCTCAAGGTGGCGTGGGGCCTCGGCGCCGGCGCGGCGGCGTATCTCGCGCTGACCGGGATCCTGCGGCCCGGGACCTCGCGGGCCGCGAAGGAGCCCGCCTGAGGCGGGCGGTTCGCATCCCCGGGCTTTGGCTTCGGGCACCGACCGGCGTGCATGACGACAATGGGAGCGAATGCGCGCGTTGAGAGGCCGACGCACCCTGCTCGGCGTGGCCGTCGCCGCCGTGATTGCCGCGGCCGCCGTCGCGGTGGTCCTCGCCATGACTGCGAGCTCCCGCGCCGAGCCGACCCGCGCGCAGTACCTGGCGGGTGTCGCCGCCGTCTGCCGCCTCTACGGCCCACGGCTCGACCGGATCAGGCCGCCGGACGTGGCCGAGCCCGCCAACGTTATCGACGCGGTCGACCGCGTGCTGCCGCTCGTCAGGGCCCAGCTCCGCGACGTGAGGGCGCTCGTGCCTCCCGCCGAGCTCCGACTGCGGGTGAAGCGGTGGCTCGCCCTCCAGGAGCGCCGGCTCGGCAAGCTGGAGAAGGCACAGGCGGCCGGACGGCGACAGGATTTTCAGGCGCTCGGCATCGCGTACGTCGATTTCGCGCTCGCAGGCTCGGAAACCGGGCGCCTCGCACGGGAGATCGGCGTCCCGCACCCGCCCTGCTGAGCAGGAGAGCACGACCTTTCGACGGGGCCGCAAACCGGCGTTGACGGGGCGCGTCTCAAGGTTGTATACATGAGCGACCCATCTGTCGTGACACGGACATCCCGGCCCCGGCACCCGGTGCTGGTACTTCCTCCCTCGAGGCGGGGGGGAAAGGAGAGCAGATGAGCAACGAGGTTGAGTACGACCCCTTCGAGTACGCGAAGGAGCTCGCGGCCGGTGCGGACCTCGGCCACGGCGATCTCGAGGGCCGGAGGGAGCCGTCAGGCATCACGCGCGGAGAGCTCCTGAAGCGGGGAGCGGTCGGTGCGGCCGCCGTGACCGGCG
>Ga0111539_10009815_pt1 | contig 12081 bp, 10 predicted proteins | sample RhiMethybrSRZTD1_FD_79667 | JGI IMG/M metagenome (GOLD analysis project Ga0111539, IMG submission 79667) | Populus rhizosphere microbial communities from Tennessee, USA - Rhizosphere MetaG P. TD hybrid SRZTD1 (version 2) (version 2) | ecosystem: Host-associated > Plants > Roots > Rhizosphere >...
ACAAGCCGTTCGCCGGATCCGACTCCTTCGTCGCTTGCCGTGCAGACTGCGGCATGCAGTGGACGACGGCCTCACGGCAAGCTCTTGCAGTCGTCGGAGCGAACAGCTCGTCATAGTGCCAGTGTCCCAACGAGGCAAACCGACGTTCCCGCGGGGACGTCTGCTCGTCTCAGACCTCGGTTGAGCAGGCGCGGCACGCCGTAGGGTGGTGGGCTGTGACGCGTCGCGGCTGGGTGCTCTTCATCGCACTCAGCGTGTGCTGGGGGATTCCCTATCTCTTTATCCGAGTGGCCGTTGCTGATGTTGATCCGCTCATTGTCGCGTTCGGCCGGACAGCTATCGGCGGTTTGCTGCTGCTTCCGCTTGCCATACGCAAACGAGCTTTTCGGCCGTTGCTGCCGCACTGGAGAATCCTGCTGATCTACACCGCGGTGGAGATCATCGGGCCGTGGGTTTTGCTCGGTCACGCCGAGACCCGCCTGAACAGCTCTACTACCGGCTTGATCATTGCGGTGGTTCCCATCGTCGCAGCAATCATTCTCACCGTGATGGGCCTCGATCGCCTTGATGCCCGTCGCATTGCCGGCCTAGTGATCGGACTGGCGGGTGTCGGGCTGCTCGTCGGTCTTGACGTGCGCCTCGATGACTTTGTCGCGATCGGCCAGCTACTGCTGGTCGTCCTCGGCTACGCGATTGGGCCGATCATCATCAGCCGTAGATTGGCCGACCTGCCGTCGCTAGGCGTGGTGACCGTGTCGCTGCTTATCGCAGCTGCCGCGTACGCACCGTTTACTCCGCTGGTCTGGCCGGACCAATGGACCGCGCCGGCCGTTGGCTCTGTCGTGGTGCTTGCCGTGATCTGTACGGCTACGGCCTTTCTGGTGATGTTCGCTCTCATCGCAGAAGCCGGGCCAGCCAGGATGACCTTGATCACCTACGTTAATCCGGCCGTAGCCATACTTCTTGGTGCAATCGTGTTGGGGGAGCCGCTGACGATCGGTTTGGCGATCGGATTCCCCCTGGTCATTCTCGGTTCCGTGCTCGGGACCTGGCGCAGCACGCCTCGAACGCCCTCCACCGTTGGCGCTGATGCCGGCACGGCGCGCTGAGGCCTCTCGAACCGCCCGGCCTATATGCGCGAAGATGGTTGCGATGGAAACCGACGTCACTGAAGTTCTCTGGACGCCGGAACCTGCTGTGGCCCGGGGCAGCGCGATGGCGCAGTTCGTTCGCTTCGTACGTGAGAAGCGCCTTGTCGATGTCGACGAGCTTGACTACACCTCGCTGCATGCCTGGTCGGTAGATGATCTTGATGGCTTCTGGTCGGCAGCTGCTGACTTCCTCGGCGTACGGTTTCACGCTGCGCCTCGAGAGGCACTCGGCTCGCCGGCCATGCCGGGCACCGAGTGGTTCCCGGGCGCGACGCTCAACTATGCCGAGCACGCACTTACCGACAGTCCGGGGCGTGCCGTCGACGACCTTGCCGTGGTGTTCGTCCGAGAAGACGGGCTGGAACGCCTGGTCAGCCACGGCGAGCTGCGGAATCTCGTCGGCCGGGTACGCGCCGGCCTACTGAGGCTCGGCGTAACCCGTGGTGATCGAGTCGTGGCGTTGATGCCGAACTGCGTCGAGACTTTGGCGGCGTTCCTGGCGGTGGCCAGCCTCGGCGCCATTTGGTCATCGTGCTCACCAGACTTCGGAACGCGGGCGGTGCATGATCGTTTTGCACAGCTGGAACCGTCTGTTTTTATCGCCGTGGATGGATATCGGTACGGCGGGAAGGCGTTCGACATCGGGGACCGCGTGCAAGCCCTGCGGGAACAGATGCCGACGCTGAACAGCACAGTTTTGCTGCCGTATCTTGACGACAATGCTGAGCTCGCCGGCACTGTTAACTGGTCTACATTCACGGTTGAGGTCGGTCGGCTGGAATTTGATGTGGTGCCGTTCGACCATCCGTTGTGGGTGCTCTACTCGTCGGGCACCACGGGACTGCCGAAGGGCATCGTGCACGGGCATGGCGGCATCGTCGTCGAGCACCTGAAGACCTTGGCGCTGCATCATGGCCTTGGGCCGGGCAGGCGTTTTTTCTGGTTCACCACAACCGGCTGGATGATGTGGAACCTGCTGGTCTCGGGCCTGATGGTGGGCTCGACAATCGTGATGTACGACGGCAGTCCCGGACATCCGGATCTTGGCACCCTGTGGCGGCTGGCTGCCAAGCATCGTGTCAGCTATTTCGGCGTCTCGGCGCCATACATTCATGCATGCCTGAAGGCTGGGCTGCGTCCGGGGGACGAGTTCGACCTGTCTGCCATGCAGGCAGTGGGCTCGACCGGAGCGCCGCTGTCGGTCGACGGCTTCCGCTGGGTTTCCGACGCGGTGGGAAGCCAGATACAGATCTGCTCCATGTCCGGTGGCACCGACGTATGCACCGCATTCCTGGAGTCAGCGCCTACCGTGCCCGTGTGGCTCGGCGAGCTGTCGTGCGCCGCTCTCGGGGCGTCAGTCGCCGCGTACGACCCGAGCGGTGCCGAGGTCGTCGATGAGGTCGGCGAGCTAGTGGTGACCAGGCCGATGCCGTCGATGCCGGTGTCGTTCTGGAACGATCCGGATTCCTCACGACTGCATGCCGCCTACTTCGAGGACTTTCCAGGCGTCTGGCGCCACGGTGACTGGGTCCGTAAGACCTCCCGTGGGTCCTTCGTGATCTATGGACGCAGCGACTCAACGCTCAACCGTGGCGGAGTACGGATGGGAACGGCCGACTTCTATGCGGTCGTCGAGGGCTTCGATGAGATCGCCGACTCCCTGGTTGTCGACACCACCGAAGTCGGTGCCGCCGATGAAAGCGAGCTGCTGTGCTTCGTCGTGCTCAACCCTGGCGCGGTTCTTGCTGATCTTGAGCCGCGGCTGCGGCGCGCGCTCCGGACAGAACTGTCGCCGCGGCATGTCCCCGACCGGTTCATTGCCGTGGATGCGATTCCGCACACGCTCAACGGCAAGAAATGCGAGGTGCCAGTGAAGCGCATCCTCGCTGGGGTTGACCCAGAGCGCGCCGTAAGCAAGGAGGCGCTGGCCAACCCGGCTGCACTCGAGCCGTTCATCCGGATGGCGCATCACTCCTAGTGCAACAACGCAGCGGTAGTCAGTCGCGTGCAGCTTCGAGGTCGAAGATAGTCCAAGACAGCGGTGGCAGAGTGGCGGTCAACCGAGCGTTGTCGAGAGCGTAGGCACTGAAGGGCCGCGGAATCACGGCATCGTGCGAAACGCCATTGCTGGTGTGGCGGTCCTGGCCAGCCTGGGCGTGCAGGGTCCTCGACGTGCGCACATTGGTCGCGTGAACTCCGCGCAGATCGACCGAGAGCATGGCCTGCTCGGTAAGGCTGCGGTTGGCGACGAAGAGTGCGGCACTGCCGGTTTCGGCGTCGTACGTGGCGCTGGCGTCCATTAGTGGGACGTCGGTGAAGCGGGGGGAGTCGTACCGGTCTGAATCAGCGATCAGCTGGATGATCTGTCCCCGAGCCAGGCGGCGCATCTGCTGGAACGGATAGGCGATCGTTTGCTTCCAGGCGTCGCCGCCGGGCTCAGAGCGCAGCAGCCCGATCACGTTGATCAGCTGGGCCTGGCAGGCGACGGTGACCCGGTCGCCATGCCGGAGCAGCGAATTGAGGAAGGTCCCGACGACGACGGCGTCGGTGATCGTGTAGTCATCCTCGATGAGGCGTGGATGCTGCACCCAAGGTGCGTCCCGGGGTTGGGGACCGTCGCCACTGAAGCGGCTGTGGTACCAGACGTTCCATTCATCGAAGCTGAGGTTGAGCCGCTTTCGGTTCTTCAGTCTGGCCCCGACGGCATCGGCGGTCGCGATCACGGCCTGGATGAAGTGGTCCATGTCGACCGCGGATGCCAGAAAACTCAGCGGATCACCCTCCAGCTCCTCGTAATAGGCGTGAAGTGACACGTAGTCGACCGTCTCGTAACACTGCTCGAGGACTGTGGACTCCCAGGAGCCGAAGGTCGGCATGCTGGAGTTGGACGAGCCGCAGGCGACGAGTTCGATCTCGCTGTCGATGAGGCGCATTGCCTTGCCCGTCTCGTTGTCCAGCCGGCCGTACTCGTACGCGGTCTTGTGTCCGACCTGCCAAGGGCCGTCCAACTCGTTGCCCAGGCACCACATTTTGATCTTGAACGGGTGCTCAGCTCCGTTCGCGATGCGACGGTCCGACAAGTATGTGCCGCCTTGATGGTTGGCGTATTCGAGCAGAGCGCACGCCTCCTGCAATCCGCGGGTGCCGAGGTTCACCGCCAGCATGATCTCGGTGCCTGCTCGGCGGGCCATTCGACGAACCCGTGTAATCCGAACTGGTTGGTTTCGATGGAGTGCCAGGCCAGATCCAGCCTGGTTGGTCGATCGAGCTTCGGCCCGACGCCGTCCTCCCAGCGGTAGTTGGACACGAAATTGCCGCCCGGATAGCGCACCACCGTTGGCGCCAGCTCGCGAGTCAAGCTCAGTACGTCTTCTCGCAGGCCGTTGTCGTCAGCACGAGGATGCCCGGGCTCGTACAAGCCGGTGTAGACGCAGCGCCCCATGTGCTCGACGAAGGTGCCGAAGAGGCGTCGCGGCACCGGACCGATGGCGTACGCGGCATCGAGGACAAGTGAAGCAGTGGGCATGAAGCTCCAGTGTGAGGGATGGACGAGGATGGCGGGGTGGACTACGTCGTTGTCGCGGAGGCATATCGGGACCTGGAGCAGGCTTCCGGCCGATTGATGTTGATCGACCGGCTGTCAGCCCTACTGGCTGAGACCCCGCAGGAATTGTTGCCCACTGTCTGTTACCTGTGTCAGGGATTGATAGCGCCTGAGTTCGCAGGCGTCGATCTCGGTCTGGCCGAGAAGCTGGCGCTGCGGGCGGTGGCGACGGCGACCGGTGTCGAGCCGGAGACGGTTGTCGCGGAACTGCGGGAGGCCGGCGACCTCGGCCAAGCCGCCGAACAGTTGCTGGCGGCGACCGCCCAAGATCGGAAGCCACGTCTGCAGGTAGCTGCGGTCGTTGACTCGCTGCACGAGATCGCCAGCGCCGAAGGGCCCGGCTCGCAGGGTCGCAAACTTGATCTGCTGGCCGGCTTGCTGGCGTCGGCTACTCCGCTGGAGGCTCGCTACCTGCTGCGGCTGGTGACCGGCAATCTGCGGCTCGGTATCGGTACCCCGACGATTCTGGACGCCTTGGCGCAGGTGTACGCGGGTAGCCGCAAGGACCGGCCAGTACTGGAGCGGGCGTACAACATCTGCTGCGATCTCGGCCTGGTTGCCGAGACGCTGGCCTCCGGCGGGCTGGCTGCGGTCGAGGAACTGCGCGTCCGGCCAGGCAACCCGGTACGAGTAATGCTGGCCCAGCGGTTGTCTGACGCCGGCGAGATTCTGGCCAGGCTGGGCGGGCAGTGCACGGCCGAGTACAAGTACGACGGAATGCGGCTGCAGGCGCACCGCACCGCCGACGGAGAGATCGAGCTGTTTACCCGGCGGCAGGAGCGAGTGAGCAGCCAATTCCCCGATGTGGTTGAGCTGCTGCAGACCGGCCTAGGCCCGCGCGAGGCGATCTTGGAAGGTGAGGTGGTGGCTTACGACGCTGCCGCCGGTGAACTCCGCCCGTTCCAAGAGGTCATGTTCCGTCGCCGTAAGCACGGAATCGCTGAAGCGGCGCGGGACGTGCCGGTCGGGTTGTTCTGCTTCGAATTGCTGTACGCCGACGGAGAGGACTTCACTGAGCTGCCCTATCTAGACCGTCGGGCACGACTTGCTGACGCTGTCACATTGTCGGATCGGCTTCGGTTGACCACGGCACTCGACGTGGAGACCGAAACGGCGCTGGAGGCCGCGTTCGAGCAGGCGGTGGCGGACGGATCCGAAGGTTTGGTGTGTAAATCGATCGGTCCGAATGCGATCTATCAGGCCGGGGCCCGCGGCTGGCTGTGGATCAAACTCAAGCGCGATTACCGCACTGAGCTGGCGGACACGGTCGACCTGGTGGTTGTCGGCGCGTACGCCGGGCGTGGCCGGCGGCGCGGCACGTACGGCGCCGTGCTGCTGGCGGCGTACGACCCGGAAACAGAGCTGTATCAGACGGTCGGTAAGTGTGGCACCGGGTTCTCCGATGCCGAGCTGGCTGCGCTGCCGGCCAGAATGGCAGGCCATATCCGAACGGAGCGACCGGCCCGAGTCGACTCTCACGTTCCCGCCGATGTGTGGTTCGAGCCCAGCCAGGTGGTCGAGGTGCTGAGCGCGGAGCTCACGGTGTCGCCCAACCACACCGCCGGCTGGGGCCAACTCAAAGAGGACGCCGGACTATCCATGCGGTTCCCCCGGTTTACTGGGCGCTGGCGTGACGACAAAGAACCCCAGGACGCCACCACAAGCCAGCAACTGGTCGAGCTTTACCGCACGGCCCGGCGGGCGCCCGCCGATTAGTGCTTTAGCCTGACTCCTTCAGTGCGCGCCAAGCCAGCAACCCGGCTCCTCGGCGTCCGGCGTCACCAGCAAATTGTCCACTCGAGATGGTCGGGGCCGGGCGCCATGCAAGACCGGCTGCCAGCTGCCGCGTGAGCGGCTCGATCAGTGCCGCACCGGAGGCAGCCATGCCACCTCCCAGTACGATCAGTTCGGGATCCATGATCAACACGTAGTGGACCAGGGCCCGACTGAGGGCGGTAATCGCGTCGTTGAAGACTTCAGTGGCCACTGGATCGCCAGCTGTAGCCCGGCTGATGACCTCTTTTGCGGAAACGTCGCTGGTGTTACTTGCGGTCGAGTATCGCCGAGAAATGGCCGCCGGGCTGGCGTAGGTCTCAGTGCATCCGCGTTGCCCGCACGCGCACCATTCTCCTTCCGGAAATACCGGCAGGTGACCAAGTTCTCCAGCCCTTCCGGTGGCGCCGGCCAACACTTGACCGTTTGTGATCACGGCTGCCGCCACACCCGTGCCCAGCGCTACGAAGATGACGTCCTGCAAGCCTCTAGCGGCACCCCACTCGAGCTCGGCCAGCCCGGCGGCGCGTACGTCGTGGTCCAGGACGACCGGCAGTCCAGTCGCATCCGCGACGATCTGACGTAGCGGCAGCCGGCTCCAGCCAAGGTTGGCGGCGTACACCGCGATCCCTTCTCGGGCGTCCACGACGCCGGGCACCACGAGTCCGAGGGCCCGCACACGCCCGGCCGGTGCCTGCGCCCGAAGATCGGCGATGACCTCAGTCGTTGCCGCAATGACCGCGTGCGGGCCAAGGTGTCTAGGCGTTGGCCTCTCGCTGGGGTGATAGTCGTGGCCAGCGGAATCGAAGAGAGCCGCCTTAATCGTGGTACCACCGACATCGATTCCGACGACTAGATCATCCGGGTCGGCGTCCACGCCGTCGCTCCACGGCTCAGCGTCGGGTTCTTGGGCGGTCATCTCAGGGGAGCATGACTGAGCGTGTCAGGTGGCGGGGCTCGTCGGGATTGAGCCCTTTGGCCTCCGCGAGCGCGACCGCAAGCCGCTGAGCCCTGATCAAATCCGCCGTCGGGTCGAGACCGCTGCTCTCCACATTCGCCTCGGTCGCCCGGAGGTCCTCCAGTAGGCCTGGCGGCGGGGGGCCAAATACCCAGACCGTTGAAGCTGGGCCGACCACGCTGATGGGACCGTGGCGGAATTCCATCGCCGGATAGGACTCGGTCCACGACTGGGAGGCCTCTCGCAGTTTCAGCGCTGCCTCATTCGCAATGCCGACCGACATGCCGCTACCCAGAAAAGTGAACTGGGCAGATTCGAGGGTGCGCCGCGACAACGCGTCGGTCAACGCGGAACGCCCCTGCCTGATAACAGCGGTGAGGTCTTCACCGAGCCAGGCTCGCCACAATGCCAGCGATGTGGTGGCGAACCGGGTCTGAACGATCGACCTCTCGTCGGCAAAATCCAAGATCACATGATCATCGGCAGCATCCACGACTGGCGTGCTGGAATCGGCGGTGATCGCAACCGTACGCGGCTTGGTCCCGTTCCGAAGCTTCCCCAGGAGCCGCAGCACCTCGGTTGTCGTACCGCTGCGGGTCAGAGCGACGAGGGCGTGATACGCGCGGTCAATAGGAAATTCCGACGCCGGAAACGCATCGGTTTCGCCATGCCCAGACTGTTCGCGAAGGTACGCGAAGCTTTGCGCCATGAAGAACGAGGTGCCGCATCCGAGGACGGCCACCCGTTGACCGGGCTCAGGGAGGACACGATGGAGCTCTTCGGAAAGACTTAGCTTCGCGGCCCGCTCCCATGCCGATGGCTGGTCGGCAATCTCACGTGACACGTGTGTAGAGGATGGAGGGGTCGGATCCTTCAGCTCTGCTCCTGACACCTTGCCACTTCCCTCTGCTGGTTTTCCGAATCTGCCATCAGCGTATTGTCCAGGGCCATGGCCAACACGACGCACCGGAGCTGAGGCCCAGTGAGCAGTGCCGCCACCACGGTCATACATTCCGTCCGGTTGATCAGCTCGGGTCTGGACCGCGCCGGCGCCTTCGTCGTCTTCGAAGATGGCCGCGTACTGGCCACGGGAACGGGCAGCGGCTGGCGTCAGCTCGCCGGCAAAGACGCAGATGTTGTCGACGGCAGTAGGTACATCCTGGCCCCGGGGCTGATCGATATTCATAACCACGGTGGTGCCGGCGCATCGTACGGCGAGGGCGCCGATGCGATCCATACGGCGACAAGAGTCCACCGCCAGCACGGCACCACTCGACAGCTGCTTTCGTTGGTGACAGCTTCCCCTGAGCTACTGATTTCTCAAATTGGCGTGGCGGCCGCGGAGACTCGGCGAGATTCCACCATTCTCGGGATTCATCTGGAGGGCCCTTTTCTGGCCCGGGAGTACTGCGGTGCGCATGATCCGGACCTGCTGCGTGACCCTGATCCCGCCCTTGTTGAACGACTGTTGGTCGCGGCCGACGGCACGCTGCGTCAGGTGACGATGGCGCCGGAGCGGGCTCACTTTGCGGAGTCGGCGCGAGTCTTGCAGGCGGCAGGTGTGGTGATCGCGGCCGGTCACACCGCAGCCACCTTCGAACAGGCCCGGGAGGCCATCGCAGCGGGGACAACCCTCCTTACCCATACGTTCAATGCGATGCCCGGGGTACATCATCGTGCGCCGGGTCCGGTACTGGCGTTCGCTGAGGACTCCGGTTGTTGGTTGGAGATAGTCAATGACGGCGTCCATGTGCGACAAGAGCTGATCGGGATGCTTTACCGGCTGGCTCCTGGACGAGTGGCGCTAGTCAGCGATGCGATGGCGGCCGCGGGCGCCGGAGACGGTAAGTACCGTATCGGCGACTTGGATGTCGATGTGGTCAAAGGCGTCGCGCGGCTGACCAAAGGACATTCCATCGCTGGCTCAACACTCACTTTGGATGTCGCGGTCGCCCGAGCCGTGCAGCAGGTTGGCCTGACCCCTCGCGCCGCAATCGAAGCGGCCACGGTCGTTCCGGCGCAGATTTTGGGAGTAGCAGACCAGTTCGGTCGACTAGAGGCGGGTTACGCCGCCGACGCCGTTCTCTTCGATGAGAATTGGCAGCTGTGCGGTGTGTGGGTTGATGGACGGCCGGTAGTGGAGTGTGAGCAATAGCGATGGAAGTAGTCATTAGTAGCACTGCCGACGAGGCCGGGAAGTTAGCCGCCGACGCTATCGAGGACCTTCTACAGCGCCGGCCGCAGGCCGTGTTGGGCGTTGCAACCGGATCAAGTCCGTTGATCATTTACGAGGAACTCGGGCGCCGAGTCGCGCAGGGTTCGTTGTCGCTGGCCAAGGCTCGGGCATTCATGCTCGATGAGTACGTCGGACTGCCGGCAGATCATCCGCAACGCTATCGAAATGTCATCAGCGAAGAGTTCGTCGACAAGGTCGATATCGATCCCGAGCAGGTCATGGGACCAGATGGATTGGCAACGGACCTACTGAGCGCTTGTGAAGCGTACGAACGAGCGATAGCGGACGCCGGTGGCGTCGACCTACAGATTCTTGGCATCGGCACCGACGGGCATATCGCCTTCAACGAACCCGGCTCCTCGCTTGCGTCCCGAACTCGGATCAAGACGCTGACCAGTCAGACCCGCAGGGACAATGCCCGATTCTTCGACGGGAACCTGGAGGCGGTCCCGCAGCACTGCCTGACCCAAGGCATCGGCACGATCTTCGAGGCGCGCCACATCCTGCTGGTGGCTTCGGGTCGACGAAAGGCAGAGGCAGTCCACCAGCTCGTCGAAGGACCGGTTTCAGCAATGTGGCCCGGAACGGCCCTGCAGCTACACGCGCACGTCACCGTGTTGCTGGACACTCCTGCGGCTTCGCGTCTTCAGCTCGCCTCGTATTACATCGAGACATACCAGGGCAAGCCGAGCTGGCAGGGGTTCTAACATGCTGGCGACCCTGCTGCCTGGCTTCGCCGGGACGGTATTGCCAAGCTGGTTGCGGGATCGACTCCGGGCAGGTCTGGGAGGTGTCTGCCTGTACGCCCAAAACATCACCTCGCCCGAACAGCTGCGGAGTCTCACTGGCGCGATAATGGCGGAGAACCCGTACGCGATCATCGCTGTGGACGAGGAAGGCGGTGACGTCACCCGGCTCTTCGCAGCCACCGGGGCACCTTTCCCGGGCAACGCTGTGCTAGGGCGGCTCGATGACCTCGACGTCACGCGCAGCACCGCTGCCACGATCGGCTGGTCACTGCGTCAAGCGGGCTGTACGGTCACTTTCGCTCCCTGCGTCGACGTCAACTCCCAATCGGACAATCCCGTGATCGGGGTCCGCAGCTTTGGCAGCGACGCGAAGCGGGTGGCGCGGCAGGCGAGTGCTTGGGTGGCTGGCCTGCAGTCGACCGGGGTGGCCGCAAGTGCCAAACACTTCCCGGGCCACGGCGATACCACGCAGGACTCACACGTCTCACTGCCGGTCGTCAACTGTTCCCTCGATGAGCTCCGGCGGCGTGAACTGCTGCCGTTCGCAGCGGCCATCGAAGCGGGATGCCGGTTGATCATGACCTCCCATATCCTGCTGCCGGAAGTCGACCCGAGTCACCCGGCAACCATGAGTCGAATTGTTCTGCGTGATCTGCTCCGTGAAGAGCTGGGTTTCTCGGGAGTCGTGGTCAGCGACGCCCTCGACATGGCCGGTGCCTCAGGTTCGCTCGGGATGGCGGGGGCGGCGGTTGCCGCTCTGCGAGCCGGCTGCGATCTGCTGTGTCTCGGGACGGACAACACTGATGATCAGCTCGCCGAGATCGAGCAGGCACTGACGAACGCGGTCGTGGAGGGAACCCTTGCGTCCGCGAGGGTGTCTGAAGCAGCAGGCAGTGTGCGGGGGCTCGCAGAGGATCTTGAAGCCGCCCGGGTGGAAGCCGGGCGGGCTCCGGACTTCATGCGGGGCTGGTCGCATGCCGACGGGGAGCTGGTTGCGACCTTCGATATGCAACCTCGAGCATCGGCCTGGCGGCTGCGGGCCACGGGGCACTACACGGTTGTCCGGCTTGAGGCGGATGCCAATATCGCCATCGGCGCTACACCGTGGGGACCATTCGCTGCAGCCATGCGCCCTGAGCCTGTCGAAGGGCGCCGCGACAACGTGAGGGCACCTTCAGCATTTCTCCCAAAGTCGGTCTGGTTGATCTCTCCGGAACATACGGCGCTGCCGTCCGTTCAGCCTGACCAACCGATCCTTGTCATCGGCCGTGATATCCATCGCCATTCCTTTGCCAAGGAGGCAGTCGACCGACTCCGCTCCGAGGCCGCGGACGTGCTGGTCGTCGACATGGGCTGGCCTTCAGATGATCGCCAATACGCCGACGTGGGCACATTCGGTGCATCGCTGCTGATGGGTCGAGCGCTGCTGAACTGGCTCCCGAGCAACAGTGGGCCCTGAAAACGCATCGCCAGCGGAAGCTAAGCGCCCTTGGATTCAGGCTGTCGATGCAACAGATTCGGGTGGCTGGGATAGTAGCCGTTGGAGCGCTTCGGCGGGGGTTTCGAAGTCGAGGCGTTTGCGAGGTCGGGCGTTGACTTCGGCGGCGACC
>Ga0111539_10009816_pt1 | contig 12081 bp, 9 predicted proteins | sample RhiMethybrSRZTD1_FD_79667 | JGI IMG/M metagenome (GOLD analysis project Ga0111539, IMG submission 79667) | Populus rhizosphere microbial communities from Tennessee, USA - Rhizosphere MetaG P. TD hybrid SRZTD1 (version 2) (version 2) | ecosystem: Host-associated > Plants > Roots > Rhizosphere >...
CGGAACAGGGATGGACCATCACTCCGGAAGGCGTGCAGGCACGATTCCGTGCGAACGCGACCGACCCGATCTTCAGGAATAATGACGGCTCCAATTGCGAGGGGGCTCTTCCCGGCTCGCCTGAGGAACAGTCGGAGGCCTACAGCCTGCTGCTCACGCGCGGGTTGATCCGTGTCGGCCTCGATCTCCCGGCCGACGCAGAGTTCACCATTGACAGCGTCACCGACCCGTACAACTGCGGCGTCAGCAGCAACGATGTATCCGTTTATCGGCGACCGCTGCCGTCGACAAACCTGCGCTTCCTGAGCGCCGTCATGTGGGACGGGCGTGAGTCGTCGGCATCGTCCAGCATCGAGGACGACCTGTTGCAGCAGGCCAAACATGCAACGAGCGGACACGCCCAGGCCTTTATTGGTCTCAAGGACACGCAGGCGCGTCAGATCGTCGAGTTCGAGAGCGGCCTGCATACCACGCAAGCGTTCGATAATGAAGCGGGGACACTGACGTCCGAGGGCGCCGGCGCGGGCCCGGGAACATTGGCGGCCGAACCATTCTTCCTCGGCATCAACGACCCACTCGGCTTCAACCCGACGCGCGCAGACTTCACGCCGAACGTTTTCACGCTGTTCGATGGCTGGGCCGCGCTGCCCGGCACACCTCGAGGGCCGGTGGCCGAGGCGCGACGCGCCATTGCTCGCGGCCAGCAGATCTTCAACACAAAGACGTTTCTGATCAGCGGCGTCGGTGGCCTGAACGGCGAGACGTTTTCGAACGGTGCGACGCCGGAACCATCCTTCCGCGGCACATGCACGATCTGCCACGATTCACCGAACGTCGGCAACCACTCCGTCAAGGCGCCGCTGGATCTCGGCCTCACGGCTCCCGCGGTTGCTCCATACCTGCCCGTCTACCATCTGCGGAAGAACGGAGCCGCCGACACGATCGATACGACCGATCCGGGTCGGGCGCTGATCACCGGCAAGTGGCGCGACGTGAACAGGTTCAAAGGACCCGTCCTACGCGGCCTGGCAGCCCGCGCCCCGTACTTTCACAACGGGTCCGCGGCGACGCTTGACGCCGCCGTCGAGTTCTACGACACGCGCTTCAACATCGGCCTGACGGCGAGGGAGAAGGCCGATCTGGTCGCGTTCCTGCGCAGCTTGTAGGCCGGCATCAGGACAATCGGGGTTTCAGGAATCGACCTGTGTGCGACGCTTTGCATGCCGCGATCTTCTCGGGCGTGCCGGTGACGACGACTTCGCCGCCGGCGTGACCACCTTCCGGTCCGAGATCGATCACGTGGTCGGCGGTCTTGATGACATCGAGGTGGTGCTCGATGACGATGACCGTATGACCCGCATCCACCAGCTGATTCAGCGCGCCGAGCAGCCGCTCGATGTCGGCGAGATGCAGGCCGGTGGTCGGTTCGTCGAGGATGTAGACGGTGTGTTTCGCGCGCTGCAGCTGGCTCAGCTCCGTCGCAATCTTGACGCGCTGAGCCTCACCGCCTGACAGCGTCGTCGCCGACTGGCCGAGTGTCAGGTAGCCGAGTCCGAGCGCGTTCAACACGTCGAGCTTGCGGTGCACGGCCGGCTCTTCGGCGAAGAACGTGACACCCTCCTCGATCGACATGTTCAGCACATCGTCGATCGTCTTGCCGCGGAGCGTCACTTCGAGCGTCTCGCTGTTGAAGCGCGCCCCCTTGCAGACGCCGCAGGTCACCTCGACGTCAGGCATGAAATAGAGCTGCGTCGTGATGGCGCCCTCGCCCTGGCACTCCTCACAGCGGCCGCCTTTGACGTTGAAGCTGAATCGACCCGGCTTGTAGCCGCGCTCGACGGCCAGGGGCGCCTGCGTGAACAGGTCGCGTACGGTGTCGTAGAACCCGACGTAGGTCGCGGGATTCGAGCGGCTGTTGCGGCCGATTGGCGACTGGTCGATGTTCACGACTTTGTGAACATGCTCGACGCCGTCCAACGCGTCGTGCTCGCCTGGCAGCGCCCGCGTATCCACCAGTCGCTTCCACAGTGCCTTGTAGAGGATCTCGCTGACCAGCGAGCTCTTGCCCGATCCAGAAGCGCCGGTGACGGCAACCAGGGTCCCGAGCGGAAACACGACGTCCACGTTCTTCAGGTTGTTCTCGCGTGCCTTGCGCACAGTGATCGCCTTGCCGTTGCCCGGGCGCCGGCGCGCCGGCGTTTCGATCTCGCGTGCGCCGGAGAGAAACTGCCCTGTCGGCGATCGCGTGCTGGCCAGCAGGTCTTTGATCGTTCCCTGCACGACGACTTCTCCGCCGTGAACGCCGGGCCCCGGCCCCATTTCCACCAGATGATCGGCGGCGCGGATCGTGTCCTCATCGTGCTCGACGACGATGACCGTGTTGCCGATGTCGCGCAGGCTCTTGAGCGTGGCGATCATCTTGGCGTTGTCCTTCGGGTGCAGGCCGATGCTCGGTTCGTCGAGCACGTAGAGCATGCCCATCAGCCCGGAGCCGATCTGCGTGGACAGCCGGATGCGCTGCGACTCGCCACCCGAGAGGGTGCTCGACCGTCGATTCAGGTTCAGGTAGTCGAGGCCGATGCCGAGGAGAAGCTCGACGCGGTTGCGGATCTCCTTCAGCACCTGGCGTCCGGCGTCGGCACCGCGTCCGCTCGGTTTGATGGTGCCGGTAAACGTGTGCAGCTCGTCGAAGTGGAGCTGGCCGACGTCGTAGAGCGTCTTGCCGCCAACCGTGAAGAGCAGCCGCGTCGCCCGCACGCGCGTGCCGTTACAGTCGGGACAGGTGTGCTCGACCATCACCTTGTCGAGCCACTGCTCCATCCGCGAGTTCGCCTCGCCGCGCTGACGATAGCGTCGGTACCAGCGCTCGATACGGCGGGCGATCCCGGGAAACCCGACTTCTTTCCCGATCGAACCGGTGATCCACTTGCCGCGCGAGTCTTTGGCGCCGGGCGGGGCAACGAGCTTCACCTTCTTCGGCTCGATGCCGAAGAGAATCGCCTTGCGTGCGCGCTCGGGCAGCTCCTTCCACGGTTTGTCGAGCGGGAAGTTGAACGCCTTCGACAGGCTGAACATCATCATCCCGTCCCAGGTCTCGGGGTTGTAGCGGAACGCCTCCTTCACGAAGCAGCCGTCGGCGATGCTGCGCTTGACGTCGGGCACGAGCAGGTCTGGATGTGTCAGCTTGTCGACGCCGAGACCGCCGCAGGTACGGCAGGCGCTCTCAGGATTGTTGAACATGAAGAACTCGGGCCCGATGTCGCCATAGACGAAGTGGTGCGTCGCGCTGCAGAGGCCTTTGTAGAAGCGGTCCGCCTCCGCCTTCGACGCCCCTTTGACGACCTGCACCTGCAGCAGGCCGTCGCCGACGAGCAGGGTGCTGGCAATGCCGGCGCGAATCGCCTTCTCGTTGGCGCGTTTGACCACGAACCGGTCCACGACCGCGTCCATGTGCTCGACGTCCGACGCTTCGAGCTCAGTCTCTTCCGAAATGTCGGTCGGCTTGCCGTCCACGATCAGCGTGCGGCAGCCCTTCTTGCGGACCTCGGTGAAGACGTAGTTCAGATCCTCGCCGTAGACCTTGAAGATCGGCGCACGCAGCTCGATTGCCGTCCCCTCCGGGAGAGACAGAATGGCTTCAAGGATCTGGCTCGCGCTGCGACTGGGCGTCGGCTCGCCGGTGCGCGGACAGCGCGGCTGCCCGATGGTCGCGAACAGCAGGTTCAGATAGCTCGCGATGTCGGTCATCGTGCCGACGGTGGAGCGCGGGTTGTTGGCGACGGTCTTCTGTTCGATCGAGATCACCGGCGACAGACCGAACACGAAGTCGACGTCCGGCTTGGCGACGTGGGCAACGAAGCGTTTCGCGTAGCTGGAGAGCGACTCCATGTAGCGGCGCTGGCCCTCGGCATAGATCGTGTCGAAGGCGAGGCTCGACTTGCCGGAGCCGGACAGGCCGGTGACGACTACCAGGCTGTCGCGCGGGATCTCGACCGAGATGTTCTTGAGGTTGTGGACGCGCGCCCCCTGGACCGCAATCGTGGTGCGAATAGCGTTCGTCTTCGGCGCCGCAGCGGCCTGCGTCTTCCGCCTCAAGGCGGACGCCGCACTATGTGCCATCCAACTCCTCCGGAAGAAAGAACGCCAGCTCCGGCAGCGATTCCGAGCTGCGCTTGGTCGCGCGAACCGGAGACGACGCCTTCACGATCAGCCCCTGGTCGGACAGGTATTCGCACGCCGTCGTCACGCCGGCAATATCGAACCGGCGCGTGAAGTGGTCCTCGAGGTCGCTGGCGGAGCGAACCTCGCCGGCCTCGCGCAGATGGTCGAGCACGGGCGCGAAGAGGCGCTTTGCGCGTTTCGCCATATAGCCGTCCGCCGCGACCAGGGCCGTCTCCACGCTCTTCCTGGTCTTCTTCGCATTCAGCAGGTCCGTATAGATCGTCTTGAACAGCTCGGGGTTCAGGGTCAACGCCTGCGGAATCACCTCGCGATCGACCAGCTTGCGCGCCGAAATGACCTCGACCTGGGCCAGCGGCGTTGCCGCATACAGGATCCAGAGCGCCGTGTAATCGAGATCGTCGCGCGTGAGCAGGAACTTGCGCGCTTTGTAGAGACACGGCAGCACGTTCGTGCCGGCGCGGAGCAACGCCAGCGACGTGTCGCGCTCGCCGATCTTCTGCAGCCGCGCGCACAGGTCGGTGATCGTGTCGTCGTGCGTGAACAGCACGCGGCTCTTGGCGAGGAACGAGTGCATGAACGACTGATGCACCGACCCCTCGGCCACCTTGCGGAACTGGGCGCGCTGCATCAGCAGCGCGTGCACGTTGACGCCGTCGGCGTTGAGCGAGATGTACGGCGGCCCCGTCAGCTTATCGTCCACCGTGACCAGCAGCAGATCGATGTCCGACTTTTCCCAGACACGGTCGTACGACAGGCTGCCGCCGAGGAGCGCGGCGACGATGGAACGGTCGCGCTTGAGCTGGGGGACCAGCGCGTCGAGCGCCGCGGCGAAGTCGTCGGTCGGTGTTTGGCGAACTGGAAGCTTCATGGACCGGGCGATGAAGCTCCCAAGTTTAGTCTGCCCGGGTAAAATTTGGAGTTGGCTCTCCGGCTCGCGCGCGCACTTTCGCACCGCAACTACCGTCTGTTCTTCTACGGACAGAGCGTCTCTCTCGTCGGCACGTGGATTACGCGTGTTGCGATCAGCTGGCTCGTCTACCGCCTCACCGGCTCGGAGCTGCTCCTCGGCATCGTCGGCTTCGCCGGTCAGATCCCGACGCTCCTGCTGGCCCCATTCGCCGGCGTCGTCGTGGACCGGCACAACCGTCACCGCATCCTGATCTGGACGCAGGCGGCCTCGCTCGTGCAGTCCGTCCTGCTGGCGATCCTCACGCTGTCCGACCTGATCACTGTCCCGCAGTTGATCGTCCTGCAGCTCCTGCAGGGGGTCGTCAACTCCTTCGACACGCCCGCACGCCAGGCGCTCGTCGTCGAGATGGTGACGAACCGCGCGGACGTACCCAATGCGATCGCACTGAACTCATCGATGGTCAACGGGAGCCGCGTCATCGGACCGGCGATCGGGGGCGTGATCATCGCCGCCGTCGGTGAAGGCTGGTGTTTCGCCATCGATGCGGTGTCGTATGTCGGCGTGATCGTTTCCCTGTTGCTGATGCGCCTGGAGCCTCGTTCTCTCAGTGCCGCCAGCCTGCCACTGCTGCACGACCTGCGCAGCGGTTTCCAGTACGTGCGTGAGTCGGTCCCGATCCGTTCGGGCCTCATCCTGCTGGCATTGGTCAGCGTGGCGGGCGTTCCTTACACCGTGCTGATGCCGGCCGTCGTCGCCGAAACGCTCGGCGGCGGGCCGGATCTCCTCGGCTGGCTGATGGGGGCCTCCGGCGTCGGCGCGCTCTCGGGCGCGCTCTATCTCGCCAGTCGCGAGACCGTCGTCGGGCTCGGGCGCGTGATCCTCACCGGCGCACTCGCGTTTGGTGCCGGTCTGGTCGCCTTTTCGGCGACACGGAGCGTCTGGCTCGCCGCTCCCGTGCTCGCGTTCGCCGGCGCGGGTTTCATCGTCCAGGCCGCGTCGACCAACACGGTCATTCAGACAATCGTGGATGAACAGTTCCGCGGACGGGTGATGGCCTTCTACACCATGGCGTTCTTCGGCTCGGTGCCCATCGGCAGCCTCATCTCGGGAGTCGTCGCCACCTACATCGGCGCCACGACGACAATTCGTGTGGGCGGGTTCGTATGTATCGCCGCCGGGTTGTGGTTTGCCACTCGGTTACCCGTGCTCCGGGCCGCTGTCCGTCCGATCTACATCAAGCGTGGAATCATCGCGCCGCCCGACGTGGACTCCGGCGGCACGGCCGGGTAAGCGCATGCGCCATCCACGTCAGCCATGCAACAGCGCGCACCTGGCAACCGTTTTGCGTCGGAAACGGATCGGCGAGGCGAACATATGAAGCCGAGGTTTCAGTACGTCGCACCGGATGACGTCGTCATCGAAGGGATTCCCGCCGCAGGAATGACGATTTGCGCGGCGACGGGCCGCGCGCTCGGGCGGCTTCGCGGATTCATCATCGACGCAGCGGAACAGCACATCCGCTACCTGGTCGTTCGCGGATCTGGGCTGTTTGCGGAAACAAGGCTACTGCCGTTCTCACTGCCCCAGGTCGACTTCAATCGCCGCGTCATCGAGATTGACGTAAGCGATCAGCAACTCTGGCAGCTTCGCCACTTCACGCCACAGGCGTTGCTAACCTAGGCTCTCCTCGACTTTCGATCCTGGCTTCAGAAGCGCGCAGGAAACTGTGTGCGCGCGGGAGGATAATGAACCGCTGAGTGAGGTCTGTGTGCGCAAACTCCTTCCGCTGCTCGCGATCGCGTTCTGTTCCTCGTTTCTATTGCACGCGCAGGCGCCGCCGCCGTCAGGGTGTGCGCCGACCGCCGGCCTGACGTTCATCTGCGGTCTGCAGAACCCGGAAGACCTCGTCCTCGTACCTGGCACGCGCTGGCTCCTGACCAGCGGCATGGCGCCGGGAGCGGGACTGAATGCGGTGGATACGCAGGCGAAAAATGTTCGCAAGCTGTACGCGCCGGGCATGGCGACCGCGCGCGCAGATCGCACCCGGTTTGGCAACTGCCCCGCGCCGCTCGACGCAAATCAGGCGGTGCTGCACGGGCTCGCCCTCAGACCGGCAACGGCGGGACGCTATACGGTGTACGCCACGAATCACGGCGGGCGCGAGTCGATTGAGGTTTTCGAGCTGAACGTCGGATCGAACGCGGCGGCCATGCCTGTGGCGACATGGATCGGCTGCGTGCCGCTGCCGCCGAAGCTGGCAGCCAACAGCGTCACGGCGTTTTCTGACGGCACGCTCCTGGCGACGGTGCTCATTCTGCCGGGAAAGACGTTCGAGGATGCCTTCGCGGGGCGCAACACGGGCGTCGTGCTGCAGTGGACGCCGGGGACACCGGGGTTCGTCGAATTGAAGGGCACCGAGCTCGTCGCCAACAACGGCATCGACACGTCGCCCGACGATCGCGAGTTCTACGTCGCCTCCACGCCGACGCGGCGTGTCTACGCGTTCTCCCGCGCGAAGCCATCGGCCGGGCCGCTGCGCTTCGCTCAACTGAAAGACTTTGGTCCCGACAACGTCCGCTGGACGGCGGACAACCGCCTGATCACCGCCGGCCTCATTGACGACGAGCCTGCCTGCGGCGGACGGCCGAAGAACGAACAGGGGATCAGGTGCCCGATGGGATACGCCGTGGCGACCATCGATCCAAAGACGATGACCGCCACCGAGATCGCGCGCGGGGCAAGAACGCCGGCGTTCACCGGCACGGCCATGGCCGCCGTCGTCGGCAACGAGCTGTGGCTCGGCTCGTTCCTGGCCGATCGGGTTGCTTATCGTGCCTTGAAATAGGCGCTCCCGATTGCGTGAGTAAGATCCTCACGCATGGTCGGTCCAGTCCCGAATCCGCTGGCGACGCACTATTCGCGTTTTCGCGTGGGCGAGCGGCTGCTGCTGACGGGTCATTCGCATCAGGCCTGGCCTGACGTCGGGTTCGAGGCACAGCAGCGCGCCTGGCTCGACGCCGCCCGATACGTTGACGACAAGTGGGAGAAGGCAGAGGCTCAGGCCGCTCGCGTGCGGGCAGGCTTTGCACGATTGCTCGGCGACGCTCCAGCGAACATCGCGCTCGGCCAGAACACTCACGAGCTCGTCACGCGCTGGCTCTCCGCGTTGCCGCTGCGCGATCATCCTCGCATCGTCACGACCGACGGCGAGTTCCATAGCCTGCGGCGGCAGCTCGATCGGCTCGGGGAAGAGCGGCTCGAGATCGTCAAAGTTCCGGCCAGGCCGGTGGATACGCTGACGCACCGGCTGGTCGCGTCGCTCGACCCGCATACCGCCTGCGTGATGGTGTCGTCCGTGCTTTTCGAGACAGCGGAGATCGTTCCCGGTCTTGATTTGCTCGCGGAGGCCTGCAGACGCGATGGAATCCCACTGCTGCTCGACGCGTATCACCATCTCAATGTCGTACCGTTCGACATCCACCCCGGTTTCGAGGATGTGTTCGTCACCGGCGGCGGATACAAGTACTGCCAGCTCGGGGAAGGCAACTGCTTCCTCCGCGTGCCGCCCGACTGCCGGATGCGACCCGTGTTGACCGGCTGGTTCGCTGAATTCGACTCACTCGAAGACGCCAGCCACGGAGCGGTCGTCTACGGACGAGGAGCGAGAGCATTTGGCGGTGCGACGTATGACGTGACGTCGCACTATCGCGCAGCCGGCGTGTTCGAGTTCTTCCAGGAACAGGAACTGAACGCGGAACGGCTCCACGAGATCAATCGCCGTCAGGTGCAGCTGTTGAAGATCGAATTCGAGCGGCTCGACGGTCCTCCATCAGTCGCTCACGTGGAGCCGATGTCCGACGAACGCCGCGGCGGTTTTCTCGCGATCCGGACGACCGCGGCCGTCGGTGTGGCGCACCAGCTGCGCAAGCGCGGCGTGCACTGCGACGCGCGCGGCGACGTGCTTCGCCTCGGACCAGCGCCGTACCTGCGCGACGATCAGCTTAGCGACGCGATCCGACTGTTGGCAGAAGTCCTTGGCTTCAGACGTCTCAATCCGTAGGGCCCCGCTTTAGCGGTGCCTCGAACCGTCAAATCAACCCTGGATACGACACGGCTTGCCCGTCAACGCGCGCGAACGACGTCAACTGATGGGCGGAGGCTTCACTGCGCGACATGATGTGCCGTACGTCGATGCCGCGGACGACGAGCGCGTCGGAAATCAGTTGCCGGTGGCAGCGCCACCACTGCGCCTCGGCGCACATGATGGCGACACGGTGCACGGCGGCGAGGGCGAGCAGCGATCCGATGGCGTCCTGGAATGCATCGGTTGACATGTAGTCCGCATACGCGCGGAAGGACGCGTTTCGCCAGGCGGTGTTTGCGGATGCGGCATTCGGCCGACGGCGGCCGCCGAGCTCCTCGAAGTGGCGGTAGTCGATGCGATGCTCCGCGAGCAGCGCGGCCAGCGCGGCACGTGAAAAGTGCGGGTGACGACGGGACATCGGGAATCGGCGTACGTCGGCAATTCCTTCGACCGCGTGAGCGGAGAGCAGATCGAGGAACTCTGCAGCCGTCCGTGTGGAGTGCCCGACGGTCAGGATGAGCATACCGACACGTATACGTCATCGGGACGTATCTGTGCGCTGCTACACTCGGGGCGTGGCCGGGTACTGGCTCGACACCGAACGGCTCGCCCTGCGACGATTCACGCCCGACGACTACGACTGGCTGGTGGCGCTCTACAGCGACCCCGAGGTGATGCAGTACGGCGGCGGCGTGAAGAGTCCTCAGCAGGTGAAGCTGGTCATGCGCGAGCGGATCCTCGACTACTACGATGCGTATCCTGGCCTTGGCGTCTGGCAGACCGTGGAACGTGCGACCGGTGACCCGGTCGGTTTCCATGTGCTGAACAACATCCAGGGCGAATCGATCGTCCAGGTCGGCTACTTCCTGCTCAAGCCGGCATGGGGGCAGGGGTATGCGACGGAAATGGCGCGCGCGCTGCTGCGCTATGGATTCGCCGACCTGCACCTCTCCTATATCGCCGGGATGACCGAGCGCGACAACGTCGCGTCGCAGCGCGTGCTGACGAAGATTGGGCTGCATCGGAACGGCGAGCGTGCCTTCGCGCACCCGGCCTACGCGCAGGCGGGTCCGATGGCGTGGTTCGAGCGCACAGCCGCCGACTGGCTTGCGGAGCACCGCGACGGTCCGTCCGTCCGCTGACGGCCATATGATTGCGGCCATGCGTACTTCCTGGTCGCGATGCGCCTTCGGCCTCGCTTTCTTCTCGATGCTCGTTCAGGCCGCGAGCCTCGCTCAGACCCGCACGGAGTCCACTCCGACTCGCCTCGCCACGCTGAAACGCAGCGCCTCCGACGAAGTCGAGAAACGGCGCGATCTCACACAGCAGATCGTCGACAGCCTGTTCAGCTTCAGCGAGATCGGATATCAGGAATTCGAGACGCAGCGCTACCTGACGGGTCTCCTGGAGCGGAACGGCTTCACTGTCGAGCGCGGCGTCGCCGGCATTCCATCGGCCTGGGTGGCGCGATGGGGCAACGGTCGTCCGGTGATTGCGCTCGGCGCCGACGAAGACGGCTTGCCCACGACCAACCAGACGGCGGGCGTGGTCACGCGACGGGAGATCGTAGCCGGCGCGCCGGGCCACGGCGAGGGACATAACGCCGGCCCCGCCCTCGTCATCAGCGCCGCCCTCGCCGCCAAGGCGGTCATGGAACGTGAACGGCTCGCCGGCACGCTCGTCGTCTGGCCCGGTATCGCCGAGGAGCTGCTCGCGGGCAAGGCGTTTCTGGTGCGGGCGGGTGTGTTCCGCGACGTCGATGCCGTGCTCTACGCGCATGTCGGCGCGCAGCTCTCCACGTCGTGGGGCGATCTCGGCGCCAGCAGCGCCGTCTCGGTCGAATACTCGTTTACCGGACAGAGCTCGCACGCGGCGCGGGCGCCGTGGCTCGGTCGAAGCGCCCTCGACGCCGTCGAGCTGATGAACGTCGGTTGGAATTACCGGCGCGAGCATCTCCGCCTCGCCCAGCGGTCGCATTACGTGATCACGCACGGCGGCGATCAGCCGAATGTCGTGCCGCCGGAGGCCTCCGTCTGGTACTACTTCCGCGAGAACGACTACGAGCACGTCAGGCAGCTGCGCGAGATCGGCAATCAGATGGCGCAGGGTGCCGCACTCATGACCGACACGCAGTTCACGTCGCGCGTGCTCGGCTCCGCGTGGCCTCTGCATTCGAACCGGCCCATCGCGGAAGCGGTTCAGGCCAACATCGACGCCGTCGGCGTGCCCGCCTGGAGCGACGCCGACCAGCAGTTCGCGCGCGCCGTCCAGCGGTCGCTCGGTGTGCCCGAGCGCGGCCTGGTGACGCAGATCCGACCACTCAACGGCCAGGAGCAGATTCCAGATGAGCAGAAAACCGGCAGCGCGTCCGACGACATCGGCGACGTGATGTGGAACGTGCCGACCGTGCTCATGAACTATCCGGCGAACATCGCCGGCGCAACGCCGCACCACTGGACGTCGGCAATCGCGATGGCGACACCCGTTGCGCACAAGGGAACGACGCAGGGTGCCAAGGTCTACGCGATGACGGTGCTCGACCTCGTGCTCCGGCCCGATCTCGTCACCAGCGCTCGCGACTACTTCCGCAACGTACAGGGGAAGCAGGCGACCTACACGCCGTTCATCGCCCCGACGGATCAACCCGCCGTGCAGATGAACACCGACACCATGGAGCGATTTCGTCCCGAGCTCGCGAAACACTATTACGACCCGGGCAAGTACACGACGTACCTCGAGCAGCTGGGCGTCGCGTATCCGCCGCCGGCGCCGTAGCCGACGCGAGAACTGATCGCGGATACGCGACGTAACATACAGATCGTGGAGCGACTGAGCACAAGGAGCGCTGAATGGGCCTGATGGACTTCATCAAGGGCGAGCTGCTCGAGATCATCGAGTGGACCGA
>Ga0111539_10009817_pt1 | contig 12081 bp, 9 predicted proteins | sample RhiMethybrSRZTD1_FD_79667 | JGI IMG/M metagenome (GOLD analysis project Ga0111539, IMG submission 79667) | Populus rhizosphere microbial communities from Tennessee, USA - Rhizosphere MetaG P. TD hybrid SRZTD1 (version 2) (version 2) | ecosystem: Host-associated > Plants > Roots > Rhizosphere >...
GTGCGCGTACCCGCTCGCCGTGCGGCGGAGCCCGTGGCGGATCGGCGTCGCATCGACGATGCCGACGGCCCAGGCATGGTCGCGGGCGACCGCAGCCCAGTGGGCGTCGAGCCCCCAGCCCATGCGCAGGTCCGGGAACGGGAGCAGGTCGGCGAACGCGTCGCAGCGGAAGGCGGTCACCGGGCCAATCTCAACAAACCGCGTCCTGCGCGCGACGCCCGGGCGCCGCCGGGTGACCGGCCAGGCGGCATGCGATCGATGGCGATGGGCGGGCTGCGCAAGGGTGAACCCGAGGCGCTCGCACACGACCAGGAAACGGTCGAGGAAGCGCGGCGGCAGAGCGACATCGTCGTCGAGCACGAGCAGCCAGTCCTGCTCGTCGGGCGGGTGGTCGGCGAGCAGGGCGTTGAGGTTGGCGAACTTGCCGGCGGCACCGGCGTCGCGCGTCGCCACCGTGACCTCGTGGCGCGAGCGTGCGAGCTCATAGCGGGCGGCGCCGAGGAGGTTCGGCACGTCGGTGCGCTGGACGGCGAGCACGAGGATGCGCCGGCGAGGGGCGCGCGTAACGGCGCGGTCCAGGCGCTCGCCCTCTCCGAGCAATGCCGCGCGGGCATCGAGCGCAATGTCGAGCGCCGCGGCGCGCGCGCTGGCACGCCGCCCGAGCACGAGCCCCGAGCCGGGCGCGAGGAAGTCGTCGGCCTCACCCACGCGACACCGCCTCCCGCACCCGCCCGGCGGCGTCGGCCGCGAACAGAAGCCCGTTCATGCACCTGCGTCCCACGAGGTGCCACGCCGATCCGGCCAGCACTCGCACCTCGCGTTGCAGCGATGGCGCGCGGTCGCGGCTCTGGCTCCACCGCCGGGCCACCTTCCCGCGGCCGTAGGCGGCGCGCACCAACGCACCCGTCGCGGCCGCCTCCCCGAAGCGCACGTGGTCGAGCCGGGCGGCGGCCACATAGAGGATCCGCCCGCCGCCGGCGCGGTAGCGGTCCTGCCACTCCTCCTCGTCGCCGAAGAAGCCGGCCGCCGGCGCGGCGCCGCCGGTCGCCCGCGCGATCCGCCCGGCCTCGTCGGCGTACAGGCCGAGCGACTCCGCGAACGGGCCGACGCGCTCGAATGCGCTGCGGCGGATGGCCATGTTGCCGGCGAAGACGAGGTCGACCTCGTGATCGGCATCGCCGCGCCAGAAGGACGAGATCGGCGGCCACTCGCGCCCGCACGTGCGCCACGCCCGGCCGTCGATGCGCCCCCGGATCGGGCCGCCGAACACCTCGACCTCCGGGTGCGCCGCCATCGCGCGAAGCAGCGCCGCCAGCCACCCAGGCGGCGCCTCGACGTCATCCTCGGCCAGCACGACGGCGTCGGCGTCGGTCGCGGCGACGCCGGCGTTGCGGGCCGCGTTGGGGCCGAGGGGCGTGTCCAGCGCGAGGAGGCGGGCGCCGTGTCGCGCGGCGACGACGTGCGCGGCGGCGCCGCCGTCCTCGACCACGATCAGCTCCGCTCGCACCGACTTGGCCTGAGGCGCGATCGAGGCCAAGGCTCGATCGAGCGCCGGCGGGCGCCCGCGCGTCGGCACGACGATGGCGACCGCGCTCATCGGTGCAAACATAGACTCGCCCGCGCGGGGGCGGGTCAGCCGGCCGGGTTGCGCGCGAGGCGCTGCAACTCGGGGTCCCGCGGGTTGAGGCGCAGGGCGCGCTTGTAATAGGCCCTCGCGGTGCTCTGATTGCCGCGGCGAAAGGCGAGGTCTCCCATCAGGGTCCACGTCACGAACGACGTCGGATCGCGCGCAAGCGCCTCGCCCAGCGTCGCGCGCGCGGCGGCGTACCTGTCCAGACGGGAGTACGCGGCGGCGCGGACGTAATAGGTCTGCAGCGCGTCGCCGTCGAGCGAGAGCGACTTGCTCGTGTCGGTGAGAGCTGCAAGCGGGTTGGACTCGACGGCGTCGCTCGCATCGGCGTGGTAGCGGTCGGCGAGACCCAGTCGCGCGATCCCGAACGTGCCCAGGGCGGCGAGCGCCACGGCAACGCCGGCGATGACGAGCTCGCGCCGCGAAGCCCTGGGCGCTTCCGACAGCCGGTCATCCGTGACAAGCACGGCCGCCCCGGCGAAGGCGATCCCGACCAAGCCCGGGAACAGGTGCACCCAGTCAACCGCCGTGGCGCCGAGCCAGCCGAGGAAGATGCCGCCGGCGGCCACCGCGAGCGATGCCGAGCCCGGCGCGCGGCTGCGCCCGCGACGCCACAGCCCCACCGCGACCGCGACGACGAAGAGCAGGAAGGCGCCCAGACCCACCAGCCCGAGCTCGGCCATGAGCTGCAACGGCAGGGAATGCGGCTGTTGGACGTCCTGGTCCGTACGCCGCTCGAGGAAGTATCGAGCCGGGTAGTTCCCGGCGCCCACGCCCTCGATCGGGTGATCGGAGAACTCGCGAAGGGCGATGCGCCAGAAGTCGTAGCGATTGCCTCCTCCCGCCGTCAGCCGCGATCCGTTGCCCTGGTCGGATCCGAGGTTGACGAAGGAGTCGTACTGGTCGGAGACCTTGTCGGCGATGCGGCCTGAGAACGCGACGCCGGCGACCAGCACCACCAGTGCCCCGGCCAGGAGAACCACGATGCCGAGGCGCCGAAAGCGGTCGGCGACGTCGGGCCGGTCGCTTGCCAACCAATGTGCGATCGCGGCGGCGGCGCCCCACACCACCGTCGCGACGAGCCCGACCAGGACGATCGCCAGGCCGGCTGAACGCACGGTGCTTTGGGCGACCGACTCGTTGTTCGAGACGGTGCCGTACAGGTCGAGCACGGGCTGCCCGAGCACGGCTATCACGGCGGCGATCGCGAGCAGCAGCCAAATCCGTGGCTGGCGGCCCGGAACCAGCGCGACGAGCACGATGATGCCCAGCGCCGCTCCCAGTACGGCGCCTCGCGACTGCGTCAGGATGACCAGGCACGCGAGCATGGCCGCGAGACCCGCGGCAGGCGCAGCGAGCAAGGGCTGGCGCACGCGCTCGGCCACGGCGACGAGCGGCCAGAACGCCATCAAGAACACCGCTGCATTGCCGTTCACGTAGCCCAGGGGGTCGTTCAGCCGCCCCGCGAGGAACAGCCCCGACCCGTTGCCGAACAGCATCGTCGCCACCACGTCGGCGGCCACGAACAGCACGCCGACGGTCACGCTGCCGAGCAGGACGGCCGCCACCGCCCGTCCACGCACGAGACTGGCGATCAGGGCAAAAACGCCGGCATAGAGGACCAGACGGGCCGCCTCGACCTCCGCCGCACCGGCGTTCTCACCCCAGGCGATGGACAGCCAGGCCCAGACGGCGAGCCCCGTGAGGCCCACGAGCGCAGCGATCGCAGGCCCGCCGCGGGGCCGTGCCCCGGCGACGAAGACGACCACCACGCCGACCAGGACGACCAACGCGCACGGCACCCAAACGCCGAGGTCGAAAAGGCCTGAGTAGAGGGGGCTGAGACCGCAGAACAGGCCCAGGAGTGCGAGCGCGACCATCCGCCCTGTCTGCCCTCGATCCTCGGTCGACTGCGGGAGGGCGGCAGGGACAGTCGGCGGGGTGGCGGTGCTGGAGGCGCCCACGGGGAGCGGCCAGACTAACGCTAGCTACGCTCCGCCGTCATCAATCGGCCGCTTCATGTTCTCCACGTTTACAAAGACGTGTATCCGCCCGTGGTCGGCGGCATCGAGCGTCACATTCATGCGCTGCGCCGGTTCATGCCGGATGTGCGCTCAGACGTCCTCGTCTGCTCGCACTCGTTGCACACATCCGAGGTGTGGGTTGCCGGCGGCCGGGAGCTGCGGCTGCGGGAGTTCGGCCGGCGCATCCTCGCGTTGCCGGTATCGCCCGAGGTGCTGCGCGAGGTGCGTCGGTCGCCCGCCGACCTCATCCACGTGCACATGCCGTACCCGCTGGGAGAACTGGCGGCGCTGAGCGGGGCGCGCCGGCGACCGATCGTCTGCTCGTTTCACGCTGACGTTGTCCGCCAGGTCAGGTGGCTGTGGCTCTACCGGCCGCTGGTGCAGCAGATTCTCGATCGCGCCGACGCGATCGTGGTCGGGAGCGAACGGACCGCACGCGACTCGCCGCTGTTCGGCCGGCGCCGGCCGATCGAGGTCATCCCCTATGGCGTCGACCTGGCCTGGTTCGATCCCGGGGAGGTGACGAGCGACGAGCGGCTCGCGGTCCGGAAACCGTACGGCGCCGCCTCCCGCCCGCTCATCCTCGCGGTCGGGCGCCTCGTCTACTACAAGGGCTTCGACCACCTGATCGCAGCGGCGCAGGGCCTGGACGCCGAGGTGGTGATCGCCGGCCACGGCCCGATGCTGCAGGAGCTGCGGGCGCAGGCAGCGCTCGCCCCGAACGCGCACGTCGTAGGCGCGCTCTCGCCGGCGGATCTCCGCCGCCACCTTGCCGCGGCCGACTTCTTCGTGCTGCCCTCCACGAGCCGCGCCGAGTCCTTCGGCCTTGCCACCGTCGAGGCACAGGCGATGGGCAAGGCCGCGGTCGTGGCCGACGTCGGCACGGGGACGACGGAGGCGATACAGCCCGGGGAAACCGGGGTCGTCGTCGCTCCGCGCGACCCTCCTGCGCTCCGGGCCGCCATGGCCGAGCTCCTGTCCGAGCCGGAGCGCCTGCACGCGATGGGCGCGGCCGCGAGGGAACGCGCGCTCGTGCGGTTTGACGCGCGCGCCCGGGCGTCCGACGTCGAGCAGGTCTATCGGCGGGTCATGGTCGATCGCGAGCGATGCGCTCGATGATCTCGGCCGTGCGCTCACCGGCGATCGACCAGCGCAGCCCGGCGGCCACCGCCATCCCCTCCGTGACGCGCCGGGCTGCCTCGTCGGGCGCGTTGACCAAGGCCGCGATCGTGCGCGCGAGCTGGCCCGGATCCCCGGGCTCGACGTACCACGGAACGTCGCCGGCCCACTCGCGGATCGCCTCGAGGTCGCTGGCCACGACCGGGCGCCCGGCGGCCATGGCCTCGGCGACGGGGAGCCCGAACCCCTCCAGCACGGACGGATAGAGGACGGCGATGGCCTCGTCGTAAAGGGCCGCGAGCGCGCGGTCGTCCGGGCCGTGCCGGATCTCCACGCTCGGGTCCCGCGCCAGGCGCTCGAGCGCTTCACGTGCGCCCCAGCCCGGGCGGCCGGCCAGGAGCAGCGGAGCGTCGACCCCTGCCGCCCGCAGCGCGGGCAGTGCGGCGGCGAGCGTGTCCAGGCCCTTGCGGGCCTCGAAGGTGCCCACGAACAGCAGGTGCCGCCCGCGCGAGGCACCCGCGGCTGCGCGGCGGAACACGTCGCTCACGCCGTTGGGGATGACCGTCACCCGCGACGGGTCCGACCCGAGGCCGTCGATCACGGCACGGGCGGTCGCGCCGGAGACACAGACGATCGCGTCCGCCCGGGTGGCTGCGCGCCGGGCCGCCCAGCCTGCGTGCAGGGCGTGCAGCCGTCCGCGGTAGAGCTCCGGTCGCTGCACGAAGACCAGGTCGTGGAACGTGGCGACGGCGGGACCGCGCCACCACGCCGGGATGAGCGGCGCCGGCGAGAACCAGACCGCCGCGCCCGCGCGGCGTGCGTGTGCGGGCCCCCGAACGTGCAGCCACGCGACGCGAACCGCGGCCCGCTCGGTCGGCCACGCCGGCCGCTCCGCCTGCGCGCCCGGCACGTCTGCCCGGCGCCCGAGGACGACGAAACGCCACGACGGGCGCGCGGCGACGAGTGCCCGCGCGATCTCGAGGGCGTAACGACCGACGCCGGTTGCCTCGATGGCGGGCGGGTCGACGATGGTGAGATCGATGACGACGCGCGCGATAGGCTCGGCGACCTTAGGGCGGGTTGATCGCGCGTTCCGCGGGTCCAAGCTACGAGCCTATGCGTTTCCTGTTCGTCACCCTTCAGTACGTCGAGAGCGACTTCTACGCCGAGGTGGCATCGGAGCTCGCCGATCGCGGGCACGATGTCGCGCTCGTGACCGTCTCGGCTGCGACGGCGGCGAAGCTGGGGCGCGGGCTGCGGACGCACTGCATGACCAAGCTCGTCCGAGAGGCCGACCTGAGGGGCCCGCTGGAGGACGAGGTCGCGCGGATCGAGTCCGTCTACGAGACCCCCACCGTGCGCGAGGTCTACCGCACCGACTGGCCCTGCCGTGGCAAGACCGAGGAATGGTGCCTGGAGCGAACCGTGCGCCACTTCCGCGCCATGGAGGGCATTTTCGATCGCGAGGCACCCGATGTCGTCTTCCTCGACACCGGAGGTGAGACGCTTCGCACCGCGGCCTACCTGGTGGCGCGCTGGCGCGGCATCACCTCCCTGTTTCCCTTCTACACGATCTTCCCGCGGCCGCTGCGGCTCTACGCGGACACGATGGACGCGCCGATCGTGCACCCCGACGACCTCCGGACGCTCTCGACGGAAGAGCGCGACGAGATCGAGGCGTTCATCGCGGACTTCACGACCCGCGCACGGCCCATCCGGGACTACCGCCGTACCCCCACGCTGGTCACCCACTGGCGCAACCTCGTGCGACACACCGTCGTGAAGCTGACCGTCGACCGGGACAACGAGTACCTGCGCCCCGACAAGTGGATCGGCGACTTCGCGGTCGAGTCAGCGCGCCGGCGAGTGGCGCCCCTGCTCTACCGCCGCCGCCCGACCGGTAGAGCGTTCGTCTACTTCCCCCTCCACGTCTCGAACGACTACAAGATCGCCCGCGTCGTCCCGCACTGGTCCGACCAGGTGTCCGTCATTGCGCAGGTCGCCGACGCGCTGCCCTCCGGGTACGACGTCGTCGTCAAGGAGCACCCGCTGGCAATCGGCCGGACGAGCGTCGAGACGCTCGTGCGCATCGCGCGCATTCCCAACGTCAGCATCGTGCCGCCCGAGACCAGCAGCCACGAACTGATCCGCCGGTCCTCTGCTGTGGCGGTCATCAGCTCGACCGTCGGGCTCGAGGCCTTGCTCTACGCCAAGCCGGTCCTGACCATCGGACGGCCGTTCTACGCCAGCGCCGGGGTCACGCTCGACGTGGACTCGACGATGGAGCTGCGCCGCGCCATGCCCGAGATCGTCCGCTATCGGCCTGACCGCGAGCGCATCCACCAGTTCCTGTTCGCTGCCATGCAACGCTGCCACCCCGGCGCGCCGGTCCAGGTCGACCGTTCGCGCGAGAACGCCCTTCAGCTCGCAGGCACCCTCGATCGCGTCGTGCGCGAGGCGACGGTGGCGGAGGCGGACGCGGCCCCCCTGGGGTAGCCATGTTCGAAACCCTGCCCTGCGAGCTGGCGCTCGTACGCCGGGGTGCCCGCTGGCGGGACCGGCTGGCGCTGGGGCGGATCCTCGCCCGGCTGCACCTGCAGGCGGGCCTGGCCGCGCGGCTCGGGCGCCCGCTTCCCATGGGCCGGGTGCGCGACGTCGACGTCGAGATCGGCGGCCTGGCGTCGCTGCGACTGCGCACGAACGACGTTCCGGTCTTCGAGGTCCTCGGTTGCGACGCCTACGGCGTCGACCTTGCCCGATTGGGGCCGGTGAGGACCGTCCTCGACCTCGGCGCGAACGTCGGCCTGGCGACCGTCTACCTGGCGCGTCAGCTCCCGGGCGCACGCTTCTGCTGCGTGGAGCCCTCGAGCCGGTCGCTCCCGTTCCTGCGCGAGAACCTCCGTCGCAACGTCCCGTCCTCGATGGCCATCCGGGCCGCTGCGGTCGGCGAGGCGGGGCCTCGCGGCGTGGACGAGGGCGCGTACGGGGGCCTTACTCGCGTGACGGGCGCCGGGGAGGGGGAGGAGGTCGACGGAATGACCGTAGTCGAACTGCTCGACGCCGCCGGTTTCGCGGTCGCCGATCTCGCCAAGATCGACGTCCAGGGCGGGGAGGCGGCGCTCTTCGAGCACGCGGGCGATTGGGCACCGCGCGTCCGCGCGTTGATCGCCGAGGTCCACGCGCCGCTGACCGTGACCGCGGCGGCCGCAGGATTGGCCCAACACGGCTACGACCCGCTTCCGCTCCCGGTCGGCCTGCTGTACGACGACATGCTCTATGTCCGTCGCGGCCAAGGCCCCACGGCGAGCTGACCCGACCGTTGGGTGCGAGGGATCACGCTCGACGATCAGAAGGTCTTTACTCGTGACGGCGGCTTTGCCTAGAGTGTTCGCCGTGCAGGCTCAGAGCCATGCCCGCGCCCCGGAGTCCGCGGATCCTGCGCCGTCGCTCCGGATCCTGGTCATCCTGCGGGCGCTCAACATGGACCGAGTGACCGAGGGGTTCCTCCGATGCGCCCTCGAGGCGGGCCACAACGTGCACGTCGCCTTGGAGCACCGAAAGGTCGGTCCAACCAAGGAGGGGGACAGCCTGTTCGATGTCCTCGAGACCGAGTTTCCCCGGTTCTCCTTCGATGAGCTTCCGCCGCGCCAGGAGCGCTGGCTGTATCCGGCGACCAAACTCCGTTGCGCGATTGACTTCATGCGCTACTTCGAGCCGGAGTTCGACGATGCCAGGATGCTGCGCGACCGTGCGCGTGACCGCGCGCCGTGGTACATGCGGACCGTAGAGGCGCTCGGACTCCTTCGAGCGCACGGCATCCGGAGTGCCCTCGACCGCTCACTACGCGCCGTGGAGCGACGCGTGCCGATCTCAGAGCGCGGGCTTGCTGCCCTGCGCAAGTTAAAGCCCGACGTTCTCGTCGTCTCACCGCTCGTCGAGACCGGATCGCCCCAGGGCGACTATCTGCGGGTCGCCGACGTACTCGGCATCCCGACCGTCCTCGCCGTGGCGAGCTGGGACAACCTGACCACCAAAGGAGTCATCCGCGACATCCCGGACACGACGATCGTCTGGAACCAGGACCAGGTGCGGGAGGCGGTCGAGCTTCACGGTTTGCCCAAGGAGAGCGTCGTCGCCACCGGTGCCCACAGTCACGACCACTGGTTCGTGTGGGAGCCGTCAACGACCCGGGAGGAGTTCGCCGCCAAGGTGGGTCTCGCGTCCGGCCGGCCCTTCCTGCTGTACGTCTGCTCGTCGGGGTTCATTGCCGGCGACGAGGAGGTGGCATTCGTGCATGAATGGGCGAACCGTCTTGCGTCAACCGATGACCCCGGTCTGCAGGACATCGGCGTACTGGTTCGCCCCCACCCCCAGAACTTCCGGAGCTGGACCGACACCGACTTCGGGGAGCCGGGGCGAATCGTCGTGTGGCCAAGGGGGGGTGTGGCGCCGACGGACCAGCAGAGCAAGCGGGACTACTTCGATTCGCTGTATCACGCCGAGGCGGTGGTAGGTATCAACACGACCGCGCTGGTGGACAGCGCGATCGTTCGACGTCCGGTGTTCACCATGGTGCACGACCGGTTCCGGAGCAGGCAGACCGGGACGCTGCACTTTTCCTACCTCGTCGCACGCGGCGAGGACAACGGACTGCTCAGCGTCGCTCACACATGGGAGGAGCACCTCGCCCAGCTCGGCGCAATCGTGCGATCTCCGAACGGGCAAAGCGACCAGATTGACAGCTTCCTGCGCGCCTTCATCCGTCCCCACGGCCTCGAGCAACCAGCCGCGCCGCTCACCGTGGAGGCGATCGAGCGCACGGCGCGGATCAAGAAGGATCCGCGCCCGGCCCACGGCCCGGCGCGGGCGATCGTGGGGACCGTGGCTGGAATGCTTGGGACGTGGCACGCACTGCTGCACCGCCGAAGCCCGCGGGCCCTGGTCAAGGCGGAGCGGCGTCTCGTCAAGCGACTGCGCAAGCGGGCCAAGATGCGGCGATTCGTACGACGGGCCGACATCGCCCGCCTCTCCGCGGCGAAGCCCGAGCCGGCCGACAAGAATACGAGCCGCGCGGCCAAGGAGAGGGCGCGGGCGGACAAGGAGGCGGCGCGTGCTGCGAAGGAGGCGCAGCGGCCGGCCAAGGCCGATCGCTGAAGGCGCTATCCGTCCGCTGATGATCCCTCGAACCATTCACCACATCTGGCTCGGTCCGGATCCGCTCCCCGACGACCACGGTCAGTGGATCGAGACATGGAAGCGGCATCACCCGGACTGGGAGTTTCGCCTATGGGGTGAGGACGATCTCCCGACGGATCCCATCCGCCCGGAAATCCTCGAGCGTCTACGCGCTCCCGTCGAGCGTGCCGACATCCTGCGGCTCGAGATCCTCTATCGCGACGGGGGCGTCTACCTCGACACTGATCTGGAATGCCTGCGGCCCCTGGACCCGTTCCTGGACGGCGAGGAGTTCGTCGGCGTGTGCCACAAGCCCGGACGGATCACCAACACAGCGATCGCGGCGATCCCGAAGCATCCGCTGTTGAAACGCGCTCTCCAAGAGGTGCACCCGATGGACATGTACTGGACCAACTCGTCCGAACGGCTCAAGGAGGTCGCGGGGCCTCTTTTGCTCGAGCGTCTTGTCGTGGACTTCCCCCACATCGCGTTGCTGGAGCCATCCTTGTTCTTCCCTTCCACGTCGGAGGAACGGGAGCACGCGATTGCCGTCCATCACATGGCGCGCGTGTGGCACAACACCACGACGCTGCGGGCAGCGATGCTCCGGGCTGAGAAACGCCTGGAGCGGACGCGGATCTTGCTTACCAAAGAGCAACGCGCCCACGAGGCCACCAAACAGCGTCTCGCCGAGCTCGAAGGGCGACGAAGCAAGACCCGTGACGCGCCGAAGGAGAAGCGGCAGAAGCCGCGTCCAACCGAACCCCAACCGGCGCAGGCTGCGCGTCCCTCGAAGGCCGAGCGGCGAGCCATGCGTGGCTGGCTGCGCCGGACGAGTTGAACCTGGCCAATCGTGAAAGTGAACAAGGAGGCATAGATGCACTGGAAGTCGAGTCCACTCGCCACGCGCTCCAAGGAACTGAAGGGCACGACTCTGGGTGTGGGGATGGAGCAGATGAGCCGATTCGCGGCGCGACAGTCCTACCGCCTGCACGACGACGTGCTGAGCAACCCGCCGAGCCGCCGGAGCTTCGCCGAGCACCGTCCTGTGCTCGACGGCCAACAGAACGAGATGATCGGCGGACTCGAAGCGCGGGGCTACTCGATGGTGCCGGTCACCGAATTCTTCGCCGGCGAGGAATGGTTCTCATGGCCCGAGTTGCAGGCCGATAGCGAGCGCTTCGTCGAGCGCATCGAGGGGCAGATCGCAAAGCGCCAGGCCAAGGAGGAGGCGAGGGCCAAGAAGGGCAAGAAGCGCGAACGGGGGCTTGGGAAGGGCGACTACATCATGCGCCTGTTCGGCAAGGACGTGCCGATGCTGGGTGCGGACGACCCGTGGCTGCGACTCGGGATCTCCGACCGCATGCTTGACATCGTCAACTCCTACTTCGGGCTTTGGTCGAAGCTCACGTACGTCGACCTCTGGTACACACCCCCGGCGTCGCCCGGAGTCGACCGCGTGTCATCGCAGCGTTGGCATCGGGACTACAACGACGAGCGGCTGGTGAAGGTGTTCATTTACCTCGTTGACGTCGACGAGGACACGGGGCCTCTCGAGTACGTGCCGGGGAGCACGGTGGAGGGTCCGTACGGCAGCGCGTGGCCTTGGCGGCCGGTCAGCAACGACCTGTACCCGCCTCAGGACGAGTTCGAGGAGCGCGTCCCGAAGTCCGCGCAGATCGCCTTTACCGGGCCCGAGGGGTCAATGCTACTTTGCAACACGAGCGGGTTCCACCGCGGTGGGTACGCCACCGGCTCCCGCGCTCGGGTGATGGCGGTCTACAACTACTCGACCCCGGCGTCGCTTGCGGCCCTCACGCTACGGAACTTCACGCCCAAGATCGCAGCGGATGGACTTTCGGAGCAGTCGGCCTATGCGCTTTCGTAAGGGCGTACCTGGACGCAGTGCCGACGGCGCTAGGAAAGGGGTGAGCCCATTGGCCGAGAATGAAGATCTGGAACGGCTTGAGCAGTGGGCCGACAAGGTGGCTGAAGAGAGCAGGCGTCTGCCAGCGGACCTATCCGAAGCGGAGGTGCGCGAGTACGAAGCCCGCTGGTATGCCGACTTCTACGCCCAGAACGTCAACCTGATCAAGGGTGGGCCCGATGACCCGGCGATGCGCGACTGGCTCA
>Ga0111539_10009818_pt1 | contig 12081 bp, 8 predicted proteins | sample RhiMethybrSRZTD1_FD_79667 | JGI IMG/M metagenome (GOLD analysis project Ga0111539, IMG submission 79667) | Populus rhizosphere microbial communities from Tennessee, USA - Rhizosphere MetaG P. TD hybrid SRZTD1 (version 2) (version 2) | ecosystem: Host-associated > Plants > Roots > Rhizosphere >...
AGTGCGAGTTTTCCATTGTCAGCATCACCTTTGGGAAGGGCTATTTTAGTTTCATTTTGTGTACACTGGCTACAGAGCAGCATTGCCATGCCTACGCCAACGTAGGCCATACGCCGGATGCTCGAAAATAGTGATCTCTTCATATACACGTTATGGAAGTGTTATAGATAGACGTGATGCTCGACGCATGTTAAGCCTTGCTCGCTTTTTCGAGCTCTTCTTTCAGCCTTTGCGCGACAATTTTATCCTCTCCTGCTTTCAACATAAACACAGTCACCTTAATGCTGTCCTTTTCTTCCCATGAGACAACCTCTACCGACGGTGATCCGGTACGCAGACGTTTGCCCAACTCTTCACTGGTGATCCTGGCGACACTGGGATCCCAGGCGATCTTAAGCGATGGCGTGTGGTTGGCAACCGGTGGCACAATCACTTCGGTCCTTACGCCCTTCGCCTTCTTTACGGTTGTGTCGATGACGTTGATTTTTTGTTCCCACTCCTTCCATTCTTTTGCATGATCGAGCTTGACATATCGGTCAAGGGCTGCATACATGCCAATGATCTCTTCCTTGTTCACCTTCTGCCCTCTCGCAATGCCCGAACGGGGGGGAGCATTTAAACGAGCGGCGGCGACGAGATTTTTTTTACCCATCAAGATGCCCGCACTCTGAGGTCCAAGCAGCGCCTTTCCGCCGGATATACATACGAGGTCAAATCCCATGTCATTAAATCGCCACAAATTTTCAACCGGTGGTACATCCGCGGCAATATCTATCATCGTGGGAATTCCGAACTCCTTACCCAGGTTTAACCACTCGTCATGCTTGATCGATCCAACAGGCGCTTCGCGATTAAGAAACCAAAGGCATGCTGTTTTTTCATTTACGGCTTTGCGCAGTTCGTCCGTCGTTTCCACGATTATGATTTTCACGCCCGCATTTGTCAAAGCCATGTGATATCCGTTTGCGTGTGATTTTTGGACGATAACTTCTGACTTCATGCCTGAACCTTCGAGGAAGGGGAGCATCGCCACTTTCTTGTCATCCATTCCAGTCAGAATACCGGCCATGCCGATAACGAGCGCAGACCAGCATCCAGCGGTAACCATAGCAGCTTCTGCTTTGCAGATCTTTGCGATCTGCTCGCCAACCTTATCCTGAACATCATCGAGGATCGCGAATTGCTTCGCGCTTACGCGGATGGCTTCGACAACTTCGGGTGGCATAAGCGAGGCGGTCATAAATGTGTAAGTACCTGCCGCGTTTATGAATACGCGAATTCCTAACTCTTTAAAGAAATCCCGTTTTGCTGGAGGTGTTGCCACTGGAGCGCCCAGCGATGCCGTTGACCCTCCAACAAGTGGCAGCAAGGTAAAGCCTTTAACTAAATCCCTTCTTTTCATATGTGTGATAGATTGTTTCGATCATTGATACCGATAACATAACTGAGCGTGATTGTATTTAGCGCATTAAGTCATTCAAAAGTAAGTGTTCCAAAGTATGCTGGTAAATGAAAATTCGGTTCCGGGTACGTTACTGGCGACCATGTGTAATAGTGTGGGTTGCTGGTGTCGCTCCCAGTCTTGTAGAAGTTGGCTCGCCATGCAACGCCAGTTCTAGGCATCGTGACCTTGGTAAACTGCTTGAGTATCCCAAGAGGAACGCGACATTCGATAGTCCACGTAACCTCGTCCGTGATTTCCGGATTAACGACTGCAGGAAGTGAGTGCGCGATTTCGATATCATCGATCAGCGTATCAGGCAGCCTGGTGTATTCTTTCCTGGGTTTGGTGACGAAAAAAATCAGTGGGGTTCCTCCCGCGTTAACTTCGAGATTAAAGTAGTGTCCTGGCTCGTCACTGTTGGGTGAAAAGAAAAATTCAACGCATGAGTCGCCGGACACGTGTCCATTGTAGGTAGTCACGGTGCTTTTGACAAACTTGTCATGCACGCGGAAAATGACGTAAACGTTATTCGCGTCATAGAGCATCTTCGCCTCCGTTACGGGACGAAATCGAGGCTCCTCTCCCATCCTGTTCTCGATTTTTACCGCCTTGACTTTTTCCCAGGCGGGCTTGTCCCATTTTCCATCGATCGTGATTTGCTCATGGATCGCGGTGACCTGATAGTTTGACTGGGCGTACACGGTGTCTAATATACACACCGCGAGCAATAAGAAGCAAAATCTAAACATTGTAATCTTAATCTCACGAACATGATAAAAAGATAATTGGCAATTTCATTGCACTTTTATTCGGCGAGGTTGTATCGATGATTGAGTGGCAAATGCTAAACAGATTACACACGAACACAGCACACACCCGAGATTTAAAGAAAAAAATATGTTGGGGAAAATTACGATCGAAATTTTATTGCTTGAAATAAATTGTTTCCACTTTTATTCAAGAAAGGCTGAATTTGCTGCCGAAGGACCCTTTCAATCTTTTATCACCTGCACCCACCCTTTTTGCTTCTTTTGAGTAACGCATTGCGATTGATAAGAAAGAACCCAAAAATATACGCCGGAACTAACATTGGCCGCATCCCACGAAGGACTATCATTTCCTCCTGACCAAACCTCCTGTCCATACCGGCTAAATACCTTCACGTAAAATTCGTCCACACCTTCGGCATAAACTTCAAAATTTTCATTCCATTGATCGCCATTTGGGGTGATGACATTTGGGACAAATACACTATCAAGAGGAATTTTAGTCGTTGACATCGGATCGCTTTCGAATACGCAACCATGGCTCTCAATCTTCAAACTGAATTTACCCGACTCCCCGATCACCGCTGAAAAGGATCCAGTGGTTTCCTTCATCGCTTCCGGTGCCTGGCCAAGATGTCGCAACCAAATATATCTTGCATCCGGAATGGACACCGCCGTAACATTCACAGGTTGATCATGACAGAATGAAATGGAACTGAAATTCGGCGTGATCTGTGGTCGAAACGCTGGACGGACAAGTTGGTAAGAAGCCTCTTTCGAACAGTACCTGTCTGACATTATCACCTTGTAGAATCCGATGTCTTTTGCAAGAATCTCGTGTCCACTCTCGCCGATCACATTTAGCGCATCAGGCTCGCTGCCAAAATACCAGGTGTATTGTGCCTGTGGAATATCGGATGCCGACAACATCGCTGTCCCAGTGAAGCAGTAAGATTCGGTTCCTCCTGGTTGGATCGAAATGTTTGGCAAATCGAAAATCCGCACCTTCACGGTGTCTCTATACAGGCAGCCAGGCACAGGACTCACAGCAAACTGAAGCTCATGTACTCCCGCGCCTGCCTTCAACGGGTCAAATACGCCCGTCGGAGATATTCCTGGTCCTGACCAGATTCCCGATGAATCGATGCCATTCATCTGCGATTTTCCTGCAGAAATACAAACTTCAAAATCGTTTCCGCCATCCGGAAAAACATCGCCTACCCATACCGTATCGGCAGCGGACGAACAATCATTCCACACATTCACTTTATAATATCCCTGTTTGTTCGCTTGTATGGCCGAAGCAACCTCCACCATAGAATAAGGCTCACCTGCTTCACTATAGGACCATGTGTAGTTGAACTCTGCATTGCGCTTTACCTCGAGCGGTATAGTGCCCTTTCCGCAAAAATACAAACTGTCTTGCTCAATCATGGCAGTAGGGTTAAGAATTCCCTGGACCTGAATCAACAATGTATTGGCCGCGTTGCAGCCATCAACCTTATAGCGGATCTTATGGGTCCCTGTTCCAGCAAGGCGCGGATTAAAAATTCCGTCCGATGCACTAGCCAAACCGTTTCCGTTCCACGTTCCTCCACCGGGAAATGCTGAGAGTTGCACGGGACTTGCATTTTCACACAATGGCGTTTCCGTGGGGTTGATGAAAGGATATTCCGTATATACATAGACTGATCCGGCATCAACACTGTTCTGATTGTCATCCGCAATCGCTCCAATAAGTAAGTATCCAAAGACTCCCTCGACAGACGCTCCGAAATAATCCGGAATGGTAGATCCCGATTCGTCACCTTGAATTACCTTGTCTGGCAACTTATACTTCCAACCTTCATCGGGTTTTTGATAAAAGAAAACTTTACCAGGCCCCGGGTTCTGTGTGGCCGTGTAGAAATAATTTTGTGGCGCGCCAACCACCGCGTAACGGTCTTCTATATGCACCGATAACCCGTAGCAAGCATAGGCCGGCTGATCGGGCACGGTGAGCCGGACTTTTTCATTGATCACACCTTTCCATCCATGCTGCGGTCTCTCGAAAATGTAGGCCGCGCCTTTGAAGTAATCCTGTGTCTGAAAAATAATGCCATCAAACCATCCCGGTGCCCCAACTATAATCTGCGATCCGTCTTCAGTCATATCGATGCTTTGGCCGAACGCGATACCAGGGAGATACCCTGTAGTACCATCATCCGATGGTACCAATATTGAAGATTGGGTCGCATCGCTCCAATGGTCGCCTTGTCTCTCATACATAAACACAGCGTTCCGTTCACCCATCCAAAAACGCGTCGTACCACATCCTATCGCGATGACGCTGTCGCGAATGCAAAGAGACTCACCAAAGTTATTAACCGCATCCCTGAACGATGGATTCAACGTAGCCTCGAGTACCGGTTCATTTCCGGCAAGGTTGAACACGAGCACCGAGCCCGTATTAGGACGAGAGCCGTTGTCGAAGCGGCTTGCTAACAGGTAGGGGTAGTCCAGTTGTACCGTTATCCCTAAACGGTCATCATCGCGATCGCGATCGGTGTAGTCAAATTTTCCTTCACTCCGCACAATCTTGTAAGATTCATGCATGTCCGCCCATCCGGCCTGCGGTTTTTTGAAAACGTAGATCGCGCCAAGATTGAAGTCGAGAACCCGGCCTGTTTCGTCGCGGTAATGCTTGTTTTCAACGCCGACAGCAATGTGGTCCTCACTGATTGCTATACTTCGACCGAAATTATCATAAGGCTCGCCGTCGGAGGGAGTGAGTGTAGCAATTTTATTCCAGGTGTTGTTCACCAATCGATACACATAAACTGCTCCCGCTTTTGTCTTGTTGGTGTTATCGTAAGGCGACCCTACAATGGCGAGATCCCCTTCGATATCAATATCGGTTCCATAGAAATAATCCGTTGCTGTGCTTGGCATGTACACAAATGAACGGTCAGCAAAATTTTCACCAGCTATCCATCCCGTTGCAGGTCGATCAAAATCGTAAATTGCCGGCGCTAATGGTATGATCGGAGCATCCCGGTCCACCGTCACCCGTGCGGGTGCCGAGACCAGCACACGACCGTCATGAACTGAAATTTTCTCGCCGAATTGTTGTTGCAGGGTAAAGTCAGGAATTGTTAATGTGCCTATCGGACTGTTCAGGTTCCATTCATTGTTTTGGTCAGGGGTAAATATCTCTACAAACGGTCCTCCACCAGAGTAAAGGTAGGGTTCCTGAAATCGTAGCGACTGATAGAAAACCTGGGAGGTTCCAGCGCCAGCATACGTTGTCGTTTCCGTCATGTTTGTCCATCCCGAGCCAGGCTTCTTATAAACTTTGATGGTTTTGTATCCACGGGTTTCATCCCACTTTACTTCAGTAACAAAGATTGTATTTCGAGACTCGTCGATGGCAAGTCCGTAGCCAAGATAAGCAATTGATTCATTGCCCGAACTTTCTGTAAGCCGTGCCACCGGATAACCATCCGTCCAGGGAGAGGCAGGGTTTTTTTCAAAAACATAGACTGCACCACGCGCCGTATAGCTTGGCCGTCGCTCTTCATCGGCTACTACAACTGCGGTATTCTGTGTGAGAGCAACGTTACTTCCGAAAGTCGACTCTAATGTATGCGGCGATTTGAGTGTTGCAATCTGTGTCCACGTATCGATTTGCAGTTCGAATAGGAAGGCCGCACCCGCATTTACATTGTTTTCGTTGGTGGTACCAGAAGCGCCAACGATAAGTGTATTTTCAAACACATCCATTGAAACACCAAAGTGGTAAGGCTTCGGATGCACGGGTGTAAGGACTGACGTTTCTGTCATGTCGTGCCATCCTTCCAATGGTTTTTTGTATAGATAGACTGCTCCACTATTGTTACCACCATTCGGCCTCCCGGGATCTGCAACGAAAATATAGTCGTTTTGGATCAGTACTTGATGTCCGAAATTTTGATACTCCCGATGGTCGGAGGCCGTCAATGATGCAATCTTTTTCCAGTTGCCATTGTTAAATTCAAACACATAGACTACGCCGGATGACGAACGAAGTGTATCACTTTGAGGCGCAGCAACAACGGCGATATTTCCTTCGTGATCAATTGATGATCCAATTCCTTCAGATGTATTAAATGCTTTTGTCGGTACCAACTTTTGGGAGCGTGGCCAGCATTGCGTGAAAGAAATCAGCGGTGTAAAACTTAAGAGTACGAACAAGGCACATCGAAGAAACGGTAGTTTAGGTAACATCATGGGGTATGCGAACCTTGAAGGTACAAAAAAATGCTCGTCTCATTTACGCATTCAGCACAAAATAAGTCTGGGTAGTTTGCCCGCTAAATACAGAAAATAGCAATTTAGTAACCGGACACTATTGTGAAAAATTTATTCCACCTAACAAATCGAGAATGACATATTCTTACCTATGCATCTTCTCTGAACTAATGTCTTGCGCTAAATATTTTGTTTGTTTAATTCGTGCACTGCAAAGTCCGCCGCGCGGGCTGTCAAAGCCATATAGGTAAGCGATGGGTTTTGACAGGCGCTGGAAGTCATACATGCTCCATCGGTAACGAAAACATTCTTGGCATTCCACACCTGATTATGTTCGTTGAGTATCGACGTTTTCGGATCCTTACCCATCCGGGCGCCACCCATCTCATGAATATCAAGTCCGGGCGCCTGCTTCGTATCATTGGTGTAAATATTTTTGAAGCCGCCTTTTTCCAGCATCTCTGCGCCGCTCTCTAAAATATCTTTCAGCATAGCAAGTTCATTTTCCCTATACTCACAATCAACAGCGAGCTGCGGGATGCCCCATGCATCCATTTTGCTTTTGTCCAGCGTAACTTTGTTATCGGGATGAGGCAAGCACTCTCCCATGCCTGTCATCCAAAAGTTCCACTCACCTGGCTTTGCCATAGCCTCCTTTAGTGATGCACCAATCACGTCGCCGGGATCACCAGACCCGCGCGATCCTCCAGCGGCAAAAGCGTATCCCCGGAGAAATGCCTGCTGTTTGTCACTTCCTACGTTCCTGAAACGGGGCATATACACGCCGGCGGGGCGTCTTCCAAAGTAGTATTGATCGTGGTAGCCATCATACGACCCGCCTATTTGTCCGCGATAGTTATGAAACATCATATAATGTCCTAGTAGACCACTGTCGTTACCAAATCCATTCGGAAATCGAGGGGATGTCGAATTCATTAGAAGCAACAGCGAGTTCAACGCCCCGGCATTCACAAAAATAATCTTCGCATAGAACTCCATTTCCTCTTTGGTCTCCGCATCGATGACTCTAACACCTCTCGCTTTCCGTTGCTGTTCGTCATAAATAATGGAGTGAACAACCGAGAACGGTCGCAAGGTAAGGTTACCCGTTGCTTTTGCAGCGGGAAGCGTTGCCGAGTTGCTGCTGAAGTATCCACCATATGGACAACCCCTTGCGCATAGATTGCGATACTGACACGACCCCCGGCCAGGCATAGGCGTCGACAAATTCGCCGTACGCGAAATGATCAATTTCCGGTCTTTGTAATTTTCGTTAAGCTTTTGCTTGAGATGATTTTCGATGCAATTCATTTCCATGGGTGGAAGAAATTCTCCATCGGGCAGATGCGGTATGCCATCTCGGTTGCCACTGATGCCCACAAACTTTTCAACATATGAATACCAGGGTGATATATCCTTGTAGCGTATAGGCCAATCGATACCAATTCCCTCTTTCGCGTTCGCTTCGTAATCGAGGTCACTCCACCGTTGCGTCCAGCGTGCCCACAGCAATGACTTTCCGCCTACCTGGTATCCCCTGATCCAGTCAAAAGGCTTTACCTGCGTGTATGGATGTTCGTTATCCTTGACAAAAAAATGTTCGGTCGATTCATTAAATGCGTAACATTTGCTGACGATGGGATTCTCTGCGCGAGTTTGAGCTGTGAGCCTACCCCGATGCGGCAATTCCCAGGGATGTTTATCTGCCGTCGGATAGTCTTTGATGTGTTCGACATTCCGGCCGCGTTCCAACACCAATGTTTTCAACCCTTTTTCGCATAATTCCTTTGCAGCCCAGCCCCCGGAAATTCCTGATCCGATAACGATCGCGTCGTAGGTCTGCTGGCCTTTACTTCTGATATTCAGATTTGTCGAATCCTGTGTCGTCTCCATATTACCATTCAAAAACTTTTTTCACATATTCCCTGCTTGTCTTCCAGCTCTCTTTCACTTCCTTCACCGGAGGACCATTAAATGCGAGTTCAATGGCGGCACGACCGCTGTAATTGATGTCGTGTAATGCCTTGGCGATAGCAGGGAAATCCGTCACCCCTTCGCCTACTGCTTCCGTCCATTTACCGTCCGCATTCTGATCACGAATGTGCATGTATACCATCCGTTTTCCATAGGTCTTAATAAACCATACAGGATCTACGCCGCCACGAACAAGCCAGTTCAGATCAGGGCCCAGCTTTATCTCAGGTATCCTTTCCATAATACCTTTGAGATCGTGCATGTTGTTTTCAACTTCAAAGGTATGATTATGAATATTGGGCTGCACGTGATACTTTTCACACACCTTCATGATTTGCTTGAGCAGTTCGGCTTGTGCATCCAATTCTTCTGTTGTCTTTTTCCTTTTGGCATTACCCACGGTAATGCCCAGCGTATTGCCGCCAATTTCATGGAGGCGTTCCAGTACGATCGTTATGTCATCTAATATTCGGGAATGTTCAGCCTTGTTCCACATGTTTCCACTATAGGACGTGCCTGTCACAGGAACTTTATATTTATCGATCAAGTCCTTTACACGCTGCACAACATCTTGGTGCCGCAGATTTGGCTCCATCATTTCAACGCCTTCGATACCTGCATACTTAAAATCACTGAACACCTGTTCAAGTACAGGTGTGCAATCCCAGTCAGGCGGATAACGGCTAGCGTATACCCACAAGTGACCGCATACCTGAACCTTGCCGAAATTTTTTGCGGCAACATTGTCATTTGGCAGGAAACCTAATCCCGATAACGCAGCAGATGATTGAAGAAATTCGCGTCTTGATAGCTTAAGCATTGTCTAAGACTACATTTGAATCGTCCAACTCTTACCCAATTTACCACTTAGAAGGCAATCGCAACATATCGCCATAAGGATTTTGTAGGCGGGGCGTATCCATTATTCTATCCTTCATCCATTATTACAGCTATCGAATTGATAGAGAAGACGATTCATCAACATGAATTCACCCCATGTAATCACTTTCTCTCAACGAGGAGATCAATGCCAACGCAAGACTGCTGGAGTTTCTGTTTGCACTGCTTCGAATGGTATAGACCCAGTTACCAGTGTATCTTGAGTAGCGATCCTGTGGTTTAATTGTAGTTTCGCTGGAAGAGATGACAATTTATACTGACGTTCACAAGTCAATACTACAGAAAGCGTATCGTCCATATTTTCAATAGTCCTCAATTGAAGCATTGCGGATTCCCAATTTGATTTGACAAAGTGAAATCTTTGATTGTTACCTTTATCTGTTAGGATTACATCAATACGCGCAGTATCCTGCTCCAATCCCGCAAGGCTAATATCAATGAATTTATAGTAACCAAGTTCTCCGAATTTAGTAACCACTTCAGCTGATGCTATTGCACCAATTGTGTCATTTTGAACGTGAACGAAAAAAACAACGGCCTTGGTGGAATCTTTGTCAAGCAGTGCCCATTGAGCCTCACCCTCTTCAGGCGAATATGAAGTAATTTTTTCTGTGCAGCCAAATAGATGGAGACAACAGAAAACTAGCAAAATCCGTCGGGGCATTAATCCTGATCTTTTTATGTGATGCTTCACCTGCGATTCTGACTTTATTGAATTTTTATTCTTTCCTACTAATGATAATCCCAGATAATGGGATTATTCCTATCAAAGTTAGGCTTAAAAAATTAAATCTTCGCTGAACACAAACGTGGTATCCTCAGGTCATGTGTCTCATCAAAATAAAACAAAACGATCCCCGACAGTTGACAATGTATATTTGTTTAAATTCGACAAAGATGAAAGTACTGGACAAAAACTATCGCACGATCTGGATTAATGAAAACGATGAGGAAGTAATCAGCATCATTGATCAACGTTATTTACCACATCGCTTTATTATAGAAGACTTACATACGGTAAGTGAGATGGTGCATGCAATAAAAGACATGCATGTGAGAGGTGCTGGCCTTATCGGTGCTGCTGCAGGATACGGTATGTACTTAGCCACAATAGAAGCCCGTCACAAAAGTTCTTTTGAACACATATTGGCATCCGCCGCTGCATTGAAAGCAACGCGCCCAACCGCTGTCAATTTGGAATGGGCAGTCAACAGGCAATTGAACGTTATTGCACAGGGAAAAACAGCCAGTGAAAAAATTGAAATCGCGAGAAAAATGGCTGTTCTTATTGCTCAGGAAGATGCGGAATATTGCAGGAGTATAGGTATCCATGGGGCGGCGATTATTGAACAAATCAGTAAAAGAAAAAAGGGAAACGTGGTTAATATTTTGACTCATTGTAATGCAGGCTGGCTGGCCTTTGTTGATTACGGTTCAGCTACTGCGCCCATTTATGAGGCATTTGAAAGAGGGATTGATCTTCACGTTTGGGTGGATGAAACTCGTCCTCGCAATCAGGGTGCAAGCTTAACAGCATGGGAGTTGATGAATCAAGGTATTCCTCATACCGTGATTGTAGATAATGCTGGTGGGCATTTAATGCAACATGCTTTGGTTGATATGGTGATCACTGGCGCCGATAGAGTAACGCTTGCAGGAGATGTAGCTAATAAAATCGGCACGTACCTGAAAGCATTGGCAGCGCATGACAATGGAATTCCTTTTTACGTAGCACTGCCGTCCTCTACTTTTGATTGGAGCATTCATGACGGTGTGAAAGACATTAATATTGAGGAAAGGAACCCGGATGAAGTCAAATATATTTATGGATTGTGTGATGACGAAATAAAAAAAGTTTTGATAACACCATTAAACAGTCCGGCAGCAAATTATGGATTTGATGTTACTCCGGGCAGGCTTATCAGCGGCTTGATCACGGAACGCGGTGTTTGCCGCGCGAACGAAGAAAATATAACTAAAATGTACGCTGAAAAAGTCAAGCAGATATGAACGAAGAGGGTGTCATTAAATTCAATTGTCAATGGACAAAGTCAGCACCATTAGATGAAGCATGGATCAGGGATCTGAATTTTTGGCGGGATAAATTGTATGGCCTGGGTCTTATTGGTTTGAATGAAGACGGTATAGGCTATGGCAATATCAGCATCAGGTTTCGAAAGAACCAATTTATTATCTCTGGATCAGGAACGGGGAAATTCAAAAAACTTACCGAAGAGCATTATGCATTGGTAACCGATTATGATGTAAAACAAAACGCGATCAGCTCGACCGGCTCCATTATAGCTTCCTCCGAATCATTAACGCATGCGATGATTTACGAACATGCAAGCGATGTTCATGCGGTGATGCACGTGCATCATTTTAAAACATGGAAGAAGCTGTTAAATACCCTGCCCGCAACAGCTGAGAACATTGAATATGGCACACCTGAAATGGCGAAAGAAATAACACGATTGTTTAACGAGCAAAAACTTTCTCAGCATAAAATATTTGCCATGGCAGGTCATCACGACGGGATTGTTAGTTTCGGAAAGAATTTGGCGCAAGCAGCTGAATTATTACTGAATGAATTTAGTGATTAGACTGCTTCTAACCTGTTTACCATCTCCTCACAAATTTTATGCGTTAACATGTGATTCTCATGATGCATGGAACTTCCTGATTCAACAGCATGCAAAAATTCATCTACTATTCCTTCAAACCCGC
>Ga0111539_10009820_pt1 | contig 12078 bp, 8 predicted proteins | sample RhiMethybrSRZTD1_FD_79667 | JGI IMG/M metagenome (GOLD analysis project Ga0111539, IMG submission 79667) | Populus rhizosphere microbial communities from Tennessee, USA - Rhizosphere MetaG P. TD hybrid SRZTD1 (version 2) (version 2) | ecosystem: Host-associated > Plants > Roots > Rhizosphere >...
ATGCCCGTGTTCTCGAGCTCGTCCGCCAGTACCTCGGCCATGTTCTCGAGGCCGCCTTTCGCCACCGAGTAGGCGCCCCAGTACGCTCGGCCGCGCTTGCCCACGCTGCTCGAGGCGAAGACCAGCGAGGCATCGGGCGACTTGTGCAACAGCGGCAGCAGGCACCGCGTCAGGATGAACGGCGCCGTGAGGTCGACGAGCAGGACGCGTTGCCACAGGCCGATGTCGTAGTGCTCGATCGGGCTCTTGTCGCCAAGGATCGCGGCGTTGTGCAGCAGACCGTCGAGCCGGCCATAGCGCGACTCGATCTCGTCGGTGAGCTGCTGATACTGCGGTCCTTGTGCGCGCTCGAGGTCGATTTGCGCGACCGAGGGCTCGGGTCCAAGGGGCTTCAGCTCCTGATAGAGCGCCTCGAGCGCTTTTTCGTTGCGCCCGTGCAGGATGACCGTCGCGGCGTTGCGCACGAGCTCGGTCGCGACGGCGCGCCCGATTCCCGACGTGGCACCCGTCACCATGATCACGCGTCCGTCGAAATCGGCCGGGGCCGGACGGTATCGGTGCCAATCGTCGTTTGCAGTTGCGTTGGTCATGACTCAATGCGGTCCTTCGCCCGCGCTCGTTGGTGCCGAAGCGTCAGCGGTGGTGACCTCGCGGGTGAGCTCTTCGATCGACTTCGGCGGCACGAGGCGTTGCCGCGGCTGCACGCCGAGATCGGTGAAGCGCCGCGCGCTCGGCAATACCATGCGCTCGAGCGAGCCAACGCTCGCGTTGAAGGCGCGCACGCTGTCGCCGAGCGATTTGCCGACGTTGCCAAGGTGGCTAGCGAACGTCGTGAGGCGCTCGTAGAGCTGCATGGCCGAGCTGCGGATCTCTGCGGCGTTCTGCGCGAGCGCCGTCTGTTGCCAACCGTAAGCGACGGCTTTGAGCAGTGCGACGAGGCTCGTCGGCGTCGCCAAAATGATGTTCTGCCGCAAGGCGTCGTCGAGCAGAGTGGGGCGCTCTGCGAGCGCCGCGCTCAAGAACTGATCGCCCGGAATGAACAGGATCACGAACTCGGGGCTGCGCTCGAACTGGCTCCAATAGGCCTTGCCGGCGAGCTCGCGGATGCGGCCGGCAACGATCGTCGCGTGGCGCTCGAGCGCGGCGCGCCGCTCGGCGTCAGTCGCAGCTTCCGTCGCCTCGAGATACGCGTCGAGCGGCGTCTTCACGTCGACGACGAGGTCGCGCGCCTCCGGCAAGTGAACGACCATGTCCGGGCGGACGGCGCCGTTTTCTGTCGGCTGGTGGCTCTGGCTCACGAAGTCGCAGTGCTCGACCATGCCCGCGAGCTCGACGAGGCGGCGCAATGTGATCTCTCCCCATTGGCCGCGCACTTCCGGGCGACGCAGCGCGCTGACGAGATTGCGCGTCTCGGCGCTCAACGCGAGCTGGCTTGCGGCGAGCGCTTCGAGTTGCTTGCTGATGCTGCCGTGCGTCTCGCTCCTCGACTTGTCGAGCTCTTGGAGCTGACGTTCTTGCCGGGCAAGCGCTTCGCGAATCGGCGAGACGAGATTGTCGATTGCTTGCTCACGCGCGTGCAGATCACCCTTCGCCCGCTCGGTGTGGACATTCAACGCCTCGTGCGCGAGCTTGAGGAACGTTTCCGAGTGGCTGTGCAGCTGGCGGTCCGCGAGCTGATTGAAAGCGGCGCCGAGCCGCTCGGCCGCCAGCGTGACCGCACGCTCGCGCTCGACATCGGCTGCGGCGCGGCTACGCAGCTCCGCGTCCTTGAGAGCTACCTCGCGCGTCAGCGCCATCGTGCGCCAGAGCCCAATCAACAATCCCGTCGCGAGCCCGCCGATGGCGGCCAGCGCGACGAAAGTCCAAACATCCGCCGTCATCTGGTCGGGCGCTCCGCGCGAGCGAAGTAGTTCACGTCGACGTTGCCGTCGAGCCAGTACGTGCCGGTGGCGGGATTGTGGTGGAGCCCCGTGAGCTCCGTGATCTCGAGCCCCGACTTGCGGCACCAGGCCGCGAGCTCGGCGGGGCGAATCAACTTCGCGTACTCATGCGTGCCGCGCGGCAGCAAGCCGAGGACGTACTCGGCGCCGACGATCGCGAACGCGAAGCTCTTCAGGTTGCGGTTGATCGTCGAGAAGAACGCGGTTCCGCCGGGCCGTAGCGCGGCGGCGCACGCGGCCACGATCGAGCTCGGTTCCGGTACGTGCTCGAGCATCTCGAGGCAGGTCACCACATCGAACTCGCCGGCGGATTCAGCCGCGATCTGCTCGACGGCGACGCAGCGATAATCGACCGTCAGGTTGCCGGCCGCGGCGTGTTGCCGCGCGGCTTCGATGTTCTCCGGCGCGAGGTCGATGGCGACGACGCGTGCTCCGCGTGCCGCGAGCCCTTCCGCGACCAGACCGCCGCCGCAGCCGACGTCGAGAACTCGTGCGCCGGCGAGCGGAACGCGATCCGCGATGTAGTCGAGGCGCAGCCCGTTGATGTCGTGCAGCGTGCGGAATGCGCCCCGCGGATCCCACCATTCGGCGGCGCGGGACGCGAATTTCGCGAGCTCGCTCGAATCAACATTCGCCATCGTGCGTCCTTACGTGCGCAGCTGCCGCGCCCAGTGCTCGGCCGCGGCGCAGACGTCCGCAACGTCGAGCCGCAGCAGCGCCCGGTCCGCGACGAGCTGCTCGCCGGCGATCCAGACGTCGGTGACGTCGTGCCGGGAAGCAGCGTAAACCAGCTGCGACACGGGATCGAGCAAAGGATGATGCTCGACTCCCGACAAGTCCACGCAGATCACGTCGGCGGCTTTGCCGGCGACGAGTGAGCCGATCTCGTTGCCGAGGCCGAGCGCGCGGGCGCCATTGATCGTGGCCATGCGCAGCGCCTGCGCGGCGGGGACTGCCGCGGCGTTGCCGGCGACCTGTTTCGCGAGCAGCGCCGCCATCTCGAGCTCGGCCCACAGATCGAGCCGATTGTTGCTCGCCGCGCCGTCAGTTCCGAGCGCGACGTTGACTCCGGCTCGGAGCAGCTCGGCCACGGGGCACAGCCCGCTCGCGAGCTTCAAGTTCGAGCGAGGGCAGTGCACGACGTTGGCCCCGGCCGTCGCGAGCAGCGCGATCTCCTCGGTCGTCAGCGCCGTCGCGTGCACGCCGATCAGGCTCGGAGTCACGAGTCCCAATGCCGCGAGTCGCGCGAGCGGCCGCTGGCCCGTCGCAGCGACGGCCTCGGCGACCTCGGTGGCCGTTTCATGCACGTGTATGTGCACGGGCACGTCGAGCTCGTCGGCGAGTCGGCGCACGTGCGTGAGCGTCGCGTCGCCCACGCTGTAAGGCGCGTGAGGAGCGAAGGCCGTCGTAACCAACGGCTCGGCTTTGAAGCGATCGTGAACCTCGAGGCCTTTCCGCAGATACTCGTCGGCGTCTTTGGCGTACCCAGTCGGGAAATCGAGCACGATCATCCCGAGCACGGCGCGCATGCCGAGCTCCGCCGCCACGGCGCCCGTGACGTCGGAGTAGAAGTACATGTCGGAGAAGCACGTGACGCCTCCCGCCATCATCTCGGCGACCGCGAGGCGTGTGCCGTCGGCGACGAGCTGCGGCCCGACCCAGCGTGCCTCCGCGGGCCAGATGTGCTCGCGTAACCAGACCTCGAGCGGCAGGTCGTCGGCGAAGCCGCGAAAGAGCGCCATCGGGGAATGGGTATGGGCGTTGACGAGACCGGGAAGCAGGGCGTGCTTCGGGCGCTCGTGCCGCACGCGCGGTCGGTAGCGCCGATCGGCTTCGCCGACCGGCAGCACCTCGACGATGCGGCCGCCGTCGATCGCGAGCGCGAGACCTTCCTCGGCGATGACCTCGGGCTCGACGCGCAGGGTCCAGCGTGGACAAATCAAGGCGTCGATCGTTTGCATCGGCGGGTGGCAGGTGCTCGCAAAAAAGGCGAGCAAGTATAGCTTCCCGCGACCGTGCCGACGCTACGGGCGGCTGCGTCCCTGTGCTAGACTTCCGCCTTGTTTTTTGGGCACTTGGAAGTGTCGTTGGGGTTGCGCGAGAGCCGCTGAACCGGTCGCGTGCGTTGCCCGGAAAACCTTACACCTCGTCGATGTTCCGTCCCTCCGCGCCGTCGCGGGCGGGTGGAGGGCGGGGCCGTATTTTATTGAGCGCAGCTGATGGCCGTAGGTAAGGAAGTCATCCCAGTCAATCTCGAAGACGAGATGCGTCAGTCGTATCTCGACTACGCGATGAGCGTCATCGTCGGGCGCGCGCTACCCGACGTGCGCGACGGCTTGAAGCCCGTGCACCGGCGCGTGCTGCACGCGATGCGCGAGCTCGGCAACGATTGGAACCGGGCGTACAAGAAGTCGGCGCGCGTCGTCGGCGACGTCATCGGTAAGTATCACCCGCACGGTGACGTGGCCGTCTACGACACGATCGTGCGCCTCGCGCAGCCGTTCTCGATGCGCTACCTGCTCGTCGACGGGCAGGGGAATTTCGGCTCGGTCGACGGCGATGCGCCGGCCGCCATGCGTTACACCGAAGTGCGCATGGCCAAGATCACGCAGGAGCTTCTGGCCGACATCGACAAGGAGACGGTCGACTTCGTCCCGAACTACGACGAGTCGGAGCGCGAGCCGTCGGTTTTGCCGACGCGGATTCCGAATCTGCTCGTCAATGGCTCGTCGGGTATCGCCGTCGGCATGGCGACGAACATCCCGCCGCACAACCTGGGCGAAGTCATCGACGCCTGCCTCGCCTTGCTCTCCGATCCGAAGCTCGAGCTCGCCGATCTCATCAAGCTCGTCCCCGGGCCGGATTTTCCGACGGCGGGGCTGATCTACGGCATCCAGGGCGTCGTCAGCGCGTATGCGTCGGGACGCGGGCGCATCTACGTGCGTGGCCGCACGCACATCGAGCCGCTTAGGGAGGGCAGCGATCGCGAAGCGATCGTCATCACCGAGCTGCCGTACCAGGTCAACAAGGCACGCCTCATCGAGCGCATTGCCGAGCTCGTACGCGAGAAGAAGCTCGAGGGCATCAGCGAGCTGCGTGACGAGTCCGACAAGGACGGCATGCGCGTGTTCATCGAGCTGAAGCGCGGCGAGCTCCCCGACGTCGTCCTGAACAATCTCTACAAGCACACGCCGCTGCAAAGCGTGTTCGGCATCAACATGGTCGGCCTCGTCGACGGACAGCCGAAGCTGTTGTCGCTGAAGGAGCTGATCGAGGCGTTCCTGCGCCATCGGCGCGAGGTCGTGACGCGGCGGACGCTGTTCGATCTGCGCAAGGCGCGCGAGCGCGCGCACATCTTGGAAGGCTTGATGGTCGCGCTCGCGAACATCGACGAGATCATCGAGCTGATCAAGAAGTCGCCGTCGCCGGCCGACGCGCGCGCCGCGCTCTGTGTCCGGCGCTGGCAGCCGGGTGCCGTCATGGGAATGCTCGAACGTGCCGGCGCTGCCGCGACGCGCCCCGAGGATCTCACTGAAGAATCGGGTCTCGAGAACGGGCAGTACCGGCTTTCGACGGCGCAGGCGCAAGCGATTCTCGACTTGCGCTTGCATCGTTTGACGGGGCTCGAGCAAGACAAGATTTCTAGTGAATACAGCGAGTTGATCGCCAATATTCAGACATTCCTCGAGATCCTCGCGAACCCCGACAAGCTGCAGGAAGTCATTCGCTCCGAGCTCACGGAAGTGCGCGCTGCCTACGCCGACCCGCGGCGGACCGAGATCGTCGAGAACTACGACGACCTCACCGTCGAGGACCTGATCCCCGTGGAGACGGTCGTCGTGACGCTGTCGCACGCGGGTTATGCGAAGTCGCAGCCGGCCGAGGTCTATCAGGCGCAGCGGCGCGGCGGGCGCGGGCGCACGGCGGCACGCGTCAAGGACGAGGATTTCATCGACCAGCTGTTCGTCGCGAGCTCGCACGACACCGTGCTGTGCTTCTCGAGCCGCGGTAAGGCGTATTGGCTCAAGGTGTACCAGGTGCCGCAAGCGGCGCCCGGCGCGCGCGGCCGTCCGATCGTCAATCTGCTGCCGCTCGAGGAAGGGGAGCGCATCAACGCGATCCTGCCGGTCAAGGCGTTCGAGGAAGACAAGTTCGTGTTCCTCGCGACGAAGCACGGCACCGTCAAGAAGACGCCGCTCGCGGCGTTCGCGCGGCAGCGCACGAGCGGCATCATCGCCGTCGAGTTGCGCGACGACGACCGCTTGATCGGCGCCGGCATCACGACCGGCAACCAGGACATCATGCTGTTCGCGAGCTCGGGCAAGGCGATCCGCTTTTCGGAGCAAGACGTTCGCCCCATGGGCCGAACGGCCGCCGGCGTGCGCGGCTTGAAGCTCGCCGGCGAGACCGACGAGGTCATCGCGCTCAGCATCATCGGCGCGGGCCCGATCATGACGGCCACCGAGAACGGCTACGGCAAGCTGACGCCGATCGACGAGCACCCCGTGCAGGGCCGAGGCGGCCAGGGCGTCATCTGCATTCAGACTTCGGAGCGCAACGGCCGGCTCGTCGGCGCGCTCCAAGTTGCGCCCGAGGACGAGGTCATGCTCATCAGCACGACGGGCACGATGATTCGCACGCCGGTGTCGGACATTTCGACAATGAGCCGCAACACGCAGGGCGTGCGGCTGATTCGGTTGGATGAGGCGGAAACGGATCGCCTCGTAGGCATCTCGCGTGTCGAGCCCATGGCGGGCGACGACACCGCGGCCGCCGAGTAGGGTACGGAGACTCCCACAATGAAGCGCGTTTTCAATTTCAGCCCGGGGCCGGCGATGTTGCCGGAGCCGGTGTTGCGCAAGGCGCAAGCAGAGCTGCTCGACTGGCAAGGCAGCGGGATGTCCGTGATGGAAGTCAGCCATCGCGGTACCGATTTCATCGAGTTCGCTGCGCGCTCGGAGCGCGTGTTGCGCGAGCTTCTCGGCGTGCCGGAGAGCTACAAGGTGCTGTTCCTGCAGGGTGGCGCCACGCTGCAGTTCGCCGCCGTGCCGCTGAACCTCGCGCCGGCCGGCTCCGTCGCCGACTATGTCGTCACGGGCAACTGGGGCGAGAAGGCCGTGCAAGAGGCCGAGCGCTACATTCGCGTCAACGTCGCGGCCACGAGCAAGGCGTCGAAGTTCACGATGGTCCCGGATCCGAAGACCTGGCAGGTGTCGAGCTCCGCCGCTTACCTGCACTACACGCCGAACGAAACGGTGTTCGGTGTCGAGATCCACAACGTGCCCGAGGTCTCGGACGCGCCGCTCGTCGCCGACATGTCCTCGACGCTGCTGTCGCGCCCGATCGACGTCAGCAAGTTCGGTGTCATTTACGCCGGCGCGCAGAAGAACATCGGCCCTGCCGGCGTTGCGCTCGTCATCGTTCGCGAAGACTTGCTCGGCCGCGCGCGTCGTGAGACGCCGGGAGTCATCGACTACAAGACGATGGCCGAGAACGACTCGATGTGGAACACGCCGTCGACGTTGTCGTGGTACTTCGCCGGCCTCGTGTTCGATTGGCTCAAGGAGCAAGGCGGCCTCGCGGCGATGGGCAAGATCAACGAGCGCAAGGCGGCGAAGCTGTACGCCGCGATCGACGGCTCGGGTTACTACAAGAACCCCGTCGACAAGGCGTATCGCTCGTGGATGAACATCCCGTTCACGCTGCCGAATGCGGAGCTCGACAAGCCGTTCCTGCAAGAGGCGAAGGCCGCGGGTCTCACGAACTTGAAGGGCCACCGAGTCGTCGGCGGTATGCGCGCGAGTCTCTACAACGCGATGCCCGAAGCCGGCGTCGATGCGTTGGTCGCGTTCATGGCCGACTTCGCGAAGCGGCACGGGTGAGCGGCGTGAGCACCTTCAAGATTCGCACGTTGAACAGCATCGCCGTGGCCGGCCTCGATCGGTTGCCGCGCAATCGCTACGAAGTGGCGTCCGAGATTGCGAGGCCCGACGGGCTGCTGCTGCGCTCGTACAAGATGCACGATATGGAGCTGCCCACTTCGCTGTTGGCAGTCGGCCGAGCCGGTGCGGGCACGAACAACATTCCCGTCGCGAAGCTGAGCAAGCTCGGCGTGCCCGTATTCAACGCGCCGGGCGCGAACGCGAACGCCGTGAAGGAGCTCGTCATCGCGGGCCTCCTGATGGCCGCGCGTAACCTGCCGCATGCGCTCGAGTTCGTGCGTGGTCTGAAAGCTTCCGGCGACGAGCTCGACAAGGCCATCGAGTCCGGCAAGAAAAAGTTCGTCGGCTTCGAGCTGCCGAAGCGCACGCTCGGGGTCGTCGGTCTCGGCGCCATCGGTGTCGAGGTCGCGAATGCGGCGTTGAAGCTGGGCATGAACGTGCTCGGTCATGACCCGGCCATCACGGTGCAGCACGCCTGGGAGCTTTCGTCCGGTGTGCAGAAAGCCGTCAACCTCGATGATCTCTTCGCGCGCTGCGACGTCGTCACGGTCCACGTGCCGCTGCTGAAGGCGACGGACAAGCTGGTGAGTGCGGCGCGCCTCGAGATGCTGCGCCGCGGCGCGGTCGTCTTGAACTTCTCCCGCAGCGAGATCGTCGACTCGGCCGCTATCCTCGAGGCGTTGAATTCCGACAAGCTGTCGGCGTACGTCACGGATTTCCCGACGCGCGCGCTGCTCGATCATCCGAAGGTCATCTGCTTGCCGCACCTCGGCGCGTCGACGGTCGAAGCGGAAGAGAACTGCGCCGTCATGGTCATCGACAACCTGCGCGAGTTCCTCGAGAACGGCAACGTCACGCGCTCGGTCAACTTTCCCGAGACGGTCCTGCAGCGCACGCGCCCGAACCGCGTCGCAATTCCGCACAAGAACGTGCCGAACATGGTCGCGCAGATCCTGACGTGCCTCGCGGCACAGAACATCAACATCGCGGACATGCTGAACCATTCGCGCGACGAGCTTTCGTACACGCTCGTCGATCTCGACACGCAGCCGACCGAAGCGACGCTCGAGCGCATCCGCGCCATCGACGGCATCTTGTCGGTGCGCGTGCTGCCCATTCTCGACGCTTGAACGAGAACGGTGCGCTCATGAAGGCCCAACGCAAGTCGAAGCGCAAGTCGAAGGCGAAACGCGCGCCGCGCGACACGGCGCCGCGCGTCGACGCCGGGAACGACGCGCTCGCGGGCTTGCGAGGCAAGATCGACGTCGTCGACGAGCGGATCCAAGCGTTGATCGCCGAGCGCGCGGGGCTCGCCCGAGAAATCGGCGTCCTGAAAGGGCTGACGCAGACCGTCGAGTACTACCGTCCGGAGCGCGAGGCGCAGGTGCTGCGCAAAGTCGTCGACCGCAACGACGGGCCGCTGCGCGACGAAGAGATGGTGCGGCTGTTTCGCGAGCTGATGTCGGCGTGCCTCGCCCAAGAGGAACCGCTGAAGGTCGCCTACCTCGGCCCCGAAGGCACGTTCACGCAGTCCGCTGTCTTCAAGCACTTCGGCCATTCCGTGCACGCGCTAGCGGTGCCGACGATCGACGAGGTCTTTCAGGAGGTCGAAAGCGGCACGGCGGATTTCGGCGTGGCGCCGATCGAAAACTCGAGCGAAGGCACGGTCAACATCCACACGCTCGACATGTTCCTGTCGTCGCCGCTGAAGATTTGCGGCGAGATCGAGCTGCGCATCCATCAGCATCTGCTGGGGCGCATGCACGACCTGAAGGACATCAAGCGCGTCTGCTCGCACCCGCAGTCGTTGGCACAGTGTCGCGGTTGGCTGTCGCAGCACCTGCCCGACATCGAGAAGGTGCCCGTCGTCAGCAACGCCGAAGCGGCGCGGCGCGCGCGCGACGAGGACGGCACCGCCGCTCTGGCCGGCGAGGCGGCCGCCAAGGTCTACGACTTGCGGATCCTGTTCAACACCGTCGAGGACCGCGAGGACAACACGACACGGTTCGTGGTCGTGGGGCGCAAGCTGTTCCCGGCGAGCGGCAAGGACAAGACGTCGGTGCTCGTGTCGGCCGCGGAGACGGAGAATCCTGGCGTGCTGCTGCACTTGTTGGCGCCGCTGTCGAAGCACGGCGTCAACATGACTCGCATCGAGTCGCGGCCGTCGCGCAAGCGCAAGTGGGACTACGTCTTCTTTCTCGATCTCGACGGCCACGCCGACGACGACAGCGTTCGCAAGGCGCTCGACGAGATGAAAGCGCAAGCGTCGCTCTTCAAAGTGCTGGGCTCGTTCCCGAAAGCCGTCCTCTGAAGTAGGCCGTGTCGCGGTATCCCAATCGCTTTCGTGCAGTGCCGACACTTCGCGTCGGAGGGCGCATCACGGTTCCCGGCGACAAGTCGATCTCGCATCGCGCGTTGATGCTCGGCGCGATCGCGGAAGGCGCGACGGTAGTGCGCGGCTTTCTCGCGAGCGAGGACTGCCTTGCGACGCAGGCGGCCCTCGAGGCCATGGGCGTGGCGATCGAGCGGCAGCGCGACGGCCTCGTCCACATCGCCGGCGTCGGCCCGCATGGCCTGCGAGCACCGAGCAATATCCTCGACCTCGGCAACTCGGGCACGGCGATTCGCCTGCTGATGGGGTTGCTCGCGGGTCAGTCGTTCGACAGCAAGCTCACGGGTGACGCGTCGCTGCAGCAGCGCCCGATGGAGCGCGTCGCGGCGCCGCTGCGGCAGATGGGCGCGCGAATCGCGACGGCGAACGGCGGCCGTCCACCCGTCGCGATCAGCGGCGGCTCGCGGCTGCGCGGCTTCGACTACCAATTACCGATGGCCAGCGCGCAAGTGAAGTCGGCGCTGCTGCTGGCGGCGCTGTTCGCGGACGGGGAGACGACGATCCGTTCGCCGGGCCCGAGCCGCGATCACACGGAGCGCATGCTCGAGAGCATGGGCGTGACCCTCGCTCGGGCGGACGTCGGCGTGGGGCACACCGTCACGCTGACCGGGCCGGCAACGCTGCGCGGGCGCGAAGTGCTCGTGCCGGCGGACTTCAGCTCGGCCGCGTTCTTCATCGTCGCGGGGTGTCTCGCGGCTCGCGACGGCCTCCTGATCGAGAACGTCGGCATCAATCCAACGCGCACGGGTCTCCTGACGATCCTGCGCGAGATGGGCGCTCGCATCGAGCTCCGTAACGAGCGCAGCCTCGGCGCCGAGCCCGTCGCCGACCTTTGGGTTGTGCAAAGCGAGCTGCGCGGCATTGAAGTCGATCCGGAGCTCGTGCCGCTCGCGATCGACGAATTTCCGATCTTGTTCATCGCGGCTGCCGCGGCTTACGGCGAGACGATCGTCAGCGGCGCCGAGGAGCTGCGCAAGAAGGAGACCGACCGAATCGCCGTGATGGCGCGCGCGCTCGAAGCAGTCGGCGTCGAGGTCGAAGAGCGGCCGGACGGCGCGCGCATCGTCGGCGGACCGATTGGGGGCGGGACGGTCGACAGCCGCGGCGACCACCGCATCGCCATGTCGTTCGCGGTTGCGAGCCTGCGCGCCGACGCCCCGATCGAGATCTTGAGCACGGCCGAGGTCGCGACGTCGTTCCCGAGCTTCCTCGACGTGGCCGAAGCCGCCGGTCTCAAGATTGACGCCGAGGACGCCGCGTGACCGCGGTTGTTCCGGTGGTCACGATCGATGGGCCGAGCGGGTCGGGCAAGGGCACGATCGGTAGGCTCCTGGCGCACAAGCTCGGTTGGCACTATCTCGACAGCGGCGCCCTCTATCGGCTCGTGGCGCTGTCGGCCATGCGCCGGCACCTCGATTTTGGCGACGCGGCCGCGCTGGCCGCCGCCGCGGCCAGCCTCGACGTGCGCTTCACGGCGGCCGCGGCCGGCGAGCGCGTCTACCTCGAAGGTGACGACATCAGCTCGGAGCTGCGCACCGAGCGAGCCGGCGACGCCGCGTCGAAAGTCGCTGCTGTACCCGAGGTCCGCACCGCGCTGCTGAAGCGGCAGCGGGACTTTGCCGTCGCCCCTGGCCTGGTCGCCGATGGGCGCGACATGGGGACGGTTGTGTTCCCCGACGCCCTCTTGAAGGTGGTACTGACGGCCAGCGCCGAGGCGCGCGCCATGAGGCGTCATAAGCAGTTGAAAGAAAAGGGGATTGATGTTAGCCTGCCCGACCTTTCCTGGGACATAGCGCAGCGGGAC
>Ga0111539_10009821_pt1 | contig 12078 bp, 10 predicted proteins | sample RhiMethybrSRZTD1_FD_79667 | JGI IMG/M metagenome (GOLD analysis project Ga0111539, IMG submission 79667) | Populus rhizosphere microbial communities from Tennessee, USA - Rhizosphere MetaG P. TD hybrid SRZTD1 (version 2) (version 2) | ecosystem: Host-associated > Plants > Roots > Rhizosphere >...
CCAGCCTCTGATCCGGCTTTCGTCGTAGTGGTTCACCAGCCCTACCTTTAGCTCCGTGTCCCTCGCGAGTGTGCAAAATTGCACTGAGTTCAGGGTCAATGGACGAGGTTCTGAGCAAAACTGCACGGAGAGAGAGTGAGCCAAATGCTAGGGTAAGAATGAGGTCAACCTATGAGAAGACAACGTCAACGCTTTGTCGTGCTGAAACTCGTCCTCGGACTTGTTCTTGTACCGTTTCTGGGAGTAATCCTAACGGACACCGACAACGCCAAGCAATTTAGCGCGCGGGTCAAAAACTATATGGAACTTCAGAAACAGGTCAGTTCCAAGGTCCCGCCCCTCGCCACAACCGAGGTGGATCCGGCCAAAATTGCAGTTCGTACCCAAGCGCTAGCCAGTGGCATTCAACAAAGGCGGGCGAATGCGAAACAGGGTGATCTCTTCTTCCCAGGAGTAGCCCAAGAATTCCGCGAAATCATTCGTAAGGAACTTCAGGGAAAGCATGGAGCGGCCACCCGAAAAGCGGTAAAGACTGGAAACCCGGCAGAGGAGGAAGCGGGCATCGCCAAGATTGTCTTGGCGGTGAATGCGCCTTACCCGGACAAAGCTCCCCGGTCTTCGGTTCCTGCAACTATCTTGCTCAGTCTGCCAGAGCTGCCAAAGGGGTTGGAGTACCGTTTCCTGGGTCGGAATCTTATTCTGCTGGACTCGATGTCGAATCTGATTGTGGACTACTTGCAGGATGTAGTCCCAAAAGTCACAGGAGGCGAAGTCCAGACAGGCAGGCTCAAAGCACCCACCAGCCTGCGGGTTGTTCGCCGCTAAGGCATACATTTGTCTTCTGAAATAATCCTGAACCTGAGGTCTTAATCCGTGCGAGTCTTGCTATCTCTGATCCTTTTCTTGTCAACAGCCGCAGCGCAGGATCTGTTCTTGCCGAATAAGAAGGATTCCCTGCATTTTGCAGTCATCGGCGACAGTGGGACTGGCGACAGGAATGAATATGAGGTAGCGCGTCAAATGGTCGCGTTTCGCGCCAAGTTCCCTTTCGCCATGGTCTTGATGCTGGGCGACAATCTTTACGGAGGCGAATCGCCTCAGGACTTCAAAGCGAAGTTTGAAGAGCCGTATAAAGACCTGCTGGCAGCCGGGGTGAAATTCTACGCGACCCTGGGCAATCATGATGATCCCAAGCAGCGCTTTTACAAACCGTTCAACATGAATGGACAGCGTTACTACACCTTTAAGGCAAACGACCGGGTGCGATTTTTTGTATTGGACAGCAACTACATGGATCCACAACAACTGAATTGGCTGGCGAGCGAACTTAAGGGCTCGAACAGTCCCTGGAAGATCTGTTTCTTCCACCATCCCCTATACTCGTCAGGGAAGCAACATGGTTCCGACGTCGACCTGAGACGCTTTCTCGAGCCGTTGTTTCTGGAGTATGGCGTGAAAGTAGTTTTGGCCGGCCACGAACACTTTTATGAACGCCTCAAGCCTCAAAAAGGTATTTACTATTTCATCAGCGGTGGCTCCGCGAAATTGCGGCGCGACAACATAGCTCGAACGAACTTGACTGCCAAAGGATTCGATCAGGACAATCACTTCATGCTGATGGAGATTGACGGCGATACTCTTTTCTATCAAACGATCAGTCGTCCCGGGGCCACTATCGACTCAGGCATTGTTTCCCTCCAGGGGGAGAACAAGGCCGTGAGTGCGGCCGCAGCAAAGTGAGAGAGGCAAGGTTCGCTGCGACAGACGAGGCCAACCTTCCCGTCGGTCTAATCGTGTGCGTCACTTTTCTGCTTCGGATCTGAGGACTCTATGCACAGGACCCCCTATGTCTAAGGCCTCTCGCAGACAACGTTTCAAGCTCATTGATTTGCTGCGTCCTCACTGGAAGTCACTCAGCCTCGCATTCGTTGCCGTTTTGGGCGTGACGCTGACAGACTTGCTCGAGCCCTGGCCTCTGAAACTAGTCTTCGACTATCTGCTGAAATCCAAGCCTCTGCCGGAATGGTTGATTCCCATTGCATCGACCTTCGGGACCAACGACAAGGTTTCCCTGCTCAACTTTGCTGCGATCGCACTGATCGTTGTTGCGCTACTCAGCGCTCTCAGCTCCTATTCTGAAAAGTATCTGACCTCGAGTGTGGGGCAATGGGTGGTGCACGATCTCCGGCGTACCCTGTATTCCCACATCCAGCGGCTGTCACTCTCTTATCATGACGAAAAGAGCACCGGCGATTTGATCAGCCGGGTGACGAGCGATATTGACGCCATCCAGAATCTGGTGAGCTCGGCCTTGCTCGGCACGTTGATCAATTCGCTGACCCTGATTGGCATGCTCGGCGTCATGCTCTACCTGAGCTGGAAATTCACCCTCGTCGCACTTTGCGTGGCTCCCGTCCTGTTTGTGGTGGCGTACACCTTTACGCGGCGCATTAAGCAAGCGTCGCGGGAGGTGCGCAAGAAAGAAGGCGAGATCGTTTCCGTGATTGCCGAAGTCCTCTCCTCGATGCGAGTCGTGAAGGCATTTGCGCGTGAGGATTACGAGCAGAAACGGCTGGAGCAAGAGAGTCTGGAAAGCGTCGAGATTTCACTCCAGGCCAGAAGCATCAAAGCAAAGCTGGCTCCTTTGGTGGAGGTCATTGTCGCCTGCGGAACTGCGGTGGCAGTCTGGTATGGATCCCGCCTGGTGCTGGCCGGAAGCCTGACTCCGGGCTCCTTGCTGGTCTTTTTGCTCTATCTGGGGAAGATGTATAAACCCATGCGGGAGCTTTCCAAAATGACTGACACATTCTCCAAGGCGGTTGTTGGATGGGAGCGGATCCAGGAAGTGCTGGAAACCGAGAGTCAGGTGCCTGACAAACGAGGTGCACAGCTGGCCCCGCGGTTCCAGGGAGGAATCGAATTTGAGGACGTGGACTTCAGCTACGGGCCGGATCAGGAAATTTTGAAGGACATTCGCTTGAAGATCGAACCCGGGCAAGTCGCTGCATTGGTGGGGCCATCGGGCGCGGGAAAGACAACTTTGGTTGGATTGATCGCTCGTTTCTACGATCCGGTGCGGGGATGTGTCCGGATCGACGGCAAGGATATTCGGAACTTCAAACAACGCTCTTTGCGCCAGCGCATCAGTTTCGTTCTCCAGGACACGCTGCTATTTCACACGACGGTTTGGCAGAACATCGCCTATGGGAGACCTGAGGCCAGACGCGACGACATTGTGCGGGCAGCCAAGCTCGCGAACGCTCACGAGTTCATTGAGCAAATGCCGGAAGGCTACGACACGGTCGTGGGAGAGCGAGGCGCCACCCTTTCAGGTGGACAGCGGCAACGCATCGCTATTGCCCGCGCCATTGTGCGCGATGCTCCCATCCTGATTCTCGATGAGCCTTCTTCCGGGCTGGATGCAAACTCCGAGCAGCTTGTTTTCGAAGCCTTGGAGCGCCTGATGCAGAAGAAAACGTGCGTCGTCATTGCTCACAGACTTTCAACCATCCAACGGGCCGATATCATTTTCGTCTTGAACGAAGGAACGATTGTCGAGCAGGGCAAGCACGAGCAACTTCTGGCCGAGGGCGGACTCTATGCTGAACTGTACGAGACTCAGTTTGGCCAGGATGAAGCTCGGGTGGGAGTTTGACAGACGTCGCTGTGGAGTCCGCAGGTCGCACTAATCGTGGCGACCGCATCGAAGCCACCTCCTCAGATAGCCCAGCGTGGCGGGGGTGATGTAGCGGACGCTCTGCGAGCGCCGCCTCCCTGCAAGTGATTGAATTTCGGCGGTCACAGACAGCCGCTGGGCGGTTCACAGAACCGCCGCTACAAGATTTACCGAGTTTTTCAGCAAAGTGCTAGAGCACCAACAGCGCAAAAAGGACGGCCTCCCGTCGCTTCGCCAAGATATTCTGCTGTTATCAGGAAGCATTGAGCGCCGACAAGATTACCTGGCCGGTTGCCTGATCACTTTCGTGGTCTGTTCGACGGTTCGCTCCGGGCCGCCCTCTCGAATCGTACCAAGTTCGCGGATTCTCCGCTGCAGTGCGGACGCAAAGGCCGTGATTTCCTGGTCAGAGTAGCCGGCTGCGCGAAACGCGGATTCGAGTTGCCGGCGTGACAGCTGATTCAGGTACAACTGAATCCACTCGACATGCGGCAGAGGAACATGCTTCACGATGCCTTCCATCGACGCTCGATCTTGATAGTAGGGCCAGTACACCGCAGACAAGAAGAACGGCCGACTGGCCAGATAGAAATCAACGCCCTTCCCGGAAACCCGCTTGACAAACTTCGATTCAGTGTAGTCGCCTATGTCGCCTTTGGATCGGGTAAAATTGCTGCCCGATTTGCCAAACGTTCCACCCAGGTCGCTGACCAGATAGCGCTGTTCGCCATTCACTTCATAAATGGCATTGTTACTGGGTTTGAGATCCCAGTTATTAATCAACGCCATTAAAACCCGCAGTCCATCCAATTCGCGCTTGCCGACAAATGGGTTTTTCTTCCAATCCCATTCGCCGACCTTCTTTTGATCTGGGATCTTTCTCTCCAATCGTGCCGACTGGACAACTCCTCCGGGCAAGATCAAGTCCTTTCCACGGCTCAAGTCCGTGAGACCTTGGACCACGAGTTTCGGGACAAGATAGGTTTCGTCCGCGAAGTAGCCGACCGCCCAAATCAAACGCGTCGCCGCTGTCTCAGGGCGAGACTCCTCACCCAACTTCACGCGCCAGGTGATTCCTCTGGCATCTCGTACCTCAAATTTCGGGTTTGATCCGCTGGTCTCCTCCTTGAGAAACACGAACGGCGCTTGAGGTTCGTGTTCTCTACCTCCGGGCCCATAAAAAAGATCTATAGATGCAATATTCTGTGGAACCCTCCACAACACAGGTTCTTTATCGTGGCGAACTTTCTTCTCGTTTGCGTCATTCTTGCCCGCTCCCACCAGTACAGGGCAGTTTAAAAGCACAAAGAGTCCATAGACTATCAGCTTAGACATAAGTACTCCTCCCTTAAGAACTGAGTCTTCAGGAGCCGAAGCGAGCAGAACTACCCTACGAAATGCACGATCGATGCCAAGCCCGATGAAAGGCACCAGGGAGGCAGTGGACAATATTGAACGGACATCCGCTTGGAAGCCTTTCAAACTGTCAATTAGGTTGAAACGGTTTTACGAGGAGGCTAACCATGAATTGGCCAACTGTGCTGGTCCTTGTGGGCGTGGTCATCGCAATAGGTGCCGCTGCATGGATCTACACGCAACGACGGTGCACTCAGCAATTGCGGGGTCGTTTCGGAAAAGAATACGACCGGGCTTTGCAAGAAGAGGGTAATCGTCACAAGGCAGAAAAAATCCTCAAAGAGCGCGAGCAGCGCGTGGAAATGTTACGCTTGCGTCCATTAGCAGCGGAAGATCAGGAACGATTTTTGAAGGAATGGCAGAGTATTCAGGGTCGCTTTGTCGACGATCCGAAGACAGCCGTCACCGACGCCGACTGGTTGGTGCATCGCGTGATGCGAGCTCGAGGATATCCGATCGGCGATTTTGAGCAGGAAGCTGCCGACGTTTCAGTAGACCATCCACAGGTTGTCAGCAATTACCGAGCTGCACATGACATCGCGGTCCGGGCCAGGGACGATCAAAGCACAACCACGGAAACCTTGCGTCAGGGTCTGGTCTATTATCGTCTGCTCTTTGAAGAGCTACTCGATGCCCCAGCACCTGTGCTCACGGAGGTGAGATCATGAGAGCGGACCCGAGACAGACTCCAATCCCCGAAACAATCGTGCCGGCTAGTGTCCCCGCAGAGGAGTTGCCGGCCAAGCCCCCGGCGCGCCCAGCGCCGGTGGCGCAGTCCGTAGAGGCCCCATCTGACGTGCCGATCAGCGCCAGTGCGACCGAAGCGATCTCGTTGCTGCCGGATGATGCTGCAACCCGGTTTCGTTCTCGTTGGGAGCTGATCCAGAGTGGATTTGTCGATGACCCTCGTCGCTCCGTCGAGGAGGCTGGCGCATTGATTGACGAAGCGCTGAACCAGCTGAGAGCGGTATTCGACGAGAAACGCGGCCACATGCAACGAAATGGCAACCTTCCGACTGAGGATCTTCGCCAGACGCTGCGTCACTACCGCTTGCTGCTCAATCGGCTATTCTGAAACGAATGCCAGATCGGCACGGTGCGATGAGAGATTCGGGAGATTCGACCCATCGAGAATTCTATTTGCAGCGACAACGGGCCGAGATCCCGGCTTTCATGCGTGTATTCAGGGTGCTCGCCACCGAGCGCCCTGGACCACAAGCCGCACGAGCGATCGCTGTCTGCATTTGTGTGCTTGCTTAGGGTGTCGCGAATAACCGCGCCTTAGGCAGAGACTTGTTTCGCGAACCGTTCTGCGGTGCTCGCAGTTTTGGTTTTCTCAGCTTCGTGGCTCCGTTCTCGCACGACATACACCGAACAGGGCGCATGACTCACAACGGACTGGGCAACGCTCCCGAGCAACCACTTTTTGATTCCGGTATGTCCGTGGGAGCCTACGACTATGAGATCGGCGCCCCACTCTTCGGCTTCGTCAATGATCACCGACTTCGGATCGCCCCTCCGAACCTGCTTCTCGGCGGTCAGGCCGCTGGAGCAGAGCCAGTTGGCAAAACGAGTAGTCAATTCATCAGCGACGTTGATGAGTTGTTGACGCTCCGCTTCAATAGCTTCGCCGGAGAAAATGGCGACTTCGGGAGTGGCGGTTACGACTTGATCAACGACTGAGAGTACTCGCACCGTTGAGCCAGTCGGCCAGGGATGAGATCCAAGTGCGTCGACTGTTCGTGCCGAATGGTCCGATCCGTCAATGGCAAGCAGGATTTTCACGATTCCCTCCTTACCTTTCCATTGCTAGGATGGCGTGAAACGCCGTAAAGGTGCTGTTCAATATTGAACACGCTCCGCCGGGACAACCTTCCTTGACGCCAAGAATCAAAACCCATACGCTGCCCCGAATGCTCGTCCGGAAAGGACTCTCATGAAACTGCTTATTCAACCTGGAGCTGGCTCGACGGATGTTGTTGATGCGATCAATAGCGCGGCTAAAACCATCGAAATAGTCATTTTCCGGTTCGACCGTCGTGAGATTGAAGCGGCGCTGAAGGCAGCCGCGGCGCGAGGCGTGTTTGTTCATGCGCTTGTCACTTACCGGAATCGAGGTGGCGAGAAGAGTTTGCGAAAGCTCGAAATGCGGCTATTGGAGGCCGGTGTTACGGTGGCGCGGACGTCCGATGATCTGCTCCGGTATCATGACAAGTTCCTGATCAAGGACCGGCAAGAGTTTTTCCTCCTGGCATTCAATTTCACTGCAATCGACATGGATCACAGTCGAAGCTTCGCATTGGTTTCCGATGATCCACGCATCGTACGCGAGGCGGGGCATTTGTTCGAAGCGGATTGCACGCGGCAACCTTTTACTCCACAGACGGATTCTCTGGTCGTGAGCCCTGTCAACGCACGGCGGCGGCTGGCCGACTTCATTGAAGGAGCCCGCGAGGAATTGTTGATCTATGACCCAAAAGTCTCAGATGCGCAGATGATTCGTCTCCTGAAGCAGCAAAGCGCAAAGGGTGTCAAGTTGCGGGTGATTGGGCGTATGGGCAAGGCGGGCAGCGGCTTGGATGTGCGAAAACTTCCGATGCGTCTCCATTGCCGCGCGATGGTTCGAGATGGCTTGGACGTTTTTATCGGAAGTCAGAGCCTGCGTGAAGAAGAATTGGATAAGCGGCGCGAGGTTGGCATCATCGTCTCCGACTCGGTGACAGCGGATGCTTTACGCGCAACCTTTAACGCGGACTGGGATTCTGCACTGGAGAAGGTATCCCCAGAACCGATCGACAGGCACCTCGCTTCGTCAAAGAAGTTAAAAAAAGCTGTCAAGGCGCTGGTCAAAGATCTCCCTCCTTTGTCGGATGTGGTCAAGGAAGCCGTTCAGCAGGCCGTGGACTCTCCGGGGAACACCCTGAACCCCAGTGAGGTCAGAGAAACCGTGAAAGAAGCCGTCAAGGAGGCGGTCAAAGAGGGAGTCAAACAGGCGGTTAAGGATGCCGTCGAAGAAGCGGAGACCATTGGCTGAAGTTCTACTGAGGATTGCAAATTATGGTGACACCTCTGCGGTCTTGTCTGATACAGCCAGTGTCGCGGACATCGGCTCCCCTCGCCCCCAACGCGGGAGAATTCAACGGACCTATACGATCCTGCTAAGAATTCGTGCTCGAACGGGGTTCCAAATCCTGAGCCGGTTCGGTGAATTCACGCCCATCCGGTGTCTCAACCCTGTAAAACACCTGAACGCCATCTGCTTCCGGGACTGCCTGCTGCCGCCGTCCAAATGAGCGTAATTCAAACCATCCACCAACAACAGTCGCGGCAATGCGGTGGGTCTTCGACCAAACCCACTGACCCAGCTTGAATGGCCACTGATAGTTCCCGGCCTCGGAATCAATGAGATGAATGACGCGATATGGCATAGCCCCTCCTATCCGAATACAGTGACGAGTGACAAGTGGCGAGTGACGCGTAAGATTCGCCACCGGTTTAGTCTTATCTCGCCACTCACCACTCAGCACTCGCCACTCACTTTTGCTCACTTGTCACGCCCCACTCCGGTTCCCCTTGGCTTTGGATCGCAGGCGAGCCAGGCTCGCAACGACGGCCACCAGTTCGGCGGGTTCCACTGGCTTGGAGACATGCGTGTCATACCCTGCAGCGAGCGCCTGCATGCGATCTTCCGCGCGAGCATGCGCCGTCAACGCCACTGCGGGTATGCGCCCCTGATCGCCTTCGAGTGAACGTAGTTTCCGCACGAGAACGTAGCCATCCTCTTCCGGCATCTCAATGTCGCTGATCAGAACGTCCGGTTTGAAGCGAGCTACTTCCGCGAGGGCCTCAGTTGAGCCCGAACCTGCTTCGACCTGAGCACCACAGTGGCTCAAGAGCGTCATAAGAAGTTCCCGCGAACTGGGTTCGTCGTCAACGACCAAGATTCTCAGTCCTTTGAGCGCATTCGATAGCTCCGTTGGAGCGGTTTCGGGCATGCGTACAAATGGGAATCGGATTACTCCGCCAGTCAATCGTTCGGCCCCCCACTCACTTAGCAAGGGCAGCTTCACGGTAAACTTCGCGCCCTGGCGCTCGCCCGCGCTCTCGACTTCAATCGTGCCACCATGAAGTTCAGTGAGATGACGCGCGATTGCCAAGCCCAGTCCCAGCCCTCCGAATTTGCGGGTCAAAGACCCATCCGCTTGTCGGAATCGCTCAAAAACGTAAGGCAAGAACTCTTCGGCAATTCCTTTTCCGTTGTCCTGCACCGAAATCGCTGCATTGGCCCCTTCGCGAGCGACACGAACCCGAATATGTCCGCCCTTAGCCGTGAATTTGACCGCGTTGGAAAGCAGGTTCCACAGAATCTGCTGGACCCGACTTGGATCGCCCAAGATAAGGCCTACACGCGAATCCAAATCCTTTTCGAGTATGATTTCCTTGGCCTCGACCGTAGTCCGGATCGCATCGAGAGACGATTCCACGGACGAACAGAGATCCACAGGTCTCGTCTCCAGCCTCCATTTTCCCGTGATGATGCGAGAGACATCGAGAAGATCCTCAACCAGCTTTGTTTGAATCTTGGCGTTGCGCTCAACACTCTCGATGGCGCGAGACGTCGTTTCTGCATCAAGCTGGCCACCCTGCAACAGACGGGCCCAGCCTAGAATGGCATTCAGGGGCGTTCTCAGTTCATGAGAAAGCGTTGCCAGAAACTCATCTTTGAGGCGGCTGGTTCGTTCGGCTTCGAGACGCGCTGTCTGAGCGCGGTTTAGCAGGTCCGACCGCTCCTCTTCAGTCTGCTTCCGGGCGGTAATATCCGACAGAATGTAGAGCGTGGAACTGAAAGCGCCCGACGCGTCCTGTAAAGGCGCTTCCCATACCTCGAGTTCCAAGGGAGCACCGTTCTTTCGCAGAGAAGAAACTTCAGTTTGCCGGATACTGGTGGCTCTCGCGGTCCTTGGTATTTCTCGAAAACTACTCTGAAACGTGGTCAGCCTTTCTGCGGGGATGATCGGCATTTGACGCCCTATGACCTCCGCCGACATCCAACCAAAGATGCGTTCCGCCGCAGGATTCCACAGTTGAACTTGAGCGTTGTCGTTCACGACCATGATGGCTAGAGGCGATGCGTCGACCAAAGCTTCCAGGTGTTGGCCCGTTTCATGGAGCAAGTCGTCACTTTTCTTCGCCGCACGGGCTTCAGCCAGACGCTTCTCGCTAAGCCAGCTAATCAGTCCGCCGACGAAGAGGAACAGTGTGAATTGGATGGCATCGACGCCGGCATCGATTTTCACCGAGAGATACGGAGGAACGAAGAAAAACTCTGCAATCAACGCTGATAAAAGAGTCGCGAAAAGGCCCGGACGAAATCCGCCATACCAAGCACTCAAACTGACTGGCAGAACGAAGATCAAGTAGGGAATATTACTCTGAAGCACTGGTTGCAACAGCCACCGCGCAAGCAAAGTGACGGCAATTGCCGCCAGGGCGATACCATATGGAACTAAGGCTCCAGCTGTGACTTTTCTTTGCATTGGCTTTTTTGTCCCGGTGGAGGCGATATTTTTTCAGTCGCCTGCCGGTGCAGAAAACCACTTCACTGGAAAAACGTCTGAAACGAATGGCGTCGTTTCTATCTTGCTATAGGAGTAGAACTCATCCTTTCCCTGCCCTGGGCGTCCCCAGACTCAGCCCCATCCTCTTCCAGTCGCCTGCCCAATCGCACGCGAACTTGGTGATTCCCTCCGTCGTCCGCCAAGGGAATCCACTTGGAAGTCAATGAGACTCCGTCTAATTCGAGAGACACCACACCATGACTAACATGCTCGGGGTTTTCCACGGCAATGTCATATCGCGTACTCCGGTAGCGATAACGCAAACTGTAATGCGTCCAATGCGAGGGAATTGCCGGATCAATCGCCAAACGCTCCGCTTGAAGCTTGAACCCGAGCACGTCTTCCAACCACACGCGATAGGTCCAACCACTCGAACCCGTATACCAGGTCCACCCGCAACGACCCACCTGCCCAGCAAGCCTGTAGATATCCGCGGCGATTACATAAGGTTCGCCTTTGTAGCATTCGACTTCTTCCATCGACCGGGTTCGCTCCACGGGATTGATCATTTCCAGCAGTTCTACGGCCCGTGTTCCTTGCTTCAGGCGAGCGAAAGCCTGCGCAAGCCACAAAGCAGCATGGGTATACTGTCCGCCATTTTCACGGACTCCTGGCGGGTAACCCATGATGTAACCAGGATGCTGAGCGGAATGATCGAAGGGTGGATCGAAGAGGAGAATCAGCTTGTCTGCATCGAGAACAAGCTGTCTTTCGGCGGCACGCATTGCCGAGGCTGCTCTTTCAGGACGCGCTGCCTCCGAGAGCACCGCCCAGGACTGGGGTAAGGAATCAATCCGTGCTTCCTTGTTGGCCCGCGAACCCAATGGAGTTCCGTCATCGAAATAGCCGCGCCGATACCACTCTCCGTCCCAGCCGTGTCGTTCAACCGCGTCAGTCAGTTCTTCGATCGCACCGCGGTAGGTTTCTGATTGAGTGCTGCCGAGTTTCGATTCGCTGACTTCGAGAAAACTCTCGAGAGTGTCGATGAGAAACCATGCCAACCACACACTCTCCCCTTTTCCCTCACTTCCAACCCGGTTCATTCCATCGTTCCAATCTCCAGAACCGATGAGTGGGAGTCCGTGAGAACCTCTTCTGGACAGCCCTTTCTCAATCGCCCGATGGCAATGTTCAAACAGCGGCTGCTCTTCGGGGGAAGGTTCCGCGGCAAAATAGGCTTCATGTTCGCCGGGTTCCAAACGGCGGCCCTGCAGGAAGGGAACTTCAACATCAAGAATGGATGCGTCGCCGGTGACTCGCACATAGTGGGCGACAACGTAAGGCAGCCACAACAGGTCGTCGGAGCACAAGGTACGCACTCCCGCACCGGACGGGGGATGCCACCAATGCTGTACATCTCCCTCGACA
>Ga0111539_10009824_pt1 | contig 12076 bp, 12 predicted proteins | sample RhiMethybrSRZTD1_FD_79667 | JGI IMG/M metagenome (GOLD analysis project Ga0111539, IMG submission 79667) | Populus rhizosphere microbial communities from Tennessee, USA - Rhizosphere MetaG P. TD hybrid SRZTD1 (version 2) (version 2) | ecosystem: Host-associated > Plants > Roots > Rhizosphere >...
GCAGGTGATCTTCATGCTGCCGCTGCTGGTGGTGCCGGGGGTGGACTTCCTGGGCCGGTTGGTCCTCCTCGTGGCCGGGTGGTTCGCCGCCGGCTACCTGCTGCGGCGGCATGCCGCGGCGAGGCCTCCTGACTGGCCCTGGTGGCGGTCCCCGGGTTGGACCGGTGGCGGGCGGCTGCTACGGGTCGGGGCCGTGGCGGCCGGGCTGGTGGTGGCGGGGATCGTCCTCCGGCCGGTAGCCGACCGGGCGCGCGAGGCCGTAGACGCCCAGGACACGGTCGAGGACATGGTCACCGCCCAGGTCCAGGCCCAGGACCAGGGGCAGGTCCCACCGGCCGCTCCCGTGACCGCGAGCGGGATGCAGGCGGCGATCGACCGGCGGGACGAGGCGGTCGACGACCTGATCGCCACCTGGTGGCGGGGGCCGGTGGCGGTGGCGATCGTGGCCGGGGCCTGGGTGGGATCGGCTCGGCTGCCCGGGGTGTTCGGGTTCCAGGATCGCCGCGCGCGCCGCAGGGCCGGCTGAGGCCGGGCGGGGGCTGTGGCCGGGGGTTCCGGGTCCCCCGGCCACAGTCTCAAGTGGCGCCGGTCGATGCCGACGGCTGACCGGCGGGTGTCAGCCGTCCGGGATCGGGACGCGGCGCACGACGGCGAGCGTGGACGCGGCCGGCCCCGGGGGAGGCGAGGTCGGCCACGCCCGCGCTGGTGCGACCACCCGATGGAGGCGGGCTGGGTTGCCGGCGGACCGCGCTTGGGTTCCCGCGCCTGTGGGCAACAGGCGGAGTGCGACGGGTCGTCGGCGGGTGGTCACCATATGGACGCTAAGCGTTCACCGGGTGACGTTGCGTCATACCAAGAGGGTGAACGGTGTCACACCCCGCCGGGGTTTCTGCGGTCTAGGACCACTGGTCGCAGCCCAGGTCGACCAGGGCGGCGGCGCAACGCTCCAGGATGACCTGCGCCAGCCGGTCCGATCGCTCGTCCAGGTCGAGCCCGGCCCCTGCCACCACCGGGTAGAGGAAGGCGAACAGCGCGGCTACGCGGTAGTCGTGCCAGGCCTGGTCCCGCTGGTAGGCGATCCCGTGGGTGGCCAGGCGATCGAGGTAGCAGCCGATCAGCGGCCGTTCGAGCCTCGCTCGGTCGTCCGGCGTCAGGCTCTGGCTCAGGAAGTACCCGAGGTCGCGCGCGCCGCGGGACCGGTCGGTCAGCTGCCAGTCGCACAGCGTGACCCGATCGCCCGGCCCGAAGAACATGTTGTCGAGGCGGCAGTCGCCGTGGGAGAGCGTGAGCGGCGCGGCCGCCAGCTCGGCGACGAGCCCGGGCAGCAGGCGGGGGAAGCGGTCGCCCAGCGCCCGCACCTCGGGCGGCAGGCCATCGCCGGCCCGCTCCCGCACCGCAGGCCACGTCACCTCGAATGCGGCGGTGACCGCGGTGAGCAGGATCGGGTCGTCGATGCGGCGCAGCCACGGGTGGCCGCTCAGTCCGGCGCCGTCCCAGGACGCGGCATGGTGGTCCGCCATGGCCACCACCACCGCCTCGGCCCGGTCGGGCGGGCAGCCCACTATCTGGTCGGACGTGTCCGCCGCGCTCATGTCGTCGAGCAGTAGGACGAAGTCACCGGTGGCCTCGTCGAAACCGGCATGGTGGCAGCCGACGGCGAGGGGAGTGGAGGCCCCGAGGTGCTGGTGGAAGCGCACCTCGTTGCGGTACATCTCCAGCGCAGCGGCGACCTCCCGGCTGTGAGGCCCGGGCGCGGCCAGCTTGGCCACCAGGGTGTCGGGCCCGCCGGCGCCGGGATGCTCCCAACGCAGCTGCAGGCGGCGCAGCGCGCCCAGCAGCCCGTACCCTGCGCCCAGCGGGTCCGCCTGCACCGCGGTCACGGCGCCGGCCGCGGGGTGCGCCGAGCGCAGTGCCTCGGTCAGCCATGAGGCGGTCAGTGCGGACGCGTCCGCCGGTACTCGGAGTTCGTCGCCCAGGTTCCCGCCTCTCCCGCCAGGGTGGCTCGACACCACTCAGGGCGGCGACGATACAGCGTTGAGGCGGAATCCACCCCCTCGGAGCGAAGCCACCTCACCCGGGACCGGGCCACGCTCGTCGGACCCGGTCTTGCGAGGTACTCGATGCCCTACTACGAGTTCATCGTGCGCGGCGAGGTGGACGCGGACGCGCTGGAGCAGGAGACCGGCCTCACCTGCACCGTCGTCGACCGGGCGGTGCGCATCGGCGGCGAGCTGAGCGACCGCGCCGCGCTGCGCGGCATCCTCGAACGCATGTACCGGCTGGGGTTGGACCTGCGCGCGGTCGAACGACGGTAAGTAGGCCACGCACCGTGAGGAGTGCCTAAGCTCTCGCGCGTCACTCCGTGCTAGGGGAGGCGAGGGAGGCGGGAGTGCCGCACGCCGACAGCTCGAGGCCGCGCATGACCTCGTCACGGAGCGCGTCCGCCCACCTGCCCGCCCACATCGTCCGGCGAGGCCGCCTGGCTGACGCGCTCGGCACCACGGGCGCCCGCCTGGTCGTGGTCACCGGCCCGGCCGGATCGGGCAAGACCGTGGCCGTGCGCGACTGGCTCTCGACGCTGGACGAGCCCGCCGCCTGGCTGTCGCTCGACGGGCGCCACGCCGATCCCGAGCACCTGCTGGAGGCCGTGCTCGACGCGCTCGACGACCTGGCGCCCGGGTTGAACGACGCCGTCGCCGGGGACGATCACGAGGACCATGAGGCCGACCACGCCCTCGTGCGGGCGGCCGAGCACCTCGCCGGCTGGTCCCAGGCCACGCTGGTCCTCGACGACGTACACGTCGTCGACTACAGCCCGGCCGCCGCCGTGCTCGCCGGCCTGGTCGGCGCGGTCACGCCCACGACGCTCCGGCTGGTCATCTGCAGCCGCTCGGACCCGCCCATCGCGCTGCACCGCTTCCGCCTGGCCGGCGAGCTGGTCGAGCTGCGAGAGGCCGACCTGCGCTTCGACCCCGACGAGGCCCAGCAGTTCTTCGCCCGCTTCCCCGAGGTGGACCTGGACCGCTCGCAGGTCGAACGGCTGGCCGAGCGCACCGAGGGGTGGGCGGCCGGGCTGCAGTTCGCGGCGCTGTCCCTGGCGGGGCGCACCGACACCGACGACTTCGTGGACCGCTTCGCGGGCAGCGAGCGCCATGTCGCCGACTTCCTGCTCGACGAAGTGCTCGACCGCCAGCCGGAGGACGTCAGGGCCTTCCTGCTCGCCACCTCGGTCCTCGGACGCCTGCGGGCCGACCTGTGCGAGCAGGTCACCGGCCGGGCCGACGCCGCCGCCCTGCTCCGCCGGGTCGAGACCGAGAACCTGTTCCTCGTCCCCCTCGACGACGAGCGCGAGTGGTTCCGCTACCACCAGATCTTCGGCCAGCTGCTGCGGCGGGAGCTGCGGGTCAGCCGGCCCGAGCTCGAGCGCGTCGGCCACGAGCGGGCCGCCGCCTGGTTCCGGGACCACGGCGAGCCGGGCCTGGCCATCGACCACCTCCTGGACGCCGGCCATCACGAGGAGGCGTTCGACCTGCTCACCGAGCACCTGCGCGACTACCTGGCCGCCGGGCGCCACGAGACCGTGCGGGGCTGGCTGTCCCGCCTGCCGCCGGACTTCGTCGACCGCAGCCCGGGCCACCTGCTGATGGTCGCGTTCGCCTACGCCCGCTCGGGCCTGATCGCGGTGGGCCGCCAGATCGTCGATCGGGCGCGGGCCGCGGCCACCCCCGCGGAGCGTGAGGAGCTCGGGCTCCACTTCGACGTGACCGTCGCCTCGTTCGCCGCCATCCTCGGCGACCCCGAGACGTCCATCGCCCTCGGCCAAGCGGTCTGGGAGCGCCGCGACGAGGTCGACTTCTCGGTCATGGCGCCCGACCTGGCCTCGGCGACGCGGCAGCTGTGGGACTACCTGCCGGTGGGGCTGGCCCGGGCCCACGCACTGCTCGACGACCGCAGCGGCGTGCGCCACTGGGCGTCAGTGCTGCGGCGCCAGGGCCCGTCGCTGCCCGGTGACCTGGTGGGGACGCTCGGGGCGGAGGCGTGGGCCGAGGCGCGCAACGGCCGGCTGCGCGCCGGCGCCGAGCTGGCCGAGCAGGCCCTGGAGCTCGGCACCGAGCAGGGCCGCGGCTCGCGGCGGGCCATGATCGGGGCCCGGGCCGCGCTGGCGCTGGTCCACCGCGAGCGGGACGAGCTCGATCGGTCGATCGACGTCCTGGCCCCGCACCTGGACAGCGCGCTGCGGGAAGGCCACGTCGGCATCACCACCATGGGTGAGATCGAGCTGGCTCGGGTCGAGTGTGCCCAAGGGCGATGCAACGCGGCGATCGAGCGGCTGCTGCGGGTCCGGCGCGACCGGGCCGCCCGCGGCACGCCCCGCTTCCTCGCCGCGGTCCTCGACCTCGCCGAGTGCCGGGTACGGCTGCTGGCGGGCGACGTCGACCGGGCCCAGGACCTGTTCGACGGCATCGAGCCGGGCCCGGAGCGCGCGCTGCTCGAGGCCCGGCTGGCGCTGGCCGGCGGCGGCCCCGCCACCGTGGAACCGCTGCTGGCCCCCGCGCACGAGAGCGGCAACCGGCGCCACCAGTTCGAGGCCGTAGCGCTGACCGCCCGGGCCGCGGCTCAGGACGGAGACCTGCCGGCCGCCCGCCGCGCCCTCGGCGGCGTGGCCGCGGTCGCCCAGCGGGAAGGGGCGCTGCGCACTTTCCTGGACGAGGGCTTCGACATCCGTGACCTGGTCACCACACCCGCGGCGGCGGGCTATCAGGCGACCGCGGCGTCCACCCGGGGCGGGGCTCTGCCGCCCGCCGGCGTGGCGCTGGTCGAGCCGCTGAGCGAGCGGGAGTTGTCGGTGCTGCGCTACCTGCCCAGCCGGCTGTCGAACCGCGAGATCGGCGACGAGCTCTACGTCTCGCTCAACACCGTGAAGTCCCACCTCAAGACCATCTACCGCAAGCTCGACGTGGAGCGGCGCGACGACGCGGTGCGCCGGGCGCGCCAGCTCGGCCTGTTGTGAGCGCAAGTTGAATCCTGATTCACCCCGGGCGGGTGTGCAGCCTTCACCCAGCGTGCCGACACGATGCGTGTTGTGGTGGACGTCGCTGAGATCACTCTCCGTTGTCGTGGGGCCCGCCGGCTGACCGCGGGATTCGCCGGTTGGGAGGTCGAGACCAACGGCCCGTTCACCATCCTGCGCCGCCTGGACGCGAGCGCGGCCGACGTCCACGCCGCGCTGATCCAGGTCGCCGACCTGGGCCTGGAGCTGGAATCACTGCGCCGCCTGGAGCTCTCGCCCTGACTCCTAGCATCTAGGCATGGCCACGGATCCGGCGGGGGAGCTGCGCCGCTACGCGCTGCACCTTCCCGAGGCGTACGAGGACTTCCCCTGGGGCGATCGGGTCGCCAAGGTGGGCAAGAAGATCTTCGCCTTCCTCGGCAGCGCGGAGGGCGGGGCCGAGCGCGGGGTCGGCCTCGCGGTGAAGCTGCGGGACTCCCACGAGGAGGCCATCGCCATGGACTTCACCACGCCCTCGGGCTACGGCCTGGGGAGGCACGGCTGGGTCAACTGCTCGTTCCCGTCCGGGGCCGAAGTGCCGGTCGAATTGCTGTGCGACTGGATCGACGAGAGCTATCGTCTCATTGCCGCGAAACGCCTGGTCGCGGAGCTGGATCGTCGGGCGAATTCCTGAACCCCGGTTCGCCTGACAAAGTTGTCATCGGGTACTGCTGAGGTACCCAAGCCTGCGCACGCCCAAGGAGCCCGCCTGTGCCGCTGCTCGAGGTCCATGGACAGCCCGTCAACGTCGTCGACCGAGGTGATGGCGACGCCGTCGTGTTCCTCCATGCCTTTCCGTTGCAGGCCGCCATGTGGGACTACCAGATCGACGAGTTGGAGAGCACCCACCGGTGCCTGGCCATCGATCTGCCGGGCTTCGGCCAGTCACCCCCTCAGGAAGATCCCGGCTCGGCGTCGATGCAGGGCTGGGCGAACCTCGTGGTCGGCGTGCTCGACGAGCTGGGCATCGAGCAGGCCACGTTCGTAGGGGCGTCGATGGGCGGCTACCTCGCCATGGCCGTGCTCCGCCACCACCGGGCGCGGGTCCGCCAGCTCGTGCTGGCCGACAGCCGGGCCCGCTCCGACGACCCGTCGGTGGCGCAACGCCGCCGGGCCCAGCAGGACCAGATCCGCAGCGGCGCCGAGGTCGGCTCCCTGTCCAAGGCGACGGTGGAGGGCCTGCTGTCCGCCGGGTCGATGACCCGCCCGGAGCTGGTGGACTACGTCCACGCCCTGGCCGACGGCGCGGATGCCGAGGGCTGGATCGCGGCCCTGGAGGCCATGAAGAACCGGCCGGACTCGATGCTGCTGCTGCGCCAGGCCGACCTCCGGGCCTTGGTCATCGTGGGCGAGCTCGACCGGGTCACGCCCATCGCCGAGGCCATGAGCCTGCGGTCGCTGCTCAAGGGCGAGCTGGTCGTCATCCCGAACGTCGGCCACCTGCCGAACGTGGAGGACCCGCTGGCCTTCAACGAGGCGCTCGTCCGGTTCTTGACCGCCTGACCCCCGGCTCGGGTCGGCGGGCGCCCCGCGGGCGCCCGCCATTTTTTCACCTCTTTTTTCGTCTCTCGCGAATTACATCGATGTTGTTTGTCATACCCCCTCGGGATGATGGCTCGTGTCCGATCTGGGCTGCGGCCCGGGCGCGAGGAGGAGACCGAGGTGGAAGCGCAGGGGTGCGAGAAAGACGACGACCTGGAGCAGGTCATGCGGCGGCTGGCGGCGGGCGACGAGGCGGCGGTGGTGACGCTGTACGAGCGGTACGGATCTTCGATCGCGGCCGCGGTGCGGCATGTGGCCCGCAGCCGACCAGGCCGGCTCGACGACGATGACGTGGGCGGCGCCGTGCTCGACGTGTGCTTCGAGCTGGCCCGGGTGGCGGGCGGGTGGTCGCCCGCCGGTGGGGCGCTGCCCTGGGTGTGGGCCCGGCACCGCGTCGCGGGCGCGGTCGATCGGGCGCTCGGCCAGCAGCCGCAGTCGCTCGACGATCACCGCAGCGAGGTCCTCGACCGGCTGGGGGAAGGCGCGGCACCCGGCCCCGCGGCGGCCGAGGCTTCGCTTCTGGACACCCTCAACCGCCTAGCGGCCCAGGACGAGGCCTCTCGCCGGCCTGCGCTGGTCGGGGCCGCTCCGGTGGGCGTCGAGCCCAGCGCCGCGGGCGAGGCTCGGGCGGTCGAGCGCGGGGCGACCCCGGCGCCGGATGGGCCTTCCGCCCAGGGCCCGCCGAGCGACGGGTCGCCCCCCGGTGCGCCCGGCGAGCTGGCTCTGGTGGGCGCTCGTCCGGCCCCGGCGGCCGGCCGGTCGCCCTGTGTCCCGATCCCTGTTGCTCCCGGCTCCGCCCGGGCGGCGGACAGCGCGGCCGAGCGCATCGACCTCACCGACTCGCGCGACGTGTCGGCGGGCGTAGGGCTGCTGGCCGAGGCGATGGACCGGGGTGGGGTCAGCATCCGCGATCGTGAGCTGCTGCTCGAGTACGCCTACGAGAAGCACTCGGGCAACGGCGCTCCGGCCGCTTCGGTGGCGCCCATGTTCGACATGCTCGAGGTGTCGGTCCGCCAGGCCGCCCGCCGCACGCGGGAGCGCCTGCTGCGGTTGGCGGCCAGCGAAGAGCGGTTCGCGCCTCTCGCCGATCTCCCGTTGCTGGCATGAGCGGCGGGGGCCCCATTCGCATCATCCCGTCCGGTGGGGCGGTGCGGGTGGTCGGCGGCGTGGCGACCCGCTCACTGGTGCGGGAGGAGGCGAGGGCCGAGGCTCGGCGCCGGCATCCCGCCGGGCGGGGCTGGCGACCCGACCGGGCCCGCATGCTCCAGCGGCTGGCCGACCGGGCCTATGTGGGGGGCGCACCCTGGCCGCGGGTGGCCGCGGCCGTGATGCTGCTGCGGGGCATCGCCGGCGACGATCCGCCCAGCTTCGCCCGGCGGGTCGGGGTCAGCGCGACGACGCTCGCCGGGTTGGAGGCGGGGGCGCAGCCGGCGTCGTCCGTGCCCGGTTGCCTGCGGTCGCTGGGTGGGCTGGTCGACTGGACGTGGGTCGACGCCGGCACCCGGTCGGATTGGGGGTGCTGAAGGTGGCAGTGGCGCTCAGGGGTTCTGGTAGATGCGGGTGGGCGAGACGAGCACCGCCACGCGCCGCTCGGCCTGCATGACGCGGTCGTACTCCGCGAAGTCTTCGTGCTTGCCGCCCGCGGCCTCGAAGATCTCCCGGAGGAGCAGGCGCAGGCCCTCGCGGTCGACACCGGCCAAGGGGTCGTCGGGACCGCACAGCTCGACGGTGCCCTCCACCGTGGCCCAGGCCCAGCCGGCCCGCCACAGCAGGGTGGCGCGGGGGTCGGCCCGCAGGTGGTTCAGCTTGTGGGTGCCCTCGCGGGCGACGAAAGCCGCCACCGGCCGCTCGCTCACCGGGTGAGGCACGATGCCCGCGTTCACCACGGTGGACTGCAGAGTGCCGTCCGGGCGCACGGTCGATACCGACGCCAGTCCGTTGTCGAGGGCGATGAGCGTGCGCACATCGTCGATCGATGCCACGGCGCACAGAGTAGGCCTTAATGCAATGTGGTCCGCTCCCGGCCGGTCCGCTCAGGCGAGGGCGGTGGCGAACTGCTCGTGGTGGTTTGTCCACCAGCGGCGCCGGCGGTCGTACTTCTCGAGGCCGCCGGTTCGGTTCACCGTCGCGATGGCGTTCGGGTCTCCGGTGTCAAGGCTGTGCCGGACCGCCGCTTCGATGCGGGCGATGGCGTCGTCCATGGCCGTGAGCAGCTCGGTCCGGCCGTCTCGGTCCAGTCCGTAGGCATCGGCGACGAGACGTAGCCGGGCCGGCCGGTCGGCGGGCCGCCAACCGAGGCGCGCCTGGTCGACGTCGTGTTCGATCGGTACGCAGAGGCGGGCGAGCTGGGCAACGTCGTAGACGGGACGGCCTGGGGCCGCGAACTCGAAGTCGAGCAACGCGACGGCAGTGCCGTCGCGGAAGACGACGTTCGAGAGCTCCACGTCGTTGTGGCACACCACCGTTCCTCCCGCTGGGTCGGCGAGGGTGTCGCTCCAAGTTCGCTCGCGAGCGTCGAACCCGCGGGCGGCGTCGTGCAGGCCGCGCAGCAGCCGGGCGATCGACACGAGCGCAGCGTCGGTCTGGCTCCAGTCCGGATAGGGCGCCACCGGGACGTCGCCGTCGATGAACACCAGGCGCTCGCGCCCGTCCTGGTCGATGCGGACGGGTGACGGGACGCCCTCGAATCCCGTCCGTCGCACCCAGCGCAGGAAGGCGTGGATCGAGCCCGAGTGCGGGCTCGCGGGGCGTACGACATGCGGACCGGCGCTGAGGACCTTGCCCGGGTGGGAGATCCCGCCCTCGAGCGGCCGTTCGTTCATGGGCTCAGCCCTGCCAGATCTGGTGGGGCGTGAGGTCGCGGCGGCCGGTGTAGGGGAGTGGAGTGGGAGCGCCGGTGCGGGCCGTCTCGTAGGCCGCGCAGACGACCTCGAGCACGAGCCGGCCGAAGGCGGCGCTGGATCGGGGCGGGCGCTCCGACTCGATGTCCGCGGCCAGTGCCTCCAGCTGGCCGATGTAGCCGAGGTGGAACAGCTGCTCGCTCACCACCACGGCGGGCGCCTGGGGGATCCGGAGCGGCGCGCCGTTGAGCTCCACCGAGGGCTCCGGCACCAGCTCCAGGCGCACCGCGCCGGTGGCACTCGCCGCCTGGGCGTCCCAGGTGGGCGCGGCCGCCCGCCACGTCGCCCGCACCTCGGCCCGCAGCCCGGTGTCGAACGCCAGCGTCACCCGGGCGTCGTCGTCGACCTGCAGGGCGCGGCCCGAGTCCAGCTCGGCGTGCTCCACTGCGACGACGCGCGCGGGGGCGGCCATCAGCAGCGCGACCGCCACCGCGTGGACGCCCAGGTCGAAAAAGGCGCCGCCGCCCCAGGACGGATCATGGCGGTGCTCGCTCCAGTCCGGTCGACCCTGGGCGAAGCGGACCTCGAGGTAGGTCAGCCTGCCGATGCGCCGGCAGGCGCTCACGGCCTCGGCGGCCGCGGGGGAGTGCACCAGGTTCTCGCCGTAGGCCACCCGGCCCCGGGCGGCGAGGGCCACGATGGCGTCGGCGTCGGCGAGAGTGGCGGCCAGCGGGGTCTCCACCAGGGCGACGGCGCCCCCGTCCACCGCCCGCTCGGCCTCCGGGCGGTGCTGGGCCGGTGGCGTCGCCACCAGCACCGCGTCGGCCCCGCCGGGCAATTCGTCGTAGTGGCACACCACCGCCCCGGTCTGCTCCGCCCGCCGCCCGGCCGACAGGCCGCGCCGGGAAGCCACGTGGACCACCCTCAGGCCCGGGACAGTGTCTGCGGCCAGGCCGTGGATGGCCGTGATCCAGCCCGCGCCGGCGAAGGCGAGCGACGTCACGCCCGACTCAGGTGCCGGCCAGCCGGGCCACGATCGGGGCCGCGCTGCGCATGGTGTCGAGACCCTGGACCACCAGGTACGACACGTCCCACCGCTCGCGCCGGGCGATGAGGTCCTCCACGATCTGCTCGACGCTGCCGAGCCACACATGGGGCGACTGGCCCAGCTCCTCGGGGGTGGTCGCGAACAGCGGCGCCATGGTCTCCCGCGTCCCGTCGCGGTCCTCCGAGATGGCGACCAGGAAGATCAGCATGTTGAGCTCGAGGTCGTCGTAGCGGTCCCCGGCCGCGTCCCGCACCCAGCCGAGCTTGCGGTCGGTGACGCCGGCCATGGCGTCCCGGGAGGCGTCGGCATCGACCCGCCCCGAGCGCACCGCCGGGTTGACGCCGACGATGTCCGCCTCGCGGGCGGCCAGCGCCAGCACCCGGGGGCCGCCGCCCCCGATGAGCACGGGCGGGCCGGGCTGCTGCACGGGCTTGGGCAGCCCGTCCAGGCCGCTGATCCGGTAGTGCTTGCCCTCGTAGCTGAACGGTCCCGGTGCGAAGAGCCCCTTGATGACCGCCAAGCCCTCTTCCAGGCGGTCGACGCGCTCGCCGGCCGGGTCCATGGGAATGCCGGACGACTCGTAGTCGGTGGCCATCCACCCGGCACCGATGCCCAGCTCCAGCCGGCCCCCCGACAGCACGTCGAGCGTGGCCATCTCCTTGGCCGTCACCACCGGGTGCTTGTAGTCGTTGTCGAGCACCAGCGGGCCGATCCGCAAGGTGCGGGTGGCAGCGGCCGCGGCCGCGAGCGCGGGTACCGGGGCGAGCTGCTCCCCGAAGTGGTCGGGCATGAACAGGGTCGAGTAGCCGAGGTCCTCCGCCTCCCGGGCCAGCGCCGTCCAGTCCGTGCCCGATGGAGCCGAGCTGAGCTGGATCCCGAAGCGGAACCTACGAGGGTGAGGCATGGCGCTCACCCTAGGGCGCGTCTGGCGCCTGGCCGTGCGGCCGGCTGGGTAACCTCGTGGGGTCGTGCGTCCCCTCCCCTTGCGCCGCCTGCTTCCCCGCTTCGCCGCCGTCATCATCGGTAGTGGTCTCGTGCTGGCCATCTCGGCCGCGGCCATGGCCGTCCCCGCCCGCCTGATCGGCGAGTCCGGCTCGGGCGACCCCCGCGGCATCGACCTGGGCCCCTTGGCCCAGCGTTCCTACATGTACGCGGGGGACGGCTCGCTCCTGGCCACGCTCAAGGACGAGGAGAACCGCCAGCCCGTCCCGCTGGCCGAGGTGCCGCCGCACGTGGTGTCGGCCATCCTCGCGGTCGAGGACGCCGGGTTCTGGGTCCATGACGGCTTCGACGTGCGCGGCATGCTCCGCGCGTTCAGGGCCAACGTCGACTCCGGCGGCATCAGCCAGGGCGGCTCGACCATCACCCAGCAGCTGGTGAAGCTCGACCAGCTCACCCCCGAGCAGACCCTCGACCGCAAGGTGCAGGAGCTGTTCCTCGCCTCCCGCCTCGAGAAGGAGATGACCAAGGAGGAGATCCTCGACCGCTACCTGAACACCGTCTACTTCGGCAACCACAGCTACGGCATCCAGGCGGCGGCCGAGACGTACTTCGGCATCAGCGCCCAGCAGCTCGACGTGGGCCAGGCCGCGATGC
>Ga0111539_10009828_pt1 | contig 12075 bp, 13 predicted proteins | sample RhiMethybrSRZTD1_FD_79667 | JGI IMG/M metagenome (GOLD analysis project Ga0111539, IMG submission 79667) | Populus rhizosphere microbial communities from Tennessee, USA - Rhizosphere MetaG P. TD hybrid SRZTD1 (version 2) (version 2) | ecosystem: Host-associated > Plants > Roots > Rhizosphere >...
CGGTGGCTGGCCGCCCTGGCCTCCTAGGAGGTCGGCGACATTGCAGTGCTCTCTGGCACTGTCCAGTGGATCGCTGCCCTGGCTGCTCAGGAGATTAACGACTCTGCCAGTGTCAGTGGCAGGGTCGAGTGGTTTGGAAACCTGGTCGTCCAGGAGGCGGGTGATGCAGCCACCCTCTCCGGTCAGGTCAGGTGGGTCGCTACCCTCGCTGCGATAGAGGGTAGCGATACCCTCTCCTCCTCTGGCTCTGTCACCTGGTTGGCGCAGCTGTCGGTTGTCGAGGCTGGTGACTCCTCCGGCGTCACTGGCAGAGTTGAGTGGTTCGGCACGCTCGCTGCCACTGAGGCCAGGGACACTGCCGCCCTGCTCGGCGCCGTTATCGGCGAGGACATCCTCGGCAGCCTGTCTGGGGTAGAGGGAGCTGACAATGCCCTCCTCAGCGGCAGCATAACTGGCGTCGCGGGTACGCTCTCTGTCGCCGAGGCTGGCGATCAAGCCTTCCTGGCTGGCTCTGTCGCCTGGATGGCGACGCTCTCTGCGATTGAAGTCGGCGACTCTATATCGCTTGCTGGTACGGTTCGCTGGGTCGCCGTCCTGGCCGCTCTCGAAGTCAGAGACGCGGCCAGCCTCCTGGGCGGTGTTGAATGGTTAACCTCCCTGGCCACCCAGGAGGTCTCTGATGCGGCGGCCATCTCTGGTCAGGTCAGCTTCACTACCGACCTGGCGGCGACTGAGGCTCACGACCAGGCGACCCTCTCTGGTCAAGTCAGGTGGGTGGCGACTCTTGCCGCTCAGGAGGCCGGCGACGACGCCGCGTTCTCGGCTCCTCATGAGGTCACCGGAGAGCTGACGGCGACGGAGCGGAGCGACAGGGCGTTCTTCTTCTCCGAGCTGGTCAACAACGCCTTCCTTGAGGCTGTGGAGGGAGCCGATGTCCTCCTCTCGACCGGCAATAGGTGGGTGGAGATAATCGTCGTCGGAGACTTCGCCTCGGTCATCGATGAGGATGGAGAGCTGAATGCCCCGATCGAACTGGTGGCCAGGCTGAATGCTCCGATCAGTGTTACTGGCAGGCATCCGAGGTGGATGGTTCAATGACGATGCTTCCTCAACTCGTTGGCGGCGACGACTGGGAGTTCAAGGTCACGTTGCTGGACATCGATGGCAACCCGTACAACCTCAGCGGCAACCCTCCCATCGAGTGGGTCATGCGTCACGGCATGAACCCTGTGGTGAACACCGGCGATGTCTCGATCTCGCTGACTGATCCGACGGCTGGCAAGCTCTCGGTCTTCGTCCCCTCGGTGGTAACGACCACGCTGAAGAACTTCGCCTACAACTACAGCCTCAGGGTGGTCATCGGAGGAGTCACTCACACTCCGCTCATCGGAGAGGTTCAGGTCTACGCCGATCCGTTCCTGGTCGCTGCGTCAGTAACGAGTGCGACCAGGCGACTTGCCCTGGTGAAGTGAGGAGGTTGCAATGATTGCTGCCCTAGTCATGTTCGCCCTCTACGTCGTAGTTCTTGGCGTGGTGCTGTGGCTGCTGATATATCTTGTCGACACCGTACCGATGTTTCAGCCGTTCAGGGAAGTGGCTAGAACCATCATCATCGTCTTTGGGATCATCCTGTTGATCCTCCTCCTGCTCGGTCTCATTGGAATTGTAGATACGGGTACGCCGAGGCTGGTGATAGTGAGATGAGGCTCTGTCGCAGTCCGTCCCCGCTCGAAGGCCTCCTCCGCCGCACCGGCGGGACGATTGCGATTCAGAGGACGAGCGGCTCATCCTCCTCCATTGGCTGGTCTGGGTGGAGTTGATCGGGTGAGCCGCTCGGTTCCGTGCAGGTTCTGTGAAGGGATCAGGGTACTGTGGAGGCGTAAGTGGGTCTCAGGGGTATCGGCGCCAAGCCGATCAAGATCAAGAAGGTGGGCAGGCCCTCCAAGAAGCAGGGCTTCGGAAGCCTCCTCAGGCGGCCCATCACTCCGGTCGAACTCATCAACGGAAAGCCACCCTGGAGCAACCAGAGAATCACGCGAGCCGAGAGGGTGATAGTGTTCTGCGAAGAGCTGACCATCACTAGTGGAAGGGATGAGGGACAGAGACTCAGGCTCAGGAAGTGGCAGAAGGACTTCATCAACGAAGTATATCGAGAGGAGGGTGGAGAGCGAATAGTTCGCACGGCCATCCTCTCGATGGGAAGGAAGAACGGCAAGACTCAACTGGCGGCGGCCCTGGCGCTGTGCCACCTCTGCGGCCCGGAGTCAGAGGGCAGGGGAGAGGTCTATGCCTGCGCCAACGACAGGTTCCAGGCCGGAAAGATCTTCAACGAGATGGCGGCGATGGTGGATCGTCACGCCTGGCTCACCGCTCGGACCAACATCAGCAGGTTCACCAAGGGCATCGAGGACTTGATCAACGGCAGTATCTATGCCACGCTGACGGCGAAGGCCGAGACCAAGATGGGTCTCAGTCCGTCGTTCGTGGTCTACGACGAGCTCGGTCAGGCGACGAGCAGGGAGCTGTACGAGGCCATGGACAGTGCGATGGGGGCCAGGGCGTCTCCGCTGATGCTGGTGATCAGCACTCAGGCTGCCTCCTCTGCGGCTCCGCTGTCTCAGCTCATCGACTACGGCCTGAAGGTGAACGCCGAGGAGATCGAGGACCCTCACTTTCACTTGACGCTGTACGCTGCAGAAGACGATGTCGATCCGTGGAGCAAGAAGGCGTGGGTCGCGGCGAATCCCGCGCTGGGAGACTTCAGGAGCCTGGAGGACGTCAAGCGCCTGGCCTCCCAGGCTCAGCGAATACCGTCTCAGGAGAACGCCTTCAGGAACCTGATCCTGAACCAGCGGGTCTCTGCCGAGTCCAGGTTCATGAGCAAGGCCGACTGGAAGGCCTGCGGCGAGAAGCCTGTGGCGATCAAGCCGGGAGACCACGTCTATGCCGGACTCGACCTGGGCAACACTCAGGATCACTCCAGCCTGGCCATAGTGAGGGAGGACATAGTCGACGGTGACGTTCATGCCAAGTGCTACACCTGGGTGCCTGGTGACCTGGACGAGAGGAGCAACACTGACGGAGCGCCGTACGAGGCGTGGAGTCGCAGCGGCTACATCATCCCGGTGGGAAAGACCACCGATCCAGAGGTGATCGCTCGAGAGATAGCAAGAATCAACGCCATCAATCCCATCAGGGGTCTTGGCTTCGACAGGTGGAGGATAGACATCCTCAAGCGAGAGCTCGACAAGATTGGCTGCAGCGTTCCCCTGGTGGAGCATGGCCAGGGCTTCAAGGACATGTCACCGGCGGTGGACCTCCTCGAGAGGTTGGTCTCCAGGGCCAAGCTCAGGCACGGCAACAACCCGGTGCTGACTTGGTGTGCCAACAACGTCATCATCCTGCGAGACCCAGCCGGCGGCAGGAAGTTCGACAAGAGCAGGGCGTACATGGGGAACATCGATACCGTCGTGGCTCTGATCATGGCCCTGAGTACGGCTATGGTGAAGAACAAGCCGGTCGACTTCAAGTTCGATGTGGACGCATTGATCGGATGAACATGCCAGTGCCGGATTCATTTCTCGCCCGGGAGGAGACCGAGCGCGGCTGGCGAGCGCTGACCAGTAGTGGAGAGGTGATAGATGTCACTGGCAAGAACGGGGAGAGGGTTGTCGCTCCAGACGACGGCATCTTGGTGGCGTCCAGGGATGGGTCTCTGAATCGTCGTTGCTTCTCTAGGAACGACGTTGACATCGAAGACTACTTGTTTCACTACAGCGCTGGCATAGAGGCGTTCAAGGCCAACTTGTGGCAGGTGGCCCTCGACGAGTTCGACGCAGCGATCGCCCTGGCTGCTACGACCAGAGCCAGGTTCAATCGCGGCCTGACGCTGCTTCACATGGGGAGGTGGCGAGAGGGCTTCCGGGACTATGAGGATCGACTGGACTTCTCCCTGCCGCCGCTGTGCCAGGCCGCTGCAGAGCGAGGCATCAGGCTCTGGAGAGGAGAGGAGGTCAGGAACAAGCGACTCCTGCTGGTTCACGACGCCGGCTTCGGCGACACTGTCATGATGCTTCGCTACGTCCCTGAGCTGAGGGCCATGGGAGCCGACGTTAGGCTCTCCGTCCCGGCAGAGCTGAGGAGCCTCGTCGCTGGAGCCGCCGCCCTGGGTGACGATGGAGACTTCTATTGTCCGATGATGTCCCTGCTTCACCTGCTGGATCAAACTGCCGAGACGGTTCCAGTCAAGCGACACTTCTTGTCGGTGGACCTTGGCTTGATCGATCACTGGAGGCTAGAGCTTGGTGCCGCCTCTCGCAGGCGAGTGGGGATTGCCTGGTCGGTTGGGGCGGTGTACGACGGTGACTATCCAAGATCGATTCCCATCGATCTGATGGTCGATGCCTTCGGAGGGAATATAGATTTGTTCAGCCTTCAGGTTCAAGGCAGGGAGGAGGCCGAGAGGCTTGGCGTCAGGGTCTGCGGCCTGAGAGACTTCTCTGACGTGGCTGCCTTGATCCACCTGATGGACGATATCGTGGTGATCGATACCGCGGCGGTTCACGTGGCTGGAGCCGTGGGTCACCCGAGGGTCAGCGTGCTGCTGCCTCACTGGTCGAGCTGGAGGTGGGACGGAAATCCGTTCTATCCGTGGTTCAGGCTCTGCCGACAAACCTCTCCGGGAGACTGGGGGAGCGCGCTGTGCCAAGTATAGTCGCCAGGTTCGAGCTCGATGTCAGGCCCATCGACTGGCTGGGGCTTCACCGTCAGTACTTGGCGCATGGAGAGATGGAGGTGATCGTTGCACTGGCACAGGGTGCCAAGACGATGATCGAGTTTGGATGCCGAGACGGGAGGACTGCCAGGGTCCTGCTTCGCAACGTGCCGACACTGGAGAGATACGTTGGAGTGGACGTCCCCGTGTCGTACAGGCCTGCGCTCAGTAGTCAGGTTGGCGAGACGGTGGAGAGACCCGGCCACCTCGTCAAGGACGATCCCCTGTTCGAGCTGATTGTCAGAGACAGAGGAACGCTGGACCTGGAGCCGAGGGACCTCCCTGAATGTGACGCCGTCTTCATTGACGGGGACCACAGCGAGGAGGTCGTCAGGCACGACAGTCGCTTGGCTAGATCGGTGGTCAGGTCTGGGGGAGTGGTGATGTGGCACGACTATCGTAGCGGTGCCGCTGTGGAAGTGAAGCCAGTGGTCGACGATCTGACCAAGGAGGGTTGGCCGATCTGTCAGGTGCTGAATACGTCGCTGGCGTTCTGCAGGATGTAATAGGAGATTGCTCATGACTTCCCTGAAGCTGAGGGTGTCACCTCCGCGCGACGACGAGGATTATGAAGACTTCATGGAGCGCTGCACTCAGGACGAGGACGAGGAGACCTGCGACCTGATGTGGGAGGAGAGCAGCGTCAAATCTGCCGACGACATCATCAGGAGGGCTCGAGTTACCAAGGGCACTGGCTTTGACTTTGTCCTCAGCGACGAGAGCGAGGACAGGATGGATGAGATCATCATGTCAGACGGCTGGGAGCTGGACGAGTTCAAGTCAAATCCGATTGCACTGTTCGGTCACAACCCAGACTTCATCATCGGCAACTGGAAGAACGTCAGGGTGGAGAAGAAAAAGTTGCTGGGAACATTTGTACCGGCTCCCGACGGCACCAGCGAGAGGATCGACGAGATCAGCAGGCTGGTGAAGGCCGGCGTACTGCGAGCGGCCAGCGTGGGATTCAAGCCAAAGAAAAAGGAGCCGATGGACGATAAGTCTGATCCGTACTTCGGTCCGTTCAGGTATCTCAGACAGAAGCTGATGGAGACCAGCCTGGTCAGCGTTCCGGCCAATCCGAACGCACTGGCTGTGGCAAAGTCGATGAAGGTTTCTCCCGAAGGCATCAAGTTCATCTTCGCCGGGAAAGGCAAAGGGGATGACTTGGTGAGGCGGGAGGGGAGCGGCGGGAAAGCCAAGACAATCGTATCGATGAAAGGAGCGACTCACATGTCGCTTTCACAGAGAGTGCAAGATGCCGAGAAGAGACTTGTGGAGCTGAGAGGTCAGCTTCAGGAGCACATCGACTCTATCGATGACACCGACGTCACTGATGAGGAGATGGACGTCACTCGAGACTTCAATGAGAAGATCGCCAAGCATGAGAAGTCGCTGGCGATCCTGAAGGACACCGAGAAGAACCTGGCTCAGACTGCCGACGACGGCGGCAGGAGCCTGGTGCCGTTCTCCACCAGGAAGCCAGCCTCTCCCAATGGTGGCAATGGAGCCAGTGGAGAAGTCATCGCTCGAGAATCGTTTGGACCGCGACCCTTCAACTTCAACATCGGCAGGAAGCAGATGGACCCCATCGACATCCTGGTCAGGATGGGCGTGGTCCAGCTACTCTCTCACCGGGAGAAGAAGCCGATCGAGGAGATTCGTCGCGCAGTCTACGGTGAAGACGAAGTCACTCGGGTGATGATGGCCTACACTGCCAAGGCCGCTACGGTTCCGGCTACGACAGCCCTGGCTGGATGGGCACAGGAGCTGGTGACGACCCTGTTCTCGGCCTACATGGCGACCCTGCCCAAGAAGAGCATCTATCCGCGACTCAGTGCCGCGGGCCTGCAGATGTCCTTCGGGACCGCTGGCAAGATCAGCATCCCGACGAGGTCCACCACTCCAACCATTGCCGGCAGCTTTGTCGGTGAGGGTCTCCCCATCCCGGTCAGGCAGGGTGCGTTCACTGCCCAGACCCTGACGCCCAAGAAGATGGCCGTGATCACCTGCTGGACCAGGGAGATCGATGAGCATAGCGTGCCTCAGATCGAGGGCCTGCTCAGGGATGCCATCGCGGAGGACACCGCGGTCAGCATGGATGCGGTGCTGATCGACGCTACTGCCGCCACCGTCATCAGGCCAGCCGGCATCCTCGCCGGTGTTGCTGGCCTGACGCCTACTGCAGGCGGTGGCTTTGCAGCCCTCGTCGGCGACATCAAGCAGATCAGCGGGGCCCTGCTGACGGCCACCAACGGCAACCTCAGGAACCCGGTCTGGCTGATGAACCCGCAGCAGGTCATGAGTGCGAGTCTCACTCAGGCTACCGGCACGGGAGTGTTCCCGTTCCAGGATCAGATCAACAGGGGACAGCTTCAGGGCTGGCCCATCATCGACTCTGGTTCGGTTCCGATCGGTGACGTCATCGCCATGGACGCCGGCGATTTCGTCAGCGTTGGAGGCGACTCGCCTCGCTTCGAGATCAGCGACCAGGCGACCATCCACATGGAGGACACCAATCCTCTGGCCATTAGCACGGCTGGTACTCCCAACGTCGTGGCGGCTCCGGTCAGGAGCCTGTGGCAGACTGACTCGATGGCACTGAGGCTGATCCTCCCGGTCAACTGGATGATCCGCAGACCAGGCGTGGTGGCCTGGGTCGACAACGTCTCCTGGTAAAAACAGAACTGCCCCTGGCTCAGATCCAGAGCCAGGGTTGTCCCTGAACAAACGCCAAAGGAGGTATCCATGGCGAAAAGCGAAGGTGCAAGGAATGCCACAGAGGCGGCCAAGAAGAAATTGACCGACGACAAGGAGCTGAAGGATGCAAGAGAGGAGCGCTCCAGAGCGGAGACTGGCTGGAAGCCCACACCGACTCAAGAAGAAAACGACCTTCTCAAGCTTGGTGCCAGCGTTGACAAGCTCGAGCCAGATGGCAGCCCCGAGGAGGGAACAGTCGAGTATGCCAAGCACATGGCAGGAGGTGGGGCGAGTGGCTACCTGACTCGTCAGGAGCGACCAGCTCAGCCTCAGCCGCGTCAACGCGCGCCTCAGCCGCCTCAGTCGTGAGCCGTCTCGCTCTCATCAAGAACTTCGTCGCCCTCATCGTCAAGGGTGAGGGCGACTATCGCCCCGGGCCGTACTATCTGCCCGTGACGGGAGGATGGCTGCCAGCCGACGTCGGCAGCTACATGAACTGGTGGCAGCTGGGCTATAACCCGATCAGCAACACTGGTCGGTCTGCGATGGTCGAGGCCTGCGTCAGCGCGTACTCTCAGACAGTGGCCATGTGCCCAGGTACTCACTGGCTGGCGACAAAGAAGGGAGGCAGGGAGAGGGTTACGACATCGTCGCTCTCTCGAGTGTTGAAGAGCCCGAACGACTATCAGACTGCCAGCGACTTCATGCTCAACCTGGTGAGGTGGCTCTACCTCGACGGCAATGGCTATGCCCTGGCGCTGAGGAACTCTCGCTACGAGATAGACGAGCTTCACTTGATGGACAGCAATCTGTCCTATCCCATGGTTGCTAAGACCGGAGATGTGTTCTACAACCTCTGCGGCAACGACGTCATAGAGAAGCGACTGCAATTTCTCGGCTATGAATATCCGATCAAGGTTCCGGCCAGGGACGTACTGCACGTCAGGTTCCACACCGGCACGCGACTTCCCAAGCCGCTGGTGGGAGAGTCGCCCATCTCCGCTACGTATGGAGACATCGGAGTGGGTGCCGCCATCGCTCAGCAGCAGGCTCAGTTCTATCTGAACGAGGCCAGGCCCAGCGCCGTCCTCTCTACAGACCTCACGCTGGACAAGGATCAAACTCAAGCCCTCAGGGACAAGTGGAACGATCAGGCCAAGGGGCTTCACAAGGGCGGCACGCCGATCTTGACTCACGGCCTCAAGGTCATGCCATGGACCATTGGAGGCAAGGACGCCGCCACTGCTGAGATCCTCAAGCTCAGCAACGACAACATCGCCTTGGCGTTTCGTATCCCGATGGCTATCCTGGGTGTTGGTGGTCTTGGCAATGCGTCAACTGAAGCGGTGATGCAGTTCTGGCTGGCCAGCGGATTAGGCTTTGCGTTGAACCATGTCGAGACGGCGTTCGACTTGCTGTATGAGCTCAAGGGTTATCCGGAGGAGTACATCGAGCTCGACACCTCTGCCCTGCTCAGGATCGCCATGAAGGACAGGATCGAGTCTCTCGTCCGCGGCGTTCAGGGCGCGGTGTTCTCTCCCAACGAGGCTCGCAACGTGGAGGGTTACGACTCCGTCGAGTATGGCGACGAGCCGAGGGTTCAGCAGCAGGTCGTTCCACTGAGTGCTGCCGCCAGCATCCCGGCTGCCCCGGGGCCACCGTCGCCAGAGCCGGCTGCACCGGTGGACGCCGAGCCTCCTCCACCTGAAGCTGGCTCTGACGACGACACTCCTCCCAAGCCGAAGGATCAGAAGGATGTCGCTAGAGAAGTTAAACGGCTCATCGCATCAGCCAACAGAATCGCCCAGCGGCGACTTCCTACTTGACGTCTGGCGAGAGGCTCTCGCCGGCGTCCTCGATGAAGAGCGGCGTCAGTGGCATCGTGAGCGTGCCTTGATCGAGGCTCAAGCCTCGAGCGTCATGGCTCAAGCCGCGAGCGTTGTCGCCGAGCTCAAGCAGAAAGTCGCGGAGACTCAGGTGTTGCTCTCGGAGATGAGAGCTCAGTTCGATAAAAGCACGACGGATCGTCTCGCTCAACTCAAGGACGGAGAGAGGGGAGACCCTGGACCCGATGGACCTCCTGGCCCTCCCGGCCCGGAGGGTCAGGCGGGCCCTCCTGGTCAGGTCGGCCCTCCAGGTGCCGAAGGCCAGAAGGGAGAGGCCGGAGGAGAGGGGCCGCAGGGACCTCCAGGGGAGGCCGGCCCTCAGGGACCCTTGGGGCCGGCCGGAGACCCCGGGCCGCCTGGTCCGCCGGGACCTCCTGGAGAACCTGGACCAGAAGGGCCGCCTGGTCCTTCAGGGTCGGCCGGAGAGCAGGGTTTGCAGGGTCCAGCGGGTCCTCCAGGCCAGCCGGGGGGAAACGGCTCTCCGGGCAACCCTGGGCAACCTGGCGAGACTGGCTCAATTGGCCCAGAGGGACCTCCCGGACCTCCCGGCCCTCCTGGCCCCCTGGGAGAGCCTGGGGCGGCAGGGCCGGAGGGTCCTCCTGGTCAGCCCGGAGAGCCTGGCCAGGCTGGGTCAGCCGGTCCTGCCGGCGAGAAGGGCGATGTCGGTCCTCGGGGCGAGAAGGGTGAAGCTGGACCTCGTGGCGAGAAGGGCGACATCGGACCTCGGGGCGAGAAGGGCGACGCTGGACCTCGTGGCGAGAAGGGCGATGTCGGAGCCATGGGACTCATGCCTGTGACAATCGAATACGCCGACGGAAAGGTTCACTACAGGGGAGTCGTCGTCACCCACCTCGGCTCTACCTATCAGGCCAAGGCAGATACCGGTCGCCCTCCCTCTCACGAGGAGGACTGGGCGTGCCTGGCTCGTGCCGGAAGCGATGCTCAGATGCCACAGATCAAGGGGACCTTTGTTGAGGGAGAGCATTACAGATGTCTGGACATAGTCGCGACAGGCGGCAGCGCGTTCATGGCGAAGAAGAACGATCCTGGAGCGTGTCCGGGAAGCGGGTGGCAGCTTATCGCAAGCTGCGGCAGGCCGGGCCGTCCGGGTCAGCCGGGTCAACCGGGTCAAAGGGGGGAAAGGGGCGAGCCAGGCCGCGACGCCGATCCAGCAAAGTCGATAGTTGAGTGGAAGATCGACAGGGACAAGTATCGAGTCATACCGGTACTGTCATCTGGTGAGTTCGGCAAGCCGATCGAGCTGAGGTCTCTGTTCGAGCAGTTCCATTCAGAGGCGGCGTGATGGGCGACTCAGTCATAACTGTCCTCCAGCCTCCAGTCACCAGGGACCTCGTCACCCTGAGTGAGATGAAGACCATGCTGGGCATCACCGACACTACCGAGGATGCCCAGCTTCAGATCTTGATCACTAACTACAGTGACATGATTGCTGAACTCTGTAACAGAGAGTTTGCCAAGGCCAAGGTGGAGGAGACAGTGCGAGGAGACCTGATGCCGTATGACTCTCCTCGAGTGTTCCTCACTTACTATCCAGTGAAGCAAGACGATCTAGAGACTGTGCTTTGCAATGGAGCTACGGTTAGTTATCACCTCGAGGAAAAGTCTGGGAAGATCAATCTGTTCGGCCCGGTTGGTGAACCCATCGTTGTCACCTACACCGGCGGCTATCTTGTTCCTGACGAGACACCACCGGCCCTGAAGCAGGCCATGCAGATGTTTGTTCAGGCAGATAGGAGGATAGCGTCACAGGAGGTGACGAGCGGCCTCAGGATGATTGCTCACAGAGAGAGCCGGATCATGTTTCATCCTCCATCGAAGACCGAGAGCGGAGGAACCTCCTCCGGCCTGTCCACCACGATGAACGCAGTCAAGGCGTTGCTCACACACTACATGCGAATCAATGTTTAAGCTCGCCCTAGAGGGTGCCGACGACTTCGCGGCCACGCTGCTTAAGATGGAGAGGCAGCTGGCTGAACTTCATCGCCGGGTCCCCGAGGTCTTGGTGGAGTGGCAAATCGAGGACCTGGGACGGCGTCACCCGAACATGACGGTTGAGCACAGCGAAAACAAGACCACCGCCATGACCAGGGTGTGGAGAGGTCCAGGTGCCAAGGTTCTAAAGAGGAGGGGAAGGAGAAAATTCAGAGAGAAGGATTGGCTGCGAGTGAACGAAGGAGTTTCTGAGGGCGGAGAGTTCGTGGCGTATGTAGGACCGCAACGACGACGTCGCAGGCGTAGTCGAAAGCGCAGCAAGTGGTGGGCCAAGGAGGGGGAGGTCAGGGACCGCACCACCGATCCAGCCGTCAGGGAGGGTCTGAACAAGAGGATGACCGACCTGTTGGAGGAGCCTCAATGGCAGTCGACATAGACACCCTGCTTCAGAAGCCAGTGTTTGACTTCTGGTCGGTACCGTGCACGTTCGTTCCCAAGGTGTCTCAGCCGACCGTGGCGTCGTATCCATCCAGGGGCATCTTCAACACCTATGAGCTGGACATCGCCGGGTTGGACAACTCGATCATATCGGACCAGCGAACCATCTTCGATATTCGTCAGGCTGAGTTCTTGGTGCTCCCGCTTCAGGGCGATCACGTCATTATTCCATTCGACTGCAACGGTCAGCCCCTCGGTGAGTATGAGATCCTCGACGCCGACAGCGACGGAGGTGGACAGATCTGCCTGACGATCCGCAAGTGGGAG
>Ga0111539_10009834_pt1 | contig 12069 bp, 12 predicted proteins | sample RhiMethybrSRZTD1_FD_79667 | JGI IMG/M metagenome (GOLD analysis project Ga0111539, IMG submission 79667) | Populus rhizosphere microbial communities from Tennessee, USA - Rhizosphere MetaG P. TD hybrid SRZTD1 (version 2) (version 2) | ecosystem: Host-associated > Plants > Roots > Rhizosphere >...
ACCTCCGACGCGTCGACCCTGTGCCAGCGCGACACCTCGCCGACGCGGAGCAGGTAGTAGATGGCGGTGGAGGCGGCGCGGGCTGGAACTAAGCCATGGGCGACAGTTGCGGTGTCACGGAACGTCTCGCGATAGAGCCCGCCCTCGGGGTGCGGCTCCAGATCGAGCAGGCGGGCGATGTCGTCGGTGGAAAGCATGGGGGTGCTCGTTCCGGTTATGCTGGTCGCTTTGACGGAAAGGCTGCAGCGGGGCCATTGCTAGACGTGCTGACATATTGCACTTGGCAAAATCTGGCTAAATCGTTGATTTGAAAGTGGTTGTGCGATACATGTCCATTTTGCTGCGCACGTTGCACAACCTCCATGATTTCAATGGGTTAGCATGGTATTTTGTCGAGTTTTCGAAAGAGCAGCGCCGACAGCTCATCGACGCCCACTACCCCGGCGTCATGGCGCCCACCACGGCGGCGGTCATCAGCGTCGCCAAGGTGCCGGAGACGATGGTCTTGGCGCCGAGGCTGACGATCTCGGCGCGGCGTGCCGGCACCATCGCCACCATGCCGCCGATCATGATGCCAAGGCTGCCGAAGTTGGCAAACCCGCACAGCGCATACGTGAGGATGAGGCGCGAGCGATCGGAGAAGGCGCCTTGCGGGAGTTGTCCAAGCTGCAGATAGGCCACGAGCTCGTTGAGCACGGTCTTGACCCCCAGCAGGGAGCCGGCTCGCACGCACTCGCCCCAGGGGATGCCGATCAGCCAGGCCAGCGGGGCGAACGCCCAGCCCAGCATTTGCTCGAAGGTGAGCGTGAGGCCCAGCGGGCTCGTGACGAAGCCGAGCAGCTGGTTGGCCAGCGCCACCAAGGCGACGATCACGATCAGCATGGCCGTGACATTGACCAACAGCTCGATGCCCTCGCGCGTGCCCTGGGCGATGGCGTCCATGCTGGAGCGCGGCGGGTCGTCGAGGACGATGTCGGTGGCGACGGTGGTTTTGTCCGGTGCCGCCCCGTCCGGCACCATCAGCTCGGCCAGCATCAGTCCTGCGGGCACGCTGATGACGGAGGCGACGATCAGGTGCCCCGCGGCGCCCGGCAGCGTCGGCTCCAATAGGGTGGCGTAGATCGCCAGCACCGTCCCGGCGACGCCGGCCATGCCGACCGTCATCGTCGCGAACAGTCCGCCGCGGCTCATGGCGGCGAGGTACGGCCGCACCAGCAGCGGCGCTTCGACCATGCCGACGAACACGTTGGCGGCAGCCGAGGTGCCGACCGGGCCGGTGACGCCGAGCGAGCGCTGCAGCACCCAGCCGATGGCGGCAACGATCCGTTGCAGGATGCCCCAGTGGTAGAGCAGCTTGGCGAGCGCGCTGATCACCAGGATCAGCGGCAGCGCCTGGAAGGCCAGGATGAAGCTGGTCTCGGGCCGCACCGTCTCGAACGGCGCCGGGCCGCCGGCGAGATAGCCGAACACCAGGCGCATGCCGGCACTGGTGGCCGCCTGCAGCGCGTTGAGGACACCCGCCGCCCCGTCGAACGCGGCGCGCGCGGCGGGGATGTTCAGCATTACGCCGGCGATCAGCACCTGCAGGCCGATGCCGGCCATGACGATGCGCGCCAGCCGCGCCGGCTTGATGGCGCCGCGCCGCTCCGAGATCACCCAGGCGATCAGCGGAATGGCGAAGAGGCCGATCAGGCTTTGCAGCTGGAGTGTCATCGCCCCTCCCGCTTCATCCGCTGGCGGCGGTCAAAGTATCTTGCCCCCCAGCGCGCCGTAGATCGTGCCGAACACCAGACCCGCGGCCACCACCAGGCACACCAGCGCGCGCAGCATCGGGCGGGCCACGATGTCGGCCTCCGGCGCATCGAGATAATCCGCGGCAGGCTTGCGTCCCGTCACCATGGCGGTGATGAGGGGCTCCTTCTTGGCCAGGCCGTACCAGAAATTGGCGAGGATGTGCATCGGCACCAGCCCCAGGACCCACCAGTAGAAGAACGAGGTGTGCCACTCGGTGATGCGCTTCTGGCCTTCCTCGGTGAGCAGGCGGTAGAGAGGGCCGCCGGTGAGGTCGTTGTGCTCGACGGTGAAGAGCCCCGACACCGCCTGCGCCGTCACGGCGGCGAGCAACAGCAGGATCATGTAGGCGCCGAGCGGGTTGTGCGAGAGGTAGAGCGGGGTCTGTCCGCGCAGCAGGCGGATGCCGTAGATCGCCGCGGTCCACGGCCACCACAGCCAGGCGGAGAAGCGCGAGGTCGACGAGCCGACGAGGCCCCACAGCACGCGCCATACCACCAGCGTGAGAATGGCGTGGCCATTCCAGCGGTGCAGCTTGAGGGCAGGGTCGCCGAGCGCCTCGCTGTAGCGCCAGCTTGCCCAGGAGAGCAGGATCAGCAGCACCAGCAGCCAATGAAAGACGCGCGTGGGCAGGTCCCACGCGCGCACTTTGTCGTCGCTAGCCACGGCGCCCTCTCCCTCGGACATGCGCAGCCATCATGTCAGAGGTCGGGCCCGCCGCCTATCGGCTCACTGCTTGGGCTTGCGATATTCCTTGTGGCAGCCGCCGCAGTTGGACAGGACCTTCGGCCACTCGGCCTTGAAGGATGCTTCGTCCTTGATGTTGCCGGAGGCGGCCTTGGCGTCGGCGGCGAGCTTGTCGAAGCGGGCGAAGAGGTCGGCCTTCTTCTCGAAGGCTTCCGGTTTGGTGTCGGTCTCGCCGGTCTTGGTGTCGTCGCCGAACAGGCCCTTGGCCTTGACCGCCGTCTCCTCGAACGTCTTCAAGGACGCCTGCACCTTGGGCAGCTCGAACGGAGCATCGCCCTTGTTCATGGCGCTTGGTTCCTTGTTCGCACCGCCGAACGCTTTCATGGCGTCCCTGCGTGCGGCGATGCCCGCCGCATTTTGTGCCCATACGGCCGTTGCACCGACGGCAAGAGCGGCCACAACGGCCACGACGCGAAGCATGTGTTTCCTCCCGGTCAAAGCAAATGCCGGGCGCAAACGCACCGTTGCCAGCTCAGGAGCTGTTCGGTTCGTGCCGCCCGCGCCGGTCACAATACCGGGCGATGGGGGGGTGTAAATGTGGCACCGAGCACTTTATTTTGATTGGTCGACTGAGAATTTAGCACGCGCGCCCTGGAATAAACGGGGTGTCTGCGTCGTCACCAATAGGGTCGTGGATTGGAAAAGGGACTGGGCGTGGCCTCTCGCCGCGATGCCGTAGCCGCCGAGATTCCCAGGCTGCGCCGCTACGCGCGCGCGCTGCTGGGGGATGACGGCGAGGCCGACGACCTGATCCAGGATACGCTGGAGCGGGCCCTGGCCCGGCTGGAGCAGTGGCGCGACGGCGACAACCCGCGCAAGTGGTTGTTCTCGATCCTGCACAACCTCCACGTGGATGGGCTGCGGCGCAAGTCGCGGCGGCCGCCCCACGTGGGCCTCGACAACGTGGGGGTGGAGCATTCGGCGCCGGCCGCCGACGGTGCCAGCGGGCGCGACCTCGACCAGGCGCTGCAACTGTTGAGCGGCGAGCAGCGCCGCGTGGTTCTGCTGGTCGGGCTCGAAGGACTGGGCTACGCGGAGACGGCGGAGGTGCTGTCGATTCCGGTGGGCACGGTCATGTCGCGGCTGGCGCGCGGGCGCGACCGGTTGCGCGGGCTAATGGACTATGACGGCGACAAGAACGGGCGTGCGACGCTGCGGAGGGTGAAATGACCGCGCCACGCCGCATCGGTGAGGCCGAGCTGCACGCCCTCGTCGACGGCGAGCTGACGGGGGAGGAACGCGCCGAGCTCGAGGCGCTGCTGCCGGGCGCCCCGGCCGAGCAGGCGCTGGTTCGCGAATTGCGCGACCTCAACCAGGCCATGCGCACTCGCTATGCCGGCCGGCTCGAGGAGCCCGTGCCCGGGCCGATGCTGGACGTGCTGCGCCACATACCGCGGCGGCGGTCGGCGGCGGCGCTGCGGCGGTGGTCGATCGCTGCAGCCCTGCTGGTCGCCGTCGCCGCCGGATTGGCGGGCTACGCCGTGCGGGGGGTTGTGACGGGGACGCCGCGGACCGAGTCGTCGTTCGTCCTCAATGCCATCGGCGCGCACAGCGTTTACGTTCCGGAGGTTCGCCATCCCGTCGAGGTGAAGGCCGACGAGGAGCACCTCGTGCGCTGGCTCACCCGGCGCGTTGGGGCGCCGATCCGCGCTCCCTCGCTGGTCGACCGCGGCTGGAAGCTGATGGGTGGGCGCCTGCTGCCCGACTTGGGCCTGCCCGCCGCGCAGTTCATGTACGAGGACGCTGCGGGCCGGCGGCTGACGCTCTACATCCGCAAGGAGACGGGTCTCAACAATACGTCCTTCCAGTTTGCCGAACGGGACGGCCTTGGCTCGTTCTACTGGATCGACCGGCCGCTCGCCTATGCGCTGGCCGGCCGGCTCAGCCGCGACGAGCTGATGCGCCTGGCGGACGCCGTCTACGCCCAGCTCGAGCAGCGGTGACGGCGGGGACGGGAGTGTCATCTTCGGACTTGGTCAGACTTGGTCCGAGGATGACAGTTGAAAGCGCCAGCATGCGCGACATTCGATGCATGATCAGGGTTTCTGCCGATTTAGGTCGCCGCACGCGGTCGACACAATAGCCTCCCGCATTCATGCGGCACCGCATCCCCTATAGGAGACTTCAAGATGGGCTTGCTCGATGAAGTGATCCGCGCAGCCATGGCATCCAAGCCATCCGCTCCCCAAAGCCTGCCACCTGAAGGTGCGCCGGCTCAAGACCCGTTCTCGCAAATCGCGGTTGCCTTGCAGGAATTGCTCGCCCCTAGGCAAGGCGCGGCCCCCGCCGCGCAGGCAAGATCGGCACGGCAACCGGAAGAAGACGAGCAGGGCCAGGTCGGCGGCCTCGATGTGCTCATCAATCAATTCAAGAAAAACGGCCTCGAGGACGTCGTCAATTCGTGGATCGGGACAGGACAAAACAAAGCGATCTCTCCCTCTCAGCTGCGCCAGGCGATCGGTCAAGACACGGTCAACGATTTGTCGCGACAAACCGGAGCGCCCCAAGACGATCTGCTCTCCCAGCTCTCCAGGTATCTGCCCGCTGTCATCGACAAGCTGACGCCGGGCGGTCAACTCCCAAATCAGGCTGATCTCCAGTCGGGTTATCGACGGAGGTGAAAGATTGAAGGGCCATCCCATAGGACGGCCCTTCAGGTCGCACGGTCTCGTTCTCTACCTGCAGCACCGGCGTGGACGATAGCAGCGCACGGGTTTGTATTGCTTGCATCCACACGCCGCCGGACGGAAGAGCACGGCGCCACGGCAACAGCCGCCGCCCCACCATCCGCACCCGCCGAACGCCTCGGCGGGTTTCGCAGTCAGGCCTTGCACGCTGAGCAGTGCTCCGCCAGCGAGTAGTAGCGTCATGAGCGTCTTCATCGCATGATCCCTCAACGATAGGTTGTGCGCGGCAAGTATCGATTCGCCAACCTTAACAATCCGTTCACGCGAGGATTTGAATCAAGGGCTCTGGTGGAGGGTCGGCGATGGAACGCAACGAGTTGGAGGGGGGCTGACCCCCGGCTATCGCGGGACCTGATCCACCTTGAGCTTCATGCAGCTGCGGTGGCCGGACTCGATGCAGGCCATGGCGCGCGAATAGGCGATCAGCCGATCGATCATCCACGTGCCCAGCATGAGCAGCACGACGACCAGCGCGAGGACGGCGAAGTTCTGCTGCATGCGCCGACGGTCCTCGGCGGCGTCGGCGCTCGACCCGTTCGGCGCGGCGGCGCTGCCGGCGAGCGCCGCCGGCGGCTCGACCGGCCGGGTGAAATGGCGCCGGGACGGCGGACGTCGGAAGGGGATGACGGTCATGCGTTCGGCCAAAGGGGGCTGCGTCGCCGCGATCTTGCCAGACGGCCGTCCAGCGCTCAAGCTGTCGGGCCATGGCAGTGTTGGACCGCCTGCGGGATGCATGGGAGTGCGAGGCGTGCCGGTTTTATCGGCGCGCGGCGCTGGCCCTGAGCGTTCTGGCCGCCTGTGCCTGGCTCCTCCTCTGATCGGGGCGACATGCAGCGAGCTCTTCTCACACGCGGGTTTCGGGAACGCGACCGGGACAGGATCGTGGCCCTGCTGCGCGAGTACGAGGCGGATACCGGCACCTCGCTTTGCTTCCAGAATTTTGCCGCCGAGCTGGCGGGCTTGCCCGGCGACTACGCTGCGCCCGAGGGCGCGCTGATCCTGGCGCGCGAACTTGTCGGGGAAGAGCTGCTCGGCTGCGTGGCGCTGCGGCCGGTGCCGGGTCGGCCCGAGTCGTGCGAGATGAAGCGCCTCTACGTGCGCTCCGGCGCGCGGGGCAGTGGCCTCGGCCGCACGCTAGCGCTCGCTGTCATGGCCGAGGCAAGACGCATCGGCTACGCGCGCATGTGTCTCGACACGCTGCCGAGCATGAGCGCGGCACAGGACCTCTATCGCGCGCTCGGGTTCCGCCAGACGGGCGTCGCCGCATCCGATCCACCCGTCCTGTTGTTCGAGCGCGAGCTCGGGAAGGAGCCATGACGGCGGAGGTCGTCGACCAGCTGCTACGCCTCGCCGACGGGCGCGCGCTCGGCTATCGCATCTATGGCGATCCGCTGGGGATGCCGCTCTTGTTCCTGCATGGCACGCCCGGCTCGCGATTGAAGTTCGCCATCGGGCACGCGTGCGGCAAGGAGCTCGGCCTAGCGCTGGTGGCGCCGGACCGCTGGGGCTATGGCCTGAGCGATGTGCCGGAGGTCCCTTCGCTGCCCGCATTTGCCGTGGACATGGCGGCATTGATGGACCATCTGGGACATCGCCGGTTTGCGGTCGGCGGGATTTCGGGCGGCGGGCCCTACGCCGCCGCCGTTGCGGCATGCCTTGCGGCCCGGGTTCGCGCGCTCGCGCTGATCAGCCCGGTTGGGCCCATCGCCGATGCCGGCTGCACCTCGTCGCTGCCGGTCTTGCACCGCTTCTCCTTCACGGTGCTGCCGCGCTTGCCGGCGCTGACCGCCACGATCTTCGGCGTCTTCCACTGGTGCCTCGTTCACTCGCCAAACCTGGCAGGCCAGCTCGCAACCCTGCGCGGTGGGGCAAGCGACAAAGCGCTGATCGCCCGGCCCGGGATTGCCGAGCACTTACTGGGGAGCTTCCGCGAGGGGTTGCGGCCGGGCATGCGCGGCCCGGTCACGGACCTCACCCTGTTCTCGCGGCCGTGGGGTGTCGATTTGGCCGACATCGGGGCGCCCGCGCGATTGTGGGTGGGCAGCGACGACAAGGCGGTGCCGCTCATGGCCGCTCGGGCGCTGGGGCAGCGCATCAAGGGCTGCTCATGCGAGGAGCTAAAAGGCGAGGGTCACTTCTGGATCGCCGCCAACTACGCGCGCGTACTCGAATGGATTGGCGCATGCCTCCGCGCGAGCGCCACCACGCGGGCGTGAACTGCGCCGTGGCGCGCGACGGTCAGGCCGGCGCGCGGCTTCCGGACAAACCTAAAAGGCTCTTGAGCCAGTCGGTAGCAGAGGCCTTGGGCGCGGCGTTCTGCGGTCCCTGCTGCAGCACGATCGCGTCGCTGGAGCGCCACATCTCGGCCTCCGGCTTCGTCTCGACCTTGCTGTCTTGGGAACTCTCGTCGGAGGTCGCCATCGCGAACCCAGCGGCCCGCGCAGCCGTATTCAGTGTTTCCATACTCATGGCACCACAACTCTCAAGCCCCGGGCTCGTTCCAGGATCGGCTCCCGGGCTCGGCAGGTCCCTTGGCGCTGCTTTTATTCCCCTTCTTCGGGCGCCAACGGATAGCCTCGCCGTCAATTTAGCGGGGCGCGAATACCTCTCGTCAAGCAAAATCTCGAAATATTTTGTGATCACATCCACTTGAATTCGTGCGCTGCGAAACCGCTTCAGGGGTCAAGCGGACCCACGAGACAATTCTTTCGCATCCGCGAAGGGGGACCGTCGCCTCGGCCAACACCTTAGCGGCGCTGGATATCCGCCGTTCGCGCTTGCGCTCGCGCGGAGGCGGGTTCACGATACTGTCACGCGCCCCAGAAGCTCAGGCGCGGGGTGCGCGCGAGCTTCGCTTCCCCTTGCCTGAGCGGATCTCAAGGAGGACCCCATGGGGCAGAATGCTGGCTCGGCCGGCCGCAGCTCCCGCTGCATCGCACTGGTCGGGCCATATCTCTCCGGTAAGACCACGCTTCTGGAAGCCATCCTTGCCCGCACCGGCGCGGTCACGCGACAGGGCAAGGTTGCAGACAAGAATACAGTGGGCGACGGCGCCCCGGAGGCTCGCGACCACGGCATGAGCGTCGAGGTCAACGTCGCGGACGTCAGCTTTCTCGGCGATACGTTCACCTTCATCGACTGCCCGGGGTCCATCGAATTCCAGCATGAGGGGGCGCTCGCGCTTACCGGCTGCGATGCGGCCGTGGTGGTCTGCGAGCCGGACCCCAAGCGCGTTCCGGCCCTGCAGCTGATCCTGAAGCAGCTCGAAGACCGCGGCATTCCCCGCTTTCTCTTCCTCAACAAGATCGACTCCTTCGACGCGCAGGTGCGCGACATCCTGCCCACGCTGCAGCCGGCAAGCTCCAAGCCGCTGGTGTTGAGGCAAATCCCGATCTGGGAGAACGGGGTCGCCTCCGGTTTCGTCGACCTGGCGCTGGAGCGCGCCTTCGTCTATCGCCCGCAGGCCCAGGCCGAAGTGATCGAGATGCCGGCGAGCGTCAAGGAGCGCGAGACCGAAGCGCGCTTCAAGATGCTGGAGCAGCTTGCCGACTACGACGACGAGCTGATGGAGCAGCTCCTCTCCGATGTTCAGCCGCCGCGCGACAAAGTGTTCTCCGACCTCGCCAGGGAGCTGCGCGAGGGACTGATCGTGCCGGTGCTGCTGGGGTCGGCCGAGAACGGCAACGGCATCCTGCGCCTGCTGAAGGCGCTGCGGCACGAGGCACCCTACGTCGACAGCACGGCCAAGCGGCTCAAGCTGGAGAACGCCAAATCGGCCGGGCACGTCCTGAAGACGGTCTACACTCCGCACGGCGGCAAGCTGTCGATTGTGCGCGTGCTGACCGGAGAGTTCGGCGAAGGCACGGTGGTGCAAGGTGCCAGGTCCGAGGAGCGTGCCGCCGCCGCCTTTACCCTGCTGGGCCAGGACGCCAAGAAGCGCGGGGCCGCCAAGGCCGGCGATACCGTGGCGCTCGGACGCCTGGAGAAGATCTATTCCGGCGAGACGCTGTCCGTCGAGAAGGGAGGCGGCACGCAGATCAAGGCGCCGGAGCCGCCGCAGCCCGTGTACGGGGTCGCCATCGGCGTCAAGGACCGCAAGGACGAGGTGAAGCTCACCGGTGCGCTCGCCAGGCTGATGGAGGAGGACCCCTCGCTCAGGCTCGAGCACGCCAAGGACACCCACCAGATGGTGCTGTGGGGCCAGGGCGAGATGCACCTGCGCGTGGCGCTCGAGCGGCTCAAGCGCAAGTATGGCGTGGAAGCCGAATCCAAGCCGCGCCAGCTGCCCTACAAGGAGACCATCCGCAAGAGCATCGAGATCCGTGGTCGGCACAAGAAGCAATCGGGCGGCCACGGCCAGTTCGGCGACGTGGTGCTCGACATCAAGCCGCTGCCGCGCGGCTCGGGGTTCCAGTTCACGGAGAAGATCAGCGGCGGCGTGGTGCCCCGCCAGTTCATCCCCTCCGTCGAGATCGGCGTGTCGGACTACCTGAACAAGGGGCCGCTCGGCGGATTTCCGGTGGTGGACGTGGCGGTGACGCTGACCGACGGGTCCTACCACTCGGTCGACTCCTCCGACATGGCCTTCCGCCAGGCCGGGCGCATCGGCATGGCCGAGGGCATGCCCAAGTGCAACCCGGTGCTGCTCGAGCCGATCATGGAGGTCGAGATCGCCATCCCCTCGGAGGCGACCGCGCGGGTCAACGGCATGATCCCGCAGCGGCGCGGGCAGATCCTGGGCTTCGATGCGCGCGAGGGCTGGCCCGGCTGGGACGTCGTGCGGGCGCAGCTGCCGGAGTCGGAGATGGCCGACCTGATCGTCGAGCTGCGCTCGGCGACGGCGGGCGTCGGCACCTTCACCTCCAAGTTCCATCACCTGGCGGAGCTGACCGGCCGTCTCGCCGACAACGTGCTGGCCGCGCACAAGGCCGCGGCGGCGTAGGTCGCATCGTCTCGTCCCGGAGCTCGCGCCAGCGATGCTCCGGGACCCACGCCTATGCTAGGAGGGAACGGAGCCGTGTCCGCTTATCGTCACATCGAAGTCAAGCCTATCGCCGGCGCGCTCGGCGCCGAAATCGCCGGCGTCGATCTCGCCCGCCTCGATGATGCGACCTTCAAGGAGATCGAGGCGGCCTGGCTCGAGCACCTCGTCGTCTTCTTTCGCAAGCAGTCGATCACGCCCGAGCAGCAGGTCGCCTTCGCCAAGCGCTTCGGCGAGATCCACCATCACCCCTTCATGAAGGGCATGGACGAGCACCCCGACATCCTCGAGATCATCAAGGAGGAGGGGGACACCAAGGCGTTCGGCGAGGTCTGGCATACCGACCAGATGTTCAACCCCAGGCCGGCGAAGGCGACGATGCTCTACGCCAAGGAGACGCCGGATGCCGGCGGCGATACGCTGTTTGCCAACATGTATCTCGCCTACGAGACGCTGTCCGAGCCGATGAAGGCCATGCTGGCGGGCGTCAAGACCTGGAACGTGGGCGACCGCAAGAGGCTGGGCCGCACCAGCGAGATTGCCGCGACGCGCGATGGTCGCTACGCCGGCAACCAGAAGATGGCCGCCAGGGTGCGCGATCCCGGCGACCTCGTGACGGAGGCCACCCATCCGCTGGTGCGCACCCACCCCGAGACGAGCCGCAAGGCGATCTACATCAGCAACCACACGCAGGCGCTCGACGGCTTCAAGGATGCCGAGGCGCGGCCGATCATCGACTTCCTGAGGACGCATGCGGTGCAGCCGGACTTCACCTGCCGGTTCCGCTGGGAGGTCGGCTCGATGGCGATCTGGGACAACCGCTGCGCTCAGCACCGCGCGCTCAACGACTACCACGGCAAGCGCCGCCGCATGCACCGCATCACCATCGCCGGCGACGTGCCGTTCTAAGGCGGCACGCCCGCACCGTCATACTGCTTCGGCTTGCGCCTCGCGGGCGCGCTCGCGGCGCTTGCGCTCGTGGGGGTCGAGCCAGCGCTTGCGCAGGCGGATCGACTTCGGCGTGACCTCCACCAGCTCGTCGTCGTCGATGTAGGAGAGCGCCCGCTCCAGGGTCAGGCGCATGGGCGGCGTGAGGATCACGTTCTCGTCCTTGCCGGAGGCGCGGACGTTGGTGAGCTTCTTGCCCTGGATGACGTTGACGACGAGGTCGTTGTCGCGCGTGTGCTCGCCCACCACCATGCCGGCGTAGACGCGGGTTTGCGGGTCGATCATCAGCGCGCCCCGCTCCTGCAGGTAGAAGAGGGAGTAGGCGGTCGCCTCGCCGGAGGCATTGGAGATAAGCACGCCGGTGCGCCGGCCGGGGATCTCGCCCTTGTGCGGGGCATAGCCATGAAACAGCCGGTTCATCACGGCGGTGCCGCGCGTGTCGGTGAGCAACTCGCCCTGGTAGCCGATGAGGCCGCGCGTCGGCACGTGCAGCACCAGGCGCAGGCGGTGTCCGCCCGAGGGGCGCATCTCCATGAGCTCGCCGCGGCGCTCGGACAGTTTCTGGACGACGATGCCGGAATGCTCCTCGTCGACGTCGACGATCACTTCCTCGATGGGCTCGAGCCGTTTGCCGGTCTCGGGATCGGTCGTGAACAGCACCTGCGGCCGCGACAGGGTGAGCTCGAAACCCTCCCGGCGCATGGTCTCGATCAGGATGCCGAGCTGCAATTCGCCGCGGCCGGCGACCTCGTAGGCGTCGCTGTCGGATTCGGTGACGCGGATGGCGACGTTGCGCTCGCCCTCCTTGAGCAGGCGCTCGCGGATCACGCGGCTCTGCACCCTGTCGCCCTCCTGGCCGGCGAACGGCCCGTCGTTGATGCGGAACATCATGGAGAGCGTCGGCGGATCGATCGG
>Ga0111539_10009836_pt1 | contig 12067 bp, 15 predicted proteins | sample RhiMethybrSRZTD1_FD_79667 | JGI IMG/M metagenome (GOLD analysis project Ga0111539, IMG submission 79667) | Populus rhizosphere microbial communities from Tennessee, USA - Rhizosphere MetaG P. TD hybrid SRZTD1 (version 2) (version 2) | ecosystem: Host-associated > Plants > Roots > Rhizosphere >...
CGCAGGCCGCGAACCGCCTCACGCTCGTGCTGTCGGCGATCGTCGCCGTGATCGACGCCGTGATTGGGACCCTGATCGCCTGGGTGCTCGTGCGCGACGAGTTCCCCGGCAAGCGCCTCGTGAACGCCGTGATCGATCTGCCGTTCGCGCTGCCGACGATCGTCGCCGGCCTTGTCCTGCTCGCGCTGTACGGGCCGAGCGGGCCGATCGGGATCAACATCGCCTACACGCGCGTGGCGCTGCTGCTGGCCTTGCTGTTCATCACGCTGCCGTTCGTCGTGCGCGCCGTGCAGCCGGTGCTGATGGCGCTCGAACGCGACGTGGAGGAGGCCGCCGAGTCGCTCGGCGCCAAGCCGCTGACGATCTTCCGGCGGATCATCCTGCCGGCGCTGCGCCCGGCGATGCTCGCCGGCGTCGGACTCTCGTTCGGCCGCGCGGTCGGCGAGTTCGGCTCGGTCGTGCTGATCAGCGGCAACCTGCCGTACAAGACGGAGGTCGCGTCGGTCCTCGTCTACGGGCAGATCGAGAGCGACAACACCACCGGCGCCGCGGCCGTGTCCGTGCTCCTGCTGGCGGTCAGCTTCGCGGTCCTGATGGGGATCTCGTTCATCGCGCGCCGGGGGCACGTGCAGTGAGCAAGTACGTGCTGCGGTTCACCGCGCTGGGATACCTCGCCGCGCTGCTCGTCGTGCCGGTCGGGATGGTCTTCTACCGCGCGTTCGAGAAGGGCTTCGCCAACGCCTGGGAGGCCGTGACGACGCCGCCCGCCCAGCACGCGTTCTACCTCACGTGCGTGATCACGCTGATCGCGGTCCCCCTGAACGCGATCTTCGGCGTCGTGACCGCCTGGGTGCTGGCGCGCTACGACTTCCGCGGCAAGCGGGTCTTCGACGTGCTGATCGACCTGCCGTTCGCCGTGTCGCCGGTCATCGTCGGCCTCGCGTTGATCCTCGTGTGGGGCCGCGACGGCTGGTTCCACATGACCAACGTGATCTTCTCGACTCCCGGGATGATCCTCGCCACGATCTTCATCTCGCTGCCGTTCGTGGTGCGCGAGGTGCTGCCGGTGCTCGAGGAGGAGGGCACCGACCAGGAGGAGGCGGGCAGCACCCTCGGCGCGCGCGGCTGGCAGGTGTTCTGGCGCATCACGCTGCCGACGATCCGCTGGGGCCTGACCTACGGGATCATCCTCGCGACGGCGCGCTCGATCGGCGAGTTCGGTGCAGTCGCCGTCGTGTCCGGCAAGATCTCCGGCCGGACCGAGACCATGACCGTGTTCGTGGAGGACCGCTTCCAGTCTCTCGACCTGACGGGCGCGTACGCCGCGGGCGTCGTGCTGGCTCTGCTCGGGATCACCGTGCTGACCCTGATGACCTTGCTGCAACGACGACATCAAAGGATCTGAGATGGCCATCGAGGCCCGCAACATCACGAAGCGCTTCGGTGACTATGTCGCGCTCGACGACGTGACGGTGACCGTGCCCGACGGCTCGCTGACCGCGTTGCTCGGCCCGTCCGGCAGCGGCAAGAGCACGCTGCTGCGCGTGATCGCCGGCCTGGAGACGCCGGACAGCGGGACCGTGCTCATCGAGGGCGACGACGTGACGACGCGGCCCGCCCGCACGCGCGGTGTCGGCATGGTCTTCCAGCACTACGCCGCGTTCAAGCACATGACCGTGGCCAAGAACGTCGCCTTCGGGCTCGACGTCCGCAAGCGCCCGAAGGCCGAGACCAAGGCCAAGGTCGCCGAGCTGCTCGATCTCGTCGGCCTCGCGCACCTCGGCGAGCGCTACCCGTCCCAGCTCTCCGGCGGCCAGCGCCAGCGCATGGCGCTCGCCCGCGCGCTGGCCGTCGAGCCGCGCGTGCTGCTGCTCGACGAGCCGTTCGGCGCGCTCGACGCCCGCGTGCGCGAGGAGCTGCGCCGCTGGCTGCGCCGCCTCCACGACGACGTGCACGTGACGACGATCTTCGTCACGCACGACCAGGAGGAGGCGATGGAGATCTCCGAGCAGATCGTCGTCGTCAACGAGGGGCGGATCGAGCAGTCGGCCACGCCGGGCGAGATCTACGACCACCCGGCGACGCCGTTCGTGATGTCGTTCGTCGGGCCGGTCACGCGCGTGGAGGGTGAGATGGTGCGCCCGCACGACGTGCAGGTGCTCACCGAGCCGGGCGAGGCCAGCCAGCAGGCGGTCGTCACGCGCATCTGGTGGCTCGGGTTCGAGGTCCGGGTGGAGCTGCTGCCCGCCGAGGGCGAGCTGATGGTCGCGCAGATGTCGCGAGCCGAGGCGGACACGCTCGAGCTGACCGAGGGCCAGATCGTGCATGTGCGCGTTGATCCGACTCGTGCACGGCGAGAGCCCGCAAGCGCATAAGCTCACGGCGTGCGCGTCTCCGCCAAGACCGATTACGCCTTGCGCGCGGCGCTGGAACTGGCCGCGGCGCCCGACGAGAAACCCGTGAAGGGGGAGCGGATCGCCACCGCCCAGGCGATCCCGCTGCGCTTCCTGGAGAACATCCTGATGCAGCTGCGGCATGCCGGGCTGGTGGAGAGCCGGCGTGGCGCCGACGGGGGCTACCGGCTTGCGCGCCCGGCCGGCGAGGTCACGCTCGCCGACGTGATCCGCGCGATCGACGGTCCGCTCGCCGGCGTCAGCGGCGCGCGCCCGGAGACGCTCGACTTCACCGGCGTCGCCGAGCCGATGCGCGACGTCTGGATCGCCGTTCGGGCCTCGCTGCGCGGCGTGCTCGAGGGCGTGACGCTGGCGGACGTCGTGGCCGGCGGGCTGCCGCAGCACGTGCGCGACCTCGTCGCCGACGAGGACGCCTGGGTTCCGCACTAGGCGTAGGCTGGCCCGCGAGTCGCCGTGATCGTCGACTGCGCGCAATATCAGGAGGGGCGCCGTGTTCAGGACGCACCGCTGAGCGTCGACGCGGCAGCGGCGATCTGCACCCGTGAGGACGGGTTCGTCTGGATGGGGATCGTCGATCCTTCGCCGGAGGAGCTCGACGACGTCAAGGATCAGTTCGGCCTGCACGAGCTGGCGGTCGAGGACGCGCAGAACTTCCACCTGCGCCCGAAGATCGAGAAGTACGACGACGACGTCTACTTCGTCGTCCTGCGCACGGCGCGCGACGACCCGGTGCACGACGCACTCGTGTTCGGCGAGGTGTCGATGTTCATCGGCCCGCGCTTCGTGATCTCGGTGCGCCAGGGGATCGCGAGCGACCTGCACCCGGCGCGGCTGCGGCTCGAGCGCCGGCCGGAGCTGCTCGTCGAGGGCCCGATCTCGGTGCTGTGGGCGGTGCTCGACCAGATCGTCGACGACTACGCGCCGGTCGTCGAGGGCCTCGAGCGCGACATCGAGGCGATCGAAGCCTCGGTGTTCATCGGCGAGTCGGCGCCGACGGAGCGGATCTACAAGCTGCGGCGCGAAGCGACCGACTTCTACCGCGCCGTGCATCCGCTGCTCGGGCCGCTGAACGCGCTCGAGAACGGCGCCTACCCGGAGATCGGGCGCGGGCTGCGGCAGTACTTCCGCGATGTCAACGACCACGCCAAGCTCGTGAACGAGGAGGTGCTCGCGCAGCGCGACCTCCTGGCGACGATCCTCCAGGCGAACATGGCCGTGATCACCGTCCAGCAGAACGAGGTCGTCCGCAAGATCTCCGGCTGGGCGGCGATCATCGCGGTCCCGACGTTCATCGCCTCGCTCTACGGCATGAACTTCGACCACATGCCGGAGACCGACTGGAAGTACGGCTACGTGGCGGTCGTCGCGCTGATCCTCGCGGTCGGCGCCGGCCTGTACGCGTTCCTGCGCCGGATCAACTGGCTCTAAGTCGCCAACGCACACAGGCCGCCGAGCAGTGCGAAGCCGACGGTGGCCCACGCCACGTAGTCGCCGATCTGGCCCGAGTGCTGGCGGCGCAGGCGCTCGAAGCCCATCAGCACGGGGCGCGGCAGCGGTACGAGATCGCGCAGCAGCGCGACCGCGAGCGCGATCGAGCCGAGCGCGGTGAGGAGGCCGAGGACGACCTCGAGCGCGCCGCCGTGGAGGAGATGGACGGGCTCGGCCGGCGGCGGGGGGCGACCGAGCACCGGCGCCGCGTACGCCTCGCGATCGGCGAACGCGTGCGCGCTGCGCTGGGCGTCCTCGGCCGTTCCGGGAACGGCGGCGACGAGCAGGCCGGCAACGATCAGCACCGCCGCACTGGCGAACATCACGCCGGGCACACGGCCGCGCGACCCCGTCAGCTCGCTCTCTTCGGCCGGCGGCTCGCGCGGGTCGGTGTCGGTCTCGTGCGGCGCGCCCCAGCCGAAGAAAACGCGTCCACCGGCCCGCAGCAGCGCCGCGGCCGCCACTGCGGTCGCCACTACGAACACGATCGCCACCCAGCCGTAGCCGACCTCGCCGGCCGCCTCCTCCACGAGCGCCTTGCCGGGGTAGGCGCCGAGCGGCGGGAGCGCCGCCAGCCCGAGCACGGCGGCGCCGAAGAACACCGGGAACACCTTCGGCAGCACGCGCCCGCGGCCGTGCAGGGAGGACTGGTAGACCGACCCGCAGCGGTGCAGGATCGCGCCGATGCAGACGAACAGCCCGGCACGCAGCAGGCCGTCGGCCGGGATCAGCAGCGTCGCGCCCGCCACGCCGTCGGGCGTGAGCAGGCCGACGCCGATCAGCGCCAGCCCGATCTGGCTGATCGTGACGAACGCGAGCAGCCGCTTGAGGTGGTTCTGGGCGAGCGCGAGTGCCGCCCCCAGCAGCGCGGTCACGACCGCGAAGCCGACGAGCACCGCGCGCAAGCCCTCGACGTGCGGCTCGAGCGGCGCCTGGAAGACCGTGAGGTAGATCCGCGCGACCGCGTAGATACCGAGGTCGCTCATCACGCCGGTGAACACGATCGCTGCCGGGGTGGGGGCGACCGCGTAGGCGTCGGCGAGCCAGAAGTGGAACGGCACGATCGCGGCCTTCACGAGGAAGCCGCCGGTGATCAGCGCGAACGCCGTGACGACGAGCCCGTCGCTGGGCCGCGACGCGAGCGCCTCGCCGACCTGCGCGAGGTTGAGCGCGCCGGTCCGGCCGTACAGCAGCGCGATCCCGAACAGGATCATCACGGCACCGACGCTGTTGGTGACGGCGAACGTCAGCGCTCCCTGCAGCGACGCGGCGCGCTCGATCCGGTACGCGGTCAGCGCGTACGCGGACACGCTCATCAGCTCGAAGAAGACGAACATGTTGAACAGGTCGCCGGTGAGCGCGAAGCCGGTGAGCGCGCCGAGGAAGACGAGGATCAGCGCGTGGAACGTCGGCCCGACCGCTTCGAAGAAGCGCCACGCGAACACGAGCGCCGCGCCGACCAGGACAGCCGCCAGCAGCGCCAGTGCGGCGCCGAGCGAGTCGAACGCGAAGTTGATGCCGACGATGACGCCGTCGTCGCGCGGTTGCCAGCCGCCGATCCGCGCCACGACCGGTCCGTCGCTGTCGAGCGTCTTGCTGAGCAGCAGCAGGCACAGCACGGCGACGACCAGCGCTCCGGCGGCGGCGACGAGCTCGGCGTAGTGGCGCGTGAACGGGAACGGCAGGCGGGACGCGAGCAGCGCGGCGAGGCCGAACGGGATCGCCACCGTCAACGGCGCGAGGTCCGCGATGCTAGTCGCGTAGAGGATCGAGCTCATCGGGGTCGAGCGTGTGCAGGTGCTTCTCGATCTGGACGGCGATTGCGAGCAGCAGCGCGGTCACCGCGCCGCCGACGACCACGTCGGTCAACGTCAGCGCCTGCACGACCGGGTCGACGGCGGGCGTGGTGTGAGGGATGTCGACGAACACCGGCGCGACGCCGCCCTGCCGGTAGCCGACGGCCAGCAGCAGCACGTACGTCGACGACTGCACGACGGAGACGCAGATGATCGTGTGCAGCAGGTGGCGGCTGGTCACGATGCCGTACAGGCCGACGAGGCAGATCCAGACGGCCACGACGTACGGCAGGACGCTCACGAATCCGCCTCCTGCTTGCGGCGGATGACCAGCAGCTGGTCGAGGAACTCCGACAGCAGCAGCACGAAGCCGCCGGCGACCTCCAGGCCGACCGCGACGCTGAGCAGCGGGATCGTGCCCGCGGCGACGAGGTCCCCCGGCGTCCCGAGCGGCAGGAAGTTCTCGAGGAACGCGCCCGCGAAGATCAGTCCGGCGAGGCCGAGCAGCACGAACGCCAACGCCCCCGCCGCCTTCGCCGTCTCCACGAGCGGCAAGGGCCGCAGGCGCTGCATCGTCGGGTAGTCGCTGCCGAGGTAGACGAGCAGCAGCGCGGTCGCGGCGATCACGCCGCCCTGGAAGCCGCCGCCGGGCGTGAGGTGCCCGTGCGCCGTGATGTAGACCGCGAGCAGCACGGTCGGCCCGACGAGTGCCGCGCACGTGAGGCGCACCGCCGCGCTGGTGGTGTGCTCGTGGCGCGCCTTCCACTCGTGCCGGTCGCGCCGCTCCTCGCTGAGCCGCCGGAGCAGCAGGGCGAGGACCAGCACGGCCGCGAACAGGATGAACTCCTCGCCGAGCGTGTCGAACCCGCGGTAGTCGAAGTTGACCGCGCTGACCACGGCGGTCGAGCTGCGCTCCTCGACCGCGGAGTGGTTGATCACCTGCCCGTACAGCGGCACGACGTCGCGGTAGTCGGGCAGCTCGAACAGGCCCCACAGCAGCAGCGCGCCGAGCCCGGCCGCGCCGACCAGGAAGAGCCGCCGCCGCGCCGCGAACGACAGCTCGCCGGGACGCCGGGGCGGCTGCTCGTCCATCAGCGCTTCGTCTTCGCGATCGCGAGCATGAGCATCGTCGGGAGCGCGACCGCGCCGATGACGATGTTCGAGAGCGCGACGTCCGGGGCCTGGAACGCGAAGAACAGCAGCCCGAGCGCGAGGCCGTAGAGGCTCACGACGATCGCCTGGCGGACCGGGTCGCGCGCCATCACGGTCGCCCACGCGCCCACCGCCACCACGAGCAGCGCCGCGAGCTGGACCGCGATCACTCGTCCGGCTCCTCGCGTGGGAGCTCGAGTCCGCCGCGCTCGCGCACGTACGCCGCGCGCGCGGTGGCGTGGATGAGCACCGGGCTCAGCGCGAGCAGCAGGAGCGCGACCAGGATCGACTTCAGCCCCGCCTGCGAGAACGGCCCCTCGTCGAGCACCACCGCAAGCGCGAGGCACACGGGTCCGAAGATCCCCGCCGGGCCGATGAAGTGCAGCCGGTCGTAGACGTTGCCCGCGACCAGCACGCCGACCACGCCCGCGAGTGCCGCCAGCACACCGACCGTCAGCAGGATCCAGACGAGCACCGCGGTCACAGCCAGCGCTCCAGGAAGCGCGCGTACGCCAACCCGCCGGCGAACGAGAGGACCGCCGAGACCACCGCGAGGTCGAAGAACGGCTGGCGCTCGGTCGCCTCGGCGAGCACCAGGAACACGAGCGTGGCGATCGTGCCGCCGAGGTTGAGCGCCACCAGCCCGTCTTCAGCCGCGGCGCGGGCCGAGAACACGATCAGCGGTGCGAGCGCGGCGATCAGCACCGTCGCGGCCGCGAAGTAAGCGGTCATTCGACCAGCTCGTGGGTGAGCATCACGCCCTCCCGGGTGTCGATGGTCAGGACGTAGGCGTTCGGCGCGAACGACTCGGCGGCGGTCATCAGCGCACGCTTCGCAGCCTGCTCGCGCGGGTCTTTCGGCAGCGCCACGGGCACCACGCGGAAGCGGCCCTGCGCGGGCGCCTTGCGTAGGACGTGGCGCACGAGGATCCGCAGCACCTGCACGCTCTCCACGACCGCCCGCCACGGCAGCCCGCGCAGGTGGACAAGCCAGCGCGCGCGCATCCGGAACTTGGCGAGCCCCTGCTCGCGCACCGCCTCGGCGGCGGTGGCGGCGATCGCCGCAGCGACCAGGCCGAGGAGCTCCTCGGCGGGCACCCAGGCGGCGATGAAGACCAGCCACAGTGCGTTCAGCACCGCGAACCACGCGAGCCAGCCGACGATCCGCGCGCGCGTCACAGCGGCATCTTCCCGCAATCTCCGCGGGCACCTGAGTTCGTCATCGCGCCGGTCCGGGCATAGTTCGCGCCGATGCCGCGGGTTGCCGTTGTCGGTCATGTCGAGTGGGTCGAGTTCGCACGCGTGCCGCACGTGCCCAAGGCGGGCGAGATCGTCCACTCGGGCGAGTGGTGGCAGGAGGCCGGCGGCGGCGGCGCCGTGGCGGCGGTCCAGCTCGCCAAGCTCGCCGGCGGCGCGGAGTTCTTCACCGCGCTCGGCGACGACGAGCTCGGCCGCCGCGCGCAGGAGCGGCTGGAGGAGCTCGGCGTCACCGTCTACCCGGCCTGGCGGCCCGTGCCGCAGCGCCGCGGCTTCGTGCACCTCGACACCGACGGCGAGCGCACGATCACGATCCTCGGCGAGCGGATCGTCCCGCTCGGCGACGACGACCTCCCGTGGGAGCGGCTCGACGACGCCGACGCGGTCTACTTCACCGGCGGCGACGTCGGCGCGCTGCAGCACGCGAGACGCGCCCGCAAGCTCGTCGCCACGCCGCGCGCGTTCGACACGCTGCGCACCGCCGACGTCAACCTCGACGCGCTCGTGCGCTCCGCCCACGACCCCGGCGAGCAGCAGGCCGAGCAGGAGCTCGACCCGGCGCCCGACTACGTCGTCTCGACGGCCGGCAAGGAGGGCGGCACGTGGGTGGGGGAGGACCACACCACCGGCACCTGGAAGGCGGCCGAGCTGCCCGGGCCCAAGGGCGACGCCTACGGCGCGGGAGACTCGTTCGCGGCGGGGCTGACGTACGCGCTCGGCGCCGACATGAGTATCGACGACGCGGTCGCGCTCGCTTCACGCGCCGGGGCCTACAAGCTGGCCGGCCGCGCGGTCTACGACGGCCAGCTCACCGCGGCTGAACTCTGAGCACGGCGGCGCCCTCGATCTTGCCGGCGCGCAGGCAGTCGAGCGCGGCCTCGGCATCCTCGAGCGCGAACTCCTGCACCGTCGTGCGCACCGGGATCTGCGGCGCGAGCTTCAGGAAGTCGTGGGCGTCGCCGCGCGTGAGGTTCGCGACGGAACGCAGCACGCGCTCGCGCCACAGCAGCTCATAGGGGAACGAGGGAATGTCGGACATGTGGATCCCGGCGCAGACGACCACGCCGCCGGGCGCGCTGGCGCGCAGGGCGGCAGGGACGAGCTCGCCCGCCGGCGCGAAGATGATCGCCGCGTCGAGCGGCTCCGGACCGAGCGCCAGCGCGTCGCCCGCCCACTCGGCACCGAGCTTGAGCGCCAGCAGCTGCGCGTCGTCGTCGTCCGGGCGAGTGAACGCGAACACGCGCCGCCCCTCGTGGACGGCGACCTGGCAGATGATGTGCGCCGCCGCGCCGAAGCCGTACAGCCCGAGGCGGTGGCCGTCGCCCGCCAGGCGGAGCGCCCGGTAGCCGATCAGGCCGCCGCACAGCAGCGGCGCCACCTCCATGTCGTCCATTCCCTCGGGCAGATCGAGCACGAAGCGCTCGTCAGCCACCGCGTACTCGGCGTAGCCGCCGTCGGTGTCGCGGCCGGTGAAGCGGGCGTTCGGGCACAGGTTCTCGAGCCCGCGGTCGCAGAACTCGCACTCGCCGTCGGCCCAGCCGAGCCACGGAACGCCGACCCGGCGGCCGTCGCCGGTCGTGCCGACGATCTGGTGGCCGAGGATCAGCGGCAGGTGCCCGGCCTCGACCTCGCCGTCGCGCAGGTGCAGGTCGGTCCGGCAGACGCCGCACGCGTGCACCTGGATCAGGACCTGGTCGCGGCCCGGCTGGGGCATCTCGACGTTGTCCACCCGCAGCGGCTTGCCGGGTTCGTCGAGGAGCATCGCGCGCATCAGATCAACGCGTAGGCCGGGACCGTCTCGGGCTCGTCACCGCAGGAGATCGGGCGCTGGCGCGGGTCGTCGCGGCGCGTCACCGTGACGCGCAGCTGCTCCCCGTCGCGCAGGCGCAGCGTCACCGTCTCGCCGTCCACGGCTTCGACCACGAGCGCGTCGACCGCGGTCAGACCACGCTGGCGCCGCACGAGCACGTCGGCCGCCTGGACCTGCCACGACTTGCCGACGGGGCCACGCAGGTGCTCGAGCACGATCTCGCCGGCCTCGAGCGCGCTGACGATCTCGGGCCCGCGCGCGGCCGGCACCCGCCCGAACGCGAGCCCGTACGGGAACGTCATGAAGGTCGCGGCGAACCGGTGGCCGCCGATGTGGCCGATCTCCCAGGTCTCGTCAGGCCGATGGGCGCGCAGCGCCTGCGCCAGCGGACGCCCGCGGCGGGCACAGCAGGGGTCGCGCTTGCCGTGCGTGCAGGCCAGGTAGATCGGGTGCTCCCATCGCTCTCCCCGCATGTCGAGATCGAGCTCGAGCACCTCGGCCGGATCCGCCAGCTCGTGCCGCTCGATCCATGACCGTGACGTGTCGACGAGAAAGCACGCGCGCCGGTGAAGCGCGGCTCGGCGGGACGTGCGGCGGATCAGGTGCACCTTGACACCGGCCTCGTCGGCGCGGGCGAGCAGCGCGCGGGCGATGCCCTCGTCGAGGTCGGAGTGCGTGACCGCGTTGCGACCCGTCCACGGCCCGGGCTGCTCGAGCAGCAGGAACCGCTCGGCCTTCGGCGCCGACGCGGCGAGGTCCTCGCCGAGCTCCTCGGCGAGCGCTGAGCAGGCAGTCACGTGAAGAACGTAAGCACGCCGGCCAGCACGAAGGCGCCCGCCCAGACGCCGTCGAGGTTGATCCAGGCCTTGCGCAGGATCGCGACGCCCCAGCGGTCGTACACCAGCACGGCGACCACGCCCATCACCGCGACCATCGCCGCGACGTGCAGCAGCAGCCCGAGCGCGCTGGTCAGCAGCGCCGCGCTGTCGCCGCCCGCCGCTTCGACCGCGTGGTCGTGCGCCGACGCGCTGGCCACGCCGGCGCCGATCAGCACCGGCGCCACCATCAGTCCCGCGCCGTGCGCGCTCGACATCAGGAACGACCACCAGGCGAGCTCGCGCCGGTTCACGCGCATCGTCGTCCAGCGCGGGTGCGCGCGCGGCTTGACGAAGCGGAAGATCCCGAAGGCGATCAGCGCGACGGCGGCGCCCATGTGCAGCGCCGAGGTGTCCGCCACCAGCCCGAGCCCGAGGACGAGCGCGACGACGAGCACGAGCGACAGCTCGTGCCCGATCGCGATCGCCGGCAGCGCCCGGAGGACGGCGCCGCGGTCGCGGTCCTGCATGCCGAGCGCGACCGCGAACAGCCAGCCCATAGCCGGGTTGAGGCCGTGGTAGGCCCCGAGCGCAGCGATGATCAGCAGCGCCCAGAGGTCCATGTCAGTCGTTCGGGAAGCAGTACGAGTCCGAGGATGCGTCGCCGCCCGCCAGCCGCACCTGGTGTGGCCGCTCGCCCGAGAACTCGACGAACAAGTCCGGATCGGCGCGCAGCGACCCGTCCTCGCCGGCGTCGAGCTTGACGAGCCAGCCGTCGATCCCCTCGGGGTAGAACTGCGCGTCCCACGACGCGTACAGCGAGTTCGTCAGGAACACGCGGCGGCCGTCGCGGCTCACCTCGACCATCTGCGGGCCGCCGTTGAGCGGGCCGGACGCCGGGTGCGACGCGCGCTCGACGATCCCGCCCAGCCGCACCGAGCCGGTCTCGCGCGGCGAGCGCGGGTCTGAGACGTCGAAGCGCTTGAGCTCGCCGGTGCCCCAGCACGACACGTAGAGGTCCTTGTCGTCGACCGACAGCGCGATGTCGGTGATCAGCGGCGGCACCGCGCCGAACGGCTGCAGGATCGGCGGCAGCTGGTCGGTCTCGGCCGGCTCGGGCGGGATCGTGATCACCTTCGTGGCGGTCACGCGGCCGTCGGCACCGCGCTCCCACAGCCAGATCGAAGCCGTGAGGTCCGCGGTCGAGGCGACGACGCCGACGAACCCGTACGTCTTCGACGGGTCGTGCGCGGGCCGCAACTCGAGCACCATCTGATGCTCGGCGCCGAGGTCGATCTCCTGCACGTGCTTGCGCGACTTGAGGTCCCAGACGTGC
>Ga0111539_10009837_pt1 | contig 12067 bp, 10 predicted proteins | sample RhiMethybrSRZTD1_FD_79667 | JGI IMG/M metagenome (GOLD analysis project Ga0111539, IMG submission 79667) | Populus rhizosphere microbial communities from Tennessee, USA - Rhizosphere MetaG P. TD hybrid SRZTD1 (version 2) (version 2) | ecosystem: Host-associated > Plants > Roots > Rhizosphere >...
CCGCCGCCGATCACGTTGACGACGCCGTAGCCGCCCATCGAGTAGCCGATGATGCCGGTGCGCGCGGCATCGACGAGGCCGGCGAGGAAGCTGCCCGAGCCCGGCTTGCTGAGACGATCGATCTCGTTCAACACGAAGAGCTGATCGAACGGCCGGTTGTAGAGCGTGCTGCCGAACGCCTTCTGATCGTCGTAGGTGCTGTCCTTGTGATCGATCGACACCGTCACGAATCCTTTGCTGGCGAGGTTTTCTCCAATGTGCGACATCAGGAAGCGATTGCCCGGGTAGCCGTGCGAGATGATGACGAGCGGATACGACGCGGTCCCTTTCAGCACGTTGGCGTCGCGAACCGCTTTCCCGTAGAGCGTCGCCATCACGGCAGGGTCGCGCGTAATCACGCGATACTCGCCGCCCGGTTTCTGTCCGGCCGCCAGCGCGGCGGGATACCAGACTTCGAGCGTCAGCGTCCGGTCGTAGCGGACGATCGGCCCGCCGTCCTTGATGTTGAGGATATCGGGACGATTCTTGTCCGTCACTTGGATCGTGCGCACGCCGATGTCGAGCGGCCCGTAGGCGGCGAGCTCCGGCGCCGTGGGCGTGACGATGTCGATGCGATTTCCCTGTGCGGTGACGACAACGGCCGCGAGAGCGACAAACAGGAAGACTGTGGCTTTGCGCTGCATGAGGCCCGGATTATGGCATCTTCATGTGCACGCGCGCGACATCGTGCATGTAGCCGCCGACGCGAGCGAAACGGTCCTCGGCGGCGATCTCGATCTGCGCCCGGCCGGCGTCGCGATTGCCGGTCGCCTCGAGATACAGCCCGATATACAGGCGCGCGAAGAACTGTGCGGAGGGATCGGATCCGGCGGCCTTCATCACCTGCGCCTGGGTCAGCTCGCCCTTGAACATCCGATAGACTTCGCGCATCGGCACGCGCGCGTCGGGTCCGACCGGCAGCATCTGCTTGCGCGCCGCTTCCGGCGATTCCGCGCGCGCCACACACAGAAAGTGCCACGCCGCATTCTCCACATCGTCGGGATTCACGGTCCGGTGCGACACGAACATGTCGCGGCACTCGCGAAACTTGCCGGCGTAGTACTGCGCAATGCCGCGCTGCCAGAGATACGGCGCGTCGGCGGGCGAGATCCGCGCCACGCGATCGAAGCCGTCGAGCGATTGCTCGATGCGCCCGGCTCGAAAATCCGCGATCGCCCGATCCATGATCGCGCGAACATCCTGCGTTGCCAGCAACACCACGAGGAGCAACATCGCTGCAGATTATATGTTCGTAGAGGCGGGTCTTCAGACCCGCCTGCGGAAGGTGTAGGATGCGCGCATGAAGAAGACACTCCTGATCGCGGCGATTGTCGTTCTCGCCCAGCCGTTGATTCCGGCGCAGCAAGGGGCGGCCGTGGCGCCTGCTCCAGCAGCGGCGGTCGATGAGATCTTCTCGAAATGGACATCTTCCACGCCGGGATGCGCGGTTGGCATCGCCGTTGGCGGCAAGCCCGTGCTCATGAAAGCCTACGGCATGGCGGATCTCGAGCATGACGTCCGCAACACACCGGAGACGATCTTCGAAGCGGGATCGGTGTCGAAGCAGTTCACGGCGATGGCCGTTCAGCTGCTGGCGAGTGAAGGAAAGCTCTCGATTGACGATCAGGTCCGTAAGTACATTCCGGAGCTGCCCGACTACGGCAAGTCCCTGACGATTCGCCACATGCTGTCGCACACCAGCGGCCTGCGCGATTGGGGCAGCATCGAAAGCATTGCGGGCTGGCCGCGAACGACGCGCGAATACACCCACGCGCACGTGCTCGAAATCGTGTCGCGGCAGAAGTCGCTCAATTTCGATCCGGGCACGCATTGGTCCTACAGCAACACCGGCTTCAATCTCGCCGCGATCATCGTGTCGCGCGTCAGCGGCATGCCTTTCGCGGAGTTTTCGAAGCAGCGCATCTTTACTCCGCTCGGATTGACGCACACATCCTGGCGCGACGATCACACGCGCATCGTCAAGGGACGTGCCATTGCATATGCATTCGAGAACGGCGAGTACCACATCGAGATGCCGTTTGAAAACGTTCACGGCAACGGCGGCCTGTTGACGACCGTCGGTGATTTACTGGCGTGGAACAAGCATCTCGTCAATCCGAAGGTCGGCAATCCGAAGTTGATTGCGGAGATGACGACCGTGGGCCGTTTCAACGACGGCAAGCCGCTGGCCTACGGTCTCGGGTTCTTCGTCGAGGAATACCGCGGCGTCCACAACGTCTATCACAGCGGATCGACCGCGGGTTATCGCGCGCATCTCAATCGGTTCACCGATTCGGACACGTCCGTCGCGGTGCTCTGCAACGGATCGAACGGCGACGCGTCACGATCGGCGAATCGCGTGTCGGATGTGTACCTCGGCGATCGCTTGAAGCCGGCCCCGCCCCCGGGGCCTGCGACGCCACAGCCGGCCGCGCTCAATCCACCGCCCTCTGCCGCGCAACTCAACGCGCTGGCTGGCAGTTACTGGAGTGACGAAGCCGAGACGATGCTCGTCGCCGCCGTCGATCAGGGCGCGCTCGTTCTGCGGCGACGCCCGGACACCGTGATCAAGCTGACTGCGATCGGTCCCGACAAGTTCCGCGGCTCGATCGGCACCGTCACGTTCATGCGTAATGCGTCCGGAGCCGTCGATTCACTAAGCGTGAATCAAGACCGCGTCTGGGATCTGCGATTCGCGAAGAAGTAATCAGCCCTGATAACCGGGACGGGCGCGGACTCGTGCGCCCGGCCGATTCACTTTTACCTCGAGCTTGTGCCAGCCGCCCTTCTGCACGTCCTTCGGCGTGTACGTCAGCAGGTAGCGGAAGCGAAATTCGTCGAGGATTTCCTTGAACGTCGTCGCCAGCTCGGCGTCGCGATCGACTTCATACAGACGCCCGCCGGTCAGCGATGCGAGCTCCTCGATGAAGTCGGGCCTGGCGCCTTTGGTCACGACCGGATAGACGACCACATCCGACCGGCGGCCAAGGTCGAGCACGCGATCGGAATCGAGGAAGCTGGCCGTGTCCATCCCGTCGCTGAACACCATCTGCAGCGATCGCCCCGCCTCCCATTCGCCGATCGTCATGCCGGCGAACACGCCGTCGATGAGCGCCGTCTCGCCATCCGGCTTCGCGTCCGCGAGGGCGTCTTCGATGCAGGCGTGATTCGTCGACGGCGGACAGCGCATCGCGACCACCCAGTTGAAGGTGATCAGCGACACCTGGTCCGCCGGTAACAGCGACTGCTTCAAGGCGTGACTGGCCTTTTTCAATTGCTCGTGGCGCGCGCCGGCGACGCTGTCGCTGAGGTCGAAGGTCAGGCCGACGTTGAGCGAGAGCTCGCCGAAGCTGGCCACGTCAACGGTCTGCAACACGCCGTTATCGCGAATCACGAAGTCGCGCGCGGTCAGGTCGCGCAGCGGACGCCGCGACGAGTCCGTGACCAGCACGTCGATGCGCACGCCTTCGATGCGCGACGAAAACGTCGGCTGCATCGCGATCGCCGTGGTCGAGCAGAGCAGGGCCGCGATCGGCGCCAGGCGATTCATTGGCGCGTGTCCCGGAAGGGCGCGCGCAGCCGCTCGAGCGCCGCGTCGGCCGCCGCGAGGTTGCTGTCGTAATAGATCCACCACGGATCGTCGTCGGCGCGCAACTCGGGGCGTTTGGTGATCGTCGGCAGGATCGCGGCGATGGCGTCCTCACGCTCGCCGTCGGCGCCCAGCGCCGCGGCCATGCCGAGGCGCGCCGACTGCGAGTCTGGAAACCACTTCAGCGCCCGCTCGTACGATCGCTGCGCATCATCCATGTTCCCGAGCGCGAGCTCGGCATCGCCGGCAAAGAGGCTGGCGTAATAGCTCAGCGCTTCATCCTGGGTGTCTTTGAGCACCTGCTGCATGTGGCGCAGGCCTTCATCCCAGCGCTGCTGCCGCATCGCCACGCGGCCGAGCCGGAGCCGCGCCGCCACGAATGAGGGATCGCCATCGAGCGCGTGTTGCAGCAGCTCCTCGGCGCGACGGAGCTCGGTTCGTGCCGACCCGACGCCTTGAATCGAGATGCCGGTGCCCAGCGTCGTGACGCGGATGAAATTCTGGATGCGCGGCGAGGCCAGCGTTTCGTGCAGGCGCGCCTCGATGTAGAGCACGCGCGGATCATCAGGCACGAGCGGGCGCGCGCGGCCGAAGTGCACCAGCGCGTCGGCGAACTGGCGCCGTTGCACGAGGTGCGTGCCAATCGCGGCGTACCATTGCCCGACGAAAGGATCGCGCGGCGAGGCCGGCAACGCATCGAGCATGTCCATTGCGAGGTCCCAATGCGGATTGGCGAATTCGAGATTCTCGTAGACGCCGTCGAAATTGCGGACATTCACGCGACGGGTGCTGCCGAGCGGCAGCGCGCCCGTCGGCTCCCGGTTCACCTTGGGTGGATCGCCGAGCAGCGCGGCATCGGTGTGCAGAACGGCAGCCCGCCTTCGAAACACGTCGAAGTCCATGGTGCCTCGCGCCTTCGCGGCATCTCGAATGGCGGCCAAATCCCTGGGACCAATCCGGGAGTGGCGTATCGAGCGCGCGCGGTTGGTTTTCGTGGGCGCCTCGACGAGCGCCTCGAGCAGCGGCCGCATCCGTTCGATGTCGTCGTAGGTCCAGGCCGTGATCGTCGACAACGCCTTGTCGGACTCGCCGGCCTGATGCTCACGTACGGCAGCGACCCAATCGAGCAGCGCCGGTGCGGTCTGCTGAATCTGCCTCTGGGAGGTCGCCGCCAGCCGTCCTTCGACTCCGCTCAGGGCTAACGAGAGTGTGAGCGCGACCACGCGCATGGCGTGGATGTTACGCCAATCGAGTGACGATCTCGCGCGCCATGCGGTGAGCGCCTTCGGGCGCGTGCAGGAAATACAGCTCGGGCTCGATCAGCTCGAGCTCCATCAGCAGCGGACCGCGGCCGGATTCGACCACGTCCACCCTCGCGTAGAGACAGGAGTCCGGGACGCGCGTCATGACGGACGCGGCGAACGACAGCAGCGACGGTGACGGCGAGACCGCCTCGACATTGCCGCCGAAATCCTGTTGCACACGGAAGTCACCATCCTTGGCGCGCCGCACCACCGCGTGGCTGAACGCGCCGCCGGCGTAGACGATCGAGGTCTCGCCGTCGAGGACGATCTCCGGCACAATTTCCTGCAGCAGCGCGCCCGAGGCATTCGCGGGCGCCAGCTCTTCATCCGAGAGCGTTGAGTCCTTCGAGACGAGAAACGTGCCGTAAGCGGTCGCGGCGACGCGCGGTTTCAGCACCGCCGTGTCCCATCCCTCTTCTTTCATCGCGCGATCGATCGCCGCGTTGTCGATCCGATCGAGCCAGCGCGTGCGCGGGATCGCCACGCCCGCCGCTTCCAGCGCCTGCAGATAGATCTTGTCGATGTTGTCGCGCGCCACTCGCGGCGGATTCATGGTGAGGCGCCCCGCGTCCGCGAGCGCGTCGAGCCACGACGCGAACAGCGTCGGCACGCGGTGGTAGTCCCACGTCGAACGCAGCAGGATCGGCGGCGCATCGATGAGTGCGTACGGATCGATCTCGGTCCATGGGATCGGAACCACGTCGACACCGAGCGCGGTCAGCTCGTCGGCCAGCGGCTGATCGTCGCGGGCGACGAGCGGCCGGTGATCACAGGTGGCGAAAACAACCTTCACAACCTGAATAGTCTATTGAACTTGATCACCCAGGCGCGATTGCGGAGCGAGGTGACGTCGGGGCGCAGTTCGTCGGTGTTGAAATCGTCGGTGTAGACGACGAACAGCTCGCTGCCCGGGCGATATTCCCAGCGGAACCGGACGTTGCTGCCGAACGAGCTGCCGGCGCTGTTGTATTGGACGATGGCGCTGACGAACATCCGCGGCGAGATCGTATAGGTCGCCCGCGTGCGCGCGAGCTTCGCGGTGAACGCACCCTGCACGAGGTCCACCCAGTTGATCGAGAAGCTCGGCTCCAGCGATACCTGCGGCGTCACCTGGAGCCGCGCGGTGTTGAGCGCGATCGACTGGCGATTGCCGTTATAGAAGGCGCCGAACTCGTAGACGATCTCGCCGGAGTAAGGGCGCTGCTGCCCGCCGAGGTAGCCGATGCGGGTGGTGTGGAAGTCGTAGGTGCCGACTGGCAGCGTCACGCCCGGTGCGATCGGAAACGGACGCACCAGCCGCTCGAAGCTGTCGGTATAGGCGACGCTGAAGAGATCGCTGTTGGTGAACTCGGTTTCAAAACGCCCCATCGCTTCGCGCGTGTCGAGACGATCCTGGTTGTTGGTCAAATAATTGAGGCTCGTCTGCAGGGTCAGCTTGCGAACGTTCGGCACGTGCTTCGGCCGCGGGCTGTAGCGAAGCATGCCGAAGTTCCGCCGCATGTCAGTGCGGCGGACGAAGCCGATCTCCGGCAGGAAGTTCGGTTCGACGACGAGACGCTCGGCCTGCACGCCGTACTTGTCGCCGACGTAATCGAACAGACCGCGATAACTCAGGTTGTTGCCTTCACGGCTCTCGGTCTGCGTCGCCGCAAGATAGGCGTCGATCCGGACGTTCTGGTAGAACGACAGCGCGGCGTCGAGCCCGTAGCCGTCGTTGTGGCCGATGCGCCCGGGCGTGGCCGTGCGATGCGTGAACATCCCGCCGATGCTGCTGCGGCGCAGGATGTCGCGCTTGGCGCGTAGCACGGTGAAGTTCGCCGGCTCGATCTTCGCGGCCTCGTCGTCTCCGGTCTGCACGTTGATTGCGCCGAAAGTGAACTTGCCGGCTTTGCCGGTGGTGCGACCGCCCGCGACGATTGGAATTTCCCGCGATTGATCGAGACCAATGCGGCGGCTGAAGAACAGGTACGGCGTATCGCCCGAGCCGGCGCCGAGTCCCGCGCTGGCGCGCCCGGCGAATGCGAACGTGCCGAGGCCCTCGAGGAAGAAATCGCGCTTCTCGGGGAAGAACAAATTGAAGCGCGTCAGGTTCACCTGCTGCTCATCGACTTCGACCTGCGCGAAGTCGGTGTTGATCGTCAGGTCGGCGGTGATGTTCTGCGTGATGCCGTACTTGACATCGCCGCCGATGCGGCCGTTGCCGTCGTTCTCGACCGCAGGGGTCACGGTGTGATCGGTCGAGATCCCGGCCAGCGCATAGGGCTTGAGCTGCAGATTGGTGCTGCCCGACGGCACCTGGAGGCCTTCAAGGTTGCCGGCCGCCGAGATCTTCAAGAAGCCGCGAAACGTCGTCTGCGCTCGCGGCACCTGCGCGAGGTACGACCATTCGTTCTTCCACCGCACGACGCGGCGGAGGTTGACGCCCCAGACCTGATCGGCGCCGGGTTGGTAGCGCAGCGACTTGAAGGGGATGGCCATTTCGATGGTCCAGCCGCCATCGAAATTGGCGGTGCGGACGTCCCAGACGGTGTTCCAGTCGACGTTGGGCGGCCCTTCGTCGGTGACCTGGCTGTCGGCGAGCCCGCCGATCGGGTTGGCGTAGAAGATGTAGCCGTTGCGCTTGTCGTGGAACGTGTCGAGCATGACGCCGAACGAGTCGTTCTGCCGCAGCTGGTTGGTGTCGCGCCGCATCTCGTTGGCGACACGCCGCTCGGGGTGCGACTCCCAATTCCGCGCCGAGATGTAGATGTTGTCGTTGTCGAAGAAGATCCACGCCTCGGTCTTCTCCGTCGCCGGCTTGAATTCGTCCGGCTCCTGCTGGACGAAGTCGGCGATGGCCGGCGTGGTCCGGTAGATCTCTTCATCGAGGCGGCCGTCGATGCGGAGCGGCTGCGCCGCGCGGGTGGCGCCGACCGTGGGCGCGGGCTGCGCCGCGGTCTGCGCGACAGCCGGCGCCGCCGCGGCCGCGAGCACGACCAACCAGGCCATCCGATGCATCGCTCGATGCTACGCGCAGTCACTTGCATTTTGCAAGTGACATGCGTAGACTGCTCTGGTCATGCCCTCCCGCGCCCGACGCTCGCGCTGCCCGGTGGCGTGCACGCTCGACGTGCTCGGCGATCGCTGGTCGCTGCTGGTAGTGCGCGACGTGATGCGCGGCAAACGCCGCTACCAGGAGTTTCTCGAATCCCCGGAAGGCATCCCGACCAACATCCTCGCGGATCGCTTGAAGCTGCTCGTGAAAAAGGGTGTCGTTCGATCGCGGCGCTACAGCCAGCATCCGCCGCGCGTGGAATACGTCCTGACCGAAAAGGGCGAAGACCTCCGGCCGATCATGCGCGCGATGGTCGAGTGGGGCATCCGCCATGCCGGCGGGCGCACGCCGCCTCCTGTAAGTCCTTCCGCGTAAATGATTTGCCTGCCGGGGTTGACAATTTCGGTGTCTACTTTGTGTCGCAAAGTGATATAATTGTCGCCACGTGAACGAAACGTATTTCCAGAAGGGTTTCGGCCTGAAATCCGAGGTCGGACCTGTTCTGGCGCGTACCTACCAGAGCGCCGCAGTCGAGCGCCTCAAGGGTCTCGGCTACGAGGCCGGCGCGGGCGGGCTCCACTTCAAGCTCGCAAAGGAATTCGGCTTTTGCTACGGCGTCGACCGCGCCGTCGACTACGCGTACCAGACGCGCCGCCAGTTTCCCGATCGCCGCGTGTTCCTGTCCGGGGAGATCATCCACAATCCCGACGTCAATCGCCGCATCCAGGACATGGGGATTCGCATCCTCGATCACTCGCGCGATCCGGTGGAGCGGTTCGCCGAAGTCGCCTCCGGCGACGTGGTGATCCTGCCGGCGTTCGGCGTCAGCGTGCCCGAGCTCGCGCACCTGAAGTCGAAGCAATGCGTGCTTGTGGATACGACGTGCGGCAGCGTGCTCAACGTCTGGAAAAAGGTCCATTACTACGCGCGCGATCGCTACACCGTGATCATTCACGGCAAGCATCATCACGAGGAAACGATCGCCACGGCGTCACAGGCGCTGACCCACGACGGCGGCCAGTACCTGTGCGTGCGCGACGTCGCGGAAACCGAGCTGGTGTGCGATTTCATCCGCCGGAAGATCAGCGCCGCCGACCTGATGTCGAAGTTCCAGGAGGCGGCCAGCCCGGACTTCAATCCGGACCTGCACCTGCAGCGCATCGGCCTCGCCAACCAGACGACGATGTTGATGAGCGAGACGTTGAAGGTGCAGGAGACGTTACGCCGCGCGATGGTCGAGCGCTACGGTGAGGCCGGTCTCGACGAGCGATTCCGCGCCTTCGACACGATCTGCTCGGCCACGCAGGAGCGCCAGGACGCGGTGCTCGAAATGCTGGACGCCGGCGGCCTCGACCTGATGATCGTGATCGGCGGCTACAACAGCAGCAACACGCTGGCGCTGGCGCGGATGTGCGCGCCGCGCGTCACGACGTTCTACGTCGACAGCCCGCAGTGCGTGACCGACGCCGGCATCAAGCATCACGTAATCGGCACGCCCGGAGAAACGCTGGCGCCAGGCTGGCTGCCGGCCGGCGAGGTCCGCATCGGCATCACCGCCGGCGCCTCTACCCCCGACAGTGTCGTCGGCGAGACCATCGAACGCATCCTGGCCCTGCGCGGCCAGACGGCCGCGGATTTGACGCAGGCGGCCCCAATCGCACAAGGTTCCCAGAGCTACGCATGATTCGGACCCGCCCCACGGAACTGACGCTGACGCTGGCGCCGCAACGGCGCTTCGAGGCCATCGACGTGAACCGCCGCATCGCCGAGGAGCACGGCGATCTGCTGCGCCGTCATCGCCGCGCGCTTTACACCTCGTTCCACACCACCGCCGGTTACCTCGACCAGAGCCTGTCGGTGCGCCTGAACCACCAGCACGACCTGGTGTCGCAGTTCTTCCGCGCTTTCCATGCGCTGTTCCCGCAGGGCGGCGAATACCGCCACGATCAGATGCACCTGCGCAGCGAGCTCACCGACGAACAGAAGGTCGTTGAGCCGCGCAACGGCGACTCACACCTGACCTTCATCGGCGCCGGCATGCGTAACTGCGTGACCTATCGCACGCGGCCGGACGCGCCGGTGTATTTCATCGAGCTTGACGGCAAGAGCGAGGCGTTGCAGCGCCAGCGCAAGACCACCGTGGTCGCCTACGATCACGACGAGATCGTGGCACGCACGTCGATCACGATCCCGATGTCGAAGCACCCGATCGACTCGATCAATCTCGCCGATCCGAAGCTCGGCCTGCTCGAACGCGTCAACGAGATCGTGGCCCGTGCCGGCGTCGAGCGGGCGCGCGTCGATCTCGTCGTCGATCCATCGGAGCGCAACGTCGGGCTGACCGTCAACGAATACGAGACGCTGTTGATGCAGCACGATCTCGTGGAAGTGCTCCGCAACCCGATGCGCTTCGCGCGCATCAAGGCGGGCAACATGATCAACGACCCGCGGGCGATTCCCGGCAAGACGCTCAACTACGCGAAGTACGACGTCGTCCACGTCCTCAACTCGCTGATGGAAGCGCTCAGGCTGGATCAGGGATCGTTCGAGCGGCTGGTGGCGAAGGTGATGTCGCTGCCGGCGCGGCGCTTCCTGCGCTCGCGCCGCGTCAGTTTCCTGGCCGGTTCGGATCGCGAATCAAACGTCCCGGTGCTGCTGCGCGGCACGTATCAAAGCCCGATCCTTGTACAGTGGCAGCCCGCCGAAAAGCAGGAACGCCACATCGACATCGTCGTGGTGCAGTTCTCGTAGGTCGTGAGGACTTGAGGACTTGAGGTCTTGGGTCTTGGGTCTTGAGTCACTTCAGGCCGAGCAAGACCGCGAAACCGTCTTCGCGCCAGGTCACTTCCACATCAAAGCCGGCGTCTCTCAGCAGCTCGATCTCGCGATCGAGCGTGAAGTAGACGTCCTCCTTCGCCCAGGTGCGCAGGAAGTGCTCCGCCTTCCTGCGCGTGTAGAAGCGCTGCAAGTGATTGAGCCACGTCTCGCGGCTGCGCTTGCGCAGGATCGCGCTCGATGCGAGATAGCAATCGGCGCTGACGAACATGCCGCCGGGCCGGAGTGATTGGAAGCAGCGCTTGTAGATCGCGGCCTTGCGGCGTCCGGTTGGAATGTGATGCAGCGAAAACGACGCCGACACCACGTCGCAGCGCGGAATGCGGATGCGCTCGAAGTTCTCTTCGATCGTCTGGATCTTGCCGCGCAACCGGCGAGTCGCCGTGGCCAGCATCGCGGGATCGGAATCAATGCCAATCAAGCGCGCCTTGGGCCGCACGCGGAGGATTCGCTGCGCGAGCGTGCCGGATCCGGTTCCCAGATCGACGACGGCGGGCGCGTTGCGGGCGACGGTGTCCACCGCCGCGGCGGCCGCGTCGAGGAGCTTGCTGTAGTGGGGAATCAGCGTGGCGATAAGCCTGTCGTACTCGCCCGGCTTGATTCCGAGATGTGTCGCTGCTCCCATGTCAGATCCCCAAGGCCTGCGCCCGGCCGCGCTGCCACTGTTCGATGTCGGCGGCGGTCACCGCGCCGCCGTGATGCAGTGTCCAGTTGAGCGCGGCGATCAGATCATCCGCGTCTTCGAGCCCGACCGCCAGTCGAATCAGCCGATCGAACCCGTTGCGCTTCAGCTGATCCAGCGCGGTGAAGTACTCAGAAACGGTGCGATGGTGGTTCACTTTCGTCGCCAGGCCGTCGAACGACAGCGCGTAGCGGACGATCACCGTCGTCGCCAGAACGTCGGCGTAGTGTCGCGTCACATCTTCAGTGGCTCCAGCGACGCGGAACGACAGCATCGAGCCGTGGCGCGAATAGTGCTTGACGATTGCGGCGCGATCCGGATGGTTGGGCAGCGACGGATGAAAGACCTCGCTGACCTTGGGATGCGAGCTCAGGAACGCCGCGACCTTCGACGCCGTTGCGCATCGCCGTGCGTGCGAATCGGCGGCGCCGTCGAATGCCGCCAGCACCGCGGCGGCACGCCGCCAGTCGAGGATGCCGCCACGCATCGCGATCAGGTCCATCACCGAGTTCGCAAACTGCGTGTCGTTGGTGGCGATGTAGCCCCACATGTCGCGATCGTTGCCGCCCAGCGACTTGGTGCCG
>Ga0111539_10009840_pt1 | contig 12064 bp, 7 predicted proteins | sample RhiMethybrSRZTD1_FD_79667 | JGI IMG/M metagenome (GOLD analysis project Ga0111539, IMG submission 79667) | Populus rhizosphere microbial communities from Tennessee, USA - Rhizosphere MetaG P. TD hybrid SRZTD1 (version 2) (version 2) | ecosystem: Host-associated > Plants > Roots > Rhizosphere >...
CCGATGCCGGACGCGTTGGAGCGGCGCTGCGTGCTCTGCCGATCGCGTCCGCTGAGCGTCAGCGAAACGAACGGAAAGCGCCCGGCGCCGGGCTTCCAGACCATCGGAGCGCCGCCCTCTGCGCCGGGCATTGCGACGATGGACGGTCCGCGTGTCGGATCGAGCATGGCCAGCGACCAGCTGGCGACGTGCGAGCCCTCCGCCGCATAGATTGGCGTCGCCTCGCCGCCCTCGGAAATGGCGACCGCCTGCCAACCGCCGTCCGACGCGGTGGCCACCAGATCGAGCCGGCCGTCGCCGTCGAGATCCGCCAGCGCCAGCTGCGAGGCGTTGGCCAGCGTGCGAGTGCCACCAATGAGACGCGGTTGCCACACGCCTGCCGGCGTTCGTGTCCAGCGATCGATCCCTTCGCTCCCGCTCGCGTAGAGCTCTGTCCGTCCGTCGGCGTCGAGATCCCCGGCCACCACCGCGGTCATCGGCGTTCCGACGAACGTCTCGAACGCCTTGTCGCGGTGATACTGCCAGGCGCGATCGTTGACGAGCACATCGTGCGGCGGGCTCTTCTTGATCACGACAATGTCGGCGTCGCGATCCGAGTCCAGATCGGCCACCAGGATGCCGCTGGGCGGGCGGCGATCGGCGGTGAGGCCAATCCGGGCGCCAAGCGGGCGGAACGTGCCGTCGCCGTCGTTGTTCAGCAACTCGTTCGCACCATCGCTCTTGATCAGGAGCAGATCGAGATCGCCGTCGTGATCGGCGTCCACCATCGCGCCGTCGATCGTGATCCCTCCGGTTGCCGAGGCGTGGGCGGTACTGGTGACGTTCGACCATCGTCCCTTTTCTGTCTGGCGCCACAGCTGATTCGACCCGCGCCGGCACAGGTAAACGTCGGTGAGGCCATCGTTGTCGTAGTCGCCCCAGAGTGCGGCGTAGACGTCGGGGACTGCCGCCAGCGGATGCGACGTGTCGACGACGAAGCCATTGGGCCGGTTGAGGAGCAAGGCATTGCGCACGGAGCCGCCTTCGTCAACGGCTCCGGCAATGAACAGGTCGAGCTGCCCGTCGCCGTCCACGTCGGCCACGGTGATCGTCGGCGGCTGCGCCGGGTTGTAAGGTCGCCACGAGACCGCATTCCCGCCCGGCAGTAGCGGTGTGGCAGAGGCGAAGACCGGCCCGGCGGGCCGCGGTGTGCGAGGCCGTGACGGCTCGTCGATGGCCAGCGCTTCAGCGAGCGGCCCCATCCGGGTGTACTTGAACTCGACGGTCGCGCTCTGTGGGTTCGTTTCAAGCTGTCGAAAGAGATCGAGCATGCGCTGCGCGTCCGGGCGGCCGAGACGCTGTCGAGCCTGAAACGCGCCGTACGCCGCGCTGCGCAGGTGCGGGTTCAGGAGCAGCGCACGCTCGTACGAAGAGAGGGCCCCGGCAGCATCTCCCTGCTGGAACCGGCAGACCGCCGTGTAATAGACGGCGTAGGCATCGGCGGGCTCGTGCTCGGCGACGAAGACGAAGTGCGGCAGCGCGTCGCCGGCACGACCGTCGTTGAGCAGGAGGAGAGCCAGCGCATAGTGCGCCCGAACGCGCTGCGGGTCGACCGAAAGGACGCGCTCGAGGACGCGCTGCGCTTCGGCGGCATCGCCGTCGCGTTGACGGTTCAATATGGCGATCGCGACGTTGACCTGAAGATCCAGCCGATCCGAAGCAGCCGCGGACGCGCGGGCGAACGCTTCGGCGGCCCGATCGAAGTCGAACTGGCCCATGAGCCCGACCCCGCGGTTGTTGAGCGCAACCACGTCGACGGGGGATGCAGCCGGCCGTCCGCGCTCGGAACGAGAGCAGCCGGCGGCGCCGGCCAGGGCGACAACGAGCATCCAGCAGAGTGCGAGGCCGGCGCTTCGCGCTCGTGGCGCTCGGTTATTTCCGAACCTCACTCGGAACTCCGGTGGCGGGTCGGATCACCCCGATTCCCGATTCGATCGCGATGCGCGTTCCGAACGGTTGCGAGAGACGCTGAAGCCGCTCGAGGATGGTCCGGCCGACTTCGGGCGACGCCAGCCGCGGGACACCGCGATCGGCGCCGCGTGCGGCGTAGCCGAGGTCGATCGGGTGCAGACGGATCTCGGCGAGCCGGCCTTTCTCGAACCGGCTGGTCGTCACCACGCTCTGGTACCAGACGTCGCCGCCGAACACCAGCCGATTCCACATCGCGTTGAACTCCGCGTCGGTCGCCGAGGCCGGATCCATCTTGTATTGCTCGTAGAGATCGCTGGCGACCGGCTCCAGGAGGTCGAGCTGAAAGATGAAGTCGCCGAGGCTGTAGAAGATCGGCTTCCCGTGGTACACCTCGATGCCGCGGATCTGGTGCGGGCCGTGGCCGATGAACTCGTCCGCGCCGGCGTCGATCGCGGCGTGCGCCAGCTTCGGCAGAAAGTCCGCCGGCTCCTGACTCCAGTTGCCCGGCTCGTGCGCGTGAATCGTGACGATGACGAAGTCGGACAGCTGTTTGGCGGCGCGAACGCTCCTCAGGATCTCCCGCTCGTCGACTGGATCCATCGTGTAGGTGAAGCCCCTGCGGTCGCCGGCCTTGTAACGGACGCCGAACAGATCCAGTTCGTCGGGCGGTTCCTGCTCGGGCAGGCGGACCGACCCCGCGGGCTGCTCGTCACGAATCTTTCGCAGCGTGCGCAGCTCGTCTGCGGTCACGAGCGAGTACCGCGTCGTCCTCAACGCGTTGACGCCGGGGCGTCCGGGCGCCTGGCCGACGGGCGGCGCGGAGCGCGACAGCGGCGTGAACGTGGACGCGATCGAGATCAGCGCGACGCGCCCTTTGTCGGTGTCGAAGTAGCGCGCGGCCCTCGCGGCCGCCCGATGCTCGCCGACGCCGGCGTGCACGATGCCCGCCGCGTCAAGCTCGCGGCTGGTCTGCCGCATGCCTTCGAGGCCCCAGTCGGTCGCGTGGTTGTTGGCGCGCGACATGACGTCGAAGCCGACGGTCTTGAGATCCTGGGCCACCGACGGCGCGCCGATGATCCAGACGCCGCCGAATTCCGCCTGTGGCACCGCCGGCGTCCGGGAGAGATCGATCGCGGTCCCTTCGAAGTTGCCGAACGCCGAATCGGCGTCGTGAATGAGTCTCGCGACCGGCCCGAACCCGGGCGTCTGCGATACCGGACGGGCGATGATGCAATCGCCGACCGCGGCGAGCGTGAACCCGTCGGCGACGCTCAGTGCGAGCTCGCGCTGGGGATCCCGAGGCGCCGGCGGCTGCTGCGCGCCGATGGCGACGCTGGCGAGGACGAGGAGCGATCCGAGGAGTGTCGTGCGTCGCGTGCGGGTCATGGCAGCCTCCACGTCACCGGCACTATAGCCGTACAACGCGCGGCGGTGCGACTGGCTTCGGATCGGCGGCCCGCGCCTCGATCCGTCGACCGGATGCAGAGCGCGCGCTCATCGCCCGAAAAACAGATTGGGCGGCGACCGCGCGATCGGTGAGCCGGTTTGCGTGCGTCTGGCGCATGAGTTGTAGAGGGCCTGAATGAGAGCACTGTCGACGTTGGCGCTGTTGATGTCGTTGCCGCTCGTCTTCGTCGCTCCACATCAAGCGAGCGCTCAGATCGTGGCGACATCGTTCGAGCAATTGCGTGCAATCGTCCGGGCTGGCGATACCGTCATCATCACCGACGCGAGCGGACGGAAGTCGAAGGGCCGGCTTGGGCAACTGTCCGCATCCACCCTCGAACTGCTGGTGCGGCAGACTGGACCTGACGGGCGCGAGACCCTGGTACCGCAATCGCGTCTGTCAGAGCGCGATGTGAGACAGATCCATGTCGATCGCGGCGATTCGGTGTTGAACGGCACGCTCATCGGACTGGCCGTGGTCGGCGGACCCTGGCTGCTGGCCTGCAACCCGGCTACTGACTGGTGCTACTACAACGACGGGGCGAACCTGTTCCGCGTCATCGCGCTGGTCACATCTGGCATTGGCGCCGGCATTGGCGCCCTCGTTGACGCCGGCATCAGAGAGCGCGTCCTGGTCTACCACCACCCGGAGACCCGCGGATTCTCCGGCATCGGCGTCTCGCCGTTCGCGTCGAAAACGGCGGCCGGCATGCAGCTGACGTGGCGCTTCTAGCCGCGCAGGGAGTTTTCATGACCATGGCGGATGTCCGTTACCCCAGGTATCTCGCGATGCTGCTCGTCACGATGCTGCCAGTGGCGCCGGCCCGCGCTCAACAGGTCGCGACCACCTTCGACGAGCTGCGAACACTCGTGACGCCAGGCGAAACGATCTACGTCACCGACGCCCGCGGCGCTGTCAGCAAGGGCAGGCTCGCGGGACTGTCCGCAGGGTCCCTGCAACTCCAGCGTGACCGCGATGCGTTTGCGCCGCCGGTCAACCTGTCCGAATCCGACGTGAACAACATCGCCGTCCGTCGGTCCGATCCGTTATGGAATGGCATGCTGATCGGATTCGCTTCGGGCGCTGTCCCGGTCGCCGTGATTGGTGCCGGGGCGTCGGCGTCGGCGGGCGAAGTCGCCGCCGTGACCGCCGGCTACGGCGCCATCGGCCTCCTGACTGGTCTGTTGATCGACTCGTTGAACAAGGAGAAGGCGACGGTCTATGTCCACGGACCCGCAACACGATCGACACGCCTGCAGGTGTCGCTGTTCGGGTCGACGTCGAGGATTGGCGTCCAGGTCTCCGCTGGACGATGAAGCATCCCGCCTGCCGGGGAACCGGCGATAATCGCGCAGGGGGTCAGACCCGGGTCTGACCCCGGCCTGCGATCAGAGGCGCTCGAGAGGGTGGCAAATTCTGCGATGTTGGCACGCGTTCTAGCTTTGGCAGTGGCCGCCGTCGTCGTGTGCGCCGCCGCATGCGACCGCGTACCGGCGTCGACCGGCACAACCACCGCCCCGCAGTTCGCCGCGCTCGTCGACGAATACCTCGATCAATTCGCGCGACGCCATCCCTCGATTGCCGCGGGCAACGGCATTCACGCCCACGACGGGGAACTCGAGGACTTCTCGGCGCCGGCGATAGCCGCGGAGATCGATTGGCTGCGGGGGTTTCGACGCCGGATCGACGCGGTGGATCCGGTTGCGCTGACGCCTGACGAACGCGTCGATCGCCGGATTCTTCAGGGCGTCATCGACGGCTGGCTGCTCGATCTCGACACCATCCGCACCTGGGCGCGCAACCCGATGTTCTACGCGTCCGCGATCTCGGATGGCGTCCACAACCTGATGACCATGGAGTCGTCGCCGGCAGCCTCGCGGGCGCGGCAGGCGACGACGAAGCTGACCGGGGTGCCGCGCCTCCTCGCCGCCGCCCGCGAGAACCTTCGCAACCCGCCGCGTGTGTTCGTGACCCGGGCGGTCGTGATGTTCCGCGGCGTCGCGGATCTGATTGCCCACGATCTGCCGCTCGCGTTCGCTGACGTTGCCGATCGGACGGTTCAGGAGGGCCTGACGTCTGCTGCAGACGATGCGCGCCGGGCCATCGACGAATACACGGCCGACCTCGAGTCGAAGGTGCTCCCGAACGCCACCGACGCGTATGCGATCGGCACCGCCAGCGTCGAGGCGCGGTATCGCGCCGAGGAGCTGATCGACATCCCCGCGGCGACGTTGCTGGCGATCGGTGAGCGCGAGCTCCAGAAAGCGCAGGCCGATTTCGAAGCGACGGCCGGACGGGTCGAGCCACGACGGCCGGGACGATCGGCGCTGGAAGTCTGGCGCCACGTCCTCGACGACCACCCGAAACGGGGAGAACTGCCGGCGGCAGCCCAGAAGACGGTCGACGAGCTGCTGACCTTCATCCGCGAGCGGCGGCTCGTGGACCTGCCGGAAGGAGAGCGCGTCGTCGTTGCGGCCGCTCCGGCGTTCGATCTGGGCCTGGCGTCGATGCACTCGTCGCCGCCGCTCGAGCCGCATCCGGTCAAGAGCTTCTACTACGTGACCGACGCGCAGGCCGACTGGCCCGCCGAGCGGCAGAACGCGTGGCTGCAGAAGTTCAACTACCCCACGCTCGCCGATATCTCAGCTCACGAAGTGGCGCCAGGACACTACGTCCACAGCCTGTTCATGCGGCGCACGCCCGGAAAGATCCGCCGCATCTGGATCGGTCTCAACCCGTTTCCGCAGCCATCGTCGGGGCAGGACGGATGGGCGCACTACGCCGAGCAGCTCGTCACGGACGAGGGCTTCAAGCGGGAGGATCCGCGCTACCGGCTGGCGCAGACGAGCGAAGCGCTGACGCGGATCTGCCGGCTGATCGCCGGTCTGCGCCTGCACAGCGGCGACTGGACAATTGATCGCGCGGCGGAATTCTTCGAGCACGAGGCGCACCTGCCGGCCCCGGCCGCGCGTCAGGAAGCGGTCCGCGGCACCTACGACCCGACCTACGGCGGCTACTTTCTCGGCAAGGTGGCCGCGTTCAAGCTGCGGCGCGACTATGCGGCCGGGCGCGGCGCCGCGTTCAACCTCCGCGAATTCCACGAGCGGGTCATGACCAACGGCATCGCGCCGTGGTGGGCGCATCGGCAGCTGCTGCTGCCCGGTGACACACGTCCCGTGATCGAGTAGCGACCTCGGTCGCCGCTAGCGCGTTTTCTCGATCTGCGTAGCGCGGGGCTTTCAGCCCCGCGACCGACGCGGCCTTGAAAGGGCCGCGCTACGCCGAAACGCAAACCGCTCTAGCGACCTCCGTCCCCGCGTGCGAGCCGATCGCCCGTCAGGTTCACCGACACCGTCGTCAGCAGGATGAAGAGCCCCGGGGCGACGGCGAGCCATGGCTCGGTCGACAACGTCGCCTGCGCCTGGTAGAGCATGTTGCCCCAGCTCGCCTGCGGCGGCTGAACGCCGACGCCGAAGAAGCTGAGCGCCGACTCCAGCAGGATGCCGCGCGCGACCGCGAGCGTCAACGACACCACGACCGCATGCGCGGCGTTCGGCAGCAGGTGCTGGACGAGCAGGCGTGCCCGGCCAGCGCCGGCCGCCCGCGCGCCCTCGACGAAACCGCGCGCGCGCAGCGTCCGGAATTCCGCGCGCACGCCGCGCGCCGTCTCCATCCATCCCGCCATGCCGATCAGCACGACCAGGAGCGGCACGCTCGGCTGCAGGACGCTGGCGGTAATCATCAGCAGCGGCAGCCGCGGCACGGCCAGCATGGCATCGGTCGCACGCATCAGCACCGCGTCGAGCGTTCCGCCGGCAAATCCGGCGATGCCGCCGATGGCGATGCCAGACGCGCCCGCGACAGCCGCCGACAGCACACCGACGGCGAGCGACACCCGCGCGCCGTACAGGACGCGTGCGAGCACGTCGCGTCCGAGATCATCAGTGCCAAAGCGGTGCGCGGACGATGGCGCTTCCCGGCGATGGGCGAGGTCGAGTTGATCGGGCGGGTACGGCGCGAGCGCGGGCGCGGCCAGCGCCGCCGCCACCAGGCACAGGAGCAGCAGCGTCGGCGCGCGCATCACGACTCCACGACGCGCGGGTCAATCAGCGCGTGCGCGGCATCGGCAACGATGTTGAACACGACGATGGCCGTCGACGTGAGCATCAGGAGCGCCATCAGGACGGAATAATCGCGGCGGGCGAGCGCCTCGGTGAAGAGGCTGCCGAGCCCGGGCCAGGCGAAGACACTCTCGGTGACGACCGCGCCGGAGACGAGCAGGGCGGCGTCGACCATTACGATCGCCAGCACTGGACCGATCGCGTTGCGCAGCGCGTGACGAACGATGACGTCCCGTCCGGGGACGCCGCGCGCGCGCGCGGCCAGCACGAACGGCTGCGCCAGCGTCTCGATCATCGAGCCACGCAGATACCGCGACCAGCCCGAGGCCTGCACGACGGCCAGCACCGTGACCGGCATCAGCAGGTGCTGCACGTGATCGACGAAGTCGCCGCCGCCGAGCGTCGTGCGACCCGACGACGGGAGCCAGCGCAGGCTGATGGCGAAGACGATCTGCAGGACCAGACCGAACCAGAACGCCGGCAACGAGATGCCGGCCATTGCCGCGGTTGTCGTCAGTCGATCGAACCAGCGGCCGCGGCGTACTGCCGACAGGATGCCCGTCGGCACCGTCAGCGCGAGCGCCACGACAATCGACACGCCCACCAGTTCGAGCGTCGCCGGCAGCCGCTCGACGATGCGGGCCGCAACCGGGCGGCCATCGCTGAAGCTGTAGCCCCAGTCGCCGCCCGCAAACGCGGCGAGCCACGACCAGTACTGCTGCCAGAGCGGACGATCGAGGCCGAGCGCGCGGCGAAGGCGCTCGATGTCCTCGGGCCGGACATTCGGGTTCGAGAGGTAGATGGCGAGCGGACCGCCGGGCGCCGCGTGGATCAGCAGGAAGACGAGTCCGGAGATGACGAACAGCAGCGGAACGGCTTGCAGCAGGCGGCGCGCGAGAAACCTGAGCACGCCGCTAGCTTAGACGAAGAATTGCGAACCACAGAGACACCGAGACACAGAGCTATCGCACTGCAAGGTCAGAAGGCAGCACTACTGACCGATTCGACGGGTTGGCCGGCGAAGCCGGCCAACGCGGGATGGAGACGCCCGCGCGAAAACGAATCGGTTGTCGGTCCGTGCGACTCGTTTTCGTGCGGACGTCTCCATCCGCCGCGGCGCATCGCGCCGCCCGTCGAATCGTCAGCTGTCCCACTCTGTGTCTCTGTGCCTCTGTGGTTTATTTGATCTCCCACTCGTGCACGTTCCAGAAGATCCCCGTATTGGTCGGATTTCCCTTGAAATGCTGCAGTGACGCCGGGACGGCATCGAGTCTCGTAACGCTATACAGCGGGATCTCCGGCACCGCGTCGGAGACCATCGCCTGCGCACGATGTAGCAGCTGTGTGCGCTCCGCGCGATCGACGCTGCGATCGGAGGCATAGAGGAGCGCGGTCAATGCGTCATCCTTGAAGTAGTTGATGTTGCGTCCGGCAGGTGGCGTGCGATCGGCCGCGAAAAAAGTCGTGATCTCCGGGTCCGCGGGCATCTGCCACCAGTGGAGCATCGCGTCGAATTTCCCCTCGAACCAGAGCGCGCTGATCGCCGTACCGTCGTGGAGCTCGACGCGGACGTCGACGCCGACGTCGCGCAGCTGATGTTCGATGGCCTGCGCGATGTTTTCCCGGATGGCGTAGCCGGCCTGGGTGATCAGCGTGAAAGCCAGCGGCCGGCCATCCCGCTGCCGGATGCCGTTCGGCCCCGCCCTCCAGCCCGCCTCGTCGAGCAGGGTCCGCGCCCGCGCCGGATCGTACGGATACCGCGTGATGCGATCGGTGTACGCCCACGACACCGGCTGGATGGGACCGTGCGCCACCGGCGCGAGGCCGTCGAGGATCGTCTTCGTGAAGAGCTCGCGATCGAGCGCGAGGATGAGCGCGCGCCTGACGCGCACGTCCGCGAACGCCGGGAACTGGCGCTCGTTCAGTGTCACGTGCTCGTAGGCGTTCCCCGGTGTCCGGTGCACGACGATGGACGTCAACCCGCCAAGCTCGCGCTGTTTGTCCCACGGCACCAACGCCACCACATGCACCTCGCCGCTCTTCAGCTGGTTGATACGCGTGTTGGTGTTCGCGATGAACTTGAACATCACCCGGCGGATACGCGGGAACTCGTCGCCGCGCCAGTAGTGGGGCACGCGCTCGAGCAGGATGTATTCACCGGCCTTCCATTCCGCCACCCGATACGGCCCGGTGCCGAGCGGACTGCGGTTGTAATCCTGCGCCCGATCGATATCGCGTCCCTCGAGCAGGTGTTTCGGCAGCGTGCCGCGGATGAACTGGATGTCGTACGGCGCGTACACCTCTTTGTAGTGGACGACCGCCGTCAGCGCATCGGGTGTGTCCACCGAGTTGATGCGGTCGAACCCGTCGGTGCTTTCGGGATTGTAGTTGGGACCGTTGATCGCGTCGACCGTGAACTTCACGTCGGCGGACGTGAAGGGATGGCCGTCGTGCCACACCACGCCGGGACGCAGCTTCCACGTGACGTCCATGCCGCCATCGGGCCGAAGCCGGACGCCGCCGTTCTGCAGCGTGGGCACCTCGGTCGCGAGCAGCGGCACCACGTTCATCCGCTCGTCGGTCGTCGTCAGGCCTTCGACGACGCAGGTCTGGATGTCTTCGAGGATGTGCGTGCTGAAGCGATTGAGCGTGTCGGGTTCGCGGTCGTAGCCGACGATGAGCAGGTCGTTCGATGGAGGTGTGGCGCTGTCGCGTCGAGCGCAACCGGTCACGCACGCGGTCACGACGAGTAATACCCCAGTCATGCGTAGGGCGGGCCTTTCAGGCCCGCCAAACACGCGGCCCTGAAAGGGCCGCGCTACGAATGCCGGCGTCGTCTTCACGCGAACACCTGTGCGATGAGCGGAACGGGAATCGATCCGAACGAGAGGACCCGGTCGTGAAAGCGGCGGAGCGAGAACGATGCGCCTTCGGCACGTTGGCGTTCCCGGCGAAGCTGATGCAGCCCGTCGGTGCCGAGCCAATACATGAGCGCGGTGCCGGGGAACATCGAGTTCTTGCAGGCTTCCGCTCTCGCGGCTTCGTCGGGCATCCCGACGCGGTCGCGATAAACGGCGACCGCGTCCTCGAAGCCCATCGTCCGCTGGTGCAGTTCGAGGTCGACGACCGCGCGGGCCAGCAGACGCGCGCGGGTGTGCTGCTGGGCGAGCGATTCCTCAGGTGTCAGGAAGCCGACTTCGTCCATCAGGTCAGTCGCATAGCAGGCCCAGCCTTCCGCCATGGTGCCGCCGAGAAACATGCCGATCCGGCACGCGCCGTCAATCGCCGCGATGCGTCCGATCTCGGAGGGGCCCGCGTAGGCGTGGGCGTTCTGCACGTGATGCCCGATCGCGCCGTGATGAATCACGTGATTCAGCGTGATCACGCTGGTGTTGGTGGCGCGGAGCCTGCGCTGTTGCTCGTCAGCCGGCATCCCGGCTTCGATCGGCGTGACCACGTAATCGTGAGTCGGCAGGCGATCGAACGGCGCCGGCGATCGGTAGTGCAGGTAGTAAAGGAACGGCGCCGCATCGCGCGTCTGAACCGGGATCGGCACATAGCGGATCGGCGCGTCCGGCCAGGCGACGAGATCGCACGCCCGCGCGCGTTCGCGACAGGCGTCCCAGACGCGTTGAAACGCCGGCAGGTACTCCTCGCGGGTCGGATGCGCGTCGAGCAGGCGCTGCTGGACTTCCGGCCAGCCGCCGGGCGCGACCTGTCGCGCGCGTTCGCCCAGCCGCGCCAGAGTGTCGTCGAGCTGCTCCCGCGCATCGGTCAACAGGCTGGCGCGCGAACGGTTGCACCAATGGCCCCGGTTCAGGAGCAGATCGAACAGGTCGGGGCCGCACCCGTAACCGCCATCCGCCGCGCTACCTTGGTCCGGCTGAAGCCGGACACTACGTACATTGGCGGCTGTCGTGTCGCGTACGTAGTGTCCGCCTTTAGGCGGACCTGATGACCGCTCGAGCCACGTCCGATACGCGTCGACGGCGGCCCGCGCTCCATCCGCGGCGATCCTCAAGTGGTTCGCAACTGCGCCGTCGATGTGCTCGCCGGCGATCCACTTCGCGATGCCGTCGCCGAGCAGGATGCTGGCGCCATGACACTCGCGCAGAGATTTGAGTCGCCACGCGTCCGGCACGTGACCGGCAATCGACTGCCGAGCGCCGTCGAGGAAGGCCGGAATGGCGGTCAGGCGCGCGATGGCAGCCTCCGCCCGCTCGGCGACCGGCGCGAAGGGGCGCGTCATCAGCGCGATGACGCCGAAGATCGCCTCGCCGACCGCGAGCGACGGATTGCCGCGCTGAAAGCCGGGACCCTCGTGTTCGGCGATCTGAATGTCGAGGAACGAGAGCGCCAGCTGCCGATCGCGCTCGGCGACGTCGTGGAGCGACACGTCCGGGCGTCGCGCCGCCTCGAGCGCGACGCGCAGCGCCTTCATCTCGTCGACAGCGGCGGTCAGGCCATCAGGCGACCAATCAGGCAGCCGGTGATCGTGCTCGTGGATGCCGGTGAAGGTCGCCGTGACCGGCCGCAGGCGATAGTA
>Ga0111539_10009841_pt1 | contig 12064 bp, 11 predicted proteins | sample RhiMethybrSRZTD1_FD_79667 | JGI IMG/M metagenome (GOLD analysis project Ga0111539, IMG submission 79667) | Populus rhizosphere microbial communities from Tennessee, USA - Rhizosphere MetaG P. TD hybrid SRZTD1 (version 2) (version 2) | ecosystem: Host-associated > Plants > Roots > Rhizosphere >...
CGCAAAGGCGCAAAGCATTAATAATTCGAAAGAATACAGTGACCGTCCTCAATGGAGCATGCCGCACGCTCCTTTGAAGTCGTCATCTCTCTTTGCGCCGTTGCGTCTTTGCGGTTAATTTTTTTGACTTTATGGACGCACTCTAGTTAACAATCGTTTCTGTGATGATCAGCTCGGAACCATTTGCCAGGGTTTGGAATTCCCGTAGTGGTCGCCATGCTACGCCGCCGATAGGTTGACCGGAATTAAAGTCAAAGGAGGAGCCGCAGCAGTGGTCTATCATGAATAATCTTGAAGCATCTATATCGACGGTGGCACAAGCGTCATTTGGACGGTAAGAGCAATTGCGTTCCCAGGCATGATAGATTCCTATGTCTTCACAGTAAACAATGATTCCTCGAACGCCGCCGTCATTTATGGTCTTATAGCCGCCTTTCGACGCGAGAACTATGTTGGAAGGCAGACTTAGATTAATGACTATATCCGGAAAATGCGATATGGGAATTTCATCATCGCTAAGATCTTGAGAACACGCCGTGAGGAAAACTATGAAAATGGTAGTCCTGCCTAACAGTCGTTGTATAAATACCGAAAAATTATTGCCCTGAATATTCATAAAAACCTCGTCCATTTTTTTTCCCGCTATGCCCTGCGTCCACTTTCTTTTGCTGTATCCGGCTCGGTCTAAATTTCGGATCATGATTGAAAGCACTGTACATCGAGGACGTCACCGCTAAATTAATATCGATACCTTGCTGGTCCATTGACTCAAACGGTCCTCCCTGAAAACCTGTTGATCGGCATAACGAATCAATCGTTTTGAAATCCGCTACACCATCTTCCACCATCTTCAGCGACTCAAGATAAAAAGGAATGGACACCCTATTCACAATAAATCCTGGCGAATCATTTGTAATTACAGAAGGTTTTGAAATACTTACGGCAAAAGATTCTAAAGCATCAATTGTTCGTTCGCTCGTTGATGCACCTCTAACGATTTCCACTAAATCTACTGTATGTGCAGGATTAAAAAAATGCAGACCGGCAAACCGGTCTTTATGTTTCAATCCAGAAGCAATTAATGTAATCGGAAATGAAGATGTATTGCTCACCAGGATACAATCCTTCGCGTTTAGTTTTTCCAGCTCGCTCACAATTTTTTGTTTCACATCGAGCCGTTCAATAACGGCTTCTATTGCGAGTTCAACTTGCAGCTGCCTAAAATCACCGACAGCTTGTATGAGATTTAACGCATCATCCTTTTGTTTGCCTGTAAGCCTACCTTGCCCGACGCCTGTGTCAAAATTTTTCCGAATGTTTCCAATCGCCGTCCTCGTTAGCTCTGGTTGGGTATCATAAATCATTACGGAATAACCGGCCAGAGCACAAACTTGAGCAATTCCCTGCCCCATCGTGCCGGCACCTACAACGGCGATATTTTTTATGAACTCAACTCTCAAGGTATTGATGTGTTGAGGTTCTGGGTGTTGACGTCTCTGATCATCGAGGTTTAGATAACGGCCTGAAACTGTCGCAAGAAGCGAATATCATTTTCCGAGAACAAACGCAGATCGTTAATTTGATAACGAAGCATGGTTACCCGCTCGATTCCCATGCCGAATGCAAAACCGGTAAATTCTTCCGGATCAATGTTGCAACTCTTCAAAACATTTGGATGAACCATCCCCGATCCTGCGATTTCTACCCAGCCTGAATATTTACATACATTGCACCCTTTCCCCTTGCAGATCAGACAGGAAACATCGACCTCAGCGCTAGGTTCTGTAAATGGGAAAAACGAGGGACGAAACCTAATCTTGATATCGTTCCCATACATTTCCTTTGCGAAATGATAGATGGTTTGTTTTAGATCCGCAAAGCCAACGTTCTTATCGATATAAAGCCCTTCCACCTGGTGAAAGAAGCAATGGGCACGCGCAGAGATCGCTTCGTTACGGTAGACTCTTCCCGGCATAATTGCCCGAAGTGGCGGTCGTTGTTTCTCCATCATCCTGATCTGCACGTTCGAAGTATGCGTGCGTAGCAAAATGTCCTGACCTTCACTCGACGCATTCTTTTTTTCAATAAAAAAAGTATCCTGCATCTCGCGTGCGGGATGATTTTCCGGAAAATTTAATGCTGAGAAATTGTGCCAATCATCTTCTATTTCGGGGCCATCGGCTACATTGAAACCCAACCGTTCAAAAATTTGAATTATTCTATGGCGGGTTAAGCTTAAAGGATGAAGATTCCCAACTTCATTGGGTACCGGAGGCAAAGTCAGGTCGATCTCTTCCGTAGGCGCAGGCACCGACTCCAATTTTTCGGTCAACTCTGCCAGTTTAGATTCGGCGGTTTGCTTAAGTTGATTCAATACCTTGCCCACATTCTTCTTCTGGTCGGACGAAACCTTCTTCAACTCCTCAAACAGCTCGCTGATCTCCCCTTTTTTACTAATATATTTCATGCGAAACGCCTCCAGATCTTTCTTATCCTGGACGAAATACGCCTTTACTTCACTCAATAGACGATGAATTCGTTCTTCCATTATTGTTCAAAATGAAACTACAAAACTAATACTTTGATGGGAAAACCCAGCAATCGGTGCAGCACAGGGCATTTAGAGTTTATTTATGATTAAACGGTCGAGGGAAACACTGAGAAGAAATGAAAGCACGATGACGCCCGACAGTACATATGCATCGTCCAGATTTTTAAAGATCAATGCTAATGAAATATAAAATATATGCACCGCGGCCAGAATTAACGTCGTTTGACTGTGTCTCATCCCCAGGCGCATGATCGCATGGTGAACATGACTCTTATCCGGGTGAAATGGGGATTGGCGCTTGGAAAGCCTAAGGATCACAATTCTTAAAGTATCAACCAGAGGAATAATAATTATGCAGGCAGCGGTGCCAATAGACGCATTGAATTTGTAGGGCGTCATTGCAGGCATGCTATAGTTGGTGTTAATAAAATGAATGGATAAGATCGCGAGCATCATTCCAATGACGAGCGCCCCCGTATCGCCCATAAATACCTCCGAGGGTTCCCAATTAAAAATCAGGAATGCGAAAATGGCGCCCAGCATAGAAAACGCAAGTGTTGAAAATATCTTGTCGCCGATTAAAAAAAACCAAATTCCGAAAGACAATAGCGCGACGATAGCAATAGTTCCCGCCAATCCATCCAGGCCGTCAATGAGATTGAATGAGTTAGTAATTACAATAATCGTTAGATATGTAATAAGGTAGCTTACAATATCTGGCAACTCGTATATGCCAAACAAACCATAAAAAGTTTTTATGCGAAGGTCAAATAAGAAAATCAGGAGGGAAGCTGCCATGATCTGGCCCATTAGTTTAACCATAGCGCGCAGCGGGACAAGATCATCGCGCACGCCGATGAAAAAGATGACAAATAGCGCTACTAAAATGAATTTAATTTCAGCCCAGACCTGAATATCGGTCCAAATGAGTGAGGAAATAAAAAAACCCACAAATATGGCTATGCCTCCCATTGAGGGTGTCACTTTCTTATGGATTTTCCGCCTTCCAGGAACATCTACCAAATTCTTGCGCAGAGAGTATTTAATAATAACCGGAACGATTAAAAAAGCAATGACGAAGGATGTTATCGCAGAGGCTAGTTGAACGGCCATAAAAAATCAAAAGTGGGTAAAAATAATGAATTACAGGATACTTAAAGCTCGCCTACATGGTAATTTTGCTCCTTTTCGTGCCCTCATAAAGACAGGAAAATCAAGATTTTTTTATAGGAAGATCCGGTAAGGCGGACCTTACAGCAGCAATAACATGATCCTGATCAACCCTGCTCAGGTCGACATACAAAGGCAGTCTAGTTACTTGCTCAAAAAACTTGATTGCGTTTGGTAATGGTTTTGGTTTATGCGTTTGCAGATGGTATCTGCTGAGATGCAATGGCGGATAATGAAAAAACGCCTGGACACCCGCTTTCTTTAACGCAGCGATGAGATGAATTCGTTGCTCCAAATCGGCGCACAGCAGATAAAAAATATGTCCGTTATGTTCAGCGAAACTGGGAACAAAAGGTAACGTTACGCCATAGGCAGGAAGAAATTCGCTAAACTGTTCCTGGTAGTAATTCCAGGCGCGTAACCTTGTTTGATGGATATTGTCGACATCCTCAAGTTGTGCGTAAAGAAATGCAGCCGTAACCTCAGAGGGCAAAAATGATGATCCTATATCCACCCAACCATATTTATCGACCTCACCACGAATAAAGGCGCTCCTGTTGGTTCCCTTCTCCCAAATTATCTCAGCTCTTGCGATAAGGCTTTCGTCGTTAACGACTAGCGCTCCGCCTTCTCCGCAAATAATATTTTTAGTATCGTGGAAAGAGAAACAACCCAGGTGGCCGATTCCCCCTAACGGTTTTTTCTTATAGTATGAATTAATTGCCTGTGCAGCGTCTTCAATAACATAAAGATTGTGCTTTGCGGCAAGCGACATAATCTCATCCATGTCGACGGCGACAGAAGCATAGTGAACCACTACGATAGCCTTGGTCCTGGGTGTAATTAAACTGTCCAATAGCGGTACATCCAGGTTGGGATGATTTTCGGAAGAATCGGCAAACACAATTTTTGCCCCCCGAAGCACAAACGCATTGGCTGTTGAAACAAAAGTATAAGAAGGAACAATTACTTCGTCGCCCGGCCGGATATCCAGTAATATTGCAGAAATCTCCAAGGCATCCGTGCAGGATGTAGTTAACAGCGTTTTTTTGAAGCCATACTTTTGGGAAAGGAAGTCCTGACATTTTTTAGTAAATGGTCCATTGCCCGAAGTTTGCGTATGAAGCGCTTGCTCAATATATTCTAATTCTTTGCCCGTCAGATGTGGCTTATTAAATGCAATCATTTAAAAAAGCGAATTAAATTATTTAACTAGTTAAATTAATAAATGCATGTAGTGAATGTAGCAATGAGCGGCCAGAGCTTTATATATCGACACTTGCTGATTTATAGATTTATGATGAATTTATTATATGGCGGCGGCTACAAAGAAAGATTTAATAAAGTTATTGAACAAATACCAGATCTTCCATCGAATTCTCAAATATTGGAATTATGTTTCGGAGACACATTTATAGCAGACTATTGCAAGGAGAAAGGGTATCAATGGAAGGGGATAGACCTTAACGAACATTTTGTAAAAACAGCTCAAAAATTGGGTTATGATGCGACTTGTGAAGACATAGCGATTTGTAAAGATCTTCCGAAGGCGAAAGTCTGTATTATGATCGGTTCACTTTATCATTTTCATCCGAACACTTTCCCGATGCTGAGGAAGATGGTGGAGGCAGCTGACACAATCATAATCTCTGAGCCTGTCTCAAATCTTTCTGACAATAAAGGTATTATTGGATTTTTTGCTAAACGTGCCGCCAATGTCGGGAAGGGTGACGAAACTTTCAGATACGACTCAACTTCTTTCCTTTCGATGATTCATGAAAATGGCTCTTTGTTAGATTTTAAGATTCTTTCTTGGAGTCGATATAAAAAAGACCTAATAATCACGCTTATAAAAAATGGAAGCAACTGAAATTAGTATTGTTGTCCCTGTTTACAATTCAGAAAACTGCCTCGAACAACTAAACCTACAGATTTCCAAAGCACTCGAACATTTAAATTATGAGTTGATTTTGGTAAACGATAAAAGTAAGGACAAGAGTTGGGAAAAAATTGTTGCCCTATGTGGGCGTAATCGAAAAATCAAGGGAATCAGTTTGAAAAAGAATGCCGGCCAGGACAACGCTATTATGGCCGGGCTCTCACAAGCCGCTGGAAAGTACGTTGTGATAATGGACGATGATTTGCAGCACTCGCCGGCAGATATCCTTAAACTTTATCAAAAGTGTCTGGAGGGATATGACATTTGCTACAGCTATTTTCCCGAAAAAAAACAAAGTCTTTGGAAAAATGCCGGCAGCTCGTTGAACGGTTATCTTGCGGAAGTCTTTCTCAAAAAACCAAAGAATTTGTACCTCTCTCCATTTAAAATCCTTAATCGAAGCGTTGTAAACGAAATCGTAAATTACAGGGGCCCTTTCCCATACATCGACGGCATCATACTTTCAGTGACATCGAATATTGCACAGTTGGAGCTCAAACACTATAAGCGCCAAGATGGAAGCGGTAACTATAATCTCGTTCGGTCTGTTTCTGTTTTCATGAAACATATCACTGGCTATTCGCTTTACCCGTTACGGGTTGCAACAATTATTGGGATACTTTCCGCCAGCCTTTCATTTCTCCTTGGCGTCGCTTTCCTCCTGGATTACTTAACGAACGATAGGCACGTCGAAGGATGGATCACACTCGTATTATTAATTGTTTTCTTCAACGGACTTATCTTGATGTGTGTCGGACTCATTGGGGAATACATTGGAAGAATTTACCTGACCGTTACAGCTAAGCCGCAGTACGTAACGGATGAATTCTTAAACTGCTGATTAATGATAGTTACTCCAAATTATCAGGCATTTTATATTACTTTCACCTTCTTCTGAAATAAACAATAAGCATGAAGATGTCTGATGAGAAAGCGCCAAAGCCACCCCACTAATGAACGTTTCAACTATGCGTCAGTCTCTTGTCATTTCAATTTTCAGTTTCATACTCGCTTTTTGTATCGCCATGTTGTATTGGATTCTGAGAGCTGGATTCTTAGATAATTCTGTTTTTATACCATTGCGCGTACTGGGTATCAGCGCATTCATATTGTTGTTACCTGTTGGCTTTTCCTACTTTGCTAAATTTTTTTCGGATGGAATCAGGAAAGTTTTCTTTAATGACACTATAGTTCCTATTTATGGCGTGATCCTTATTGGATGTATTGGGTATTTTACTCCGATATTACATGTCAACCTGTCCATACTCTTTGTTGCAGCAGGATATATTTTTGTATTGATAGCTGTTTATCGCTTTGCAAAAGGAATTCAGATATGGAATAAATTGATATTTGTAGGGATAGCCGCTTTCTTTGCTATTTGGGTAGCTTCAGCTTGTTGGTTCATGGTGCTGAAGCCTTATATTTTGGAAGGGTGGGCTTTTGGTACTGATAAAATCGACACACTATTTCACATATCCATAGCACAAATGATAAAAACCTATGGCGTGCCCTCAACGGGGTTGGATGGTGTACCATTCATGAATTATCACTGGGGTAGCCATTGGATTTTTGCTCAGCTCTCCAACTTTTTAGACCTGCCTGTGGTCGTTATTTATCAATTGGGCTTCCCGGCTATTATTGCCCCTTTATTGTTTAGAACATTTTTGTCCTTCACTATCCAGGTCAAGCAGCAGTACAAACCGGAGAATGAAGGGAGCAAATTAAATTTCTTTTTCTGGATCATTTTTCTAGCCATTATTATTGGATTCACCAAAAGTGCAGCTGCCGGAAATGATTGGGCTGCCTATTTCACCGGGGGCTCCAGCCTAACCCTTTTAATGCTGTGGAGCGAGTCGTATACAGTATCTATTATTTTAATGTTTGCACTCTTATCAGCAGTGTTGAACTTTTGGATACAGAAGGATAAGTTACCGGTTGCCAGCCAATCCATTTTTTTATTTTTTCTGCTGCCCATATTGATTGCGTTGCTGGGAATGGCGAAGATCTCAACGCTGTTTGTAGTGTGTTGTTTGATGGGTTATTTTTTTTTACGGCTCAAATTATTCAAAAGCATTTTGCTTTCCGCCGGTATGTTCGTTGCCGCATTAACATCGTTAGCTGTGTTCAAGGTTGTATTTGAACCCGGGGAAAACCATGGAGGCTTTGAATTATTTTCCTTTTATACAAATTTTCAAATCAATATCCCGCTTTTCATTTTGCTGTTTTATATATGGACGTTTATCTTCATTGGTGTCTATTTTTTTAAAGAAAGGTTGGGTGACGCTCATTTCACGAAAATATTTTTTACTAACAAATCTATACCTATTGAATGTGTTTTGGTGGCTTCGGTGGCAGGATTCATTCCGACGATGATTTTAAGAATTCAGAATTATGATTCTTTGTACTTCACCGAAATACAAATGTGGATCTCATCGGCATTACTGTTGGTGTATGTGCCTTTTTATCGCTATAACTATAATTACGCGTCCCGGAAATGGGTATTGGTAACAATTCCATGTCTAGCGCTTGTGACTATTTTCTACATAAATACCAGGGTTTTTGCGATGACCGTTCTAGGAGAAAGCATCAATACGCACAAATACCTTTTTTATGGAGAAAAGAAGTTCGGAAAGCTAAGGTTTCGCCACGTCCTAAGGGAAGTTTACGCTTTGAAGGGTCGACTCAGTAACAATAACAAAGTCTTGACCTTTTTACTAAAACTGAAAGAACTTGACACACTTCCGTTGGAAGAGAAGCGCGAAACATTAGTCTATGTGGATTTCAGAACGCTCATGAAACGCATAGATTATGATTGGGGATTGTACTGTCACAATATACCCTTTATTGTACCCAGCCTCAGCGGAATGGCCATGGTCGATGGAATTGACATCACTTATTTCGATTGCGTTGGAGGATCGTGCTGCGAAAACATTGGTCTGGGATACCATTACTATCCCAAATGGAAAACCAAAGAACAAATTGATAAACCTTTTAGTGTTGATGATTTCGGTGAACGTGTTCGCAAACTGGGTTTTAAAAATTTGATTTTCTATAATATGCAAACGGAATTATTTGAAATAGCTCCCCTGTGACTTCAAATTAATCTTGGAATAATCCACAGTTGTTATCGACAAATCACCATCGGTATTTTGCAGCGTTGTGTGCATTCAACCAGCAAGGAGCATTAAAGCAGGCACTAGACATTGTGTAATATTATTAATATTGCAAACAGAATCCGAAAGCATAAGTTAATATTTCCGTTCTTTGCGAGAATGAATTTGCTATCAAATAATTTAGTCCAGCTAGTAAAGCGAAATACGGTTGTCCAGAAAATATTTTACTCGGCTACGGACGAACGATCAATAACAACCAGGAATAATATTATTTACTCATCTTTGTTTAGAGGAGTCAGTATGTTTATGGGATTGTGGATGGTTCCGCTAACATTAAACTATCTTAATCCGACAAAGTATGGGATTTGGCTTACGTTGACCTCCATAATCGCTTGGTTTAATTTTTTTGATATCGGATTGGGGAATGGTCTTAGGAATAAGCTTGCTGAAGCATTTGCAAAAAAGAACTATGAAATGGCAAAGGGATACGTCAGCACGACGTATGCTATTTTAACAGTTATCGTTGTCGTTTTATTTGTCGTTTTTATTCTTCTCAATAAATTTATTAATTGGGACAGGCTCCTAAATGTTCAGGAAGTCCTCAACGAAGATTTGAGCTTTCTCATGCTTATCGTTTTTTTCTTTTTTTGTTTCCGTTTCGTTTTTGGACTAATACTTACAATATTAAACGCAGATCAAAAATTAGCAATCTCGGGGTTTATAGATTTGATGACTGCTGTGGTGTCGTTGATTGGGGTGTACATTATCAGTTTAACGACGCAAGAATCATTGCTGCTTCTCGGGGTCTTTCTAAGTTTTGCCCCGGCCATGGTGCTTGTAATCGCTACGATTTGGTTTCTTCAAAAAAAGTATAAGGCGATTAAACCGTCTTTTAAATACATCAATCTCAAACTGACGAAAGACCTTACACATTTAAGTTTCCAATTCTTCCTGTTGCAAGTTGTTGTCTTGTTGATTTTTTTTAGTAACAACATCATTATTGCACAATTACTAAGTCCCGCTAAAGTCTCAGAATTCAATGTGGTGCATAAATATTTCAGCATCATCACCATTGTTTCCGTACTGATTTTAAATCCCTTTTGGACAGCCGCGACAGATGCCTATTATGCGGGGGATTTTAACTGGTTGAAAAAATCTTCATCAAGATTAATTAAGGTCTGGGGGATCATTTCTGTGGTTACGGTTTTAATGATTTTAGTCTCCCCGTATGTGTATCAGATATGGGTAAAAGACGCTCTTCAAATTTCATTCAGAACTTCTCTTTTTATGGGCATTTATGTTATTATCTTAAGCTGGCAGAATAGTTTTGTATATTTAATAAACGGCATTGGTAAGATCAGGCTCCAGCTATATTTATACACTGTCATGGGTATCGCCGTGATACCATTGTCTTATTTCTTTATCAAAGTCCTGAAAATGGGAGTTGAAGGCAGCGTTATGTCGATGATAATTTGCATAATACCAGCAGCGATAATGATACCCATTCAGTTTAAATTGATTATCAATGAAAAGGCTAACGGAATATTCAATAAGTAAAGGATTTGTAAAATGAATGATGTCAAGCTGTATTTCTGGAAGGTTGTAACAAAAGTCCTTCCTCTTTTTGATTTTCTTTTGTTGCCTCTTACATTCTTAGCCTCCCTCTGGTTTTTGGTAATCAGAAAAGCCGGCATCGAACAGGCTTACTTCAGTAAGAAAATATTTCTTTCCGTAGGCGTTTTTCCGATTCGTGATCACTACTATGAACCCTTGTTCAATGCCGCGCATATTCGCAGGGAAAACGGTGACCGGTATTTGCCGGGAATAAATTTGAATGTAGAAAAGCAACTGCAACTTTTATCGTCGTTTAATTACGCCGCGGAACTGAGCTTGATTCCTATAGATAAGAAAAGTGATATAAAATACTATTACAACAATCCTTCGTTTTTTGCAGGGGACAGCGAGTATTTGTACAACATCATCAGATTAAAGAAACCCCGGAAAATAATAGAAGTGGGAAGCGGTTTTTCTACCTTAATGATGTTGGAGGCGATTGAAAAAAACAGAAGTGAAAATAAAGATTATGATTGCAAAGTAATCTGTATTGAACCTTATGAAATGCCATGGCTGGAAAAAACCGGCGTGCATGTAGTTCGGAAAATGGTTCAGGAAATTGACCGGGAATTGTTCAAGGAGTTAAAAGAAGGTGACATTCTTTTTATTGATTCATCACATATCATTCGTCCGGGCGGGGACGTATTATTTGAATATTTGGAAATATTGCCGACGCTAAACCGAGGCGTTATTATACATATCCATGATATATTTACACCAAGAGATTATCCTTTTGAAAATTACGAAAAGTATATCGTATTCATTAACGAGCAATATTTAGTGGAGGCTTTCTTAACTCTCAATAAAGATTTTGAGATCCTGGCTGCTGTTAATTTTCTTAAGCGCAATTATTTGGAGGCCCTTCAGCAAAAATGCCCGATTATTTCAATAAAAAAAGACAGAGAGCCAAGATCCTTATGGATTGTAAGGCTCTGAATCATTCTTAAGAATTCATACAGGTAAAATAATGAAATCAATCCTAATTGAAATCAAAATCAGATTTTTTGAAAGGATGCTTTTGCGCATAGCGAATTTTGTTACAATAAGTTATCCGTTCTTGTTGTCGCGGGTCAAGATTAGCTTACTGCGAATTTTAGGCATAAATATCGCAAGTCCCTGTTTCATTGATGAAGGTTTTGATTGTGTTGTTCCGAAGAATATATATATAGACAAATGCTGCTCATTGGGACACAACAATACCTTCTGGGCATTCAATAAGATCACGCTGGGTCCATACGTTCAAAGTGCTATTGGCCTCACGTTGGTTGCCGGAAGCCACAGAACTGATAACTTTGCTCCTTTAACGGAAAACGAAGAGATCATCCTGGAGGGCGAAAACTGGATAGGAGCGAATGTTACTATTCTTGGCGGCGTGAGAGTAGGCAGGGGATCCGTTATCGCGGCGGGTGCAATAGTTACAAAAGATATACCACCGTATTCAATCGCTGGTGGCATACCCGCAAGGGTCATTAAAAGTAGAAACCCTGCTGAATCCGTAATCTCACCATTTGGTGAGTATAAACCATTAGGTAATCCATAAACTTAACCATTGCATTAACTTATGTTCAACCTAAGTTTGGTCAGCATTAAGAGTATGGTCTCGGATTTCATTGAATCACGGGAAAGGATCAAAAGGATTAAAAAAGTTTATGATTTTGACGCACTGAAAAAAGTAAG
>Ga0111539_10009842_pt1 | contig 12064 bp, 14 predicted proteins | sample RhiMethybrSRZTD1_FD_79667 | JGI IMG/M metagenome (GOLD analysis project Ga0111539, IMG submission 79667) | Populus rhizosphere microbial communities from Tennessee, USA - Rhizosphere MetaG P. TD hybrid SRZTD1 (version 2) (version 2) | ecosystem: Host-associated > Plants > Roots > Rhizosphere >...
CATCTGCGCGAGGACCTGAGGCAAGCGGAACTTCGAATCGAAAACGTACGCGACGACCATTATTTTGCAAACGAAGATCTGCGGGCCGCCAATGAGGAACTCCAAAGTCTCAATGAGGAATTTCGGTCGACGACCGAAGAACTGGAAACCAGTAAGGAAGAACTTCAGAGCGTCAATGAGGAATTGGAGACGGTAAATCTTCAGCTCAAAACCAAGCTGGATGAGGCTTCCCGGTCCAATGACGACCTTGAGAATCTGATGGCCGCCACAGACGTCGCCACGCTGTTCTTAACTTCCGAACTGCGGATCAAGCGTTTTACGCCGAAGGTGGCTGAGTTATTCAATATCAAAACACGAGATTATGACCGTCCAATCAGCGATCTCACCCACTCGCTGGATTATGAATCTCTTGAATCGGATGCTCGACGAGTGCTGGCAACCCTTCAACCGATCGAACGGGAGAGTTCTGGTGATGATGGCCGCTTTTTCATGATTCGCCTGAGTCCATACAGAACCAGCGCCGTTCGGAAAGTTGATGGTGTGGTCGTTACTTTCATTGAGGTCACGGCGATTAAAAAGGTGGAAGCGGCCTTACGCGAAAGTGAACAGAGACTCGCAACCGAGCTGAGTGTAATGCGACGGCTCCATCGCATGACACTGGAAGTGGCGACCGCACCCGATATGCAGGAAGCTTTGAATCACCTCATCGCCGCAACGATGGACTTCATGGAGACGGATCTGATAAACGTTCAGCTTCTCGACCGTGAGAATCAACAACTTCGAATCGTTGCGCAACGCGGATTTGGCGCTGCGTTCCTGAAGCGATTTGAACGAGTCGGTGTGGACGATGACTGCTCGTTCGGTCGGGCGATGCGGGGGGGGGGCGGTACAGATCTCAGATGTGGCGACGGACGCACGTTACAAGCCGTACCTGGAAATTGCCATGGAGGCGGGCTACCGGGCGGTACAGTCGACTCCCCTTATCAACCGGAAGAACAAACTCGTCGGGATGCTTTCGGTTCACTTTCGCAATCCCAAACAATTCACCGCGCGGGATCAGCAAATGAGCGAAATGCTCGCCCGGCAGGCAGCCGACCTGATCGAAAGCCGGAGTCAGCAAGAGCAGGTAGCGCAACTTAATGAGGCACTGATCAGGAGAACAGCCGAACTCGAGGCAAACGAAAGAATTCTTTCCCGGCAGGCCGCGGAACTTCAGCAGCAGGATCGTAACAGGCAGGACTTTATGGCAGCACTCGGCCATGAGCTCAGGAATCCGATGGCGGCAATTCACGCGAGCCTTACCGTGATGTCTGCGCACGATGAACCGTCGCGGCGCGCGCTGGCGATACTCCGTCGTCAGACGATGCACATGACGCGCATGGTGAACGATCTTCTCGACATCGCGCGAATCAGTCACGGCAGGCTTCATCTCGAACGGACGATTATCGATTTTAATGCTGCCGTACTGGCGGCTGTCGAAACGATTCGTCAGCAGGCGGAGAGGAAACATCTGTCTGTGGATTACGACATTCAGACAGAACCCCTGTTTGTCGATGCGGATCCTGAAAGGCTGGCCCAGATTTTCGACAATTTGCTGCGCAACGCAGTCACCTACACCGACTCAGGCGGCATCCGAATTTCGGTCCGCAAGGAAGGGGGCTTCGTTGCCGTCACGATCAAGGACACCGGCATAGGTATCGATCCGCGAGATGCGTCTGCATTGTTCAAACCCTATCACCAGGCAGAAAAGGCGCAACGCGCTGGGGGCCTGGGCCTTGGCCTGACTGTGGTTAAAGGGTTGGTACAGGAGCATGGAGGAACAGTCGCGGTTGAGAGCGAAGGGACTGGAAAAGGCAGTCAATTCACCGTGAGGCTTCCCCTCGCCGAAGGGGAGGCCGCGATTGGTTCAGATGCGTCCCTCATCGCTCCGCCGAAAAGGCGCATTCTTGTCGTCGACGATCAAGTGGACGTGGCGGACACATTGGTGGTCGTACTTGAAAAACTCGGCCAGGATACACGCGTTGCTTACGACGGAGAGACCGCGATCAGGATAGCTGCCGAATACCGTCCTGATGTCGCTTTCCTGGACATCAGTATGCCGGGCATGAACGGAGTGGAGTTAGGCCGATATCTACGCGCAGGGTTTCCAAACGGCGAGTTAAGCATTGTCGCCGTGACCGGAAAGAGCTCCGTGCTAAGAAACGAAGGCGAAGGGGTTTTCGACCATCGCCTCCTGAAACCTCTCACGATGGAACAGCTCGCCTCGTTCCTGCAGCGGTTGGCGTGATCCACGGCAGTTCGATCGATTCGTATTTCAAGGTCTACACACCCGCGCGTAAGTAATGATGCCGTTTCAGTCGGGTTAGTCGGGTTGTTTTAAGGAAGGGCGCCGGATGCCTATCGCAGCTTCGCACTAAGACTGCGAACCCGGTTTTCAATCACTTCCGCTAACCGGGGCGTACCGTTTAGGCCTTAGCGCTTTTTCGTGGCGCGCTTGCTCGCCTTGCGGGTACGACTGCTCTGCGCTTTGGCTAGGCCCACTGCCTTCTTTTTCGCGGCCCGGCGCTTTGGCTTCGCAGCAGTGTTCACCCGCTCTGGCAGCTTGCGGCCGCCAGTCTCCCGGTTCCACTCCTCAAAAGTTTCCGGAGTGATCTTTCCATCGACAAGAAGCTGCGCGAATTTCCGACGCTGCGCCTGACTCTTAAATGGCATAACTCCTCTCACTTAGGGGCGAATGTGGCTGCACGTCAATTCAACGAATACTCAAACGTTGCGTTAACGAGTTCCAAATTTCGGCCTGCAAATCAGAATCGCCAGGCAGAGCGCGGGGACTCCCGGCGCGTTTTGGCTCTGCCGGTCGATATCGACTCGCGTGCTGTCCGATCATAATCGCGTTGGATACCGAGGCGGCGGGCAAGATCGATAGCATTGAATGGAGCGTGAGCCTTTACATCATTGTCGAAATAGACATAGATATCGCGCGCAACCCGCCGCGCCTTCGGCGCGTAACAATGTGTCCCTGGGTGTTCAGAACCCTCGCGCCATTTCTTCAGACGGCGCGCCCATCGATCCAGCGCCTTCGCATCATAACCGCTTGTGTACAACTCGACATCGCCATGCAATCGCGCATACACAAAGTCCGCTGTCATATCCTCCATGTACGGCCATTTCCCTGCCGTATCCGCGAGGACCAATGCGATCTTGTGCCGGCGCAACAGTCTCACGAACTCTTCCGACATGAACGATTCGTGACGAATTTCGAGGGCATGACGGATGCTTCGATCCTTTTCGATGTCCATCCAGCACCGATCCTTCATGAATTCGCTGTGATGTTGCGCGATAGCAGCCGCGTCGGAGGTACACCTGGGAAGTTCATCGAAAAAATACTCGAGCGTATCTTTGTCAAATTGAAAGTTGGGCGGAAGTTGCCAGAGAATCGGGCCAAGCTTGTCCTCCAGCCGCAAGACCCCCGAAGCCCAGAAATTTGCATGAGCCTGCTCGAGATTCTTCAATCGTTTCATGTGCGTGATAAAACGACTGCCTTTGACGGAAAAGATGAAATCATCTGGCGTCGCGTCGTACCACTGCTTGTAACAATCCGGGCGTTGCAGCGAATAGAAGGAGCCGTTGATTTCCACGGAGTTCAAACACCGTGCGACGAAGCTCAATTCCTCTTTTTGAGGGAGTTTCGGCGGGTAGAACTTTCCGCGCCAGGGAGCATATCGCCAGCCGGATATGCCGACGCGCGTTTCGGACATGTTCAAGCATAGCCTCATCGTTTCCGATTATCGGAAGGAAAGGGCGGTCTTTGCCGCCCTTTCCTTCGGCAGACTTCTAGCTCGCCAGTTGTTGCCGATGGGATCGTTGTTTATCGTCGCCCTTGTCCTTACGGGTTTCGGACTCGGATTCACTGTCGCGTTTAACGCGAAGCTGATTCTGAACTTCCGTGACACCTGAGCAGGATTCGGCAATATCCTCAGCCCGTCTCTTCGTCTCGCGATCCGGCACGGTGCCTTTCAACGTTACTTCTCCCTTTTGCACTTCGACGGAGATGTTGCTCGCGTCGATGTCGGCATCCTGAGTGAGTTCCTCGTTGATGTCTTCTGTTATGCGCTCATCGGATCGTTTGTAGCCTTGTGGCCCACGTCCCGCGAAAGAACCTCGGGAGATGCCGCCGTATTGCGGGGATCCGGTGCGGTATTCCTGCCCTCGGCCCTTTTCAAATTGTCGTGAACTCCCGCTGCCAAACGAACCCCGATACATTTGGCCGGAGGAACCTTGTGACCGCCCCTGGCCGGGGGAGCTTTGAAAACGCCCCTGGCGATAGGAGCCCTGGCCGCCAGAGCCTTGATAGCCGCCAAATCTTTGGGAAGATCCAAAACGCGACATGTCACCGGATGAGTAGTCACCCGGTTCATATCCTTCATAATCTTCATCCGACGACTCATACCCTTCGGAGCCATAGCCCGCTTCACGACCTTGTCCATAACGAGATTCATCTTCACGATCCCAGTAGCCGCCTTCCCGACCGGACATTCCCCAATCCCGATAGGACTCCGGATAGCCCTGAGAACGCCAGTTCTGCTCGGCCATGCCTTCATATCCGCGCTCAAAACGGTTTCCCGGATCGTATTCCTGCCCGTAATTGCGCCTTTCACCGGCTCGGGAACGCTCGGACGATTGCCTCCAGTCTTCCTGGCCCGGCCAATTTCGCCTGCCGGATTCGCCGCCATATTGTTGATATTCACGACGCTGTTGGTCGTCGTAGCGGTAGCCCGTACCCGTCTGCTCAAAACCACCGCTCCTGCTGGCATACCCTTGCGGGTTGCCGCGACGCCGTGATTGTCCCTGTCTTCTATTCGATCTAGGCATTGTTTCCTCCAATATCGTTTTCTTGCTCTTGCGAAACGCATGCTCACGCTGACTCGGCGCGCAGCCTGCCTCGAACGAATTGTGATCTGCGATGTTGCCTCTTCAACTACTGTCTCCACTTGCTGTGGCTCCGAGGAGGACACTGGAACCGATGTTAGCTTGTGTTTGGCAGCACTCCGCGTGCCGTAAAAATCGCAAGGGGCACCCTGTCAAATGGAGTCCTTTCTGAGGTACTTAAGACGCTCGCTGCTCGTCGCTGTCGCAATTGTTTCGAATAGGCACAAGAGAGCTGACGGAGCCATAGGGCCTCGAAGTTCTGGAGTTGGTTCAAGAATCTTTCTGCCGTTCTGACTTCTCTCCCTCAAGGATCCTCTTGAGGCGAAAACAGGCGGTTTCCTTGATGCGATCCGATGTCTACTTCTCAATCGCCAACGACTGAACGCTGACCCTTTCTGGATCTGCCGCGTGAAATCCTTCGACGGACTCCCGGGCGAACTTCCTTGTGCGAGGGGACGAGGCCGGAGCTTCAACTTGATGGTCCCTAACTTGCAACACGCGACACATAGAGGGGTATCGAAGGAGGAACCATGGCGAGATATGGCAAAAAGGCTTCTAAAAAAGTAGAAAAGGCCATGCATGAACGCAAGGCCGGCACCCTGAGAAGCGGCAGCAGCGGAAAAAAGGTAACAAGCCGCAAGCAGGCAATCGCGATCGGTCTATCGGAGGCCCGAAGAAGCGGAGCAAAAGTTCCTTCTCGCAAAAAGTAAGCGATCCGCTCCGGGCTGGCAGCCGACCCCGCTAAGTGTTTCTTTGGCGCGATGATGCCAAAGATCCACAAGGTGAGACGGGATGGAAGAGTTGGGGCGCCTAAGACCGAACGTAAGCAGGAGCACACGTGGAAAACCCCGATGTGGTGAACAAAAAATCAGGCAGTTCTGCCGCAGCCCATACGATTCGGCGCCGCTCGTCAGGCGGGCGCATCTCCAAAGCTACGACGAAGGGCTCGCGCGGTAGCGGCGCGAAAGATGGGGATTTCGACAACGGCTCGACCACCAGGAAACCTCGGAAAAAAACCTCTAGTCATGGTCGATAGCGTTCCGATGTAACCGATGTCTCCATTATGGACAGCATCGCTGCGGAGGTGTATCGCGCGACGCCCTGCGTTCCAATCTGCGCTAGATTCCTGAACACGGCCAATACGCGTTTTGCGCGTTTTCACCAGCAAGATGAAATTGGGTCTATGGAAGTCCTCGCCTTTGCGGTTGCCAAACCGTGCTATGGCAAATGTGTTTTGCCTCACCTTGTCTTCATGGAATGAAACATGCACGCCATCGGTATCTGCATAGTTCCACCAAGGAGTTACCCATGAGCCAAAGAACCCATTTTCGAATCTTTGCCTCCTCTGCCCTTCTTCTATTGATGCTCACGCTCGGCTATAGCCAGAACCCACCGAACCCGCCTTCGCAGAATCCAGCGAACCAGCCGACTAAGACGACGCCTTCTCCGTCAACTACTTCCCCGGCGACTCGTCCCAATCCTGCCAGCGCAACCACCGGCGATAGTTCATTTCTGAGCCAGGCCCTCGAGATCAATCAGGCGGAAGTAGAAATTGGGCGTCTCGCTTCCTCGAAAGCAACGGACAAACGCGTGAAGAGCTTTGCGGACATGATGGTTAAGGACCATTCAGGCGGTTTGAAAAAACTTCAGGCCCTTCCCGGCGGCAAGAACACTGTCAAGCTCAGCGATAAGCACGAGATGTTGAAAACACGCCTGTCCGGACTAAGCGGCAAGGAGTTTGATCGCGAATACATCGATGCCATGGCTTCCGGTCATAGGGAAGCTGTGGGTCTCTTCGAGAAACAGGCCGGCGAAGCGACGGCTCCTTCCAGCGCCGATTCAAAGGTAAACACGGTCGCCCGTGAGCTGCTGCCAACAATCAAGAAACACCTGACCGAAGCGGAAAGCATTCAGAAGAGCCTGGCGCAACCGGCCAAATAAAAGGTCGAGTTATTGGGAGACTTGCCTGCAGTGAGCGCCACGCTTTCCGAAGTCGAAACCGTGGTGCTCACCCAGGCGAGCACGATTTGGTGTGGTGCTCTTTCCTGACGTAAGTCGAACTTCCATGGGAGGTCCCAATGAAAGCCGTTGTATTTCGAGGCATCGGAGATATTCGTCTTGAACAGGTCGCGGAGCCCAGGCTGGAGAAGCCATCGGATGCCATCGTCAGGCTCACAGCCAGCGCAATCTGCGGCACCGACCTCCATTTCATTCGCGGTACCCTGACTGGAATGAAATCCGGAACCATACTTGGACACGAAGGCGTCGGTGTGATTGAGGAGATTGGAGCCGACGTCCGAAATTTGCGAGGGGGCGATCGGGTTGTGATCCCCTCGACTATCGGTTGCGGCTATTGTGCCTATTGCCGAGCGGGATATTACTCGCAATGCGATTTCGCCAATCCCAATGGCCCTGATGCAGGAACTGCGTTTTACGGCGGCCCTGCGAGCAGTGGTCCCTTTCATGGAATGCAGGCGGAAAGGGTCCGCGTGCCGTACGCGAACGTTGGCCTTGTGAAGCTTCCCGACGAGGTGGCGGACGAGCAGGCCATCCTGTTGTCGGACATATTTCCGACGGCCTACTTCGGAGCCAAACTGGCAGACATCAAACATGGAGATACTGTGGCGGTCTTCGGTTGTGGGCCTGTCGGTCAATTCGTAATTACCAGCGCAAAGCTCCTGGGGGCCGGGCGGATCTTCGCCGTGGATACTGTCCAGTCCCGACTCGATATGGCGTGTGAACAGGGCGCCGAAATTGTGAATTTCAACAAGGAACATCCTGTTGATGCGATTCACAGGCTGACTGGAAAAATCGGAGTTGATCGATGCATCGACGCGGTTGGTGTTGATGCATTCACTGCACATAAGGGCCCCGCTGCGAAAGAAGCCGCCAAAAAGAAGGGTCGATTTGCGGAAGAGATCTCAAGCATAGCCCCTAAAACACGGCCTCAGGGAGACAATTGGATCCCTGGTGATGCGCCGTCTCAGGTGCTGGCTTGGGCGGTGGACGCTCTGGCTAAGGCGGGAACACTTTCCGTCATCGGCGTCTATCCGGATGAGATGCGAAGCTTCCCACTGGGTAGTGCGATGAACAAGAACCTCACAGTCAAGATGGGAAATTGCAATCATCGCAAATATATTCCGATGCTCGTGGACCTTGTAAAGAACGGGACGGTTGATCCGTCGAGAGTACTCACCCAACGAGCGCCCATAACGTCAGCCATCGAAGCTTACAAATCGTTCGACAAGCGGGAAGAGGGATGGATGAAGGTAGAACTGCTGCCGATGGAGACCGACGCTCGAGACATCGCCTAGATTCAGAGGCGCAGCTTCGATGCTATTCAAAAGGCTTCTGCCACTCCAAGAAATCACAATTCTTATCCTCATCGAGGAAGTGGAGATGATGGTCGCGCTGACGCAAGCGTTGCAAATGGAGGATTACCTTGTTGTCGGCACGCGTCGCAGGGAGCAGGCACTGGCTTTGCTGAAGGATGTTCCTTCAATAAAGCTGATCGTTATAAATCTCACGCTCAGTGGCGTTGAATTAATCAGACGCGCATGTCGGGTTCGGAACGACCTGCGGGTGCTTTTCCTGACTGACGGGATGGACAATACTCCGTTCCGTCAGTCGGACTCTGTGCTCGTGAAGCCGTTCAACCTCGCTAGGTTCACCGATGTCGTTCAGCGCATTCTGTCGACGCAAGTCCCCGCAACCATGGACTTGGGCCTCGGACCTGAGCGACGGCGCACTGCAAACACTGAGACCTAGTCATTCGGAGCACGCAGAAGCACATCCTTCTTGCTTTCGACCGACACAACTTTTTTCAGCTGCGGGTACCGGTTGACCAATTCCGGGATGAAGTCCTTTTTGATAGGTTCGCCGAGAAAGTCCTTCAATTGAACAGCGTTGATCACCGCCTGGGCGTTCGCATGGTTGTTCATATATGCATACGACTTTGGGACGATCTTCTCGACAGCCTTCAGCGTCTCGGCGAACTCCTGGATCTCTGGTGCGCTATACAGGTAGTCATAACGCTCGTCCCTGTGCTCGTGGTGCCACCATTTCTTCCAGTTCCTGCCGTGAGCCCGAAGGTAGTAAAACGAGGTAATGTTCGGTAGCTGATTTTGGCGGATCGACGTTTTGAATTTCGGCTCATCGATCTGCACGAAGGCGGCATGATGCTCGTTCAACAGCTCTATCGTTTTTCCAAATTCATCCGACCAGGAGCGATGCCGGAGTTCCACCGCCGCGCGATGATCCTTGAATGTCTTAAGCAGCCAGGTCAGGTATTCAACTGAAGTGTCGTCGCGCTTGAAGCTGGCCGGAAACTGGCAGAGCAGAACACCTAGCTTGCCTGCATCCGCGAGCGGATCGATGCCACTTTTGAAAACGTCGACGTCTTTCTTCGTCACGTCTCGCTTGTGCGTGAAATCCTGAAAGAGTTTCAGGCTGAATTCGAAGCCGCGTGGGGTACGTGCGGCCCACGATTCGGCCGTCTTCGCAGCGGGCGAACGGTAGAAGGTGTTGTTGACTTCGACTGTGTCGAAGTGCTCGGCATAATACGCCAATTCATCGAACTTTTGTGTCGTGCCGGGAATCTTCTGTCCGTGCTTGTACGGATAAAAAATGCCGGTCCACGGCCCGTAACCCGGCGCAGGATAATTCCAGCCGCTGGTGCCGATCCGAAAGTCATGCCTGCGTGCCATGGACTATTCTCTCGCAAGCAGACGCCCAATGATTCTGTTTTCCTCTCGCAGAGTAGGCGTGCTCTACAATATTTCGCATGTCCCTTCCCATCCACGTCGAAGCCTACTCCGGCTACAAAGCCAACGAGCGTCCGATAAGCTTCTCGCTGAACCCGACGATTGGCGAGAATGGACCTGGTATTGAGTTCCTTTCGGTCGAGTCCGCAACCATCCGTACAGCAGAGTCAAAGACCGCTGGATGCGAGCGATGCCGCAACGATGAATCCCACATGCCGTTCAACTTCATCATCACGAATGTGCTCGAAAAACATGGAGCGTTATCCGAAAAGACGCTCGTCGAGCCGCAGGGCGGTATCGAAGTCGAAGCAGGGAGCCGGGCACGTTGAGCAACGAACTGTTTGACCTGCCGGGCTGGGAACAACTTCTTCGCGTGTCCGTGCGACTGGTCGTCGCTGCGGTTTTGGGGGGAGTCCTTGGGATAGAGAGGGAGCGGGAAGGCAAGCCCGCTGGACTGCGGACTCACATGCTGGTCGCTCTTGGCGCCGCACTGTTCACCGTGGCACCGTTGGAGGCTGGTATGTCCATCGGCGATCTAAGTCGTGTCTTTCAGGGGATCGCTGCAGGGATAGGGTTTCTCGGCGCCGGTACAATCCTCAAGCTTACGGGGGGAGAAGAAATCAAAGGACTCACCACGGCCGCCGGCCTCTGGCTGACAGCAGCGATCGGTATGGCTGTAGGCTCGGGTCGCATCTGGATTCCAATCGTCGGCGTTCTCATTGCACTGATCATTCTTTCCGGGCTTGGTGTTCTCGAACGCTTTTTGAAAACCAGTCGGAATCGGTCAAAGGAGGAATAGTACCGAGGACGGTTATCAAAAAGACAAACCGCCTGGGAAATATCCACGCTGTTCGCGCCAACAAGAAGACCGGCCGGTATGGGGTCAGGGGCCGCCCATACCGGGTAAGGATAAACATCTAATCCAGGATTCTTCTACTCCAAGGCGGCGCACACGTCGAGCGAGCGCCCTTTCGCATGCACCGCCGTGACAGTGTCGGTTGCAATGTTGTATAGCAACTCGCTGCGCCCTGTCGTGAGGATAAGCGCGGGGCCGGTGACATCCTGCGGGAACAGGAATAGCAGGCTCTGACCACTTCCACTAAACAGCACATAGTCATCGGGGAGCAGCGTCTCGGCCAGACGACCCGTAGTTGCCAACACGACCGATTGGCCAGTCGCAGTGTTCGTGACTCGTGCAATCCCGGCTCCGACAGTCATCGTACGACCGCTCGGAAAAGAGATCTGGGACTGATTGCCTGACCCTTCAATAAGCACGGGAAAGGAACATACCATGCCCGCGTCGAATTCGTGGGGTTCGAATGGGTATGGCACCTTGATGGGCTTTTGGGCGAACAGAGATGACGCAAGAAGTGAGGTCGCAAGAGTAAATACAAGAGGCAGTCGGACGGCTTTTCCGCTCATAGTCTAGTGCTTCTCCTATTACAAATTTCAGAAGTGACTTCAAGAACCTGACGGATTTCTCGGTGATTACACGAACGCTAGGAACATTCCTATCGCCGGAAGCTGCGACGACGCTTCGCAGAACGCTGAGTGCAACGAGGCTGTGGCAATCGAGAAAATATACCCACCTACCTTCATAGGATTTCGCTTTCTAACCTAGCAGGCTGTGACCGTCTTGTCTGTGCCATGGCGTACACATGCGGAAGCCATTCGAATTGGGTTTACCATCCGCGCGAACGGCCATGAATACAGTTGAAATGGGTCGGAATGACAGATCTTGTGATAGCTCAACGACCTTCTTCGTATGGGGCAGTAAAGGGATTGGAGAAGAGAGCCCGCACTTAGAGCGAGGGAACAAACCTCCGAAGGACTTCCTCAGCTCGCGGCGTCTCTCCGCAAGCCTGGGAAGTCCTCCGGGGTCTGTTTTATGGCGCTTAGAAGTTCAACCTCACCTGTGCCTTGAACTGGCGGCGCTGGTTGCCTTTGGCTGTGATGTCTCCAAATGGCGTCGTGCTGTTGAGATTCAGGTTGGGCGTCCCGAGCAGCGGGTGGTTGAAGATGTTCGTGGCATCAAACCGTATCTGCATACTCTTGGACTCTGAGAAGTTGATCATCTTGCTCATGGCGGCGTCGAAGGCCCATGCTCCCGGAAGTTCCATCGTCTTCTGACCCAACGTGCCTACTGTTCCCGGTTGTGCATTTTGAAGCACGATCTGATTGGTCGTCGAGTCCGTGACCGCCTGGAGAGTGCAGTAGGGCCGGATTTCCACCGCGATCTGGGTGCATTGCGGGTCTGACACCTGGCCGAAGCGCCCACCAAAATATTGGCCGGAGTCTCCATTCCAGTGCATATCCGAGAACGGCTTCGCCGGGAAATCGCCGACGAGATCCGGCACGCCGTTGCCATACAG
>Ga0111539_10009843_pt1 | contig 12063 bp, 12 predicted proteins | sample RhiMethybrSRZTD1_FD_79667 | JGI IMG/M metagenome (GOLD analysis project Ga0111539, IMG submission 79667) | Populus rhizosphere microbial communities from Tennessee, USA - Rhizosphere MetaG P. TD hybrid SRZTD1 (version 2) (version 2) | ecosystem: Host-associated > Plants > Roots > Rhizosphere >...
CATCCTCAGACGGTCCGGGTTCTTCGTGCCATGTCGACCCACGTGGAGAGCGATCCGCCGTCCGCCAGGCCCTGCTGCAGACCACGGCACGCCGTCCAGCACGCCTGGCAGGCCGCGATTTCGCCGGACTGCGAGGCGAGGCGAGCCATGAGCTCGCTCAAAGCCGCGTCACGCACGTTGCCGACCGGCTTGCCGATGCGCTCGATGCACGCCGACACATCGCCGATGTGGTCGATGTTGAGCGATTGCGCTCCGGCTCGACACGTGGGCATCGGTCCGCCGGTGAGAAAGGCGTCGAAGCGGTCGAAGTATTCGCGAAAGAAACGCAGGTGCGGATACCGTTCCCACAGCGCAGAGAAGTGAGCCGCGGCGCCCACGGGCGGCGGCGCATCGCCGTTCTGGTTGCCGCGCCGGGTTCCATCCGTCGAGAGCAGCGTTACCTGATGACCGACCGAGCGCGCCGCGCTCATGCGAAGCAGGTCTTCGAGATCGCGCCAGTTGCTCTGCATGAGCACGGTCATGACGTTCACCTGCTTGCCGCCGCGCGGAGCGGTATCGCGCAAGAGGTCGACGGCGCGCCAGGCGCGCTCGAACACGCCCTCCTGCCCGCGTTTCCGATCGTGTCGCTCGCGATCGGGGAAATCGATCGACACGCTCGCGTGCGTGAGGCCGGCGTCCCAGAGCGCGCGGGCGTTTGCCTCGGTCACGAACCAGCCGCTCGTGAACAGCGCCGTGATGTGCCGCCGCGAGAGCGTGCGCACGATCTCGATCAGATCGCTGCGCACGAACGGCTCGCCGCCCTCGATCGAAATCAGGAACGTGCCGAGCTCCGCGAGTTCGTCGCCGATGCGCTCGAAATCGGCCAGGGTCAGCTCCTCGCGCGGCTTGGCCGGGTTCGACCAGAACTCGCAGAAACTGCAGGTCAAATTGCAACGATTGGTCACCTGAATCAGGCACGAAAACGGCTTTTTTCTGAGCAGCCCGGACGCGAATCGCGCGTCCTTCACCAGGGCTTGCAAAAGGCTCATGCGAACCTCCCGCCGTTGGCCAGCTGCTTTCCGAAGCGCAACGCCACGTCGCCGAGGAGCGGCGCGAGCGCGTCGTACTCCGCGAGCACCCCCGCCACGGCCGCGACTGCGTCCTGGACGTCCGCTGCGGCGACCGTGAGCGGCGGCGTGAGCTTCAAGACATTCCACTCCTGGGAAGCTGGCTGACACAAATACCCGCGCTCGAGCAGGCGGATCGCCAGCCACTGGCCGAAGATCTGTTTCGAGACCAGCGCGGTCAGCGCCGGTGCGACGCGATCGAAGAAGCGCGCTCCGGTGGGCCCGAGCTCGAGCCCGACCAAGAGGCCCGAGCCCCGCACGTCGCGAACGAAGGGGTGGCTCGCGAGCCGGGAGCGCAGGCCGTCGCGGAGCTCGCTGCCACGCGCCTCGACGGCAGCCAGGAGCTCGTCGTCGATCGCCTCGAGCACCGAGAGCGCGACACGACAGCCGAGCGCGTAGCCGGCGTAGGTCGAGCCGTGCAGATCGAACTTCGTCATCGATCCGTAGGCCTTTTCCACGAGATCGCGTCGCGTCAGCGTGGCGGAGACCGGGAGCAGGCCTGCGCCGAGCCCTTTGCCGGCGACGACGACGTCGGGCAAAAGGCCCGGAGTGTGCTGAAACGCGAAGAGCTTGCCGGTGCGACCCATCCCCGTCTGCACCTCGTCGAACACGAGCAAGGCGCCGTGAGCGCGGCAGAGCGCCTGAGCTTCGAGCAGATAGCCTTCGGGCGGCATGACCACGCCGGCTTCGGCCTGGATCGGCTCGAGCAGCACCGCCGCCGTGCGCTTTCTTCGCAGCACGTGGCTCAGCGCCTCGACGTCGCCGTACGGGACGGCGGTGCATTCGGGCAAGAGCGGCTGGAACGGGCGCTGCCACCGGGCATGGCCCATCACCGAGAGATTGCCGAAGCCGGTCCCGTGAAACCCGCCCGTCGCATACACGAGGTGCGCGCGACCGGTCGCTGCTCGCGCGAGCTTCAGCGCGGCCTCCACCGCTTCGCCGCCGCTCAGTGACAAGAGGCACATGCCGAGGTGGGGAACCCGCGCCGCGAAAGCCGCCGCGAGGCGCGCCGCCCCCGAGGCCGGGCTGGTGTGCATGACGTGGGGCAGCTCTTCGTCGAGCGCCTGATGCAGCGCCGCGACGATCCGCGCCGGGTTGTGACCGAGCCCGTTGGTGCAAAATCCGGCCAAAAAATCCCGATAGCAGCGGCCCTCCGCATCCCAGATCTCGCCGCCCTTCGCGCGCGTCATGACGCGGCCGTAGCCGAGCATGCCGAGCAGGCGAATGAACGCCGGATTGACGTGCTCCGCGTAGAGCTCGGCAGTCTCGGGAAGCTTCGGCTTCCGCAGCGAAGACAGCGATATCACGACACCACCACCTCTCGAGGCTCTGCTACGACCCGCAGCAGCCGCTCCAGGAGGAAGAAGCTCACGATGCTCGTCATGCCAACCAACGCCAGGTACAGGTCGTGCCGCGGGAAATACGCCTCCCAGCCTTTCCAAACGGAATAGACGAGGTTCACGTTCGCCTCGGGCGGGGTGAGCACGCGCGCGAGCACCAGGACCACGACCAGCGCAGCGCTGGCACGGAGCCAGGCATGTTTCGGAACGCCGAGCTCTCTCACGGCGAGGACACCAAGTACCGGGCAGAGCAGGTGCGGCAACACGGAAGTCGGAATCAGCGTCGAACCGCTGGCGAGATCCAGTAGCCACAACGGCGTCCCGTAACCGAGCCACAGCGTCGCTACCGAGACCAGCGTCGCGTCTCGAATACCGCTGCCCACGGCGAGCAGCACGGGCGCGACGTTGCACATCCACAGGACGTCGTGCGCCGTACCGCGCAGCACGTGTCCGCCGTCGTGAACGACGGCCGCAAGCGCCGCGAGCGCGGCGTAGATCCCCAAGCGACGGGTCTGGGACATCAAAGCCCGCCGTCCACGAGGATCACTTGCCCGGTGACGTAGGTGTTCTCCAACGCGAGCCAAGTCGCGAGCCCGGTCACCTCCGACACCTTGCCGACGCGCCGGAGCCCCGCGTGCCGCAGGTATTCGGCTCGGAGGTCGTCCGGCAGCGTGCGCGATGCGCCGGCTTCGAGAACGCCCGGCGCGACCATATTCACGCAGATCCGATGCTTGCCGAGCGCTTTGGCGAGCGACAGCACGAGCCCGCGCCCGGCAGCCTTCGAGGCGGCATACGGAACCGGCGTCGGTACTGGTTTGATGCCGTCGACCGAACCGAACAAAAGCACGTTGCCGCCCTCGGCTCCGAAGTGGGGGAGGAGCGAACGCGCCGCCACGAAGGCGCTCTTCACGTTGATCGCCATCAGCCGATCCCACTCGCCGAGATCGACCTCTTCGATGGCGTCGAACTTCGCAGGGTCGCAGGTCGACGTCTTCACGGCGCAGTGGATGAGGGCATCGACGCCGCCCAGCACCCCGGCAAGTCGTACAACCCCCGCCTCGGTGGCGACTGGGTCCGCGAGATCGATGCGCAGCCCGGAAACACCCGGACAGGTTTCGCCGAGCTCGCGCGCGACGCTCTCGCCGCTCAAGTAGCTGAATCCGACGCGAGCGCCGGCCTCGGTGAGCTCGCGCACGAGCGCTCGGCCCACGACGCCCGACCCGCCGAGCACGATGCAGCGCTTGCCCGTCGTCATACGCCCCCGTCGATGACGATGGTTTCGCCGGTCATGTAGCCGTTCTTCGACGACACCAGGAAGGCCGCGAGCTCGGCCACCTCGCGGAACGTGCCGACGCGTCCGAGCGAGTTGTGTTTGAGGTAGTCGGCGAGGCGGTGCTCCGGCAGGTTTCTACCGACGCCGTCCTCGAGCAGGCCGGGAGCGATGCACAGCACCCGAATCCCGTGGCGCGCGACCTCTTTCGCCATGGCCTGGGTCATGCCGACCAGCCCGGCTTTGCTCGCGCAATAGTGGATCGGCGCCTCGATCATGCGAACGCCGGCCAGCGACCCCACGTTGAGCACGACGCCCTTTTTCCGCCGGATCATGCCGCGCAGCACCTCGCGCGCGGTGAGGTAGGCGCCCTTCAAGTTGGGGCCCACCACGTTGTCGAAGTCGAGCTCTTCGAGCAAGGCGAGCGGCAGGTTCTGCGAGACGCCGGCGTTGTTCACGAGCACGTCGATCGGGCCCAGGCGCTGTTCGACCTGGCGCATGAACGAGCGCGTCGCGTCGGCGTCGAGCACCGAGCTCTTCTGGCAAAGCACGCCGCGCCCGGCCACGGTGAGCTCGGCCTCGAGCGTGCGCGCCGCTTCCTCGCTCTTCGAATACGTGAACGCGATCTTCGCGCCATCCCGAGCGAACGTGAGCGCGAGCTCCCGGCCGAGTCCCCGCGCGGCGCCCGTGATCAGCGCGACCTGATCGGCCAGGAGCCTCGCCGTCAAACCTTGGCTCCCCAGATCTGCGCCTTGCCGACCTCGCCCGTGAAGCGACTGTCTTTGTCGCGGTAGAGGTTGTTGTAAGCGCATCCCGGCATCAGCCTGCCGTCCGGGAGCGTGTAGTGCGTGCAGCACTTCTTGATCCGATCGACCTCGAACGTATGAACATCCATGAACGCATGGATGAAGATCGTCTTCACCAGGCCCTCGCCGACGCGCAGCCGCTCCGAAAGCTCGAGCGCGCGGTCCTCCGGGTACATGAGAAAAATCGCCCGCTTCAACACCCCCAGAATGCGATCGCAGTCCGGCACCTGGCCGGAGCTCGTCCACATCTGGTCGATCGCGTCGCGGATCGCCTCCTCGAACTGATCGTCCGGGCGAATCGTCCCGCGATTCGCGATCAGCTCGAGGTACCGGTCCAGTTCCAGGAACCGCGGAAAGGGCACGAAATCGTCGTCGACCTTGAGCAGGTAGGTGAGCGCGAAGCAGCTCGGGTGAGAACACGGCAGCGGCAAAAAGTCGCTCTTTGCGAGCTTGCCACCGGTCTGCTCGGCGGCCGCCCGCACGACGTCCGGAATCGTCATCACATCGAGCGGATCGTGCGGCGCAAAGTGGGCACCGCCGTAACCGGTGAAGGCGGCGGGCTGGAACGTGAGCGACAGAATGAAGTCGTTTTCGTAGAGCAAGCGCACGCACTCGCCGATCTGGTCGTCGTTCACGCCGCGGGCCACCGTCGAGACGATCGTGGTGCGCACGCCCGCCTTTTTCAGATTGGCGAGCGCCTTCTCTTTGGCAGCGCGTTGATCGCCCGCTCCGCGCAGCACACGCAGCGCGGGATTGGACAGCGCGTCGAGCTGGAGGCTGACGTACACATTGCGCTTCGCCAGCTCTTCGCAGAAGGCATAGTCGGTCGCGCAGCGTAGACCATTGGTCGAGATCGAGACGCGCGAGATCTGCTTTTTCGCCGTCGCCAGATCGAGCAGGGCGAAAAAGTCGGGGTGCAAGGTGGGTTCCCCGCCCGACAGGTTGATCGTCTCGAGCGTGCCTTCTTTTTGCACGAGCCCGTCGAGGATCCGCCCCATCTCCTCGCGCGTCATGTTGTAGTTGTGCCGGTTCTCGACGATGCAGATCGGGCACTCGAGATTGCAGTGATTGGTGATCTCGATGATCGGCAAGCACGAATGCTGCTCGTGGTCCGGGCACAGGCCGCAGTCGTCCGGACACCCGCGCTCGACCTTGGTCGAATACTCGAGCGGACGCGAACCCTCTTTGACGTACGTGAGCGACTTCAAGAACCAGTCGGCGTCACCCGAGATCAGCCCTTCGCTCGCGCCGTGCGCGGGGCACTGTTTCCTCAGGTAAACCTTGCCATCCCGGATCACACGAACGCCGTCGACCGCCTTCTTGCACTGCGGACAAAGGCCGCGCGAAAACGAGTGAAAGACCTCGCGCGAAGCGGCGTCCGGCGTGAAGGTGAACTTGCGATCGACGAGCGGCAAACGGGTAGCAGGGGTCGCGGTCATGGTTATCTCCCTGGGGCAAGGATCGGGAGCGAGCGTTTTCCAGCCGGCGCGGCTCGCGCGAGCAGCGCATGGCCGCCGGCCCGGCCCATGCGGCCGAGCATCTCCGGATCTGCGAAGCGCGCATCGTTCTCGCGGTAAAGCACGTTGTACGAGCAGGTCGGAATGTTCGAGCCGTCGACCTCGGGCACGCCGATCGAACATTTCATGACGCGCGCGACGTCGAACGTCTCTTCGTCCATATGCGAATGGATGTAGATCGCCTTGATCGCGCGCTCGGCGATCTTCTGGCGCGCTTCGAGACCGACCGGCTTGCCGGGCGGGAACAGCTCGCCGATCAGCCGCTTCAGCGTGGCGAGCACTTGCTCGGACTCCGGCAAACGATCCGGGTCGGCCCAGAGCTCGTCGATCGCCGTCCGCAAGACGTTCTCGACCTTCTCGCGCGGCTGGATGTAGATCGAGTCGCCGAGCAGCTCGAACAGCTTGTCGCGACCGATGAAGCGCGCGAGCGGCACCGGACGCCCGTCGTCAAGAACCAGCAAGTAGCAGATGGAGTAGCAATGGGGATGCGCGAGCGGCGACGGCACGAAGTCGTTCGCTGCGATCGCGCCCTTGGTGTGCGCTTCGAGCAGACGGTGCAGATCGGGTGTCGTGATGCGCGCGGTGCGATCGAACCCCACGCCGCCCTGACCGGTGAAGGTCAGCGTGTGGAGCTCGAGCGACACGACGTTGGGCTTTTTCATCATCAAATCGAAGAGTTTGCCCAGATCCTTGTCGTTCAGACCGGCGGCGACCGCAGGCAAAATCGTGGTCGTGACGTCGTGTTTCTCGAGCAGCTCGAGCACCTCGAGCTTCGTCCGCACCGTGTTGGCACCGAGCAGGATCTTGTCGACTGTGGGGTCGAAAGTGTCGAGGCTGAGCACGATGCGCGCATCGGCCGCCGCCAGCTCGCGGACGTAGTCCTCGTTCTTGAGCTTGAGACCGTTCGTCGACACGGTCAGCCGGCGGATGCCCGCTTCGCGAGCCATGCGCAAAAGCTTCGGCAACTCGGGGTGCAGCGTGGGCTCGCCGCCCGTGAAATTGATGATGTCGAGCTCGTCGTGCTGGAGCTTCAGGTGAGCGAGGATCTTCGCGAAGTCCTCCTCGCTCATCGTGTGCGCGCCCTCGTTCTTGTTCACCGTGTAACAGATCGGACAGTCGAGGTTACAAGCGGACGTGATCGGCACGACCGGCATGAACACCTTCTGCTGGTGCGATTTGCACGGCCCGCAGTCGAAGGGGCAGCCGCTCCGGACGGCCTTGGTCTCGCCCCGAGGCGGTGTGGTCGGCGCGACGAACGAGAGCGCATCGAGGTACCACTCGACGCTCGACGAGACCTTCGCCCGCTGGTGCCCGTGGTCAGGACAAAATTTGTCGAAATAGACCTCCTCGCCGACGAAGTGGATCTTCGCATCGACCGGGTTCTTGCAAACCGCGCACAGGCTCTTCGTCGTCGAGTAGTAGACGTGTTCGGTGGCCTTTCGCGTCGCGCTCGCCCCGCATACCTCTCCCGTTCCCGTCGTCATCGCGAACGACAGCAGACACAGGCAGGAGCCCAGAAGCAATCGCGACCGCGTACCAGCCACCGACGTCGATGGAAAACCGTGGAACGGCGGGGACCTCCGGAGCGTTCCCGCCGGCCCCGCAACGTCACGGCCCAACAAGCCGCGGGCGGTCTCTCAGCGATCCTGCTCGGCGTGGACGGGGGTGGAGTAGGTGGGGCAAGAGGTCCCGCCGGCAGCTGACAGTTTCGCCAGCCTCGCCCTGGGCCCGCTGTCTAGAAATCCGGACAGCTCTGTTTGTCGTCTTACTTCCTTGGAGGCCGGGCGTTTTTCCCCGGCGCTGAAATGAAGGGATTCTGAATGGATTTTGTAGAACGTCTCGAGATGCTGGGCGAGGTTTCGACTCTTCACCAGGGCACGACCCGATGAGCGGCAACGGAATGCGTCGGGACCGAGTCAGGGACGCCATCCGCACCGGCAAACTCCCGGATCGCTCGCCGGAACGGACCTGGGGCGGACAAGGATCCGGTACCTGCTGCGCGATCTGTGACGAGTGGCTCAGGCCCGACGAGGTCGAGTTCGAGCTCGAATTCGCCACAGGCAGCAACGGGGGCGTAGAAAATCACCACGTCCATATCTGCTGCTTTTCGGCCTGGGAGCGCCACAGGCTCGAGTTGAAACGGGGCACTCTGGTTGCCACGGGATTGTTCGATGTGAGCGGCGAGATTACTTTTGCGGCTTATGAACGAGAAGGTCCAGCCAACCGGGGGGGATCGTGAGCCGAGGCCCGACACCCTCGGCGCAGTGCTCTATGCCAACAAGGCCAGGGCACCCCAACTCGAAAAGGAGTGGGTGGAGTTCGTCCAATCGATCGCAGAGGGGGATCAGCTTGCGCTGCATGCGCTCTATGAACGAGCGCACCGGCTCGTGTTCACGCTGACCATGCGCATCACGAAGAATAGGCAGACAGCCGAGGAGCTGACGGTGGACGTGTTCCACGACATTTGGCGACATGCGTCGAGGTATGAACCCTCGAACACGACGGTTCTCGGGTGGATCCTGAACCAGGCGCGTTCGCGCGCCATCGACCGGCTGCGCTTCGAAGCTCGACAGAAACGCAGCGATCCTCAGGGCGAGGATTGGCGGCAGTGGACGGCGCCGCGTGACTCCGACGACGCGATCGCGCTCGGAGAGCAAGCCCATCTGCTGCGGAAGGCACTGGCCGCTCTCACGCCGGACGAGCAACGGGCGATCGAAGCCGCGTACTTTTCGGAACTGACGTACGCCGAGGTGGCCGCGCGACTGAATCAACCGCTCGGAACCGTCAAGACGAGAATCCGTTCCGGCCTCGGCAAGCTTCGGGAAGCGTTGGCCGGTGAGGCGCAGCCATGAATCGGGCAGATGACTGTGACCGCACGGAGCTCGTCGCCGGGTTCTTGCTCGACGCCCTGCCGCCGAGCGATGCGGCCACGTTGGAGAAGCACGCCGCCGAATGCAAAGCGTGCAGGCAGGAGCTCGAGCGGCTGAGCCCCATCGTCGACTCCTTGGTCGCCTGGCCGACGGACGTTTTACGTCCGTCCGCATCCCTGCAAGAGCGGCTCGCACGCCGCATCGCGGCCGAGACGGGCGGCAATGTCGTAGTGCCGGCGGGCCGTGAGTGGAAGGAACCCGAGTGGGAAGAGGTTGCACCCGGAATCTTTTGCAAGATCCTCGCGACCGACACCGAGCGCGACCGCGTGACCATGCTCGTGCGCCTCCTGCCGGGGGTCTCGTATCCGCCGCACACTCATGTGGGCGTCGAAGAATTGCACCTTTTGGACGGAGAGCTGTGGATTGAAGACCGGCTGCTCTATCCGGGTGATTACAACTACGGGGAGGCCGGTGCCTCCGATGAGCGCGTGTACAGCGAGACCGGCTGCACCTGCGTGCTCATTACCTCGCCGTCTGACGTCCTGCGCTGAGCGACGCCACCTTTGGCTCGACAGTCCAAGGGTTGCCCTTCGAAAAAGCAATTATCGAGGCAAAGTGAGTAGTGCGCGTGTTCTTGTAGTCGACGACGACTCAGCGATGTGCGAGTTCGTGGCCGAGGGACTGAGCTCGCGAGGATTCGTGGTCGTAGCGCGCGCCTCCGGCGAACAAGCGCTCGAGCTCCTGGAACGCGAAGACTACGACGTCGTCTTGACCGATCTTCATTTGGATGGGGCGAGCGGTCTCGAGCTTTGCGAGCAGATACTGCAAGCGCGCAGGGACATTTGCGTCATCGTGATGACGGCGTTCGCCAGTCTGGATAGCGCGGTCGGCGCCATCCGCGCCGGAGCGTACGATTTCGTGACGAAGCCCGTGTCCATGGACGCGCTGGCGTTCACGATCGAACGCGCGACACAACACTCGCGCCTGCAGGCGGAACTGAAGAGATTGCGCGCGCGCGTCGAATCGGAAGAGCTGCCCAGTATGGTCGGCGACAGTGCCGCCCTGAAGCAAGTGATCGCGCTCGTGGCACGCGTGGCACGAAGCGATGCCACCGTGCTCATCACCGGAGAGAGCGGGACCGGCAAAGAATTGATCGCAAAGGCCGTGCACGAGCAAAGCGGGCGCAAGGGACCATTTCTGGCGATCAATTGCGCGGCCGTGCCCGCCACGCTGCTCGAGAGTGAGCTGTTCGGGCACGCCCGAGGCGCGTTTACCGACGCGCGGGCGGCGCGTAAGGGGTTGTTCCTCGAGGCGCATGGCGGCACGCTTTTTCTCGATGAAATCGGGGACATGGCGCTCGCCATGCAGACCAAACTCTTACGGGCGCTTCAGGAGCGAACGGTGAGGCCCGTGGGCGAGGCGACGGAGTCTCCGTTCGACGCTCGGATCATCACGGCGACCAATCGCGACCTCGAAATAGACGTCGCGGAGAAGCGATTCCGTGAGGACCTCTACTACCGGATCAACGTGGTGCGCATCGAGGTTCCCCCGCTTCGGGCGCGAGGCAACGACGTACTGCAGCTTGCGCACTATTTCCTGGGTCGGAGCGCGGCGCGCAGCGGCAAACAAGTCAACCGCTTGGGAAGCGCAGCGGCCGAAAGCCTGATTTCGTACAATTGGCCAGGAAACGTGCGCGAGCTCGAGAACTGCATCGAGCGGGCGGTCGCACTCGCCGCCTATGACGAGATCACTCTCGAGGATCTCCCAGAAAGGGTGCAGAGTCCGCAGACGACGGCTGCGATGCCGGCGGTCGACGAGCCGTCTGAGCTTCCGAGCATGCAAGCCGTCGAATACCGTTACATCCGCCGTGTTTTGCAGGCGGTCGCAGGCAACAAAACCGTTGCTGCAAGGATTCTCGGCTTCGATCGACGTACGCTGTATCGAAAGTTGGCAACGATGTCCAACGGGGACGACCCTGCTCGTGCGGAACAACCCTCGGACACCGAAGAATCAAGCTGACCCGAGTCAATCAAAGACGAAACGCCACCCGCGCTACGGCTGCTCCGCCAAACGGGGGAGCGCGATAGATCTCACCGAAGCCGCTGATTTCGAAGCGTGGCCGCACGATGGATGCGTACCCTTGGAGGCCGAGCTCGACGCGCAGGTCGAAGCGGTGAAAGGCGATGAAAGCGGTTTCGATTCCGGGCGAGACCGCCCAGGCGGAGTCCGTCAGGCTCTGCGCGACGCTGAGACCCTCGCCCTCGAGGCGGTAGACGGCGACACCCGCGGAGAAGCGGAGCCAGTCGCTCGCCTCGAACGAGATCGCGACTTGTCCACCGAGCGCCCAGATCGCGACGCCACGTTCTTCGTCCTCGGTCCTGACGCGCGGCAGGTAGCGCAGGCCTGCGGATATTCCCCATGGCGAGTGGGCGGCAGTGCCGCCGAGCTCGAGCATTGGAGCGATTCCGGGCAGCAGGCCGACCACTGCTCCGGCACCGGCATGGATGCCGGCTCGCCACGGTGCTGCGTCGCTGACGCGAGTGGGCTGGGCCGGGACGGACTCAGGCCTTTTCTCAGCGTCGCGCGAGGCGCGGGGGCGGGATGGTGCGGTGTTCGGCGGCGCAATGCGCGGCGGTTCGGCGGCGGCCGGTTCGGGGACCTCGGCGAGCTCGGGCCTTACCGCCGCGGCTGCAATGACCACCGCGCTTCGAAACAACGCGTTGCAGTCGGCGTCGTACAGCTCGCGAGTTTCGTCGCGAAGCTGCAACCGAAGCGTGTAACCGCCGGACGCGCCGCGGGGGAAAATGACGAGCGACAAAGGTTGGGCTTCGGCGAGCTGGTCGCCCAACAGACGTTCGAGCTCCCTAGTGAACTCCTCCGCCGAGCCGCACTCCGGCGGCATCCGTATCGCCTGAGCTCTCGCGTGCGGTGCAATCAGCAGGAGCGAGAACAGCAGGGCGAGTCCCCGGTGCACCGGGCGAGCTTGCCGGATGGAGCCTCGCGCGCAAGCTCCTCGGCTCGCTTCGCGCGGCTCCTCCCGAACACGCTGCACTAGAACTACTGTTCTAACGCTTCAGAATGCTGGCCAAGATCTCTGGCAGCACTCTCAGGGACACGGAGCGAAATCACATTTTGGCGGAACGCGGGCGACGTA
>Ga0111539_10009847_pt1 | contig 12059 bp, 9 predicted proteins | sample RhiMethybrSRZTD1_FD_79667 | JGI IMG/M metagenome (GOLD analysis project Ga0111539, IMG submission 79667) | Populus rhizosphere microbial communities from Tennessee, USA - Rhizosphere MetaG P. TD hybrid SRZTD1 (version 2) (version 2) | ecosystem: Host-associated > Plants > Roots > Rhizosphere >...
AGCGCTTCCTGCGGCCCGTCAGCACGTCGGCGACGCTGAACCTGGCCGCGGCGGCGGCGCAGGCGGCGCGCCTGTGGAAGACGCTGGACCCGGCGTTCTCGGCGAAGTGCCTCAAGGCCGCCGAGACCGCTTACGCGGCGGCGCTGCAGAACCCCAAGGTCAACGCCGAACCGAAGGTCGAGGGCGGCGGCATCTACGGCGACGGCGACACCGCCGACGAGTTCTACTGGGCCGCGACGGAGCTCTTCATCACGACCGGCAAGCAAAACTACAAGGACGATCTCCTCAAGTCGCGCTTCCACGCGCCCAAGGCGGGCGTCGAGACGGCGGCCGGCGAGCTCGGCTGGGATCACCTGGCGCCCGCCGCGAAGATGAGCCTGGTCGCCGTGCCCAACGGCCTGGGCGATCCTGCGATCGCCGCCGTGCGCGCGCAGATCATCGCCGCCGCCGACCGCTTCGTCGGCACCATCCCCAAGCGCGGCTACCGCGTGCCGATGGCGTCCGACGTGACGTACATCTGGGGATCGAACGGCGCGATCATGAACGCGGCGATGGTGCTCGGCGCCGCCTACGATCTGACGCGCGACGCGAAGTACGCGAACGCGGTGATCGACTGCATGGACTACCTGCTCGGGCGAAACCCGCTGTCATTCAGCTACGTCTCGGGCTACGGGACGAACGCGCTGCGCAATCCCCACCACCGCGTCTGGGCGCACCAGAAGGACCCCAAGCTGCCCGAGGCGCCCCCCGGCTCCGTGTCGGGAGGCCCCAATTCGACGCTCCAGGATCCTTACATCCGCAAGCTGGGCATGAGCGGCTGCCCGCCCCAGACCTGCTACGTCGACCACGTCGAGTCCTATTCGACCAACGAGGTCGCCATCAACTGGAACGCCTCGCTGGCCTGGATGGCGGCTTTCCTCGACGACATCGCCCACGCCAAAAAGTAAACCGACACAAAAAAGCCGGTCTGCGGCGGGGGGTTCGGTACTCTCTTGTGACCGAGACCATGTACGGGCGCACGCCACCACCCCTCTCCGTCGTCAGGTCGGCACCGACCGGGGACGATGACGCGGTGCTCGCGACGGCGCTGATTGCGCGCGATCGGGAGGCCCCGGGGCAGGCCTGGACGCGGCTGTCCCCGCTGGTCTTGCGCCTGCTGCGCCGCTACTTCGGCCCCGGACCCGACCGCCAGGACCTGTGCCAGGAAGTGTTCCTGCGCTTCTTCACGCGCATCGACGAGCTGCGCGACCGGACCGCTCTGCGCAGCTTCCTGATCGGCATCTGCCTGGGCGTCGCTCAGAACGAGCTGCGTCGCGCGCGGGTGCGCCGCTGGATCTTCCTGACCCAGAGCGGGGATCTCCCCGACGCGCCGATCAACGGCGCGGATCCGGAAGCCCGCGAGGCGACGGAGCACGTGTACAAGATCCTCGCCGGCGTCAGCGCCGAGGACCGCTCGCTGTTCGTGACCCGCTACATCGAGAAGATGGAGCTGGCCGAGATCGCGGTCGCGATTGGACGGCCGCTGTCGACGACGAAGCGGCGGCTCGCCCGCGCCACGCGGCGGATCGCCGCCCGCATGAGCGGCGATCCGGCGCTGGCGGACTACGTCGGGGGCCTGGGAGCGTTGAAGATGGGGAAGCCATGAAGGTCGGGGATCTGAACGACGAAATCGGACGCGAGCAGCGCTGCGAGGCGCTCGGCGACGTGATCGCCGAGACCATCGGCACGCCCGCGCCCGGCGCGACCGGGCCGCTGCCCGAGGAGGTGGCGCGGGTGGCCGCGCGGCGGCCGCGGCGTCAGCTGCGCGCGGTCTGGAAGCTGGCGCCCGCGATGGCGCTGGTCGGGGGCGCGGCCGTGCTGGTGCTGATGCTCCGGCCGCAGCCGCTTCACTACGAGCTGTCCGGCACCTACGCCGCCCGGGATGACGCGTTCGAGACGCCCGGCAACGGCACCGCGACCGCGCGCTTCTCCGACGGGACGTCGATCGCCGTCGGCGCGCACAGCGCGGCGCGCGTCCGGTCGCGCACGCGCGCGGGCGCGACCATCCGCCTCGATCGCGGGCGGGCGTCGTTCGCGGTCGTGCACCGCCCCGGCGCCAGCTGGAACGTCGAGGTCGGCCCGTTCGAGATCGCGGTGACGGGGACCGAGTTCGACGTGCGCTGGTCGGACGACCGCGACGGCTTCGAGGTCCTGATGAAGTCGGGCACGGTCGTCGTGCGCGGCTCGCTGACCGGCGCCGGGATCCCCCTGCACGCCGGACAGCGCCTGGTTGCGTCGCTGACGAACGAGACGCTGGTCGTCAGCGAGGTCGCCCGCGCCGAGCGGGCGGGCGACGCGTCGGCCACCGCCCGGGTCGTGTCGCCTCGCGACGAGGCCGCACCGCCCCGGCGCGCCCGGCAGGTCGCTCAGGTGACGCCCGAGGTCCAGGTCAACGACGCGCCCCAGCCGCCGGCCGAGTCCGCCGAGGCGCTGGCGCGCCGCCGGGCGCTCAGCCCGCCGCCGTTCGAGCCTGCTGCGCCCGCGCCACCCCAGGCGCCCGCCCCGCCCGCGGCCCCGGCCGTCACCACTTCCGACCTCGGTGTCGGCGGCGCGAGCTGCAACGCGCGCCCGCTGCCCCAGATCCGGTTCGAGCACGCCGCCGAGGGGTTCCGCGTCCTCAGCGGCGACAACTCGTCGGTGTTCCGCAATCCGGTCATCGACCACAGCTATTCGTGGTGCGGCGGTGGCTCGTTGCGCTTCGATTCGTCGTTCGATCTCGCCGAGTCGTCGTTCCAGTCGGGTGAGGCGGTCGTTTATCTGCCGCGCGCGACCGATCTGCGCGGCAAGACGGTCACCGTCCGCTTCATGGTGCGCGGCCCGTTCGAGGCCGAATTCTCGGCGCGCATCGTGACCGGCCAGGGCGATCGCCGGACGGGCAACAGCTACAACCCGCACCTCACCACCGGCCGCTGGTGGACGGTCAGCGCGACGTTCCACGAGCCGCCCCTGGCGTTCGGAACCCTCCAGTCCGATCTGCACGAAGTCGACCGGATCATCCTGAAGGTCGACGCGACCGGCAGCTACCGGGTATGGTCGGGACCGATCTACATCGACGACATCGCCTGGCGGTAGCGTTCGGGGCGTGGGGGTGTGGGAGGAAATCCGGCCCGGGCGCCGCCCGCCGCGACTCAACCTGATTGTGGAGGTCCGAATGACGATACGGCGTTTGCTCTCTGGCTGCGCGCTGACCGCGACGGTAATCACCCTCGCCTGCGCCAGCACATCATCGACGCAGCCGAAGCAGATCACCGCGCCGACGGCGGCGCCTCCGCCCGCGGTCAACCCGTTCGTGGGCGCGCGCTTCTACGTCGATCCGGAGTTCGCGCGCATGGTCGGGCGCGCGACGGCGCCGACGCCGGAGGACACCGCCCGGCTCAAGAAGCTGGCGACCTACCCGACCGCCGTCTGGCTGGAGTCGCTGGAGACCGCCAAGCTGGCCGGGCCGACGCTGGACGACGCGCTCAAGCAGGAGGCCGCGGGCGGCGGGCCGATCGTTCCCGTGTTCGTCGTCTACAACCTGCCCAACCGCGACTGCGCCGCCGAGGGATCGCGCGGCGAGCTGTTCGCCGACAAGGGCGGCGAGGCGCGCTACCAGACCGAATTCATCGACGTGATCGCGGCCGCGTTCGCCGCGCACCCGTCGCAGAAGATCGTGGTCGTGCTCGAGCCGGACTCGCTGGCGAACCTGGTGACCAACGCCGAGCTGCCGACCTGCGCCGCCGCCGAGCAGATCTACCGCCGCGGCACCGCCTACGCGATCAGCAAGCTGTCGATGCCCAACGTCTTCATCTACATCGACGGCGCGCACGCCGGCTGGCTGGGCTGGCCGAAGAACCTCCCCAAGGCGGTCACCGTGTTCAAGGAGGTGCTGGCCGCGGCGGGCGGCGCCGACCGCATCCGCGGCTTCGCGCTGAACGTGTCGAACTACGATCCGCCGCGCGAGCCGAAGGCGCAGAAGAGCGGCCCCGACGATCCGAGCCAGGACGAGGTCGGCTACGCCGAGGATCTCGCCGCCGGCCTGGCGAAGGTCGGCATCACCGGGAAGGGGTTCATCATCGACACCAGCCGCAACGGCCGGGGGGGGATCCGCTCGACGCCGGGAAATTGGTGCAACGTGAAGGGGGCGGGTCTGGGCGAGCGCCCGGCGATCGCGCCCGCGCCGAACATCGACGCCTATTTCTGGGTCAAGACGCCGGGCGAGTCCGACGGCACCACCGATCGCAAGGCCGCGCGCTTCGACGAGAACTGCGTCTCCGACGACGCCATGCCCGGCGCGCCCGAGGCCGGCGAGCTGTTCGCCCCGTACCTGATCGACCTCGCGAAGAACGCCAACCCGCCCCTCTGACAAAAGCGCGCGTAGCGCGCCACCTAAACTCCCTCTCCCGCTCGCGGGAGAGGGCCGGGGTGAGGGCAAGCCGCCTGAGGCAACGCGCGCGCGCGCAGCGCGCCACCTCAACTCCCTCTCCCCCTCGCGGGAGAGGGCCGGGGTGAGGGCAAGCCGCCTGAGGCAGCGCTCGCGCGCGCAGCGGGGAGAGGGTTATTGAGAGACGGCCCGCGTCAGGCCGCCGCCGCGCGCAGCGCCTGGATCGCGCCCGCGTAGTCGTGGTCGGGCGCGCGGTAGATCCCGACGCCCGCCACCAGCACGTTCGCGCCCGCCGCGACGACCGTCGACACGGTCGACGCGTTGATGCCGCCGTCGACCTGGATGTCCACGTCCAGGTTGCGGCGTTCGATCTCGGCGCGCAGCGCGGCGATCTTCGGCACGACCTCGTCCATGAACTTCTGTCCGGAGAAGCCCGGGTTGACGGTCATCAGCAACACCATGTCCAGGTCGGCCAGCACCGGCAGCACGACGTCGAGCGGCGACGCCGGGCGGAGGGCGACGGCGGCCTTCTTCCCGAGCGCCCGGATGTGCGCCACGGTGGTCCGCAGATCGGGCACCGTCTCGGCGTGCACGTTGATGAGATCGGCGCCCGCGCGCGCGAAGTCCTCCAGGTAGCGGTCGGGCTCGACGATCATCAGGTGGAGATCGAGGGGAATGGTCGTCGATTTTCGGATCGCCTTCACGATCGCGGGGCCCAGCGTGATGTTCGGGACGAACTGGCCGTCCATGACGTCGACGTGGATCATGTCGGCGCCCGCCGCCGCCACCGCCTTCACCTCTTCGCCCAGGCGGGAAAAATCAGCGGCGAGAATGGACGGCGCGATACGCAGGGGGCGCGGCATTGACGGCGGCACTTATATCAACGATGAGGTCGCCCGGCCATCGATCGCGTACGGCGAAAGCCGTATTTGATCGCGTCGAGCGTAGCGCGGTTTGCCGCGCGGAGCTCATCGCGGGGGGGTTAGGGGACTTGTGAGGGTCCCCTGTCAATCATGCGTCTGGATCGGCACGGTCGTGCCGTCGTCGTCCCAGACGTTCCCGGACGAGTCGAGGGTGGTCTTGGTGCTCTTCAAGATCGGGCAGTCGAAGTATGAGTTGCGCCCGAAACGGTTGCCGATCGCGTGCACGTCGGTCAGCGCCGCCGCGCCGTTGTGCGAGATGTTGAAGGTGCAGCCGCCGCCGTCGGCCCAGTTCGACTGGAGGTGAACGTCGCCGACCGCGCCAAAGTCCTGGGTGATCTGGATGGCGGCGTTGTCACTCATCGCCGCGACCAGCTGGTTGCCGACGATGTGGATGCCGGTCCCCTCCAGGATCTGGATCGCGTCGTTGTGCGTCGGGCCGCCGCCCTGGTTCGGGTCGACGTCGAAATGCATCTGGTCGTGGAGATACGAGCACTCGAGGGTGGTGTTCGCGCCGGCCTTCAGCCCGTCGACGCCGCCGTGGATGTTCAGGCGCCGGCCGGTGAAATTGTCGCCCCACATGCCGTCGACGGTCGCCGACGGCGCCGCGACCGCGATCTCGACGTCTTCGATCAGGATGTTGGTGCCCGAATTGATGCGGATGACGCCGGCGTTCGACGTGGTCGCACGGCCGCGCACGATCGAACGCGTGACCCGCACGTTGCTGGCGGCGATGATCAGGAAACCGCGGATGTCCTGCGCGTCGATGGTGGTTCCGTCCTGCGACACCATGACGTCGCCGTTGACGACGGTGAGCGCGACGCCCGCGGGCACGCCGGTGTTGGCGGCGGTCGGCTTGCTGCCGAGGCACGACGGCGCGCCGCCGCCCGATCCGCCCGACCCGCCCCTGCCGCCCACACCGGCCGTTCCAGCCGTGCCGCCCACCCCACCCCTGCCGCCTACACCGGCCGTTCCAGCCGTGCCACCCGATCCACCCCTGCCGCCCACACCGGCCGTTCCAGCCGTGCCGCCCGATCCGCCCCTGCCGCCCGCGCCGGCCGTGCCGCCCGCGCCACCGGACCCAGCCCTGCCGCCCGATCCGGCCGACCCCGTCGTACCGCCCACGCCGCCTGCCCCGCCCCTGCCGCCCGATCCGGCCGACCCCGTCGTACCGCCCGCGCCGGCGGAGCCACCGCCGATGCCGGTGCCGGCAGCGCCGCCCGTGCCCGCGGAGCCGCCCGAACCGGTCGTGCCCGCGGAGCCGCCGCCGCCGCTCCCGCCCGCGCTGCCATCGGGAGCGGCGCCGCCCCCACCGCCACACGCGGCGGCCGAGGCGGCGACCGCGAGGACGAACGCGAGCCGGCGCATCGCCGTCACGCCCGGTTAGCCTCCGACGAACACGAACGGGTAGCTGATCGCCAGCCCACCCTTCTGCGACTTCGGAAACACCCAGTGCGACACCATCCCCAGCACGCAGCCGGGCAGCGACGTCCCCTGGAACGCGGGCGCGTCGACCTTGGTGTCGCGCACGTCGCCGGCGGCGCCGATCTCGAAGCTGACGATCGCCTTGCCCGAACGCTGGTTACCGTCGCGTCCGACGCGCAAGAAGCAGGCCCGCACGCCGGCCAGGTTCTGGCGGATCACCTTCTGCACCGCCTCCTGGCTGGGCACCACCGGCGTCGCCGTCGAATTTTCGACCTTGGCGTTGAGCGCGTCGTTGTTGCCCCGGCGCGCGCGCCGCACGTTGCCCATCAGCCCCTCGCCGCGATCGTCCTCGATGTAGAAGACCTCGATCTCCTTGTCGGCCAGCGACGACCATTTCTGGTCGAATTCGGGGCTCGCCGCCGCCGGCGCGGCCTGAGGATCGGACTTCCTCGCGCAACCGAACGCCATCAGACCCGCCACCACGACCGGCACGAAAATACGCATGGGGGAATGATATCCGTTCACGCCCCACCTCCGGTGCGAAAAGGTGACGCGTGCTGCGCGCGATGGACGCGACGCAGAACGAACACCCACAACCCTGCGGACAGCAACGAGATCACGATCCATACATGTGCTCCCATCCCGCGCCGTAGCGCGTAGTCGTAACAGCCGTGAAATCCGGCCGGTGCCAACAGACAGAACGCACGATCGCGCCAAAGCTTCCCGCCCCGATCGAACTTCGCACGCCCGGCGTAGTAGCCCATCGTCGCGCCGAACAACGCGTGCGCCGGCACGGCGAACAGCGCGCGCTGCCAGGCGACGCCCAGCCCCAGCCGGGTGACGAACAGGAAGTTCTCCAGCGTCGCGAAACCGAGCGCGACCGCGACGCCGTAGACCACACCGTCGAGCGGCTCGTCGAACTCCTGCCAGTGGTAGACCGCGGCGATCAGGACGACCCACTTGGCCAGCTCCTCGACGAAGCCGGAGAGCACGAACGCGTCAAACATCTTGGCCGGCTCGCCGCCCGTGAGCAGCCAGTCGCGCGGCACCCAGGTCTCGGCGGTGCCGGCGATACCCGACGCCGCGATCATCGCGTACAGGCCCAGCCCGAACGCCATCAGGATGTGTTGTAGCGGCTCACGCTCGTAGCGGTCCTTCAGATAGAAGAACGTGAGCAGGAACAGTGAGGGCGCGGTCGCGACGACGACGGTCAGCAGCCAGACGCGCACGCTACATATTAACGCGTCTCAGATCGCGTGGGGCGCAGGCGGCTCAGCCGCCGGAGCCCCTTCGCGGGAGGGGTGGAACCCTTGAGGGTTCCACTCAGAAAAGCGGCGTGAGCGCGTTGAACCACTTGGCGGCGATCTTCGCGGAGCCGGCGGCGTTGGGATGCACGCCGTCACTGGTGTCCTGCCCGGTCGCCGGGTTGAAGCCCGTGTACTGATCGACCACCGTGATCGGCGACGCCGCCGTGCTGTTCGCGGCCGCCCAGGTCGGGATCTGGGCGTTCAGCGTCTGCGCGCGCGTCGGGCAGTCGTTGCAGCCCGACGGCTGGAGCGGAATGATCTGCGCGACCAGCACGCGAACGTTCGGGTTCACGGCGCGCAGCTTGTTCAGGATCGCCGTGTACGCGCTCAGGATGTTCGTGGGCGTGAAGTTGTTCCAGACGTCGTTGGTGCCGAAGTGCATCAGCACGATGTCGGCCGGCCGGCCGTCGAACCAGGTCGCGAGATCGCGCGCGTCGGACACGAACGGGTCGCTCGAGTCGGCGCCGCCCGGACGCACGCCCGTGCCCGCCGCCTTGAGGATGTCGGTGGTGATGTAGCCGCCGTGGCCCTCGTTGTCGCGATCGTAGCCGCTGACGCCGCACCCGGGATCGCTGTTGCGCGAGCCGATGAACTGGAACTGCGTCCGTCCCGACTGCGTGAGCATCTGCCACAGCTGCGCGCGATAGCAGACCGATGCGGTCGTCGAATCGCCCAGCGGCATGATGCGCGGGTTGGTGATGCGGCCGCCCGCGCCGCCGGCGCCGCCGGCGCTGCCGCCGGCCGTACCCGCGCCGCCGCCGCCGCCGCCGCGACCCGCCGCGCCGCCCGTGCCCGCGCCGCCGCCGCCCGCGCCGCCACGCCCGGCGCCACCGCCGGTGCCGCCCCCGCCGCCGGCCGTGCCGCCCGTGCCGCCGCGCCCGGACGCGCCGCCCGTGCCCGCGCCGCCTGAACCGGCGGCCGCGCCGCCGCCCGTGCCCGCGCTGGCGTTCGATCCGCCCGTCCCGGCGGCGCCCGTCGTCCCGGCCGAGCCGCTGGTGCCGGCGGCGCCCGTCGCGCCGCCTGTTCCGCCGCGGCCGAAATCGCCCGCGGTGCCGGTGGTGCCGCCGCCGCTGCCGCCGGTCCCTCCCGTGCCGGTACCGTCCCCGCCGTCGCCACAGCCACCACCCGTCAACGCCGCGCAGGCGGCGAGCGCCAGGGTCGAGACGGCAAGCCTGCAGCGCAGGAAGCTGGTGGACATGCGCGTGATACTAGCCCGCCCGCAGAAGGGAATGGAACGCCCCGGCACCACGACGCCGCGAACGAATTTGAAGAATCCGTGAAGGTTTCAGGGAACGACGCCGACACGCTCGCGGGTCTCAGCGCCGCTTCGAACGCGTCTTGCCCGATTTCTTCGCGGCCTTCTTGGCAGCCGGCTTCCTTGCGGCCAGCCGATTCCGCTTCCGCTTCGGCTTCGGCTTCGGCTTCGGCTTGCGCTTCGGCGTCGGCGCCCCCGCTGCCGCGCGCGCCCGCTTCACGGGGACGGCCGCCGGTTTCCAGCTCACCGACACGATCGCCGGCTTCGCCCTCGCGGGCGGCGGCGGGGGCGGCAGGCCGTAACCGTCCGGCAAGCGCGGCGGCTGCAGCAGGCAGGCGAGCACCGGAAACGACGCCGCGTCCATGAAGTTCGCGTAGAACCACGCCCCGGCGCCGAGCGTGCGCTCCTCGATGCGCGCGGACGGGATCACGAAACACGACTGCGCCAGCGCCGCGTGGTCCAGAGTGCACTCCTTGTGGACCGTCCGCGCCACGATGGCAGCGACGGCAGCGTAACGATCGCCCGGCTTCAGGCTGAGGCCGTCGATCATCGCGGCGGCGATCGCGTTCACGGTCAGCGCCAGCGCGCGCGACGTCGCGCCGCTCATCGCGGGCAGCGGGCTGACCAGCAGGATCTCGGGAAGGTCGTGCAGGTAGCCGAGCCCGATCGAATACGCGAACGCCCCCTTGCTGTCGTCGTCGGGCAGCCAGACCGCGTGGCGGCCGCCATCGATCGTACGCACGAAGGCCTCGTCGGGCCGCAGCAGCTCCTTGGCCTCGTAATACGCCAGCCGCGCGCTCAGGCTGCGCCGGCGATCCTTCTCCAGCAGCCGCGGAAACTGCTTTTGCTGCGCGCGCTCCCAGGGCAGCAACGAGGTGTCGCCGGTGGCGCGCCGCTGATTGAGCTCGCTGCGCTGGCGCTCGGGCGCCGGCCATACCGGCGGGGGCGCCGGCTCGTATCGGACGACGCCCCCCGCCATGCTGGCGACCGTCGGCACGAGACCGGTGGTCTCGCATTCCAGCCGCACCTCGGCGACGTGCTTGAGAAGGTCGGCGACACAGTCCACGTAGTCGAGGCGATCGAGCCTGCCAGCGTACCGGTTCAGCACCTCGCAGACCGCGGCGAACGTACCGAGATCGCGCGGCTGCACGGAGAGCTGCAGCGGGCGATCCTCCTCGAACATCATCGACACCGACGCGACGGTCACGCTCCGGCTGGTGAACGTGCAGCGCAGCGCCGACATCAAGGCGGTGTTCGATCGCAGGAACAGCGAAGGGTGTCCCTCGACCGCCTGCCAGCCCGACGGCGTCAGGATGCGCGACAGCGGGGCCAGGAGATCGTTCGGGAGCGGCTCGACCTCCGCGACGGCCGTCGTCATGCCCGCATTGTATTTCGTCTTCACGGGCCGGCGCGCCGCAATCGCACCGCGAAGAAGCCGTCGGCACCGTCGCGGTGCGGCCAGGTTCGGATCGCGCCGGCGGCGTCGCTCAACCGCGCCCACGGCACGCGGCCCGCGGCGGCGGCGGCGCTCTCGATCGCGAAGTCGGGATGCGCGCGCAGGAAGGCCGCGACCACGTCCTCGCACTCACGGCGCTCGAAGGTGCAGACGGCGTACACGAGCAGGCCGCCCGGCAGCAATACCGGCGCGACGACCGACAGCATGCGCAGCTGCTGCGCGGCGAGCGTCTCCAGATCGCCGGGCGCGCGTCGCGTCAGCGCCTCCGGATGCCGGCGCAACACGCCCAGCCCGCTGCACGGGGCATCGAGCAGGATGCGGTGATAGCGCGGCGTCGGATCCGCGAACGGCGCGGTCAGGTCCCCCACGGTGAACGTCGCGCCCGTCAACCCCAGGCGCCGGAGCGTGGCGCGCGCGGCGCCCAGCTTGTCGGCGGCGACGTCGATCGCGTCGACGCGCGCGCGATCGCCGGCGAGCGCAAGCAGGTGCGCGGTCTTGCCACCGCTGCCGGCGCACGCGTCCAGGATGCGCTCGCCCGCCGCCGCGCCGCACAGCTCGACCGCGATCTGCGCGCCGGCGTCGGCGATCGCGAACAAGCCCTCCCGCCACGCCTGGGTCGAGGCCGGCGCGTCCAGCCGCCGCGCGTCCAGCGCGTCAGGCGCGACCTCCGACGGCGCCAGCTGCGCGCCCGCCCGCTCCGACGCGAGCGCGGTCGTCAGCTGCTCGCGCGTGACGCGGCCGGTGTTCGCGCGCAGCGTGACGGGCGCGGGGTCGGCGATGCTGGCCCCGAACGCCAGCGCCTCCGCGGCCGGCAGCTCGGCGAGCAACAGCTCTGCCAGCCAGGCGGGCAGACCGGCGGCGGCGACCAGGTGCCCGGCCGGATCGGCGTTCGCGTCGGGCAGCGGCGGCTCGCCCTGGCGCCCGAGCCGGCGCAAGAGCGCGTTCGCGAACCCCGCGACGCCGCGCCCCGCGATCTGCTTGCACGCGTCGACGGCATCGTCGACGGCCGCGTAGGCCGGCACGCGATCGAGGAACAGGAGCTGATAGGCGCCGACCCGCAACGCGATCAGCACGCGTGGGTCCAGCCTGTCGAGCCCGCTGGTCGCCAGCGGGGAGAGCGCGCGGTCGATGCGCGCCCGCCGGCGCAATACGCCGTAGACCAGCTCGATCGCCAGCCCCCGGTCCTCCAAAGCGAGCGCGGTCGCGCGATCCAGCGCCGCCGACAGCGCGCGGTTGGCGTACGCGCCCCCGACCTCGACGCGCTCGAGGACCGTCCGGGCCAGCGAGCGGGCCG
>Ga0111539_10009852_pt1 | contig 12056 bp, 10 predicted proteins | sample RhiMethybrSRZTD1_FD_79667 | JGI IMG/M metagenome (GOLD analysis project Ga0111539, IMG submission 79667) | Populus rhizosphere microbial communities from Tennessee, USA - Rhizosphere MetaG P. TD hybrid SRZTD1 (version 2) (version 2) | ecosystem: Host-associated > Plants > Roots > Rhizosphere >...
AGCGCCCGCCCGCCTCCAGACAAGATTTTCCAGGCTGCTTCGTTCGCTTGCAGTCCAAAATTCCATGTTGAAAGAACAATTGGCTTAGTGACAGCCTTCGACGCTGTGGCAAGCGCTGACACAGGTAGTAAGGCGGAGAGCTTTAAAAAATCTCGACGTGTTCGCATGATAGTGTTGCAGTGTTGAAGTTCGAGCTGCTGTTGTAAGTTAACGAGACATGGCTTAGTTCGCAGGTCGATGTTCCGCCATCCCACAACGGCAACACATAGAACTTCTACTCAATGACTCTCCTCGCGACTCTAAACCTTTTTTGATAATATTCAGCAAATAAGTTAGTTTCTACAACACCTAATTTGCTTGAGGCGTGAATAAATTTAATGTTGTCCTTTGCCTTAACATCAGTAACGAGGCCGACATGCGTAATCTCATTCTTCTTGTTTCCAGTTGCAAAGAAGACTAAATCGCCAGGTTTGAGCTCATTCATTTTAACCTGGGTACCCACTTTGCTTTGCGCTTCCGAACTCCTGGGCAGGCTCACTTTTACCACGGTAAACGAATTTATCAACAATCCGGAACAATCCATTCCAGAGCGCGTCGTACCTCCATATTTGTAAGGAGTACCAATGAATGTTCGCGCTGTCGAGATAACTCTCTCAGCTTTGTCGGACGACTTTCCTTTTTCTGAGGCCTCGTCAGCCTCTTCGATCGGCTCTTGTGCAGTGTCCGTCGGCTTATCCTCCCGGACATTCTCATTTTTTGTAATCTTTTCTGCCGTGTTTTTGGTGTTGCCGGAGACTGCAACTTTTTTCGGACCCGAACAGGAAGCAAAAAACACCACTCCGGCAAAGAGGGAAAAAATCAGCTTTTTACGTGTTGTCAGATTAAAAAATAGCATTACGCTGAAATTAAATATTCAAATATAATCGATTCATAGCATTCACAGAAGCCAACCATACGGCGTGGTGTTATCTCATCTAATAAATTGAGCACCCACCCAATTCTTTAGGACAGGGATAGTGAAGCTATTGGATTTATTAACTCACAGCTTCTTCAAAACGTCCAAGCAAAAAAAACATTGTTGACGCGAACGAGAAATGTAAGGGAGTGGCGCCAAAGTCGGGCAAAAACTACGTCACAACAACTGCCCGGGTAAATACGGAGGCATAATGCGTAATTACCGGATTCACTATAGAAACGGATATGCGTTTATTTGAATAACGATCATCAAAATAAGGTTTTCACCGGGATTTGAAACGAAAACCTTTGAAATGACCAGACGAAGATATTAACCTGATGACGCGTTTGCCTGGTTAAAATATGGCTGATTAGGGTAGAGAGAAGTAGATAGATTACCTTTGCTCTTCGGAGCAAAGGTTTTTTTATGCCGGCCCACATCGAAGGAATTTTCGCCTAATCCAAGTTTTTTTAATTTATCTTAGATCTGCATTTCAGATCACATGGAAATAATAATTCTCGTCGGAGTCGCGCTGGTCGTTTTGTTTATTTTATTCAAAATTTTCAAGGCGTTTATCAAATGGGGTATCCTCATCCTGGTGCTGGTTCTTGTTGTAGCGTATTTTACAAACCCCGAAGAATTGACTCACTTTAAAGGTTTGAAAGGTGTGCAGAAAGACATTACGGATAAGCTTAAAGTCGATGACTATAAAATTTTCTCGTTGACAAAAGCCAAGGTTAAAGGGGAGGAAAAAATAGTTGGCATCGGTGCCTTTGGAAAGGTTTGGTACTTTGATGATATCGAAAAGAGCCTGAAAAAATAATGCGTCTTTAACTATCTCAGGCGTTGTATTGAAGGATTGCTTTCCACAAAGAATTCTATATCTTTCTAGCAATACTGTACTTGTATGAGTTCTCGGAAACTGATCATACTTTTCGTTGCTATTGAGATCTGTATCATAGGACTGGGACTCATGTCCGAAGGGTATTCCCTCATAGCCCTTCAAACGATTACCCGATTTTCGGGACGGCTGTCGTTATTTCTTTTTAGCGCAATCTTTTTATTATACAACAAGCCGCACACAATAACGGTGTGGCTGTCCGATCAGTTTTATTTACTTTTTGCTATTGTTCATGGCATTCATTTAATAGAGTTGTTATCATTTGTTTACCTATCGGGAATAAAACTTGTGCCTTATCGAATTGCCGGTGGCTTCCTCGCATACCTTTTTATATTTGCAATGCCCATCATCCAATCCTATAAAATGCGAGGTGCACTTTCGGGCAGAACGTATTCAACACTGGAAACCATTTTTGTTTATTATGTCTGGCTCGTATTTTTTTTGACCTACTTGCCGCGCGTGCAGGGGAAATTACCTCAGGCAGGTGGGAGTTTTGCTGAACATGTAGCATTATTGGGGTGGGTATCCACATTGCTGGGTATGAAGCTTAGCGCCTTGATTCAGTTTCAAAGAAAAAGAAGAACCTAAATTCATTCAAGCCCAAACTGGTTCCCCAGATTCAAACTCCAGGATATTTCCACGGATCACCTCTTTAAAGTCATGCGTTGCTTCGAAAATTTTATATTGTCTTTCGGAACTGTTTCCCTTTTCGATAACTTCCCTTAACACATTCAAATATTCGCCATACTTTAATTCCTTGACGTACGGTTCAAGCTTTTTTAACCAATCCAGTATGTCTTTATACAGCAACTTGGTTTTTCCGTTACGCGCGATAACTATTTGTGCGTGTAGGCCATATCGGATAGCCCGCCATTTATTTTCGCGAAAGATCCAATGCTTCAACGGCGTATGAGAATGATTCCATTCCTCCTCATGGTCACGGAACCAGTGGGCTAATGCATGAATGAAAGCAATGATCCCCAATGCTTCTTTAAGTGTGGCAGGCTCATCACAAAAACGAAGTTCCAAGGTACCGTTATGTGGGCTGGGTCTTAAATCCCACCACAGATCCTTCATGCCGTTAATGGCTTTTGATTTCAACAGGAATGAATATAGCTTTTGGAATTCCGGCCAGTTTTTTACCAAATAAGGCATACCTGCCGTTGGCAGTGCCTCATAAGTGGTAGGTCGGCAGGAGGAAAGACCGGTATACATACCCTGCCAAAAAGGGGAACTTCCCGACAAAGCAAGAATATGTGGCAGGAAATGAATGAAAAAAAAATTATTGCGTATGCAAGCATCTCCAGATTTCATTCCCACATGAACATGCATTCCATAAACCGCCATTCGACGGATAAGCCATTGGTTGCGATCGATCAAATCATGATACCTTTTCGAAGGTGTGACCAGCCGCTCACGGTAATCAGCCACTGGATGCGTGCCGGTCGATGCAAGTTTGAGATTTAACTGGTTTGCTTTCAGTTGAATTTTGTCAATCGACCGCTTTAAATCTTCCTTTGCTTCATGTGCATTTTGACAAATTCGGGATCTAATTTCAATCGTACTTTGAAAAAATTCAGGTACTATATTTTTATCATCACACAACTCAATAATTTCGGCTGCCCTGGGGGTCAATAACAGGCTGTCGGCATCAAGCACCTGGAGCTCCAGTTCGACACCTAAAGTGAGTTCGTTGTCACTGCCATTAAATTCTAACCCTTCTATTTGTTCTTTCTTCATCCAGAAATACGTTAAGTAGAATTTCAATATACAATCCAATCGCAAACTTTCTAACTTCCCCAACAAAACAGTCAGCCCATGTGTGGAATCACCGGTATGTTTGCTTTTAACCTTGTTGGCAAGTTCAACAAGATACAGATAACGAATGCCACCGCCGCCCTTCAAAAGCGTGGCCCTGACTTCCAGGATACCTACATTGATGAGTGGGTAGCCTTAGGGCATAGACGTCTTTCGATAATTGACACCTCTTCCGTTGCAAACCAACCCATGTGGGACGAGTCGAAAAGATATTGTATCGTTTTTAACGGGGAGGTCTTCAACTATGCTGAACTAAAAAACAACCTCCGGTCAAAGGGAACGACTTTTTTTTCCAATAGTGATACCGAAGTATTGTTGAAACTTTATATCGCCGAAAAGGAAAATTGTCTCCCGAAGCTTAACGGTTTTTTCTCCTTCTGCGTGTATGATAACGTTGAGCAAACTTTCTTCCTGGCGCGTGACCGCTACGGTATCAAGCCTTTGCTCTATCTATTTGATGAGGACAAATTCTTGTTCGCTTCCGAGATGAAATCCATTCTTCAGTATGGTATCGAAAAAAGTTTGGATTACAGCTCACTCTATACCTATCTGCAACTTAATTACATTCCCGCGCCTGATACCATCCTGAGCAATGTAAAAAAACTTTTACCCGGACATTATCTGAAAGTCAGCCGTCAGAAGATGGACATTCAATGTTACTACCAGATTCCATACGACCCGGAAAAAGCATCGAATAACAAAATTCCTTATACACAGGCCAAGGAAAAAACAAAACAATTGCTGGAAGCGTCCGTTCAGCGGAGATTGGTGGCAGACGTACCCTTAGGGGCTTTCCTCAGCGGAGGGATTGATTCCTCCATTATTACAGGCCTGGCAAGTAAGCATAAACCTGACTTACATACTTTTTCAATCGGCTTTAAGGACGAAAAGTTTTTTGATGAAACACATTATGCACGGTTGGTTGCTAAACATTTCAAAACCAAGCACACTGTGTTTTCATTGACCAATAATGATCTCTATGCTCATTTAAATTCCATATTGGATTACCTCGATGAGCCCTTTGCTGATTCATCAGCCATTGCAGTGTATATATTGAGCAAAGAGACCAGAAAGCATGCGACGGTCGCATTGTCCGGGGACGGAGCAGATGAGATGTTGGCCGGCTATAATAAACACGCAGCGTTTAATAGGATCATCAATTCGGGATGGAAAGAAAATCTGGTGACCAGTTTGAATCCATTGTGGAAGTTGCTGCCGCAATCCAGGAATAGTTCATTCTCCAATAAGTTCAGGCAGTTTTCAAGATTTAGTGAAGGCATGAAACTCTCTTCCAAGGATCGATACTGGCAATGGGCAGGTTATGCTAGTAAGGAAGAAACACTTCTCATGTTACACCCGGAATTGCGTATAAACATGTGGTTAAAAGATTTTTTTCCCAGGCGAAAAAGTATTTTACAATCTTTACCTGATCGTGAGAACATCAACGATATTCTCTATGCTGATATGAATCTGGTTCTTCCCAACGACATGCTTACAAAAGTTGACCTGATGAGTATGGCCAATGGGTTGGAAGTGCGGGTACCATTTCTGGATTTTGAGTTTGTTAACTTTATTTTTAGCCTTCCTACAGAATACAAGATTAAAGGAGGCGTTCGGAAAAGAATTGTAAAAGACGCTTTCCGGGATTTTCTTCCCAAACAATTGTACAATCGACCAAAGAAGGGTTTTGAAGTTCCGTTGTTAAAATGGTTTAGAAATGAAATGAAGTCCCTTATTGTTGATGATCTTTTATCCGAAAAGTTTATTGAAGAACAGGATGTATTTGACTATCGTGAGATTGACAAACTAAAAAAGCAACTCTTTTCGCCTAACCCAGGCGATATCCATGCGCGCATCTGGGGTTTGGTTGTTTTTCAATGGTGGTGGCGAAAATATATGGTTAGTTAAAATCATCTAACCCTTCCGCTTTAGCTGATCAATCGTTTCTAAGTCAAATATTCTACTGCGTATTGGAATAGCTGGATCGCTTTTCACCAGCGCTCGCGTTAACGATCACAGGACCCGTTCACCTTGCTATGATCTTTTCCGATACTTTATGTTTTGTTTAAAGAATCATAAAGTTTCCTCCACTTATTGGTCTTATTGAAGATTTCGCATGCATGCTACTGCCTTACAACTATTTATATCTATCCCAAAATTCCGCTGACAAAAGAGTCTTGGCCAACGAAAGGGATTTTGCCATATAAATACACGACCAAAATCAATTTTGCAGAATAAGATTTCGCCTTCAGAATAATTTTGGAAATATTATAATTTTTATACGTTTTCGGTTCAAATTTCACCCTACCGAACACGATTCCGTGAATTTTTTTTCAAAAGTGGTTCGTTTTTTACCCTATTGTTAAAATATTTATCCTGATATTAATAAAACAGAGTAAAACTTTACCCTATTCACCTAAAAACTATAACCAAATGAAAAAATCGATTGTCTTTTTGGTACTGCTGGTAGCCATTAGTCTCCTGGCAGTATTCATGCCTGCGGTGCCAGGCCAAATTGTTACGGAGGGCATCAACTCCGGGGACGTTGCGTGGATGCTTGCAGCTACGGCCTTAGTATTATTGATGACTCCAGGCCTTGCCTATTTTTATGGCGGTATGATTGATACCAAGAACATTATCTCTACCATGTTGCAGAGTTTCATCGCCATGGGGGTGATTAGCGTTTTGTGGATCGTCGTAGGATTCAGCCTTGCTTTCGGTGAAGATGTCGGGGGCGTGATAGGTAACCCTGCCTCGTTCTTCATGTTTCAAAATGTGCTGGACGGAAAACCCTGGTCGTTAGCACCGACTATTCCTTTAGTGTTGTTTGCGTTCTTTCAATTAAAGTTTGCCATCATCACACCGGCTTTGATTACCGGAACATTTGCTGAACGTATCAGATTCAAATCCTACATCTTATTCCTCGTATTATTCTCCTTATTAATATATGCTCCGTTAGCACACTGGACATGGCACCCTGACGGTTTCCTGTTTAAATGGGGAGTGCTCGATTTCGCTGGCGGTACAGTGGTACACATGTCTGCTGGCTTTGCGGCTTTGGCCGCGTCCATCTATTTGAGAAACAAGTCTGAACGTAAGGCTACTATAGCGCCTGCGAATATCCCATTCGTTCTTTTAGGAACTGGTTTACTGTGGTTCGGTTGGTTTGGATTTAACGCTGGGAGCGCTCTTGGCGCAGGAACTTTAGCTGCCTCTGCTTTCGCAACAACGAATACTGCTGCTGCTGCTGCTGGTCTTGCCTGGGTGTTGTATGATGCTGCAAGAGGTAAAAAACCTTCTGCTGTCGGTTTCTGTATCGGTTCCGTTGTAGGTTTGGTAGCCATCACACCCGCCGCTGGATTTGTTACTATTCCTTCCAGCTTGTTTATAGGAACGTTTGCCGCAATCATCAGTAACGTCGTTGTCCATTGGAAATCCAAAACTTCTCTTGAAGATACATTGGACGTATTCCCCTGCCACGGTGTGGGTGGACTCGTAGGTATGGTCATGACGGCATTGCTTGCCAACACAGCCGTCAATGGCGCGAACACAACTGGTAATGGATTATTCTTTGGCGAAACAGCCTTATTCATCGTTCACATGAAAGCGCTTGTCATCGTTGTGGCTTACACTTTCGGTGGTGCTATGATCATCTTGAAAGTTGTTGATTTGTTCTCCAGCCTGAACGTCAGTCCTGAAGAAAAGAAAGTCGGTTCAGATTACAGCCAGCATGGCGAGAACTTGTTCCCGGCGGACTTCAGCAATCTTAAAGAAGAAGTAGCTTAACTAAAATGGCCCCGGCTTCGGGGCCCATTTTTTAAAATGCCATACCAATTCAAAAGCATCATTAACCTAGACTAGTAACCATGTTCGGCTTGTTTAAAAGTGAAACTTCAACCAAGTCCGAGTGCTAAAAAAAATCCCCGTGGTGTTGCCACGGGGACCCATTAGAAACTTTCAAACATCCATAATTCAAAATATGAAATCCCTAAAACTACTTATTTGTATCTGCCTTCTGATTTCTTCGATATATGGTTATAGCCAGGATGCAGCAGCACCTGCCGCTACTCCTACTACTACACCTGCCGAAGAACCTGCAGAAGCTGAAGATGAAAACGGTGAATTTACATTTTCGGGTTACTTCGACACCTATTATTTCGCAAACTTGAACAAACCCGCAAGCAGAAATAACCTCGGAGCCTCTGGCATTTCGCGAGGTTTTGATAGATATGTTGGCCAGTTTCAATTGGGTATGCTGATGGCGCGAATGAGCTATTCGTACAAAAGCGTAGAGTTGGTGAGTGAAGTTGGTTGGGGCCCCAACGTAGAGTACGGAAGTTACGGAAATGACTTTCGCTACAAGTGGGGAACGGTCCTTGCGAACAATACGACGACCGCTGTTGCTATCAAACAAGCCTATATCAACGTAAAACCGACCGACAAATTAACTTTAACCATGGGTCAATTTGGTACCCACATCGGGTACGAGTATATAGACGCTCCGCTCAATTTCCACTACTCGATAAACAATACCTTCAATGCCGGGATCCCATTCTATCACATAGGCTTAAAAGGAACATACGCATTCAGTGATAAAGTTTCATTAATGGCCGGTATCGTGAATGGTACTGATAACTACAATGATAACAACAGGGGCAAGAGCTTTATTGGTCAGTTATTCGTTTCTCCGGTAAAAGGATTAAGCCTTTACCTCAACACAATTCAAGGAAATGAAGGAAACGCGCTCCCTGATGGAACAGATCCAGAGTCCTCATATTTTGGAGTATTGGACTTTGTTGCTTCCTATCAAATAAGCGAACGTGTTCTGTTAGCCTTCTGGGGAATGTACGGTTCTGCGAAGGGTGACTTCCAGGGCGTAGATAATGGCCCGGACATGCTTCACTGGAGTGGTGCGAATCTTTATGTCACTTACAAATTCTCTGATGTGTTTAGTCTTGGCACTCGTCTCGAACATTTCGATAACGAGGATGGCGCACGCGGTTTAAAAACCAACGGCCTGGGTACTTCCGCTAATACGTACACGCTTACAGGAAATTTTTCCATTGCTGATGGAAAACTTACACTAAAACCTGAAGTAAGATTAGACGATTTTGATGAGCTGGGCGCAGGGGAACCTCAACAATTCATGGATGAAGAAGGTAACTTTACAAAAAGCTCACAGACAACGGTAGGTATGGCTGCCATTTTCAAGTTTTAATTAATAACGCTAACCAATTTTGATTAATAACTATAACCAATATGAGTAAAACCAAGTTAGAATACATTTGGCTTGATGGATATAAGCCAACACAAAGCCTTAGAAGTAAAACCAAAATTGTAAAAAACTTTGACGGCACTTTAAGCAGCTGCCCAATATGGTCATTTGACGGTAGTTCCACCGAACAAGCTGCCGGCCATTCATCTGACTGTTTGTTACAGCCTGTTGCGCTCTTCCCAGACCCAGGACGTAAAAATGCATATCTGGTGATGAGTGAGGTTTTAAACCCTGACACAACGCCACACGTCTCCAACGGAAGGGCTACTATTGAAGATGATGACAATGATTTCTGGTTCGGATTTGAGCAAGAGTACTTCTTGTGGAATCCTGAGACCAACAAACCGCTGGGCTTCCCTGCAAGCGGATATCCAGCTCCACAAGGCCCGTATTATTGTTCAGTAGGTGCTAAAAATGCTTTTGGACGCGAAATTGTCGAAGAGCATCTTGATCTTTGCCTGGAAGCAGGTATCAATGTTGAAGGTATTAATTCCGAAGTGGCAACCGGCCAGTGGGAGTTTCAAATCTTTGCAAAGGGTGCAAAAGCAGCAGGCGATCAAGTATGGGTAGCCAGATACTTGCTGGAACGTACAGCTGAAAAATACGGTGTTGCTATCAACTGGCATTGTAAACCACTGGGAGCAACTGATTGGAATGGATCAGGCATGCATGCCAATTTCTCCAATGATTTGCTTCGTACCTGTGGTTCTAAAGATGTGTATGATACAGTTTGTCAAGCCTTTGCTCCATACATCAATGAACACATCGAGGTGTACGGAGCCGACAATCATTTACGTTTGACGGGTAAACATGAAACACAATCTATCGATACGTTTTCATACGGAGTATCTGATCGCGGTGCGTCTATACGCATTCCGATTGCAACGGTTGACAACGACTGGAAAGGATGGCTAGAGGACCGCAGACCAAATTCTTCTGCAGACCCCTACAAAGTAGCGGCAAGAATTATTAAAACGGTAAAAACGGTTGCCGAATACGCGGTGGTGAACGGTCGATAACAAAATTTTTTCTTTCAGGGCGTCTGGTTGTAGTTTGAAGTCGGGCAGAAATGTCCGGCTTCTTTTTTTATATCGGTCGTCCGATATTACCTGACGAGAATTGAACATTTTTGCGTATATAACGTTTGTTCGCCCTTTTCAAACGGTTACGGTTCCTTGTTTTTCACATATCTATTACATTCATGCTTATTTAAAATAGATTTATGAATGGTTTTACTTTTTGAAAAAAAAAGGATTTAATTTGCATCCTCTTTCAATAGGAAGTGAAAAACAGGTCAAGTTTTCTATTAACCATTTTCATGGTTGCCTGCTCGGTAACCAGTTGCATCCTTTTAGCAAAATCACTCGATTCTCCTTCTTCGCAAACCGTCATACATAGGGCCGTTGTAACCGGCGAAATACTATCTGAGTCGGATATCGACCTTGGTTTTGAAAATCTTACACGCTCTCTTCAAAATATCGTTAGCCCATTCAGCAAAGTAAATCATGTTTCTCATTTCGAATTGGTAAAAAAATTCCATTCGACATTTACTAAAGTATCGTTCAAGTATTTGTACTTTCTTCACTTCATTCAGTGCAGGGAAGAAAACCTCTTTTTGGATCTCCGAAGGATCCTGATCTGATATTCATTATTTTATTTTCTTTCCGCACCCTAAAAAGTGTTGGTAGGCTTTGTAAGTCTTAAGTTCATCCTGTACTAATAATTTTCAGAATCACATGAGAAAATACTCATGGATATGCCTCATGGTTATAGGTATATCCGTCCATGGTCAAATACAAAATTCTGTTCCACCCGCGGATTCAATTCTCAGTTTCCAGGAGGCAAAGGGAAGATTGATCAATGCCAATTTAAGCTTGTTGGCCGGTTACTACGAAGTGAATATCGCGAAAGCGGGCGTCATACAGGCGAGACTTTGGAACAATCCCTATTTCATTTTCAATGGAGACATTTACTCCAACGAAACCAATGAATATTTTCATTTCAGGAATCAACACCTGCTTCAGTTGGAACAAACCTTTTCATACGCTGGCAAACACACTAACACTGTAAAGCTGGCGAGAGTCGGAGTTGAACTGGCCGAAAAACAGTTGGAAGACGTCCTCCGGAGCCTGTTGTTTGAGCTTGGAAATACCTATAGCGATTTAGGCGCACTTCAGGTCAAGCAATCGCTATATCAACAGGTAATAGAAAGTTATGAAAGACTAATGCAGGCGACGCGAAAGCAGCTCGAGGTGGGTACAATTTCGTTGACTGAGTCATTGCGTCTTCAATCCGAATACCTCGCGGTAAAGACGGATGCCGTCGTCAACTATAATGAGATAGAAAAGGTCATGTCAGATTTGCGGACCCTACTTCGGTTTCCAGCAGATACAACTTTTCACGTGGAGCAGAGTATTCCCGTGATTGCTCAAGAATTTGATCCTATGACTTTGGCTGACCAGGCGATTGTTAGTCGCCCGGATGTGCTGGTAAAAAAGCTGCAAAAGAAATACGAGCAACGAAATTTAAAGCTAGAGCGCTCCACGGGAGTTCCTGATGTAAAGTTAGCATATCAACCCCGGGACCGTGGAAGTAACTATGTCAGGCCTTATCAAGGTTTTAACCTAGAAATTTTTGTTCCTGTCTTTGATCGCAATCAAGGGAATATTAAAGCTGCAGAATTTAAAGTGAAGAGGTCGGCACTTGAATATGACCAAATAGAAAACATTGTGCGAAACGAAGTAAACGCCGCCTATAACCGATACCGAAGCTCAAGCAACGGCCTGGCAAATTATTCATCTGGATTTCTTGAACAACTAAGAGATCTCAATGAAAGCACTAACAACGCCTTTCAAAAACGGAATATCAGCTTGCTTCAATTTATCGATCAACAGCGAATATACATTCAAACCAATATCCAGTTGATTGAGTTGAAGCAACAATACCTTAATAATGTTAATGAATTGAATTTCGCAGTAGGGACTAATATTATCGAATACTAATTCACCAGGCCATGAAAAAAAATATACATCTGCTTTTTATATCACTTGCCACTTTTGTTTTTGCCTGTGATAAAAATAAAGAGACGAAAAATGTTACTGTAAAAC